>Ga0172380_10004376_pt1 | contig 18218 bp, 15 predicted proteins | sample Leawe162metaG_FD_119747 | JGI IMG/M metagenome (GOLD analysis project Ga0172380, IMG submission 119747) | Leachate microbial communities from a municipal landfill in Southern Ontario, Canada - Leachate well 162 metaG | ecosystem: Engineered > Solid waste > Landfill > Unclassified | place... | reverse complement strand
CGCGTTTCGATTGGATGGGCTATTTACGCCCGTAGCGGATAATCCCGAACAGCCGTTGATCTTTGTCGAAGTGCAATATCAGCCTGATGATGACTTTTATGACCGTTTTTTCAGTGAAATAACACTTTATTTACGTCTAAACAAACCGGTTCGCCCTTGGCTGGCGTTGGTGATATACCCGACACGCAAGACGGAAAAGTCAGCCGGCATTGCCTTCAGCCCATTTATGAGTTTGCCGCAGTTGCGCCGGGTTTATCTGGACGAGTATCGGGACTGCCAGAGGCTTACGCCGACCCTGGAATTAATCCGGTTGATTGCCAGCCGCAAACAACAGACTCTGGCTCTGGCGCGTGAACTGGTCGGGCGTCGTGATGATTTCGGGCCTGATGGCCTGGATTTTATCGAAACAATTTTGGTGTACAAATTACCCCGCTTGAGTCGGGAGGAGATTAAAACCATGTTAGCTTTAAACGAAATAGAATTGAAACAGACCCGTTTTTATCAGGAAGTCTCAGAAGAAGGTCGTCAAGAAGGTCGTCAAGAAGGCGAACAAATCTTGCTACATCGTATGCTAACCCGGCGGTTTGGAGAGCTGCCGGATTGGGTGCAACAACGATTGCAAGAAGCCAGTGCAGGGCAACTGGAACAATGGGCTGATCGCTTATTGGATGCGTCGACATTAAATGATCTGTTCAATGAGTAGCATGCAAAGCTTATCAGTTAAATAATCAAAGACAACCAACCCTCATCACTCCGTGAATTTAAGCAATAAGAGCAAGATTTAACGCTATAGTCAGCTTTGAAATATAACCCCATTGATTTAATTAAAATATTTTACGGCATGAGCAGCATTATCCTCGATACACTGGAATTCGCCACCAAGCTCAAGTCTGGCGGCTTTACCGAGCAGCAGGCTGAAGCACAAGCACGAGCAGTTGCTGAAATTGTTGAAAAACAGCTTGTTACCCAGCAAGACTTTGAAAATCGCGAATCAGCTATCAAGCGTGATATTCACGAATCGGAAACTCGACTTGAAATTAAAATCAAAGAACTCGAAGTTGTACTTAGAAAAGATATTGAAGTGCTTCGTGCGGAAACGAAAAGGGATATTGCCGAAACAAAAGCTGAATTGATTCGTTGGGTGGTGGGTGTTGGTGTTTTGCAACTAACTATCATCACGGCATTATTGCTTAAACTTGCGAATCAAATTTGATTGCTTTGGTTGGGTATTTATCGAAGCATTATGACCCTGTTCGTTCGTTTGCTTCCCATTTGACCTAATGCTTATTGAAACGAACAGGTTAAGACAAAATAATCGTGGCCTGTCCCCAGTTCCCAATTTTCAATTGGTTGAAATGAGCGCCTTGAGAGGTTTGGAATACGGTAGCGAAAGCTACCGTTTTGGCTTGGAAGAAATCAAACAAACCGCGTTTCGGTTGGATGGCATTTTTTCGCCTGTGGAGGACAATCCCGGACAAGCGTTGATTTTTGCCGAAGTACAATAATCTGCCGTCTATAAAATCAGGTTTAATCGGATGACCACATCAAGCAACGATGACTATGATACGCCGTGGAAAGATGCGGTTACCCGCTACTTTCCTGAGTTTATAGCATTTTACTTTCCTGCTGCCCATGCCCAGATTGATTGGACAAAGCCCCACATCTTTTTGGATCAGGAACTGGCCCAGATTGTCCAAGATGCCGAACTGGGAAAGCGATTGGTTGACCGGCTTGTGCAGGTCAACACACGGGAAGGCAGTGAAGAATGGGTGTGCATTCATGTTGAAGTTCAAGGCAGCCACGACATTCACTTTGCAGAGCGTATGTTTACCTACAACTACCGCCTTTATGACCGTTACCGTCGCCCTGTGGCAAGCTTAGCTGTTTTGGCGGACGAGAGTGCGACATGGAAGCCGCAAAGCTTTGGTTACCAGCTCTTCGATTGCGAAGTTGGTATTCGCTTCCCGGTCATCAAGCTTATAGAATATGCCGATGAATTAGAGGCTATGCTACAACTTGAAAACCCGTTTGGCCTAGTTACGGCAGCCCATGTGCTGACCCGCCAAACAAAAGGCGATAACGCCAGCCGCTTTGGTGCAAAGTGGCGGCTGACTAAGCTGCTTTATGAGCGGGACTGGGGGAGGCAACGTATCATCGATTTATTTAGCGTCATCGACTGGATGATGCGACTACCGCACGAGCTGGAACAACAGCTCTGGCAAGACCTAGACACCTTAGAGAGGAGTAAAGCCATGGCTTATGTCACATCTGTAGAACGAATTGGAATTGAAAAGGGTCGGATTGAAGGCCTGCAGCAGGGGCTGCAACAAGGTCTGCAACAAGGCCTGCAGCAGGGGCTGCAACAAGGCCAGCAACTGGTTGAACGGCTTTTAGTTCATCGCTTTGGCCTATTGCCGGAGGCAGTACGTCAGCGCCTGAGTACCGCCACCCTTGAACAACTTGAAAGGTGGTCGCTTAAAATTCTGGATGCAAAAATGCTAGATGATGTGTTTATCGATAACTAATCGATTAGCAATGAAAATTTATTCAGTTGAACAATCAAAAATAGTCCGGATGAAAAACAAAAATCCAAAAAGTCGACCTAGCGTACGCATGCTAAAAGCTGGATATAAAAAGACCATTATGCAGCACGCGGGTCCTCAATCGCTTATGCTTGAGAACACAGCAACCGAGTCGTACACCGTCGCCTATGATGAAAATCTGTTGGAAAAATACCGTGGACTATGGCAAAGCGGCGATTGGGAAGATTTGGTCACGCTTGACAGCAATATTCTTGAACATCACCCTGATCGCGCTAAACTAGCGTTAATAATCGCTAGTGCCTGGCAGTAACTGAATGACCCTGTTGCTGCCCGCTGCTTTATAAAGCAGGCCAGAAAATGGGGATGTGACAAAAAATTGATAGCGCAGCTATTAATAGGTGGTGTGCATAACACCCTAGGCCGCGCTGCAATGGTCAATAAAGATGAGCCGAGAATAGCAAAGCACTTTCAATTGGCAGTTAATTGTGGAGGGCGAGTTAAACAATTCGAGAACGTTATTCGCTACAACCGCGAACAACTTCGATTATCTTTAAACAACCAGGAGAATTGGCAGGAATCAGCAGCTATTGCTAATGGGCATGATAGTATGCCGACAATCAGAAGGGTTGTCGTAACGGGCGACTTTTTAAGGCCTAGTCTTGAAGGTTACTTAAGCCAAGAAAATAACATTCGCTGGTTATTTGCTATATTGGAGCCGCAGCTTCGGGCAGTAATAGACCCTCGTTCAGAAGATGAATCTGCCGTGCGATGCTTCTTTGGTGATCTTGGTCTCGCACATAGTGTATACACTTCGTTGGATATGCCCTTCACGGAGAGCAGCTGGGCAACGGTATATAACAACGCTCTTCCCTTAATGGCCAAGGAAATCATTAAAAATTTAATTGGGGAAGATAAAGCGACATTGATTGTTGGATTCGAAATGCCGCCTAGCGTGTTAGATTACCTAACCAACACTCGTATTCCATACATCAATACCCGTATTTCCCCATACCGTTATCTTGATGACTTGCTGTTGGGCTTTTCATCAAATGTCCCAGAAATATCTCGCAGATTACTTGATTTTGACACGCCAAAACCTAGCCTTTATCTTGCCGCTTCTATAGAGAAGCAAAACAGACGATCTGCAGTTCTTAGTATAACGCAAGGCGCGTTGGTTTTCTTTGGACAGACTCCTCGTGATACATCCCTGATTCAGTCAAATACTTTTATAAGTTTCAAGGACTACAAAGAGAGCATCATATCTGCAGCTAACAGCGTAAAAGCAAGGTACTATAAACCCCACCCACTCCTTAGGGACGAAAATGCTATTTCGTTTTTCCAAGATCTCGGGTTCGAACTGGTTGACGACAATGCTTACGATCTGTTATCAAGCAACGCCTTAGATGTAGTGATGGGCTTGAATTCGAGCGTTTTGTATGAGGCAGTTTATTTTAAGAAAAAAGTGTTTCGATTACACCCACCCGATCCATACGCAAATTGTGTTCATGTTTATGATTCGTTTTTAAACCTTGCTTTTTGGACTAAGGTTCTTGGCAAAGATGTACCGGCTGGTAATTCACGCTTAACGGGGCGACCAAACTTAATGAGAGAAAGCTTGGGCGCTTGGTGGGCCAAATGAAGTAGTTGAATGAAGTAAAAAAGTAGTTGGTGACAGACCACGGTTTTCTGGTTTCTCAGCAGCAGACAACGGAAACCGGGAAACCGTGGTCTGTCCCCTATTGTCCTCCATAAGTATCTACACATCTTTGATTAGTTCTTGTAAAACAAACAGTTAGCATACTTGACAAAAAGTGACAAATTTATAAAAATCAAATGGTTGCAAAACTTGTGTAGATACTTATGATTGTCCTCTAGGGCGAGCAAGCTAACAATGATCACATAAGTCAATAAATTTAACGTTTCACCAAATTTCAATTTTTAATTAACGCTATATTTTATGAATTATCATTCAACTCAAACACAAAACTTCACCGCACTGGAAGATCTACGCGCTTTCCACAACGAGCGTTTTATCCGTTTAGCTTACCGATCCATATTAGGTCGAGAAGTAGATTCTGAAGGATTGAACTATTACCTCTCACAGCTTCGTCAAAATTTAAGTTCAGTGAAATTTTTGAACGAGCTTTGCAATTCCTCTGAAGCCCAATCTCTTTGGCAAGTTAGCGAACATCAACCAACGGAAATTATTGACAGTAAGCCAGTCATAGTGGAGACGCCATCCTTACAAACAATTGGGCTTTGTTCCCTTTTTTCTTTATTAAGTATTCGATTAAAGAATAGGGCTAAATCAAAAACACCCCTAGAAGAATTTGGACGAATTTTAGCAAAAGGTTAGTTGATGAAAAATTTATTGGTATTCAGTTTTTTTCCCGCTTTTCTCCCGCCGAAGAGTGGTGGTGAAGTTCGTTTATTTAATTTTTATTTTGAGCTAAGTAAGTTTTTCAACATTACGTTGTTGAGTTCAGGCCACTTAAATTCAGAGCTTGAAACGATATGGCACACCAATAATTTTGTCGAAAAAAGAGTGCCAAAAGATTCGGTCTTTGCAGAGCAATGGCAGCGGCTTACGCCACATGCTGGCGAAGGAGATCTATCGGGCCCCACTATTGCGGCATCCGGAAAATTTTTGACAGAATTACATAAGGCGTATTTGGAGTCGTACTCAGGTTCGGATGTAATCGTTCATGAATTTCCTTTTACACTCGATTACGATCTGTTCATAGGTTTGGATGACAAGCCTAGAGTGTACAACTCTCATAACTGCGAATACGAACTGTATAAAAAACTCCATGCTTCATCGTTATCAAAAAAAATTACTGAACTGGTTCGAGATGTCGAAGTAAGATTGCTTAAGTCTGTAGATTTGGTCACCTATTGTGGTGCAGATGATTTGCCGTCATTTGAACAAATGCTTCCAGATGGCTTACCCAAAACGGTATTCGTTCCAAATGGAATGACGAGGATAACAGGATTTAGATCAAAGCTAGCAGTGGGTATCGAAAGGGTTGTCTTTATAGGAAGCGGTCATCTCCCAAATGTTGAAGCTGCGGAGTTTATTGTTAATATTCTCGCTCCTGCGTGTCCTGAAATTACATTTGACGTAATCGGTAATTGTCTGCCCTTAGGAAATTATCCTGATAATGTTAGTAGGCATGGGATGGTCGATGCAAAATTAAAATCAGAGCTTATTGTGGCGGCGGATATTGCGATTAATCCGATGCTATCTGGCAGTGGTTCTAGTCTTAAAATTCTCGATTTTGTTGCTCACGGTGTTCCCGTATTGTCAACTCCAATAGGAATGAGAGGGTTTGAGTTTAGGAACGAAATAGATTGCCTTTTAGCTGAAGCAGAAAACTTTCCCAGTTTGATCAAAACGTATACTAAAAAACCATCTCTGCTTGCCAAGATGGGAGTCTCTGCCAGGGAATTTGCCCTTGAGAATTATACGTGGTCTGCTATTGCGAATAAATTTAGAACCCACATTGAGGCATTGCTGACCGATTACGAAGTCGGGCATCATTCCAAGCAATATGTTTTATCGCTCAACGATTATGATCCTTTCGGTTCAGTAGGTGGAGGAGCAACGCGTATGCAAGGGCTTTATGCGGCCACGTCTGAATGGTCGCATGTGGTTGTCATGTGTTTTTCAAAAGGCTCTAACATTGAAGTGACTGATATTACAGAAAAGATTAAATGTGTCAGGGTACCAAAAACACCCGAACATATTGAAGAAGAGACTTTTTTTAACTCGCGATTTCATATTTCGACGAACGACATCGTCGCGTTTCGACAGGCTGGTCACAACCATATTCTAAATGAAATGTACAATGTACTAAGCAAACATGCCCGTATTGTGGTGTGCGAGCATCCGTATATGGTCTCGCTTCCAGACCGATTGGGTGATCGCTTTGTTTATTCCTCGCAGAACTTTGAATACGGACTGAAAAAGGCTCTGTTGGAATGGCATCCCGACAAGCAAATGCTTCTTGAAGAGGTTCTTCGAGCTGAACGTTTGTGCGTCTTGTCTTCTGCATTGATCGTAGCGGTTTCTAATGATGATGCAGAAAGTTTCACGCGAGGCGTTAATGCTGCTGCGCCAGTCATTGTGGTGAGGAATGGAGCAGGAACTCCTGCTCCTACAGTATTCGACGAAATAAGTTATGTTAAAAAAAACGTAAAAACCAGCTCTGTCGTTTTTCTCGGTTCTGCCCATATGCCCAACGTTGATGCTACGCAATTTATCGTCGAGTCGCTGGCCAAAAACTGTCCCGATATTGAATTCCATCTCATTGGATCGGTTTGCCAGGCATTGCCGATAAACATTCCTTCGAATGTGATTGCTTGGGGAGAGCTAAACGGTTCGATGAAGTCAGCGGTGTTACAGCAATGTAAGGTGGCGGTCAATCCGATGTTTTCGGGTAGCGGATCGAATGTTAAGCTTGCAGATTTTCTAGCAAACGGATTACACGTCGTTTCTACAAGCTTTGGTGTTCGCGGTTACCCTGACTTGGTTAAGCCTCATGTTTCTATTGCTGACGAGGAAACGTTCATTAAAGTTATTCAGAATGCTTTGGATGACCCACATGTTGACTGTAAGACAATGCGTGCAGAAAGACATGCTGTTTTTGCGGAGCATTTGTCTATGCAGGTTTTGGCAACACAATTTGTTGATGCGCTAAAAGATCTTGAAAAAACTAAAAGACGCATGTTATTTGTAACTTATCGTTACACTTCGCCTTTACAAGGTGGAGCAGAATCGATGCTCGCCAAATTGATTTCCGGAATTGGTAATTCTGGTGAGTTCACCGTAGATGTAATATCTCCAGAAATAAGCTCAATTAGTGAGAATGCGCGATTTGGTAGCCGATATTACTTTGATTCTGCTGCTTGCGCTCCAATTGTAATGAATAATGTTAGATTTATTCGATTCCCCTTGGCAGTGGAGAATGATCAAGTAATCGATGAGAAGCTTGCTTTGGCGTGGCGAGCTCAGTCTGAATTTGAGAAGCAACTTTACATGTCTAATAAAAGCGGTCTAATTGATTCAGGCTTGGCATGGGGATGGTGTTACCCAGAAGATGGATTGAATTCAAAATCGCGATGGGCATTGATGGAGTGCGGACTGCATTTGATAGAACTTGCGACAGTCAAAATCGTCGGATTTATCCCTCAAGTAGCTGTAGTGCGAGTTTGCGACTCAGTTGGTGCTGAACTGCTTCATCGGGAAATTGAGTCTAATTTTGAAATGTACTTCGAGGCAGATGCTGGCTTTGTTCAGTTCTATGTATCGATGAAGACCGATAATTTCATTAGTGATCCAAGACCATTAGGGATGTATGTTAATCACATTTTCTTGAATGGGGCAGAACTGAATCTTGGAGCTCCAGTGGTCATGAGACCGACGAGCGAAGATGTGCTTGAGTTCTATCTTGATATGCATGATACTGCTTGCAAATCGCGTGGCAGGCAGTCCGTAAGCCTGACAGATATCAGGGGGCCATTCTCGCCAGAATTAGAGTTGTTTCTCGAAGAATTTGTCAAGCATTATGACATTGTAGTCACTCATAACAGCGTTTTCAGACCGGCTATTGCCGCGATTGCGGCTGCTAAAGCTGCTAATGTACCTTCTGTTCTCATCCCGCATGCTCATCTGGACGATGACTTTTATCATTTTCCGGATGTGAATCAGAGTGCTCTTGACGCTGATCTGGTTCTAGCCGCACCGAAAGAGGCCTGTCGGTTTTATGAGCGTATCGGAGCTAAACGGGTAGGGTATTTACCAGCTGGCATCGATGTTTCAGAGACGTTTTCTGATGACGATGAGCGTGCTTTTCGTGCGGTACACCTTAAAAATACACCATTTTTTCTCGTACTTGGCCGTAAAGCGGGAGCTAAAGGGTATGAAGATGTTATTCGCGAAATAGAATATCTCGCCAGTAAGAGATCGATTCATCTGGTTCTAATAGGGCCTGATGACGATGGCGTAGTGATTAACTCGGAACATGTCACTTATCTTGGGTTACAGTCCAGAAATGTCGTGCGGGGGGCGTTGAAGTCATGCGTCGGATTAGTCAACATGAGCTCCAGTGAGAGCTTTGGCATGGTTCTACTCGAAGCTTGGCTAGCTGGGCGCCCTGTCATCGCAAATATTGCTTGTTCTGCCTTCCATGATTTGGCTATACACGAAGAGAACGCTTTGCTGGTTTCAAAGAATACATTGGGAGCGGCAATGGATAGATTAGCAGCCGATAAATTACTTTGCGACAAACTTGGAGCCGCTGGCCTAACTATCGTAAATCAGTATTCATGGGACAAGGTTTGTGAGGACTTTTTAAGTAAATGTTGTATGCTTGTAAAGCCCCATGATGTGAAAAATGCTTAACAATTGATGGAGGGTAAATAACACCATATTTTGTTGTATGTGAATAATTTATAAAGTAATTTACTTTGGCTTATGTTTATTGAAATTAGACAAAACAATGCAAAAAACGACAATACAAATTCTTGGGAGTAGCCATATAAGCGCAATATGGGTTGCTATAAACGAAAGAAACAAATTTGATCTAAAAAATGATTATGCTCTCAAGTCATTGATGGATTTTCGAAATGATTCAAGAATTATAGAACCTATAATTGGAGGTTTTGAAAACTACTACTTAAATAATGAATTGAGGTCTTGGCTGCTTTCTTTGAATCAAATTGACAGATTGGTGTTAAGTATATCTGGAAGTGATTATTTACCGTTTTGTATAGCTAATTCTGAACCTTTATTTGACATAATACTTCCTAATCATCCTCATTTACCAAAAATAGAAAATGCTCAATTAATACCTTATCAAGAAATGAAAAAAAAATTACGACAATATATTAGGCATGTTGTGTTGGGTATTAAGGTCATAAAAGATATAGTACCAGTACCCATATTTTATCTTGAATCTCCCCCTCCCATTGAAGACAATAACTATCTACTAAAAAATCCTGGTTGGGCATCTCATATGATTGACAAAAGCGGGTTATCTTTCCCTGCGCTACGATTAAAACTTTGGCAACTTCATTCGGAAATTGTTAAAGAAATGTGCGACCAAGTTGGCGTCACATTTTTGTCTGTTCCAAGGCAATGTTTGAATGAGCAGGGATTCTTGAATGAGATGGCTTTTTTCGATGATTTAATGCATGCTAATTCTTGGTATGGAAACGAGATTCTCAATCAATTAGAAGCCGACCTCTAAGGAATTTTATGTCATATACTCCATATAAAAATCAGCCAAATCAGGCGTTTTGGTATAGAGCAGTTGCCGGTGTTAGTGAAACAGAAGTTGACCCGGTCTCTTTTAGTTCTTTTAGGATTGGTACTACAGATAAAGTTGCAACAGCTGGTAGTTGTTTCGCTCAACACATTTCTAAATATTTGAAGTCAGCCGGCATCGAACCCTATATAACAGAATACCCACATCCAATCGTTCAAGATATAAGCGAAAACTTTCAATATGGAGTATATGCAGCTCGTTATGGAAACATATATACATCTCGACAGTTACTACAGCTCTTTTTGCGTGCTTATGGAAAATTCGTCCCTACAAATGAATTTTGGTTAGGGTCGGATCAATGTTTATATGATCCTTTTCGACCTTCAATACCTGACGGCTTTGGATCCGTAGAAGAATTAAGAGTCGATCAAAAGCGACATTTAGAATGTGTACGAGAAATGTTTGAAAATCTTAATATTTTTGTCTTTACTTTAGGTCTTACCGAAACATGGGAGGCCACTTGCGATGGCTCAGTTTTTCCTTCATGTCCCGGAGCAATTGCAGGATTTTATAATGCTAACTCTTATAGATTCTTGAACCTTAATGTATTTGAAATAATAAAAGACTTGAGGGATTTTATAAGTTTGCTTCGATCGGTTAATGCGTCAGCAAAACTTATTTTGACTGTCTCCCCCGTCCCATTGGTGGCAACAGCAACTAATAACCATGTCTTACCCGCAACTACTTATTCAAAATCCGTATTAAGAGTCGCATCTCAAGAAATTGTAGATACGCACAGTGACGTTGACTACTTCCCCTCGTATGAAATAATCACCGGCTCACATACTAGAGGACAATTTTTCGACAAAGACTACCGCAATATTAAACCAGAAGGGGTGGAAATGGTCATGAAACTCTTTAGCAGACATTACATTGATAATGTCATAAACGCTGAAATTGAACATCAGATTAAAGAAAATAGCATTAAAATAGCTCAAGAAGCGATGAATGTCTTTTGTGAAGAGCTTCAAAATGACAGCAATTTTAAGTCTTAATCTATATATACAATTATTCATTGATGCAGATAAGTCGATCAGAGCAAACTTATTTCAAATCAACGAAAAAGTGAGCTTGATATAACGCAAGATAAATAAAAAAGTTATACAGACTAATTTAGAAAAATTTTTATTAAATTAGCAACATATTCAGTTCATTTACGCTTCGCTTCTTGTGATACATTTAGAAATTACTCCCATCTTACTTTGAAAACGTACAACTTTGAAATAACCAGACACTTTAGTAAGTCAAGTGTTGCAGTCATACAAAAGCATACGATTTTTCACTCAGATGGGAGTATCAGGACAGCTTTGATGATGCCACTGTATTTTGCGAAAATATAAATACAACCAAATAATGAAGGACATTCTACTATGAACCCGCATGACCTCCCTGTCGTTGGAAGACCAGCAAATGCAGAAAAAGACTATATTGGTGATTTTACTGACATAGGTGGAAAGCGCGTTCTGTGTGTCGGTTACTCAGAAATCGAAGTGGATGAATTAGTCTTAAAATACAACCCTAATTCAATCTCTATGCTGACTAATTGGGCTGACCACAATGACGCAAAGGTAAAAAAGTACCCTCTTGTTATTGGAGACATTACAAAGAGAACTGAGTTTGCCGATGACACGTTTGATGCGATCCTGACTCTCTCCGTTTTGGAGCATTTGCCTGATTTAATTGGCGCGGTTAAAGAAATGACGAGGATTGTCAAAAAAGGGGGGGAGCATCTACATTTTTTCGGTCCAGCTTGGTCAAGTAGTTATGGGCATCATTTATATGCTAATCCTGAGAACAAATTACTTAATTTCACGCGATGGGAAATGCCCGCTCACATTCATCTGTTGTGCAACAAAGAGGAAATTAAGCGTTATTATCTCGATGCTGGATATACCGAAAAAGATGTGTTGTGCGTGTTGGAATGGTTCTACGAGACCCCAATGATAAACCGGGTGTTTTATGACGAATACGCCCGCATTTTTAATCAATACTTCCAAATTGACAAAATGCAACTTATGTATAATTACTTGCCAATCGATCACCTAAAATTGTTGCAAGCTAAATTTCCTGCGTCATGGGACTTTGCGACCTATGGCGGAAAATATCAGTTAAAGGTGCTTAAGTAAAGAGCTTATCTTACCTGTGCCACTTCGAAAATTTCTCACAACATTAAAGTACTGCTAATATTTTCTGCTTTGATGAAATTTTAGCGAAGAATATTGAGATTCATTTATGATAGAAAAATATATAGTTGGTTGGATAGATTCGAAAAAAAAACAACAATATACGCTTTATTCAGAAGCTATATTTGAAACTTATCCTGATTTAGGAAAGGCTTCGAAATTTTTTTTTGAAGAAAAAAATATCACAATAGCCTCTGTTAAAAACGCTATTTGTTTGACTTGTGGCGTACTGGTTAATAAGGAAGGGTTGATCATCGAATCAACCCTTATTGGTTTAAACCCAAGAATGCAAGGCGCACAGGAAGAATTTGATTATTTTAATAAAATTAACGATGTTGTTTTAGATGCAGGGTATTATCGTTATTTAGATGAGGTATCCTATTGTCTGAATGCTTGGGACACCAATTATCAGCACTTTATAGTTGAAACGCTGCCCAAAATTCATGCCTCCCAATTAAAAAAGAATTGCCCCATAGTTGTATTAGATATGCCTTTTATTAGGGAAATAGTGGAGATGGCCTACTCCTCGATGGAGTTCATATTTCTAAACCATGGAGAGGGAATAGAGGCGGATCTTGTTCATATACCGATGCCCGTTGTACAAAATTTTGAGCCTATTGTTGATCTTCAAGTTTTAGCTTTTGAAAATCTACGATCTAAAATTTTATACCCTGTATCTCAGGAGTTTGGAGATATATATTTAGCTCGTATGAATACGCAAGGATTAGCGGGGCATATGCGAAGAATCACTAATGATTCTGAAGTAATGGATTTTTTTGTCAAAAACGATTTTAAAGTCGATGATTTTGTCGAAAAAACGTTAATTGAAAAGATGGTTTTAACAGCGCAATTTAAACGTCATATTACCCCTATTGGGGCAAATTTAATTAACTACTTGTTTGCGCAGAATCCAATTGATTTGTATGTGTTCAGTCATCCTTATTTTACGTCGCATCAGTATTTTATTAATCTCTTTGCTGCAATGAAACTTCCAATCAACTACCATATTCTTCCAGCAGGAGTAGAGGCAACTGGTTCGGATAATTGGGTAGGTGTTGGTAATAGTCCTTACAGAATTGATATGGATATTTTAATAACATCTTTGCATTTGAGCACTTCTTAAACAGTGGCAAGTATAATTTCGCGAGGTGCAGCAAAGTTGTTTATTTCATATGCACCAGGAACCGGCTCAACTTCCTTTGAACAGCATATTCGAACAAATGAGCATTTGCTCCGAGCAAATGGGTTTGATGTTTCGCATTATCCAGTTGAAGAATTTGGTGAAGGTAGCGGCATTTCTAGGCATATTTGCTATACAGAATATTTGTCGATAACTGGCAATACTTGTGATTATGTCGCCACTGGGGTTAGGAATCCATTTAGTTTTTATTTTGCAGAATACCATAGGCTATTATCTAAATGGTGTAAGCTTTTGGATGACTCTGATTCTTGGATTTATTCCCCCGAATCAAAATCCACTTTAGATTTAGCGCTAAACATAAAAAACTATGACAAATTTGATACTTGGTTTTTTGATATTTTGTTATCGAATATTAATAAAGGGTACTTGGCAATCAATGAAAACCACCTCAATCAAGCCACGCACTTTGTTAAAGTAGAAGAAATAACCAAAAGTTTCGATAGAGTTGGACTCGAAATATTCTCAATTTCATTTTCTGAGATTATTGGCGCGTTTCCTATTGTAAATGCTACCGATTATCTTAGGCATTACTCTAGCCATACAACTAATCCAACTAAAAAACTTGCTTTTGCCCTGTTTAGTGACTATCTGAATAAGTTTGGGTATTCTTTCGAAACACCGCTGTTAAAAACTATCGGGAACAATTCTTCTTGCCAAAACGATGCAATAAACATAATTGGACTAAGGTGCAAAGGTGAGGTTACTCAAAGTGAATTATTGAGTGCACACGTTGATTTTTGTTTGTTACAAGATATGAATGAATTTGAAATTGATCTGCAAATTTTAAATGATTCATGCCAAGTGGCGTTTAGAAAATCTTCAACTACAAAAAACGTAACTCATGGTAATTATGGCATGGACTTTTCCGTTATTGCTAATTTGCCAATTGGATGTTACGTTGTTGAGGTTGTTTTTACAGGACAAACATCGTCGGAAAAATGTCAGCTAAGCGGCCAGGGTATGCAATTTGAGTTCCAAGTTGTGTCAATTTGTAGAAAACTTTGCGATGGCTACGTGGATTTGCCATTATTTATATCAGTTCATAATAAGGACGCGATGCTCAATTTTAAAATGAGTTGAAGACAAGGCCGCGACTCCAATAGAATTGTTCTACCGAAAGAAACTTTATGAGGTAGAAGAGCCATGTCAGTAGAAGACTTTATCATTTGTGTGTATTGCTGTGTAGACGACATCTGCCGAATAATCGTCAAGCAAGCGCTGAGAGGTCGAGGTTTTCTGCCTAAGCTGAGCGATAGTGTCTCATCTGTAAAACTAATAAAACATCACCGTACACTTTGACTTTGTGATAACTACTCCCATCTTGCTTTGAAAACGTACAACTTTGAAATAACCGGACACATTGTAAGTCCAGTGTTGCAGTCATACAAAAGCATACGATTTTTCACTCAGATGGGAGTTACATCTTACCGAAGATTATCGGATAGACTCCTAGTGATTCACGGTTTTTTGTATTCATAATGCAATATTAGCAATAACTTAATAATGAAAAGATTAATAGTGGATCTTGATGGGACTGTAACTAGTGCAGAAGCTAGTAATTATGAAGATGTTTTGCCTAATATAGATGTTATAGCACGCCTTAAAGAATATAAAGAAAATGGATTTGATATAGTTATTTCCACATCTAGAAATATGCGGACATATAATGGGAACATTGGAAAGATTAATATTTATACATTACCTGTTATCGTAGCATGGTTAGATAAGCATAATGTTCCCTACGATGAAATTATTGTAGGGAAACCTTGGTGTGGTTTTGATGGATTTTATATTGACGATCGTGCGATTCGACCTTCGGAATTTGCATCAATGAGTCTTAATGAAATCAATGCATTACTTGACAGGGAAAAAAAATGTTTCTGATATTATCTTCCGCTTATATTGACCAAGCGTTAAAAGCTGAGTTTGGTCTCTTGCCTCCAACAATGCTTCCACTAGGTAATCGTAGGCTGTTTCAACATCAGATTGCTGCGATACCTGAAGGCATTTGTACTTATATCTCTTTACCTGAATCGTATATTCTTACGATACATGATACTGAGTTATTGCAGCATCAGAATATAAATTTTATAAAAATACCCGATAATATTTCGTTAGGTGCTGCTCTCGTTACTGCGCTAAATATTATTGATCAACCTTTGAGCCAGTCACTACACGTTTTGTTTGGTGATACACTAATTCTCACTTTGCCGGATGGTGAAGATATTGCTGCTATTTCAGAAGTTGAGGATAGTTACAATTGGGCAGCTGTAACTGATAACGAAGTTAATTGGTTGGAAACTAATGAATCTATATCTCTTTCAAACAGTAAGAATGTTGTGTGCGGATATTTCAAATTTAGCCAACCCAAGAAACTTATAAAAGCAATTACCCAATCTCATTGGGATTTTATTGAAGGCTTGAACTATTACCACCGGGATGTTGGCTTAACATCTGTTCGTATCAGTAATTGGTTAGATTTCGGCCATGTCAATACTTACTACCGCTCAAAGGCTAAGTTTACAACGCAACGTGCATTCAATAATCTAACTATAACAGCAAACTATATTGAGAAATCTAGCTGCAAGGAAGAAAAAATTAAAGCCGAGGCTTATTGGTTTACTACTGTGCCAGAAACGATTCGTTGTTTTTTGCCACAGTATTTAGGTGTTATCGAGTCAAATGGAAAGTTTTGCTATCGTCTTGAGTATCTGTACTATTCTGCGCTTAATGAGCTCTTTGTGTTTTCATGTTTGCCAACAATGGCATGGAAGAGAATTATTAGTAGCTGCTTAGATTTTATTGATATTTGTCTGCAATTTTCCGCTCCAGAAAGTGCCTCAGCTCCACTATTAAATGAGCTATTTTGCGAAAAAACTAAGTACAGATTAAATGAGTTTTGCCAAACGAATCAATTCAGCATTTCTCAAGAATGGAATTATAACGATAGCTTTACTATCTCATTGCAAGATCTGCTTGAAAAAAGTACTCAACATCTGCCAAGAGCCAACCTCCAACAAACAATTATGCATGGAGATTTTTGCTTTAGTAATATACTTTATGATTTTCGTACTGGTAGAATTAAAACCATAGATCCTCGAGGTTTGACTCCAAGAGGAATACTTACAATATATGGTGATGTTCGTTATGACTTGGCAAAACTAAGCCATTCAGTGCTAGGAATGTATGATTGGATTATTGCTGATTACTATGCTGTTGAAATCATAGGTAATTGCATATATTTTAATATTGCTGGCATCGAAGAACATCTATCTACTCATGAAATATTTATAGACATGATCGAAAACCGTTACGGCATTACAGCAAATAATTTATATGCAATGCAAATACAGTTATTTCTATCTATGCTACCTTTGCATGCCGATAGTGCAAAACGCCAAGCAGCTTTAATGGCTAATGCTTTTAGGCTTTACCAAAAATTAGTAGGCTCTGCGTAATGATTATAATTCCAATGGCAGGCACAAGCTCACGTTTTCTTAAAGCCGGTTACAAACAACCAAAATACATGCTCTGTGCACATAATAAAACACTTTTCGATCATGCAGTAAATAGCTTTAAAAATTATTTCAAACTGGAAAAGTTTTTATTTATTGTCAGAGATATTGATGACACTGTTGCATTTGTCAAACAAAGGGTTACCGCTTTGGGTATTACCGATTTTCATATTAGTATCCTTGAAAAGGAAACACGCGGACAAGCAGAAACTGTAACTCTTGGTTTAAAAGAAATTGACTATCAAGGCGCAATTACAATTTTTAATATTGATACTTTCCGCCTAAATTTTCATTTTCCAGATTTAACCCAACTAGGCAAAGGCTATTTAGAAGTCTTTAGAGGCAAGGGTGATAATTGGTCATTTGTCAAACCGATTAATTCAAACAGTACGCAAGTATATGAAACAGCAGAGAAAAATCCAATTTCGAATCTTTGTTGTACTGGCCTCTATTATTTTTCTGATATTGATAATTATCTTTTAGCTTATTATAAATATTTAGCCAAGCCTCAAACGGAGTGGGATAAAGCAGAATTATATGTTGCGCCGCTATACAATATCCTTATACAGGAAGGATTAGAAATACATTATCATCTAATTAATCGCAATGATGTTATCTTTTGTGGTGTTCCTATTGAATATGAAGAATTTCGTCGTAACTATCTACTCCCATCGGACTGAGAAACCCTGATTGTACCGGATTATGGGGACGGTCGAAATTCCCTGAGCGAAGCGGAAATCAACAGATTCTGCAACCAATTGTCGTGATACGAAAACCCATTAAGCCTGTCAGCCGGACTTTTTAGACCTGCGTATTTTTTAACCGTCATGGGATTTGAGGGTGCAAAATTGTAAATGAAAGCCCAGCCCCTGATATTCAATTCTGCCGTCGACAACGAACCATGAAAATACTGGGTACTAAAAAGATGCCTATCCATGCGTTGCATCAATCGATCAAGCATATTACTGGTTCGATGACAACCAGGTTGGTCATAAGCGACTGCATAGCGTTGCTTGTTTTTCGATAGCTTTTTAATCGGTTCTGAAATCACCGAGGGTACGTCAGGTGTGACACTACACCATTCGGCCAATCGCCTGATCCGTTGGCTAAATGATTGCTTGGTGGTTGCGCGGTAACAATCCCATAGTTTTGTCGTCGCTTGCAGATAAATATCGTGGAATTTCATTTTGGCGCGGTCTCGAATTTTGATAAAAATGTGTAAAAAACAACAGATGATCAAGACCGGAATCGATGGGGTCAGATTGGATTGATTTTCAATTAAAAACCAAATAAACTGCATCTAATTGTTTTTTAGGGACAATAGGGGGCAAGCGCATATAAATTTTAAGCCTTTAAAATCAATTGGATAAAATCACAAAAAAGCCCAAATAAATTGACTTTCGAATGTAACTATTTGATTGTCTAGTAATTTAAAAAGTCAAATGCGT
>Ga0172380_10004375_pt1 | contig 18219 bp, 19 predicted proteins | sample Leawe162metaG_FD_119747 | JGI IMG/M metagenome (GOLD analysis project Ga0172380, IMG submission 119747) | Leachate microbial communities from a municipal landfill in Southern Ontario, Canada - Leachate well 162 metaG | ecosystem: Engineered > Solid waste > Landfill > Unclassified | place... | reverse complement strand
CCAGCAGGAAGGGTTGACCGCCCTGGTTACCAACCCCGGGGTGGAGAAATGGGACGGCGCCTATCTGAAAAAGGCCGTGCCCAACGACCCGTGGGGCAATCCCTATCAGTACCGCAATCCCGGCGAGCATGGTGGCGAGGTGGATATCTATTCCTACGGGCAGGACAATCAGCCCGGCGGGGAAAAAGAAAACGCCGATATTGGCAGCTGGGAATAACCCTTCCCGGCAAAGGCCCTGCTCCTCTTATGCAATCCGTCTTCTTTCGTAAACAAGAAAAGATCGGCACGCTGCTGGTCGGCAACGGCAAGTTGCAGCCCGGCCAGCTGGAGCGGGCTCTGGCCCATCAGGAAACCGTCTCCCGCCGGCTGGGGGAGATTCTCCTCTCCCTGGGCTATATCAGCGAGGAGGATCTGGCCGCGGCCCTGGCCCAACAGCTGGACCTTGCCGTCTATGTTCCCCAGGAGGCGGACGAGTTTCTCACCCCCGACATCTCCCAACTGTTTCTGAAAGACCATCCCTTCCTCCTCTTTCGCCGGGGGGAGTCCAGCGCATTTCTTCTGACCAGCGATCCCCTGGACGCGGATATCCTCGCCGCCGCCCGGATTACCCTGGGCGGCCCTTTTGTCATCCAGGTCACCGGCGAGGGCCAGCTCAAGAATTTGATCCGGGCCCATTATCAGCTGGGCCAGCAGGAGAACGAGGCCGCCGCCATGCTCATCGACGAGGCGGATATCGACAAGCTCAAGGACATGGCCTCCGAGGCGCCGGTCATCAAGTATGTCAACAACCTGGTCGATACGGCGGTCTCGCGCCGGGCCAGCGATATCCACCTGGAACCCTTTGAAGACGGGTTGCGGATCCGGCTGCGCATCGACGGCATCCTCCATGATTTCGAAGTCCCGCCCCACGGCATGCAACCCGCGATCATCTCCCGGACCAAGCTGCTGGCCGGGCTCGACATTGCCGAGCGGCGGCTGCCCCAGGACGGCAAGATCTCCATGCGGGTCTCGGGCCGCGAGATCGATCTGCGCGTTTCCACCCTGCCCACCATCTTCGGCGAGGGCGTGGTGATCCGCATATTGGAAAAGGCCTCCATCATCCTGGATCTGGTCAAACTGGGCATGGGCAGCCGGATCGAGGAGGAATTCCGCCGGCTCATCGCCTCGCCGGACGGGATCATTCTGGTCACCGGCCCCACCGGCAGCGGCAAGACCACAAGCCTCTACTGCGCGCTCAACCAGATCAACACCGGCGACAACAAGATCATCACCGTGGAAGACCCGGTGGAGTACCAGCTGCACGGCATCAATCAGATCCAGGTCCGCTCCGAGATCGGCTTGACCTTTGCCTCGGGGTTGCGTTCCATCGTCCGCCAGGACCCCGACGTGATCATGATCGGCGAGATCCGCGACCTGGAAACCGCCGAGATCGCGGTGCAATCCTCCCTCACCGGCCATCTGGTTTTCTCCACCCTGCACACCAACGACGCCATCTCCGCCGTGGTGCGGATGATCGACCTCGGCGTGGAGCGGTTCCTGATCTCCTCCTCCCTGCGCGGGGTGCTGGCCCAGCGGCTGGTGCGCTGCATCTGCCCGCACTGCAAGGAGAAGCAGGGCATGCTCAGCGAGTTCGGCTATCAGCCTGCGGGCGAGGATTTCCCCATCTACGAGGGCAAGGGCTGCGACCGTTGTTCCAACACCGGCTACACTGGCCGGATCGGCCTCTATGAGCTGCTGGTCGTCGATGAGGCCATCAACCGCGGAATCTCCAAGGGGTTGGACCTGATGGAGCTGCGCAGGATTGCCGAGGAACAAGGGTTCCGCTCCATGTTCGGCGATGGCCTGGACAAGGTCCGCCAGGGGCTGACCACCTTCAGCGAGGTGGTCAGGGTCTGTAGGGGAACGGAAAATGGGGCGATTTAAATACACGGCCCTGGACGGCGACAATCAGGCGCAGGACGGGGTTCTTGAGGCCCCGGACCGGGAAAGCGCGGCCAAACGTCTCCTGCAACAGGGCTTGCGCCCTCTGGAGATCCGCCGCCATGGCCGGGGAGGCTTCGGCCTGTTCCAGGGGCTTGGGCCGCAGCTCCGGTTCCGCCAGGAAAAACTGAACCGGTCGGATATTGAGTTCTTTACCAACCAGATCGGTCTGCTGCTCAAAAGCGGGTTAGCCCTGGACCAGGCGCTGCGGGTGATGAAACGGCACAGCCACAAGCCCGTTTTTCAGCAGTTCGTCGGGGAGCTGGAGCAAAAGATCAAGGAAGGAAAATCCTTTTCCCAGGCCCTGGCCGATTATCCGCATTTTTCCCCCATGTACATCAACATCGTCCGAGCCGGGGAAGAGGGCGGCATCCTGCCCGCCATGCTGATGAAAATCGCCGGCTACCAGGCGGCATTCCAAGAGCTTAAGCAGTACGTGGTCTCCGCCTCCATCTATCCGCTTTTCCTGTTGGGGGTGGGATTTCTCGCCATCATCATCCTGTTGACCACCATCCTGCCCCGCTTCGAGATTCTTTTCGAGGGCATGGGCCAGCAGCTGCCCGGCCATGTCGTGCTGCTCATGGCCACGGCCAAGTGGCTCGGCAGCCACCCCGTGCTGACGGTGCTGGGGTTGGCTGGACCTCCGCTGGCGGCATGGAGCTATTGCAAAAGCGAGGACGGCAAGGCCCGGTTGGATCAGTGGTCCCTGCGGATTCCGGTGCTTTCCGACTTTGTCCGCCATCTGGAGACCACCCGGATCTTCCGGACCATCGAGGTTCTGGTCAACAACGGCGTCCATCTGGCCGCGGCGCTCAAGATCGGCAGCGGCGTGGCGGGGAACGCCGAGTACCGCCGGCTGCTCAACCAGGCCACCCGCGCCCTTCAGGAAGGACGCCGCATCGGCGAGCGGTTGAGCGCGGAAAAACTTTTCCCGGAGCTGGCCACCGAACTGCTCTCCATCGGAGAGGAGTCGGGGCGGGTGGGTGAGATGTGCGGCCAGATCGCCGACCATTTTGAAAAGGAGCTCAAGGAGCGGATCAAGCGGCTCACCGCCATGGTGGAGCCTGTCTTCATCCTGCTCATCGCCGTGGTCGCCGGCTACGTGGTGATCTCCATGCTTTCGGTTATTTTAAGCATCAACGATATCGCGGGCTGACCAGTGGCATGGAATAACCGCCCTTCGACAGGGAGAATCCCGTGGAAAAAGGACTTGGTCCTTGACCGACACGGTTTTTCCCTCCTGGAACTGATCATGGTCCTGGCGTTGCTGGGCATCATGGCCGGGGTGGTGGCTCCGGCCACCGGCCGGTTTTTTGACCGGTTGAGCTTCCGCAGGCAGACGGCGGCCCTGGTCGCCTCCTCCCGTTTTGCCCGACTCATGGCGGTGGGCAAGGGAAAGCCGGTGGAGATGCGCTTTGACCGGCAGACCCGTCTGCTCTCTTTCAGCGGCGCGGTGGAAGAAAAAAGAGAGATTGATCTGCCGGAAGAAGCGGTTTTTGAGATCCAGCCGGAGACCCTGGTTTTTTATCCGGACGGCTTAGCCACGCCGGGAAGGATGGTGTTGCGGAGCGGCAAGCGTTCCCAGGAGTTTTTCATCGATCCGCTCACCGGCATTCCGGTGCGGCAATGACAGGGGCGACGGGCATGGCCCTGGCCGCGCCGGCAACTCCCCGGTTGTGCGGAACGCTTCGTTGCCAGGCGGGGATCACCCTTTTTGAACTGCTGATTGCCGTGGTTCTTTTGGGGATGGTCAGCACCATGATCTACTCCGTGCTCAACGTGGGGATCAACTTCAGCGTCAAGGGGGGGGAGCATCTCAACCGGCTGGCCAGGGAAAGAAATCTGCTCGGTCTCCTGCAACGGCAGGTGAACGAGGCTTCATACGACTTGCGTTCCGGCAAGGTCGATATATCCGGAGAGGAGGGGCTGTTGCGCATCGTTACCCGGCAGCCCTTACTGCACAGGACAGCCGGGGTGGTCCTGGCGGTGTACCGCGTCAACCCAGACGAGCAGGCCCTCTACTACCTGGAAAAAAAGGATTATTTCAACGTGGAGTATGGCGAGAAGTTCCTGCCTGATTTCAGTGAAATGAGGAAGATGTACGCCGGGGACCGGCCGGTGGCTCTTGCCTACGATTCGGGGAAAGGCAGCGTGACCGTGGGGCTGGGCGAGGAAGAGTTCGTCTTCTTCCCGAAATGTCTGCCGCCCGGCGTGACCCCGTCATTTTCCGTTGCGGAGGATGAGTGATGGGGATGGTGCGGACGAAACCCCATGGGTTGGGTAATTGTGCCCAGCTCGGTTTTACCCTGCTGGAGGTGCTTGTCGCGGTGCTCATCCTCAGTCTGGCCTATGTGGCGGTATTGCAGAATTTTTCCCAGTCCAGCGCCAATATCTTCCGGCTGGGAAAGGGCATGACGGCGGATTTGCGGGATGGCATGGCGTTGGAGCGGCAGTTGCGCCAGGAGAACCCCTCCGGGGAAGATCTGGTTGTGGGGCAAAGATTCGTTCTGAGAAAAATAGCAATCGACGGCGGCCAATTGGAAACCGTGAAGGTTGTAAAGCGTTGAAGACTATGGTAACGATTACCCAATGGCGCGCGTCGGGCGGCGGGATAAGCGGTAATAACCGAGGCTTTGCCCTGGTGGTCGTTATCATGGTGCTGCTGCTGGCCAGCTTTCTCGCCTCGCAGCTCACCCTTGATGTCCGCACGGAACAGCGGATCGCCGCCAATGCCAAGGAGCGCCGCCGGGCGGCGATTCTGGCCGAGGACGGCTTCAACATCGCCCTGTTCAGGCTTGTGGACAAGCCCGTGGCCTTGGAGGCGGAAGAAGCATATGGCCGGCTGGTGAACGGGCGGTCGTACACCCACTCCCTGAAGGGAGGGCAGGTCCGGTATTATGCGGCCAACGAGTCCGGCAAGATAGATATCAACGCAGCGGAACCGAAACTGCTGGAGCTTTTTCTCCGGCACTGGAAACTCAGCGCGGAGCAGGCAGGCGTTGTTCTCGCTTCCCTTCAGGATTGGCGAGATCCGGATAACCTGCTGCGGCTGAACGGCGCTGAACAGGAATATTACATGCAGTTGCCCGAACCGTACATACCTCGAAACGGCAGGATTGAAGATCCCTCGGAATTTTTCCTGCTCCGGGGCGCCGATGTTCTGGCCGGGAAGTTCTCGGCGTCGGAGATCTTTACCGTCCATAATCAGGGAAAAACGATCAATGTCAACAGCCTTACCCCGGCCATGCTCGACTTTATCGTGGAGGGGGATGAATCCCGGCGGCAGGCCTATCAGGAAGCCAGACAGACTCATGACACCTTGAGCGCCGCCATGCTCCGGCAGATTGTCGGGGAGAGGCGGTTTTCCGAGCTCGAACCATTTTTCCGCTATGAGGCAGGGGCATCAAGCCTGTTTTACACCATCACCTCCACCGGGGAGGCCGCCGTGCCGGGAAATGCGGAAAATTCCGCCGGCCAGGGGATGACGGTCAGCGCCTTGGTCCGGATTCTGGCTAATGGCTATCAAGTCCTCTCGTGGCAGGAGCGCTACTCATGAGAGGAACGGAGGTGATCATCACGGGGGGGGGCGTCGTCCGACAGGAAGGCGCCCCGGCGACGAAACAGCACCCGTTCGAGGCCGTGATCGCCCGGTTCATGGCCAAGGTCGGGCTGGTCTCCCAGCAGGGCCCGGCGGTAACCGTATATGTTGACGAAGAGCTGCTTTTTTGCAAGCAGCTCAATCTGCCGGTAAAGGCTTCATCCATCAGGCAGGCAATCGGGTATCAGCTCGACCTGCTTCTGCCTTTTTCGGAAAAGACCTGTTTTTCCGGTTACGTCACGGAGCGCCGGAACAAGGAAACGGGCGTTACCATTTATGCCCTGCCGGAAGAGATCGTTACTCCCCATTTGCAGGAGTTGATCCAAGGCGGGCACAGTCTCGTCGGCCTCTTCCCCCTGAGCCAGCGGTATCTGACCCGCGCCCAAGGCAAGAAGAAATGGGCGTTGCTGTTGCCCGGCGTCATGGCGACGCTCCTTACCTTTGTTGACGGACGTCTGCACCGGCGTCTGCTCTGCCCATCCATGCCCACCGCCGAGGAGGCGAAGGAGCTGAGCGGCTGTGACGCGGTTTATTGTCCGGCGGCTCCCGGGGACAGCGGCTTTGCCGATGCCGATACCTTGCTGGCCGGCGAGCCCGTCGGCAAAGCCTTTAATCTGCTGCCCGCGTCCTACCGCAGGCCGGATTATTTTAAATACTGCATTTTGGGCCTGGCATTGCTCAATGTCCTCTGTTTGTCCGTGCTTCTCGGCATGAAGGAATATCGTTTCCACTCGACCAGCAGCCGGGTCGAGGCGGAGATCGTCAGCCTGCAGCCGGCCATGAAAAAGATCAGCGCCTTGGGGAGCAAGGAAAGCCTGAGCCAGAAGGAGATAGCCCGGTTGGAGGAGATAGGCAAAAATCCCGACCTTCTTGCCCTTTTGACGCAATTGACTGAAAAGCTTCCACCCACGGCCTATCTTGAACAGCTTCGCGTGGAAAAGAAAGATGCGGCTGTCCTCTACCTTGACGGCTACGCGGACGACATGGGGGAAGTTTCCTCCAGCCTGCAAGGGCTTGGCGAGGTAAGCCTCAAATCGACCAGCCGGCGCAATAACAAAAATTATTTCCAGATGGAGATCAACCTGCCGTGAACCAGATCCTGGAGTTCATCCACAGGTTTGACAGACGGCACCTTCTGATGGGGGTGGCGGCTGCTCTCCTGGTTGCCAACCTGGGGCGTTTGGCCTTCGGGTATTTCGATTCCCGGCAGGAAGAGCTGGAAGAGCGCATGGACATGCTGGCGCAATACCGCGAGGCTGTTCAGCGGTTGCCGGAGATCGAGGAGCGGGCAGCCCTTTTGGCCAACCGGCAGCAGCAGCTCGAATCGTTCCTGTTCCACGGTGAAAATGAAGAAAAGATCACCTCTGCCATGCAGATCATGCTGCAATCCGAGGTCAGCAATGCCGGGCTTGAGCCGGAATTCATCCAGCCTGTGCGGAAAGGCGAGGCGGGCGCGACCGATCGCAAGGAACACGGGGAGATCGTTGTCAAAATCCGGATGTCCGGCGGGCTCAATGACTTCGGCAAATTCCTGCGCAACCGTTACGCCGGTAAACAGTTTCTCAGGCTCGAAAGCCTTTCCATCAAGCCTTTCCGGCCCGGCGAGTTGAAGATTTCCCTGGATGTCCGCGGGTATTACAAAATTGCCCCGGGGGGCGGCAAGGCGATATGACCTCGACCCGGCTCGCCATGTCGTTTGTATTGCTGCTGGTCTTGCTGGCCCAGGGTTGGGGGCTGGTCTCGGTCTGGCGGGAGGATCCTTTGCACCGCCTTGCGGCGGAGAAGAAAAAAGAGGTTCCGCCCAGGGCCGCGATACCGGAAAAAATTCCGAGCATGCAGCCGCTGATTTCCGGTGTCCAGCCCGATCTCAACACGGGCTATATTTTCAATGTCGAGCGCAATCTTGCCGGTGGGGACGGAGCGGACGGCCAGGCCCAGGGTGCGGCGAGAGAGGCGATGGACAAGGTGCAGTACAACGGCTCCATTATCGCCGGCAACGATGTCAGGGCCTTGCTCAGCTATCCTGTGGCCGGCCCGGGGACCCAGCAAAAACAAGGATTTCTCCGGGTTGTCGTGGGCGATACCGTCAATGGGTATCTGGTTGCGGAGATCCTCCCGGAGAAAATCATCTTCAGCCGGGGGGGGCAGAAGATAACCAAGCTGCTCCGTGACAAGACCAGGGCGCCGGCCGCCCCGCCGCCGGCCGGTGAGCCCGGGGTTCCGCTGCCGGCGCCGCCCAGTGCTCAACAATCCCCGGCACGGACGAATCCCGCCCCGATTCTTTCCCCGCCGCCGCGACCCGTTTCCCCGCGAAACGATGAGGTGCTGCGGGAAAAACCTTTGCGGAAACGTCCGGAGCCACCGAAGGAAACCCAGGCGCCCATGCCACAAGTTTTAACCCCGGCGGCCTCCAGGGAAGCCGCCCCTGCGCAACCGGAAACCGGGCCGAAGTGAAAAAAGATGCGTTGTTTTTCGGAGCCCCGGCTGCACCTCGGAACCGGGCGGGATTGAGAATCATTTCGTAGCGCCGGGGCTGACAGGCGTCCCGTTCCGAAAAATCAGCGGAAGATTATGTGTACTCAGAAAAAAAATGTGCGAAAAGGAACTTCATCCATGAAGCGTTGCCAGATATCTACCCTGCTTGTTCTGCTGCTGCTTGCCCTCGGCCTCGGGTGCGCCCCCAAGGCCACCACGCCGTGGGTCGATCTGCAGGCAATCAATGATCAGATTACGAGAAATCCGGAGAAAACCCAGGAGCCGGAGGCGCCCAAGGAAGGGGGAGACGTTCAGTCGCGCAGCAAGGACATGAGCGTTGTTCCCCCCGCGGCCGCGCAAGCGGCGAAGGATGAGCAGGCCACCGCGCCGCCGCAGGCCGAGGCCGGGGCCGGCGGGATTCTGCTCAATTTTGACAATGCCGATGTTTACGAATTCATTCAAGTCATTTCCGAAACCCTCGGCATCAACTACATCGTCGATCCCAAGGTCAAGGGAACCGTCAATATCCGTTCAGGGCAAAAAATCGGCAAGGATCAGCTCTTCGGGGTTTTTCAGAAAATCTTGAACATCAATGGGATGGATGTGCGCAACGAGGGCGACTATTACTCCATTCACCCCGCCAAGCGCGGTGCGCCGCAGCAGGTGTTCGGGCCCACCGAGTCCGGTTCCCTCAAGGCCTCTTCCCGGCAGGTCGTGCAGGTCATCCCGGTGGTGCATCTCGTTTCCGCCGAAGCGTTGAAGCTTGTCGAGCCGTACCTGTCCGAGGGGGGGGTGCTCTACAATCTTGCCGCTCAGAATACCCTCATCGTCACTGACTATGAAAGCAAGGTGCTGGATATCGTGAGCGTGTTATCCCGCTTGGATATTTCGGCGCTTACGGCGCTCAAGGTCCGGATGGTCCGGGTGGAAAACGCGCCGCTTTTCACTCTGCGGGATGAGCTGCAGGAAATCCTCACCGCCCTGACGGTGAACCCCCAGGGGCATGAGGCCGTTTCCATCGTTGCTTTGGAAAGGGTCAATTCCCTGCTGCTGATCAGCAAAAGCGACCAGTTGCTCGACAGCACCGACCGTTGGATCAGGGAATTGGATGTTGTCCCCGTGGGGGGGCCGGATACCATCCACATTTATAATGTGCGCAATTCGGTGGCTTCGGAGCTGGCGGCGCTGGTCAATTCCATCATCGGGGGAGGCGATGGCCAAGGGAAAGCCGCCGGAGAGGGGGGGGCGGCTCTCAAGACCGGACTTGAATCGGGGTTGTCCGGCCCCAGTTTCAAGGGGACGACCCAGGACAAGGCCGGCAGCCTCGGCGCGAGCAGCGGCTCAAGCATGGGACAGAGTTCCGGCACCCTCGACTCCGCGGGCCAGCCGGCATCCCCGGGGAAAACCGCTTCCCTGAGCAGTGGCGCCAAGCCGCGGCAGGCAGGGACGAGCAAGAATAATAAAGCGGGCGCCGGCAGCCTTCTTTCCGAGGGGGGACCTCTACTGCTGGCCGATGACAGCCGCAATATCATCCTGATCCGGGCGGTGACGGCAGACTATACCCGTTTGGTAAAATTGATGGAGCAGCTCGATAACCTGCCCCGTCAGGTGCTCATCGAGGTGATGGTGGCAGAGGTAACCCTCAATGATTCCTGGCAGTTCGGTATTGAGTGGGCTTTGAAGAACAACAAGCTCAAGGTCAACGATTCGCAATACAACCAGAAGTTTGCCACAAATTTCAAGGACATCATCTCTCCCACCGCCACCACAAACGGTTTTGCCTATTCGGTTCTCAACAGCGGCGGAGATATTGTCGCCCTGCTCAATGCCCTGGCCGGTGAAACCGATGTTTCCCTGCTTTCCTCGCCGCAGATTCTGGTGCTGAACAACGAAGAGGCCTTTGTCAACGTGGGCGACCAGGTGCCCATTGTCACCTCGGAATCTCTGCCTGTGACTTCAACGGCAACGGATCTGCTTCGCACCTCCACTATTCAGTACAAGGATACGGGCACCATCCTCAAGGTCAGGCCCAGGATCAACTATGATGGAATGGTTCTTCTCGATATCGATCAGCAGGTAAGCAACGCCATCGAAAACAACAAGGGCGGCACCACCTCGCCTATCATTTCGACCAGACAGGTCAAGACCAAGCTGGCGGTAAAGAACGGGCAGTCCATCATGATGGGGGGGTTGATAAAAAAAGACAACACCAACATCCAGAACAAAGTTCCTCTGCTGGGAGACATCCCCCTCCTGGGATGGGCCTTTAAATACGAATCCCAGAGCAACCTCAAAACCGAGCTGCTGGTGATGATCACCCCCTATGTGATCGAATCCGACGACGTGCTGACGCAGTATATCAAGAAATTTCAGGAAAAGATGCAGGGGCTGCGTTTGGGGCTCAATAAGGGAAAAGGGTCCGCGGCGGCGCCGGCAGCCAAGGCGGAGGCGCAGCCGCCGAAGAGCGAATGAGGCGAGATGGTCATGGGGCAGCCGACCTGACAATGCAGCCGTCGGGCGACCGGAGAACAAAAAAAGGGCCTGGAGGATTTCCTCCAGGCCCTTGCTGTTTCTGGTGCGCCCGGCACGATTCGAACGAGCGACCTGCGGATTCGTAGACCATGATATAACATGTTGATATAATTAGTAAAAAATGCATAAAAAAACAAGAAAATATCGCCAAAATGTCCCATCCTGCTCAGCCTGCAAAATCCCCGCAAAGTCATGAAAAATAAGGTTTCACCAAGAGCATCGGGAAATCAGAAAATCGAAAGAGGAAAGCCTATCATTTTCAAAGGAATTTGTTCGGCGGAGACTGTCCTCACCTAACTTTCCTCCTTCTAGGCATCCCCAAAGACGACTTGCGGTAATTTTGGGGTAAGCAGTCCTCGGCCGTGTATAGTGTCGCTTGACACGATTCACGACCTCTGGTATTTTGGATGATGAAAATTATAAATGTGCTTCATAAGGGCCTGCGCCGGTTCATCGAGGATGATAATGTCACCGGCATACAACCTGCTGTCGCGCCGAAGCTCAGACGTATAATTTCCTTCCTTCAAGACATGGAACAGGAAAGCGAGCTTCAAGCAATTCCGAGTTGGAAGGCGCATCGGTTGGCCGGCGACCGAGAGGGCACTTGGAGCTTGTCGGTCACGAAAAATTGGCGGCTTACGTTCCGCATCAACCAGGCAGAAATAGAAACCGTTGATCTGGCTTACGAGGATTATCATTAAGGAGACGGCCATGGGCACCGCGCAAGGCATCAGGACGAAGAATCCCGCCCACCCCGGCGGGTTTGTGAAAAGTGAAATTATCGAACCTCTTGGGCTTACGGTGACGAGCGCTGCCAATGCGCTGGGGGTAACGCGGGCGGCATTGTCGGCGTTGCTCAATGAGCGCGCCAACTTGTCGCCGGAGATGGCGATCCGCATCGAGAAAGCTTTCGGTGTGCACATGGATACGCTGATGCGTATGCAAAACAGCTATGATATTGCCAAAGCCCGTAGCCGCGCGGGAGAAATCATGGTGCGCCCATACAGTGCAACCACTCCGCTGGGGGCAACGCGCCAGCATGACACCAAATAAACCCATAACTTGACGAGGTATTGAAGCGCTATGATGGCGTGGAAGGTTGAGTTCCACCCGGCTGCACCGTAATAACGCTTACTAGGCGTGGGCGGCTTCCCTCAAAGCCTGTGTCGCCCATGCGTTCAAGCTCATTCCTGCCGCCTGTGCAGCCACCAGCGCAGCTCCATGTACCTCCGGGGGAACCCGCAGCATAAGTTGCCCCGATGCAGGTTTTTCCGGGGTTAATCCGCGTTCTTCGCAGTCTTTCAGGTAGTCGTCCATGGATTCCTCGAAGGCGGTATGCAGTTCGGCAACCGTCTCACCGTGGAAGCTGATTATGGCGCGAATGCCCAGCACGCGACCAATAAAAATATTGTCCCGTTCGTCAAACTCAATGCGGGAAGTGTATCCCCGGTAGCTCATGGTATTCATGGTTTCTCTCCTGTCCGTTCTAGTAGTTCGCGGAATTCCTCTACCTGATATTTCTTGGCCTCCTTGCCGGGATGCGGGCGGTGCGGCCTCCATTCCTCGCCGCGCAGGGTGATACGCACCCGCGATCCTTCGCGTTCTATAACCTCCCCGCCCATTGCAACCACCAGGGCTTCAATATCGGCAAAACGAATATTCGCCTGCGTTGGCTTGGCGAATATGGCTTGCTTTGTTCGGGTATGTTTTGTTTTCATGGTTAAATGATAGCGAAAAGTGCAAGCGTAAGCAAGCATTTTTCGCAAGCATGGCAATTTCCCAATTCAAAATCTAATCGTCCTTTCCTTGCAACTGAGCCGTCTGCTGTCCAGAAAAATTGGGCATAATTGAAAAGTGTTCCTGGCTGGGTGGTGTGGGGCGCAGGCGAGACAATGTGATGCCAAAAAAAATAGAACAAAAAAACGCATTAAAACGCGCGGGATTTTCTTGGGACACATTTGGGCCAAAGAGAGAGAAAAAAAATGGGAATTTTGGCATAAAAAAGGGTTTAGCAATTTCTCGCTAAACCCTTGATATTTCTGGTGCGCCCGGCACGATTCGAACGTGCGACCTGCGGATTCGTAGTCCGACACTCTATCCAGCTGAGCTACGGGCGCATGAATTTGAGATGGGATTTATAACGCACATTGTCCTGTTCGGCAACAAGTTTATCAGGAGCCCCCGTTGAAATTTTTCGCGGATATTCAGGCGGCTTTGAGGGTGTAGGGGGCGAGAAAGCCGAAGTCGGTGCGGTTGAGCAGCTCGCCGAATCGTTCTCCCTGCCTGTTTTCCGTCTTGAAATGGGTAAGGCAGGTTTCGATGATGGCAAGGGTGGTTTCCGCGGAAAAGATTCCGGAAAGTTCCCTGCCGAGCTGCGGGTGGCGGCCCAGTTTGCCGCCCAAGAGGATGCGGTAACCGGTGAGACCCTGGGTGATGGCGCCGGTTGGGCAGATCCTGGCGCATTGGCCGCAGGCCAGGCAGCGCTGCCAGTCGAATTGCGGCCCGGACCCGGCAAGGGTAATGGCCCCTTCCCGGCAGGCACCAAGGCAGGCCTCGCACTCCGAGCAAGGGGATTCGCCTGGTTTGGGCAGGGAGGCACTGAGCAGGCCGATATCGACAATCTGGGGACGGGAGCAACCATTGGGGCAGTCGGCCAGGGTGACTCGGAACTCGTGGTGCGGCTTGAGCGGGCCGGAGACCCGGCCTTGCATGAATTCCTTGAGGTTGTGGGCGCGCAGCAGCGCCTCAATCCGCTTGCTCGGATCCTCCCCGGTGTCGATGCGGTTGGGGCAGCCGCTCTGCCCGAAACACGCCTTCACGGTAAAGCCTTGCGCCTCGGTCTCCCCCCTCTTTTTTACCCGCTTGCGAACAAAAAAAGGCTCGTTGGCCACTGCCTGTTCCGCATCCTTGTCCCACTGCATGGTTCACCTCACAGTCTGGTTTTCGGCCGAGAATAGCGCGGAAAGCGGGGGAAGGCCTTGATTCAAGTCAAGGACGGCGACTCAATCCGATCCTTGTTGCAAGAAAGCGAGAAAAGTACTGCAGATGGGGGACGGCTGCCGGTTCTTGCGGGTGATCAGGTAAAACGGGCGCGAGAGGCGGATGTCGGCCAAGTCCACCGCCGCCAGGGAGCCGCGCTCGATATCCTCGGCCACGGCCCGGCGGGAGAGGATGGCGATGCCGACCTCGGCCTTGATTCCCTGGCGGACCGCCTCGGTGCTGCCCATTTCGGCCACGATCTGCAACCGGGAAAGATCCAGGTGTTTTTCAAGCAGCTGGGTTACGACCCGGCGGGTGCCGGAGTCCCGTTCCCGGATGATCATCGGTTCGTTGAGCAGTCGGGCGGGTTCCACTGCTTTTTCCCTGGCAAAGGGATGGCTCGGATACACGGCCAGGACCAGTTCATCGTCAAGGATTTCCCGCCATTCCAGGGCCGGATCGCTCCAGCGGGCGCCGACCACGCCGAATTCGGTGTCTCCGGCCAGGACGCCGTCCGCCACGGTGCGCGAGTTGCCGATGGAAAGGGTGATCTGGATGGCGGGATGGAGCCGTTTGAAAGCGCCGATCCGTTGCGGCAGGACATAGGCGCCGGGGATGGTGCTGGCCCCGAGGGCGAGGTGGCCGGTCATCTCGCCGCGGTAAGCGGCCATGGCCTGCATGGTCTCCTGGCGGAGGCGGATGATCTTTTTCGCGTATTTGTAGAGGATCCGGCCTGCCTGGGTGGGCAGGGCTTCGCGGCCCAAGCGGTCCACCAGCCGTTCTTCGAGCATCTCCTCCAGGCTGCGGATATGTTCGCTCACCGTGGGCTGGGAAAGAAAACTGGCCTCGGCTGCCTTGGTAAAGCTCTTCAGCTCAACGACCTTGCAAAAGACCTCGAGACGATGAATGTCCACGGGAAAGCTCCCCTTCTCGGCTATTGGTTTGGATAGGTGTAGCCGATATAGACTATTTATCGTTTTAATGCAATGGCTGCGTGGTTTTTGTCTCGCAATTCTTTGTTTTTGCGGAGGGATTGTCGCAGCCGCTGCACGAGCAGCCGCAGCCTGTTTTGCTTCCGCCCAGCTGGCGGCGGATGCGGCGGCCGAGAAAAAACATGCAGGCCGCGATGATCAAAAGGATGAGGATGTTCTGCCACATGGCGTCCCTCCTTGCGCCCGGTTGGTGTTATCCGGCAAACCCCAGCGCCCTGCCGCCCTGATAGACCAGGGTGGCCAGCAAAAAGGCGAAACCGGTGTTGAAACAGATGGAGAAAAGCCCCCATTTCCAGGAGCCGGACTCGCGGGAGATGCACACCACCGTGACAAAGCAGGGCGCGTAAAACATGACAAAGACGATGAGGGCCAGGGCCACCACCGGGTTCCAGTGCGGGTCTTGTGCCAGGGTTTCGGCAAGGGATCCGTTCGCCTCCGGGTCGGTCTCGCCCAGGGAATAGGCGGTGCCCAGGGTGGTGACAATGACCTCCTTGGCCGCGAACCCGCCGACCAGGGCGATATTGGTCCGCCAGTCAAAGCCCGGCAGCCAGCTGACTGATTCCATGGCCGTGCCGACTCTGCCTGCCAGGGAATGGCGCAGACTGCTGCCTGCCTGGGCGGTGTCGATGGCAGCCAGTTTTTCCTTGAGGGACAGCGCCTCCGTCGCTTGGTCGGAAGAGGCGATTGCCTCCTGGCGTTGTTGGGCGAAGAACTCTTCCTCCGATTGCGGCAAGCCCGGAAAGGTCATCATGGCCCAGATCAGGATGGAGATGGCCAGGATGGTGGTGCCCGCCTTCTTGATGTACTGCCAGGTCCGTTCCCAGGTATGGATGAGCAGCCCCCGGAAGGTGGGGAAGCGGTAGGGAGGCAGCTCCATGACAAAGGGGGTGGATTCGCCGCGCAACACGGTGAGCCGCAGGACTTTGGCGGCGGTGAGCGCCACCCCCCAGGCCAGCAGGGTCAGGAGGAACATGAGCTGGGCTTGGTTGTTGGAAAAGAATGTGGCGGTGAGCAGGGCGAGCACCGGCAGCTTGGCCCCGCAGTTCATGAAGGAGACGGTGAGCAGGGTGGCCAGCCTCTCGCGGGGGGAGCGCAGCGTGCGCGCCGCCATGACGCCGGGCACGGCGCACCCCCCGGCAATGCCGCCGGAAACGATGTAGGCCATGACCGAGCTGCCGTGCAGTCCGAAGATCCGGAAGACCCGGTCCATCATGAAGGCGACCCTAGCCAGGTAGCCTGAGTCTTCCAGGATGGCGATGCCGAAAAACATGAACATGATCAGCGGCACAAAGCCGAGCACCCCGCCCATCCCGTCGATGACCCCGGAGATGAGCATGGATTTCAGATGGCCGTCCGGCAGCAAGGTGCTCAGGTTCCCGCCCAGCCAGTTGAAAAAGGTCTCGATCCAGGCAACGGGCAGCTCGCTGTAGGTGAAGGTGAATTTGTAGAGGCCGAGAAGAACGCCCAGCATGATGAGCGGCCCCAGGAAGCGGTTGGTCAGCACCTTGTCGATCCGGTCCGAGGCATGGAGCCGGTCGGTGTCGAATTTATGGCTGATCACCTCCTGGCGGAGCACGGATTTGAGATAGCCGTAGCGGTGGTCGGCGATGATCGCCTCGGGATAGGTCTCCATGGTCTGGTGCAGGTGTTCGCCGACCTTGGCCACGATCTCCTGGAGTTGTGCGTTGACCGCCGGGTTGTTTTTGCGCCCCTTTTCCTGGATCTGGCTGTCTCCTTCCAGGTATTTGAGCGCCAGCCAGCGCGGGGTATAGCTGTCTGTCATGAACCCGGCGGTGGTGATGCATTGGGCCATAGTCTGCAGGGCGAGGTCAACGTCCTCGCCGTAGGAGATGTGCAGGGGGTTCCAAGGGGTGTTTTTTTGGGCCAGATCCAGGGCGGCAGCCATCAGCTCGGGCGTGCCTTTGCCGGATCGGGCAAGGATGGGGATGACCGGCACCTTGAGCAGGTCGGCGAGCCTTTGCGCATCAAGGGTGATGCCGCGATCCTGGGCCACGTCGATCATGTTGAGGGCGATGATCATGGGTACGCCAAGCTCGAGAAACTGGGTGGAAAGATAGAGGTTGCGTTCCAGGTTGGAGGCGTCGGTGATATTGATGACCACATCGGGCTTTTCCTGCACCAGATAGTCGCGGGCCACCACCTCTTCCACCGAATAGGCGGTGAGGGAATAGGTGCCGGGCAGGTCGACGATCGTGGCTTCCTCGCCGGAGGGAAAGATGTACGCCCCTGCTTTTTTTTCCACGGTGACGCCGGGATAGTTGCCCACATGCTGGCGGGCGCCGGTCAGGGTGTTGAACAGGGTGGTCTTGCCCGCGTTCGGGTTGCCGGCCAGGGCGATGGTGATTGGCATTACCGGTTCTCCTCGGGAGTGGCGACATCCACCTCGATATAATCAGCTTCGCTGTTGCGCAGAGTCAGGGTGCCGCCCATGATTCTGATCGCCACCGGATCGTAGAGCGGGGCCCGGCCCATGATGGTGATGCGGGTGCCGGGGACAATGCCCATGTCGCGGATGCGCCGGCCAAGCTCGCCGCCGACCTTGACCGCGGTGATGGTGCCGGACTGGTCTTTCTGCATTTCGCGGAGCAGAATTGTGGGCATGGGTGTTCTCCAGGGTGCTGTGTCGTGATTGCTGCTGATGAGGGGCAATAATAAAAAGGCACGGTTAAGAAGTCAATATCTTTTTTAGGCTTTATAATAAAATTATGCAACCCGAACTTTTTGGGGTGACACTGGAGCTTGGGGGATGGCCTGCCAGGCTGGGCCGGCAAGGGTTTTCCTGGGGGGGTGATCCGCGGAACGCCGCACGGAATGATGTCGCCCCACTTCCCATGCGCAGGAGTGGGGCGACGGAGGAACAGAATAAGTGGTTCCGGGCTATTCCCTGGTGTTTCGCATCATGCCCAGGGAGTTGGGGTGGTGCAGGTCCGTGTCCATGTCAATGGTATGGCAGACCTTGCAGTTGCGGTTGGCGCCCAGCGGGTAGGGGTTGCCCTGATACTGCCGGGGGCCGAAGTTGTCCCGCTCCTTTTCGTAGGGGTTGCTGGCGGGATCCTCGGCATGGGGGCTGCCGTGGCAGGCGGCGCAATGGATGGTGCCCGAGTCATCCTGCCGGTTGCGGTAGAGGGTGTCGGCCCCGGCGGTCCAGGCCCCGAAGGCGCTGTCCGTCTCGGGCGGGGCAAAGTTCACATGGCAGGTCAGACAATCCGGTTGTTGCAGCCAGGGTGTGCGCGGTTGTATTCCGGCAAGGCCAGCCGCTCCCTGTGGTGTGAGGTGTTGCATCAGCCGCGCCGCCCCGGGCTTGCCCGCCTTTTTTTCGGCCAGCAGGAGGGAAAGGGCGTGGTCTTCCAAGGCGCCGTGGCAGGTGGTGCAGTCAAGCCCGGCTTCGTGATGGATGCCGCGGAAAAAACGGGTGGCGCCCTGCGGGCTGCTTGGATGGCAGAGAGCGCAGGCCTCGGCGCCCCGGCCGCCGAGAAAGTTGGCATGGAAGCCGTGGATGGAGGCGGAGAGGTTGAGCAGTCCGGGCTTGCCGGGGGCGTTCAGCATCGGGTCCGGGTGGCAGCCCTGGCACAGGACCGGCTTGCCCGCCTTGGCCTGGGCTGCCAGGCTGGTCTTGTTGAACCGGTCATGCATGGTCAGGAT
>Ga0172380_10004374_pt1 | contig 18219 bp, 13 predicted proteins | sample Leawe162metaG_FD_119747 | JGI IMG/M metagenome (GOLD analysis project Ga0172380, IMG submission 119747) | Leachate microbial communities from a municipal landfill in Southern Ontario, Canada - Leachate well 162 metaG | ecosystem: Engineered > Solid waste > Landfill > Unclassified | place... | reverse complement strand
CCTATTCGGGAGGAAGAGGCTCGTCCATTCCCGAAAATCCGACGGCGGACTCATCCAGCATGTTTATCTCGATCAATTCCGGCGGTTCGTATTCCAACTCTTTCTTTTCATTCGCCACGGAATACTCGGCGATTTTAGGTATTTGATCCATAGTGAGTCCTCTGGTTGTGGATTTTTGGTATCTCATTTTACGAATAACAGTTTATGAGTTGAAGTTCCTTCACCGCTTACCAAGCGGAGGAAGTAAACTCCCGATTGGGCTCCGGCGGCATCCCAGTTTACTGAGTGAATGCCTGCAGAGCGACGTCCCTGGTTTAAAGTAGCAACCACTCGCCCGGCTATGTCGATCACATGTATCGAAACCGGCGATGCTTCGCGCAAGCCGAAGGTTATTCTGGTTGCGTTGTTGAAGGGATTGGGATAAGCCGAAATTATTCCGAACTGGTTTGGCAGGAGATCCTGACCCGGCGCGCTGTCGAAATCGCTGATTACCGTTACACTGAAGTGTCGTTCGACATCATTACCATTTGCCTGGAAGGTTACTTGAGGTACGTTCCTCATGTCACCTATCACCTGATTGTTATCGATGTCCCTCAAAGTGAGTGAGTATTCCTCCGGTACATCTGAAATGGAAGGGTAAGTCATCGTAAAGGTTTCACCAGTGAGGTTTGTGGCTCTGACAGTGAAGTTCCAGACTTTGGGACCGTCGAAGTTCAAGCTGCGGAAGTCGTAGGTGTATATCCCGGAGCGCCCAAAGTCTTCTTCGTGATGAGGGAAGTAGTGCTGGGTAGAGGCATTTTCTGGTGAACCAAATTCAGAAGCGTCCCAAACGTCGAAGCCGTCAACCGAATTGGTCTTGCATCCGAGTTTGTTTTCATTGGTTCCATGAATGCCATCGGAACACGCCACTTCCATCGACAATTCCCAACTCTCCGGGTCATCTCTTGGTGGGCCCGGATTGGGAAGACCTCCGGTATTGAAGCGAACGTTCAGGGCATTCCCGAGATAGGAAGCCGTCAGGGTCTGTATCCAAAATCCTTCACCTGCCCCGAAATCAAACGACGTAGTATAACTCTTTGGAGAGTAATTATCGAAGCCTCCGCCGGGACTGTACCGATAGGCATAGGGACTGATTGCACCGGCATTGACGGCATCAAGCATTGCTACTTCGGCAACACCGACGCGAACCAGTGAGACTGAGTTCCAATCCCAGGCTCTCGGAAATGGATTGGCAACCATAGTCAGACCTTTGATGCCATTACCAGCATTGTCGCCATCCATGTTCAAAGGTACATCGACTACACCGGTCGTCGCGATCAGGTCGCCAGGTACCGGCAGATCAACCGAAGCAGGCCTGCCATGAATGATCCAGAATCCTTTTCCAGCAGTCATGGCTTCGGGGTTGCCCCAATCGTTACCACCCGGATCGAGTTCATTCAGCCGAACATAGGCTTGATGCGCGTGATTCCATTGGCTCAAACGCCAGTCTGTGCCTGCTGTGCCCAACAACCCGTTCCATTTACCAGCAGCGTCAAAATTGCCTTGAACGACCGTTCCCATCATGGTATATGAGTTTGTAGGGACGGTGTATTGATCGTTCTTCACCAGGTAGAAGTCACGATTACCTGCGCCGTAGGAGTCTGTCAGTCCAAAGAGCGCCTGTCCGCCGTCGGAAGTCTGAATAAGTGAGTTGAATCCGTCGGTACCTGCGCCTCCATAGGTCTGTTCCCAAGCCTGTGAGCCATCCGAATTTGTCTTGATCAGCCATGCCGCCCAATTAGCTCCCGGAACGAGGACGGTGTTTCCTGCGAGGAAATATCCGCCGGCAGGACTCTCGATCAGACAATTCGTATAATCCATGGCGAATCTGCCAAATGACTCCGTCCAGGAACTTGCGCCATTCGCATCAGTCTTGACGAGCCATGCGTCGATAGAGCCTGCGCCAAATGATTGGGTTGATCCCGTCAAAGCATACCCGCCATCGGCTGTCTGAATGACAGAGTAGCACTGATCGATGTTTGCCCCACCATAGGTTTGCGACCAGGTGACTGCGCCGTTGGCGGTGATTTTTAAGAGGTAAAAATCGAAGTTGCCTGCTCCAAAACTTTCGGTGTACGCGCCGATGACATAGCCACCATCCGTAGTCTGCTTGATCGACTGGCTGCGCTCCCCGCTACTTCCGCCGTAGATAAATGTAGAGGGATTGTCACCGTTGGCGTCGGTTACGACCGCCATGATATCCTCACTCCCGCCGCCGGGTACGCTGACGATATTAGCACCCAGAGTAACCGTTCCATTCCGTGCCAGTAATCGACCTTCAATGTTGGCTTCCGTAATGGCTGTAATTGAAGTAAGGGCCAGAATAGTTCCTTTGAAAACCGAGTTAGCTCCAAGTGTAGCGGACGAGCCAACCTGCCAATAGACATTTCGGGCTTGAGCGCCATTAAGAAGAATGACCTTCTTGCCTGCCGCGATAGTCAGAGTCGAACCCATCTGAAAAACCCAGACGGCATCGACATTACCAGCCGCATTGAGGGTCAGGTCGTCACTTGTGATCGCAAGAGTCGCGTTAGATTTATAGAGGCCGGCAGTAAGCGTCTGTCCGCCGATGTCACCATCTTTGGCGATGGGATTATTGTTCAGGGCGGCAACGGCATCATAGGCGGTGGTCAAGTCAGCTTTGGCTTGCTGGGCGGTAGCGTTAGCAATATGTACAACGCCATTAACCACGCCCGAACCACCATCGACTTCCTCGAAGCCGGTAACGGAACTTGCCGGATGAATCCCCAAATTCCCGTTGATTACTGTCAAACCGGTACTGGGTATCGATGCTCCTGCCAAGACAGCAAAGCTTGAGGCGGTGCCAAGGTTGACCGATGGACCTGCCGTTGTTGTGTAACCAACCAGTACTAATTGCTGATCGGTATTCTCTATGAGGTTGTAGCAAGCCTGCCAACCGGTATTGCCAAAAGTCCTTGACCAGGCGTTATCGCCGTTGGCATCGGTTTTAACGAGGAAAAAATCGTCGTTGTTAGCACCTCCAGTCGCGGTGACTCCGCCCATGGCAAATCCGCCGTCAGAGGTCCTGATGACGGAAAAGCAGAGATCGACCCCGGCTCCACCGAAAGTGCGCGTCCAGACGGTAGTTCCAACTGAATTGGTTCGCACAAGATAAAAGTCGTCGTTACCCGCTCCAGCCGACCGGGTACTTCCGCCGAGGATGTACCCACCGTCTGGCAACTGAACGACAGCAGAGCCTGCGTCGAGAGCAACCCCGCCGTAGGTTCTACTCCACTGATCGTTAAGCTGTGCAGAAACGGCTCCCACCCCGATCAGGAGTGAGATGAGAGCGATAATGATTTGTTTTTTCATACCTTCGGTTCTTTAATTTAAGTTTTCAAATCCGGCAAGCACCATTGTCCAATTTGAAAAGAGCGACGAACGAGACTCATGCGGTAAAGATGTGATCAAGTCTCATTCGGTTAATTTTGTCGATACTTCTACTATGTCATGTGACTACGTCCAACGACTATGGCAGATGACATAATATAACACCTTATATTTCAAAAGCAAGAATTTCTCGTCACTTCTTCTAACTATTCAATTTGGTTTTGGGGGAATATTTCCGGGAAGATCCTTCGATGGCGGGTCGAGCAGGTTATAGGAATGGCGTCAGGGAAAGGTACCGGGGGTCGGTTCAATCAACGGCTAATACAATTATATTTTGGAAAACAGAGAGCCCTGATGAGATTTCTCCTCAGGGCTCTTTTCTTAAGTCTAAAAATGAGAATCTGTCGCGCTTTTACTTCACATCATAATGGCACTCACCTTCCGAATTCTCACCAACCTTCCACTTGTACCCTACTTTATAGACTGTTTCTATTGAGGCATTGAGCGAAGCAATGGCTTCTAATTTTCGTCTTATGTGAGCGACTGAAGCATCGACCGTTCTGACGCTGGCGTCTTTGTCTTCTCCCCAGACCTCATCCAACAATGCGTAGCGGGAGATCGGGCGATTCGGCCTCGAAACCAATTGATAAAGCAGATCGAACTCACGTCTCCTCAGTTCAATCGACTGACCAAAGCAACTCGCTTGCAGTCGCTCCGGATCGAGGGTGAGACCGCCACTCGAGACAGCGTGCGGCGCATTTCGGTAACCAGACCGGCGGAGCACCGCCTTGATTCGAGCGGTGAGTTCGTCCATCGAAAACGGCTTGGTTACATAATCATCACAACCGGCACGAAAGCCATCCAGTCGGTCGGCTTCCATTCCTTTGGCCGTGAGAATTATGACAGGCGTTTGGATGAACTCCCGCCGCAAACGCTCAAGGAGACTAAGCCCATCCAGACGTGGAAGCATCAGGTCGAGTAGGATCAAGTCGGCTCCGCCCTGTAGAGCGGCAGTCAATCCACTGCCTCCGTCGATTGCCAGGGAGACGCAGTATCCGGTCAGCTCGAGATTTTGTTTGAGTCGTGGACCTAACATTGGATCGTCTTCGACGATCAGTATTGTTGGCATTTGGATTTCTCGAGGTTTCGAATCATTCCTCAGACAATCGGCAGCTTAACAATGAAGTTCGAGCCGTTTCGCCCGTTGGGGGTTACGCCGACACTTCCGCCATGAGCGACTGCAATCTCTTTTACCAGCGCCAATCCAAGACCCAGACCAGACGCTCCGCTTGCTGCATCACTGTGAGGTTTGTAGAACCGCTGGAAAATATGCTCGCGGTCGGTATCCGGGATTCCACCGCCCTGGTCATCCACCTTTATTGTCGCTGTTCGCGCCGATACTTCAAGTTCCAATCTAACCTCCAACTTGTCGCTCATTTGTTTGCGGCGTTGAAGTGATGTATGACGGAGGGCATTGTCCAACAGGTTGTCGAGCATCGCTTCCAGCAATTCGGGGTCCGCCTTGACGATGCAATCGGTGTTCAGCGGAGATATGCTCAAGATAACCTTCTCCCCGGCGAACCGACCGCTCCACCTTTCAGCAGCACGTTTTATCAATGTATTCATACTGCATGGAAGGCGGTTGGCTCGATTGCCGATCCCTTCTAAAGATAGCGAAGTTCTCCTGACTGCGCCTTCGAGTCGCTGACATTCGGCGTCAATGGCATTTATAACATCCCGTTCATCTTCTGGGGAGGTGGTCAGATTTTTTAGCAACGTATCAGTCCCGATCCTGATCCGTGCTACGGGTGTTCGAACGGCATGAGCAAGATGACCGAGGGCAAGTTGCTGGCTGAGCCATTGGCGGCGAAGGAGGATTAGGCTTAAAATCATCAGATGAGCAAGGATGAGTAGCCCCAGATCGGCAAGAACTACGACCAAAATGAAGTTTCGATGTTGCCGCGCCGGAAAATCGAGGGTCTCCTGATTGTTTGAAGCAATCGTCCTGAAGGCGAACCAATCATTAACAGGCCAGTTCCATTCGTTGAGGAGGCTTTCAGCTTTATTTTTAAAGTCTGATTCTCTCTCTTCCCATTCTACGGTATTTCCCAAAGGGACGCTTCTTCTTCCTTCCCACCACAAGGTGTCTCCAAAGGCGAGGATTCCAGCGCCCATTTCTGGAATTGAATCTTCTTTGGGGTTTGCGTTGCTCCAGAGAGCGAATATTAAACGGTCATAAAAAAGTGTGTCCAATGCAGACGAAAGAGTATTGCTGACCCACTTTTCATCTATCTGAACAGCGACGAGCGTCTTAACCATGTCGGGACGGAAACGCTTCTCAGGAACGACATGAAAATAATCACCGGAGCTGTCGAATGCCGCGAAGATGAGACGAAGAGTGTCGGTGTCGGACGGGATATTCTCGAATCGAATTTGATTGAAAAGTAAGTGATGGAACTTACGTGGGTGTTTCAAACCAGCGAATTTATACGCCTTGAATATGTTCCGACGCGCCATGATCGAATCGCGCAAACTCGACACGGGATTTCCGTGCGCCGCAGTCAAGACGTCCGACCGGTCAAGTAGGTAAGCATTCGTCGCCCCGGGTAACGAGGTGAGGCGAGCGAGGATTTCGGTCTTTGCTGATTCGTCAAGTTTCGGCGGCAAGGATCTGACCAAGGCTGCCCAATGCGGGCGAAATATATCGTGAGCGTAATCAGCCAATGCCATGTTTATATACAAGGTGCCCTCTATGTTGGCTAATTTATAGCCACCGTAAAAGAACTCCTCGCCTTGAGGCAGCAAGTAGAGGTTCAATCCTACCAGCACCGCCACCATCAGCCCTGCCAGCAGCCAAAGGACTATCTTGAATTGCCGGTCGTCGCTCAAGACTCTTCTGAAATTCGCTCGCATACAACCTCCCTCGGAATTGTGATTAGTTTGAATCCAAGATAAGGATTTGAAGACGGGAGTTGTTGCGTAGTTGTTGCGGAGTCGAGTCGATGTTTGAATGCGGCGGGGGAGGTGGTTTCCAACGCCGGAAGTAAGGATTCCTTCGCGCTGGCGAGAATCTTTTGTGGTGTCTCATACTATTTAAGTTATAGCATAAAAACGGGAAATGCAAGGTATTAGTCCAATTGCCGATTCATTGAAACATCAGAATGATAAATCATCCATTAATCGGGAGGATCGGCAAAAACGTGGACCCGGTACCTGTCGGATCGGGGAAATACTTTAGTCATAAGTCTGAAAATAGTTGATCGACACCAATAGGCACGCTATATTACTTGTGAAAGATTTCCAGTCTCGATATTTTCTTGGAAACGTGTAGGTCAAGTTGAACGCACCCAATAACATAAATGTCGCCCTTGCACCAGCTTCTGCTTCAGGAGCGCCAGGGAATCAGCCACCAAGTGACGCCTTACCGGTGCGACTTTTCGCATGGGTCGGGCGTTTTGTGCTTAAAAGCATTAGCCTCATCCCCACGCAGGCGGGAATCAATCTGGCTTTCTGGCTGACGCTGATGGTCATCGGGACGGCGGAGGCGCGGAAATGGTCGGAGCCGGTTCAAATGACTCACGCTGGCGAGATGCAGCTAAGCGGACAATTCTTCGGTGCGGCTGTCGATAGTCGCGATGTGATTCATGTTTCATATTACGTTAACTATGGAAATGTCGAGGGGCAACCTGACAGACAGGTAGTATATCAGCAGTTTGATAAGCAAGGTCAAGCGTTAATGAATCCGCTGATGATTGGTACAGTTTTTCCAATCGAAGAAAGTATTCAAACGCCCGGTTATTCTTATGATCTTTATCTCGACAGTGACGAAAATGTACACCTTCTTTGGGGTGGCGATACGCTTTGCCATTCGATGTTCAATCGAGAAGGCGAACACATTATCTCAAGTCGATTGGAAGGTCTCCTAATGCCGGGAGGAACGGATCTGGAAGGGATACCTCACGCCGTTGTCGATTTGCAAGATCGACTTGTCGTTGTTGCAAGGACTTGCACGTATTATGACGTTGAAAGACAATGGCAAGATTACTTTGTCTCGTACGGTCGATGGACTTATGAAGGTGATCTTATCGATACCTTGCACGTTCTTGCTGAAAGTAGTCTCAATCAAGATCCACAAATATGTATATCGGAAGGCGATACGCTTCACTTCAGTTGGAATGTAAATCCGAACTCTGAAGCATGGTGGTATGCGAAAGTTGGTCCAAATGACGAGCAGGTTATCGGTCCTGTCGAGTTATTCGAACCGACAGAAGACGAGTATCGACTTGGATCTTGGAATTTTCTCGTCGATGAGCAGGGACGAATCTATTTTCGTGCGTATGTCAGAAGTAATGGACGACGAGATCTAACTGATCATTTGATCCAGTATCTACCCAATCTTGAAGTTGGATTCGACAGAGTGATTGATGGTGAAGGTTATGGCGGAGTTTGGGGGAGTATCTGTTTTGGGTTGAATCGCGAGATTCTTATGGCGTCGATACGAGTATTCAGTTTCGGCGACTATGCGATTGCCTTTGCAGGTTTTTCTCCAGATGGTGAATACATCGATAGTCTCCAATTTCCAGAAAGTGGAATACTTACCAACCAGATGCGACCGTTGATGTTCTCCGATTCGAGTGTTGCGGTTATATGGACAATAGCCGAAAGAGAAGCAGAACTTTTTATGAGGTATTCACTCCCGCCAAGCGAAATTCGAGATAGAGATTTGGTTACTCAACCTGAAAGCTCCCAGTTTTATACAGCTTACCCGATTCCCTTCAACTCAACCCTAACGATTAAATACACCGTAGGAGCAGGGCATGCCGTGCTCCTACACCTTTCGATCTACGACATCTCAGGCCGCGAGGTCTTTACAGCCGTCACAGCCCCGAATTCAAGTGGAAAAATTACCCCCCCATTGAACAAACAAGATCAACCGAATCCTCTCGCGACTCCGTACCACGGAGTCGCACCTGCAATAGCAGGGGGGGATTTCCGGACTCTCGTCTGGGATGCATCCTCCTCGCCGGCGGGAGTCTATTTCGTGAAGGTGCAGACGGGAGAGGAAGTCGCGACGAAGAAGGTCGTACTGATGAGGTAGGTGGTATCCCAGTAGGACAACACGTCCCGGGTTGTCAGATATTTTCGACCACCTTACAAGCATATTAAAATGAAAAGGAGCCACTTAGACAGTGACTCCTTTTTTGTTACCTGAAGACCGTTTGATTAAAACAGGTCTTTGATAGCGCCTTCAAAGACTTCGATCGGACGATACCCAACGTAGTGTTGCCGGATCATCCCTTGCTTGTCGATTACAAACGTGAACGGAATACCGCCGCGCTCTTCACGGGGCAGATAGCCTTGATATGTATCGTGAGTCTTATCATCACCCAGAACGATTTTGTAATCGACCGCAGTCTTTTTCTTAAATTTCTGCACCGCAGCAAGACCGCCTTCGTCAACAGATACGCCTAAGACGACTAATCCCTTCGCACCGTAAGTCTTGTTCAGTTGATTGAAGTGCGGAATTTCCTTAACACAGGGCGGACACCAGGTTGCCCAGAAATCAAGGATCACAACCTTGCCTTTGTAGTCGGAGAGCTTTACCGGTTTGCCGTCCATATCCTTCAGGTTAAAATCGGCGGCTTTCACCAACCCGGCATTCGCCATCGGAGCTTTTTGCGCCAACGCAACATTAGAAACTGCGAACATGCTGACAACAACCAGTATGCCAACCATCGCTAAAATGACTTTCTTCACTGATACCTTTCTTTAGTTAAGGCATCACAATGAATTGCGGAACCATAGTTCTCAACCCGGAAGGTTGTAAAGTATGTGCCCGGAACTCAACTGAGATGCCGTTCGATTTTTTCTTCGATCTTCGATTTGGGTAATAACCCGACAATCGTCTCTTTTACTTTCCCCTCCTTGAAGAAGAGGAGCTGCGGGACGCTAGTAACACCGTACTTCATAGCGGTTTGCGGACTGTCGCCTACGTCAACTTCGAAAACTTTAATTTTCCCGTTGTAGTCATGCGCAAGCTCTGCCATGATCGGGTGGAGCTTTTTACAAGGCCCACACCAAGTCGCGCCAAAATCCACCAGAACCAGATTACTGCTGTGAACGACTTCGGCGTCGAATTTATCGTCGCCAATTTTCTCGAGTTTATGCATTGATTCTCCGTTCCCCTTCTTGATACGGAAGGATGTTATTAATTATTTGTGCTATACATGCAGATATAGCATTCCCGGCACTATTTTCCCAATGCCCTGTTCAACACAGGCATCGTCTGTTCCACAGTTCGAAAAGCTTCGAACCGTTCCGTTTCTTCGCCTGCCGGATTGAAGAAAATGACCGTCGGCAAACCTCTCACGCCATATTTCGCCCAGACCGCCTTAACTTCCGGCGTGATCTTGGTACCGTCGATCTTAACCGGAATGAACTGGTCATTGATGATCGGTGCGACTGTGGGATCGCTGAACGTCTTGTGATCGAGTTCCTTACAAGCCGCGCACCACTCAGCCCAGAAGTCGATCATAAGTGGTTTCCCGGTTGCCTTCGCCTGCGCCATACCTTCTTCCGGCGAGATGTGCAACCAGTTGACTCCGCCAGCTTTGTGACTCGCTACCTCCGCCACCGGCGCTGTCGAGAGCATCCCACCTGTCATTGCCGATGTGAGGTGCTGCAACCGCGCAAGCCCCAACCAAGTGTAAAAAACTCCGGCGATTAACAGGAACGTGGCAATCGATTTCGTCACACGGGCGACAAATTCAGCGTGGTCTTCGAGACGGGTGAACGCTCCAAATAAGCCCGCCGTTGCAAGAAAACCAAAACCTACGGTTAAAATGAACCAATCGGGTGGAATAAGCGGTCGGGCAAAGTAATAAGCCGAGACGATCATCACGAAGCCGAAGAAGTGCTTCACCTTCTCCATCCAACCACCTGCACGGGGCAACGCCGTCAAAGTTCCCGCAAGAGTACCGATAACCACAAACAGCAAGCCTAATCCGGCGGCAAAAACAAAAAGGTAGAGCATCCCCAGGACAACGCTCCCTGTTGTGGCTACCCAACTTAAAAGCGCCACCAGCACGGGGCCTACACACGGGACAGCAACCAGACCGGTGGTCGCTCCAACAAACAGCGCACCAACGTAGCCCGAACGTTTCTGGGAATGGAGAGCCGTTTGGATGGATGCCGGAAGCGTTATGTCGAATGCTCCCAACATCGAGTTGCCCATAATCAAAAAGACGATGGCAACGAAACCTATGACCAGCGGATTCTGAGTACTCAAGCCAAAGACGCCGCCGCTTAGCGCTGCAAACAATCCAAGTGCCGAGTAAACAATCCCGAGCCCCAGCACAAAAACGAGCGATAACGTGAAACCTTTAACCCGGTTTCCGTGAGACTTTCCGCCGATGTAGGCGATAGTGATCGGGATGATCGGATAGACGCAGGGAGTCAGACTTAAAGCCACTCCGCCGATGAAGACCCAAAGCAATGCCAGCGGTGAGCCTGATTCCAGCGCTCGTTTGGCGCGCTCTGCTAAAGTCAGTTCGCCAGATTCACCTTCTGCTCTCGTTGATGCGGTGGTCGAACCGACTGAAGCTTCTCCTCCGACGGAAATCGAGGCATTGAAGGGACGCTCTATCGGTGGAGTGCAATATACCGGCTCGACTTCGGTGCAAGTCTGGTACCCGATAAGTCCACTAAAGTCGATCTTGTCGCCAGCCTTTAGATCATTGGCAAGATTGAAAGCGACACCGACTTCGACGTTCCCTTTATAAACGGTCTCCCCGTCGAAGATAGTCCCGGAGGGAATCGAAGCCAACCCCCAGCTTACTCCAGTGACACTATCGGGTGTAACAAAGAAGAAGCCGTTTTCGGCTGAAGTTATGTGCGTGTTTGCCGGAAGCGATATCGTGACAACCAGTCTGCCACTACTCCCGGCAGGCGTCGGCATCGGCTCAATACGAGTCGTGACCCCAATATCCCGGATCGGATCGAACTCGCCTTCGGCGAAAGCTTGTGTTATAAAGAGAAGCGCGAATACGAGCAGTAGTGCCGTGCGCTTCAAATGGACCTGATGATTCATTTCCCTTCGATCTCGTCAGTTCTATAAATAGTGCTACGTTAAAACGGCAACATCAGATGGGTTGATAAAAATTGAAGGAATATTCTGAGAGATTTCCATCTCAAGAATATCCCATCTTATTAAATAATAAGATATTGCAAAATCAGGGCGATAGTTTCTGCCAATAATTTAAGATACTAAACTATTTTCTTTTCCACCAGTATATCGAGCAATGCTTGCGTTACCGCCTCCATATCGGTGACAATCCGGTCAATCCGCGTAACGCAGTATGTGTGGGCTCCTTGAATAGTGATTCCAGCAACAAGCCCAAGCACAGTCGGCTGCAACGCCTGCGAAATCCCGCCTGCTATTAATACCGGCGACAGGTTATTGGAACTTGCGATCTCATTAAAAGTTCCGATGATGCCAATCACCGTTCCGATGAACCCTAACATCGGAGCAACCGAGACAACGAAGACCAACCAGACCAAATTTTTCTCAAGTAACCCCATCTCTATCGCGCCTGAGGTGGCAAGTGCCTGTTCAACCCGTTCGACTCCCTTACCGGAACGAAGCAAGCCTGCGTAAATCATGTTGGCAAGCGAGGAACGTGATTGAGCGCATACAGCGATGGCTGCATTCACGCCACCCTTCTCAAGCGCTCCGGTTAACTTTTCGAAAAATCTCCGACGGTCGATAGAGGCCCGCCTGAGTGCCCAGAGCCGTTCGACCGAAATGAGTAAGCCAAATCCGAAGCAACCTAAGATCAGCCAAAAGAAAAAATCGCTTGTGGATGAGGTTACCATGATTCGGTGGCTCTACTCAAACGCAAATTTCGCTCCTAAAAAATTAAGACCGGTAGATTCTTCGATAACTGAACGACCCCTCCCGACTTAAAAGTCCGCTTGGAGGTTTGAAATCGCACAATCGACTTAACTAAAGCCATCAATGCCAATGACTTGCCGTCAGATGTGCCAATGGGAAAAGGGTACGCGCTTCACGGACGACAACATCGTTCGCAAGTAGAACACGGTAGTAGTTTGTCCGGTCATTCCAGATAAGCTGTGCAATTTCTGCTTTGAGGAGTGTCTTCAGGTACACGCCATCCTTGGCAAGAGCTTCGGCGGAGTACTCTTTGCCTTGCTTTTTCGCCTCGGTCAATAACCGGTTCAGGTCGCTATCACTGACGCTGTATTCAGTATTGAATTTCTCGAAGCTGTCGTTTGCACTGTATTTCGACTCGTGTGCAAGTTGAGCGCTTAACCCAAAGACGATTTGATTTCCGATCATTTGTACCGTCGCGAAGGTAATCTTGACATCCTCGACCGTTGAGTCGGGCATGACGCCCATCGTCCCATAAACAGTGCGACCACTGAGAGTTTTGAAAGGAACCCGATCTTTCTCCTCGATGGCCTTACTACCTTCATCAGGGTAGCTTACCGCATAGTATTCCTTCCTGCCATTGTCGAACGGTATCTGTACAAGCCTGCCCGATGGTGCGTACCAGTGCGCGGTGGAGAGTCGGATCACAGATCCATCTGTCAATGGATAGGTATTTTGAACCAAGCCCTTCCCGAAAGTCTGTTGACCGACGATTAAACCTCGATCCAGATCCTGTACTGCTGACGCGATAATCTCCGAAGCAGAGGCACTCCCCCCGTTAACGAGGACTATCAAATCCCACATCGGGTGTGTACCCGGATCGGTCGAACGGTAAGTTGAGTCATCGCCACCGTCACGGCCTCGTCGGGAAACTATCGTGTAACCTGCAGGGAGAAACATATCTGCACAAGCTACCGCTTCGCTAAGTCTGCCTCCGCCGTTGTTGCGCAGGTCGAACACCAGCCTGCTCATCCCGGAAGACTCAAGCTTTCGCAAGGCTTGCTGAAGCTCGGTTGAAGTCGTGGCAGTAAACTGGTTAAGTTGCAGATAACCGGTCGAGTCGTCCAGCATAAAGCTGGTATGTACCGAGTTGATGGGGATGTCGTCGCGAGTAATGGTAAAGTCAAGCGGCTCGCCCAGACCCTCGCGAATGATCTTAATTCTTACCTTCGTCCCTTTTTTACCCCGAAGGCGCTTAAAAACTTCATCTTCCGATATCCCGTAGGCGCTCACTCCATCGATCTCGATTATTCGGTCACCCGAACGAATACCCAGCCTGTCCGAGGGAGACCCGACAATAGGGGAGATAACTGTTATCAACTCGTTCTGGATAACGAACGAGACGCCGATGCCTTGAAACTCACCCAGATCACGCTCGGAAAGCTCACGTTGTTCGGAGACCGGTATGTAAACAGAATGCGGATCGAGCCGTTTCAGCATCCCTTCTATAGCGCCTTCGATAAGCTTGTCTATATCCGGTTCCTTCACATAGGCACTCTGGATCAGGGAGAGAACCGCGACAACTCGCTGGGTTTGGGCAAAAAGCGACCCACTCGACGCAAACAGTCTGGTTCCCAGCCAAATGGCAGCGCCAACCAGAACGGCAAGAAATAACGCACGACTTGGTTTCAACGACTAATTGTTTCCTTCATTATCCATTCCGGACTTTGCCTCACAAGGATTCGACCGACAAGATAGAAGCTTATCGCCACGACAACCATTGCCAAAGCGACAAGCAATATATGGAAAAGATTTCGAACAGGTTTTGAGTTGGCCATTCATCTCTCGCAATCAAGTCCTGCCGACTTTTGCCCCGGGATACCGCCTGATAAGTCCTTTAAGCTGCATGGAGGTCAGTATTCGATTGACATCGACAGCGGTACTGCCCGATAGTTGAATAATCTCATCGATCAGTTTCGTACCAGACTCAAGTAAATTGTAGATCTTTAATTCATTCTCCGGCATCTGGGGTAAGGCCAGAGACGCGGCCACATTCAGGATCGGAGCAAGCTGTGACTTTAAATGTTCAATAACTTCGGCGGCTGTCTCGACCATATGCGCAGCGCCATCCTTGATCAGGCGGTGAACGCCGGCCGAACGTGGCTGGCCTGCCGGACCGGGGATCGCAAAAAGTTCTCTGCCTTGCTCGATAGCGCTTTTAGCGGTGATCAATGCACCACTCTTCACCCCGGCCTCGACAATGATCGAACCGAGACTGATACCCGAGATGATGCGATTCCGTGGCGGGAAATTATAAGGTTCCGGACCTGTTCCCGGCGGATATTCGGTCATGATTGCGCCCTGACCGACGATTTTATCGTAAAGTCTTCGATTGGTCGTCGGATAGACGACATCGACTCCTGTCCCGAGTACTGCTATCGTCCGTCCACCACCCGCGAGGGCTCCTTCGTGTGCAACCGAGTCTATACCTGCTGCCATGCCGCTAACGACCGTAACGCCCGCCTGAGCAAGCTCAACGCCCATCCTGAAGGCTATTCGCTGACCATTCTCGGTAGGCACACGGGTCCCGACGATTGCGACTGAAAAATCATAGAGTGGGGATGTTTCCCCTTTGACATAGAGGATCACCGGCGGGTCGGCGATTTGCTTCAAGCGGGAGGGATACTCGGAGTCCCAGCGTGTAACGATCTTTGCACCCGCTTTCTCAACCGCGCTCATCACCTTTTCAGCGTTCTCAAGTACTCTTCCCGACCGGACAATGTTTCTGCCGACTTCGAGTTGGACGCTGAGAGCCGCTGCTATCTCTCCTGCAGGCGCGGCGAGGACTGCCTGAGGTGAGCCAAATATCTCGACGAGTTCCGCTGTACGACGGTTCCCGACATTAATCGAGGATTTGATTGCCAGTAACGCCACACGACCGGCGCGATCAAGTTTTATTTCGGGCTTTCCTGCCATTAGCTGGTTGCAGTCAATTTGAGCGCTTTATCGATCAAGGAAACCAGAGACGCAAGGCCTTCACCAGTCATTGCCGAGACTTCGTGGTCAAATTTTAGTCTCGAGCGATTTGTTGCAGGCTTGGTCAGATCGGACTTTGACCTGACGAAGAGTTTGGGAAGTTTGGCAAGCTCCGGGGAATAGCTGACAAGTTCATGAAGAAGCTGATCGCGAGTCTGTCGATAATTTTCCTCAGTCGTTTCGATTAACAGAACTATCAAACGGGTGCGTTCGATATGCCGGAGGAATCTGTGACCAAGTCCTTTCCCGATATGAGCGCCTTCGATCAAGCCGGGAATATCTGCCAGCACGAATCGGTCGTAATCCCCAACTTTGACCACTCCGAGCGACGGCTCAAGTGTGCTGAACGGGTAGGCTGCTATCTTTGGAGTGGCATCGGAAAGAGCCGAGAGTAAGGTCGATTTTCCGGCATTCGGCTTGCCAACCAGACCGACATCGGCGAGTAGCTTCAATTCAAGGCGCAGTTTAATTTCAACCGGATCGCCTCCCGAATCAACTCGTCGCGGAGTGCGATTTGTCGAGGTGACGAAGTGGACATTTCCTCTGCCGCCACGACCGCCTTTGGCGATGATTGTACGTTCACCTGCGACATCGAGGTCGGCTATCAGTTCCCCGGTGTCGTTGTCATAGACGAGCGTTCCGGCAGGAATTTGAAGCACGATATCCTTGCCGGCTTTTCCGCTTTTACGCCCTCCGGCTCCGTTTTTCCCATCGCCTCCCGAAAACTGCCGGTTGAGTGTGAAATCTTCAAGAGTATTCATCTGATTCGTTGTTTGCAAAATCACATCACCACCCCGGCCGCCGTCACCACCGTCCGGGCCGCCCTTGGGGACGTAAGGCGCGCGGTAGAAACTTTTGGAACCCGCGCCGCCCTTCCCGGAACGAACATTTATAACTACTTCGTCGATAAAACGCATTATTAAGGATTTACCTTGTTGTTGATTAAAAAGCGACCGAGATAAAAAGAACGACCAGCCCCGCAAGAGCAGTTACGGCATTTAACAGTTCAAGAAGTCCCGGCTCCATTGTAAACTTGTCGAGTTGACTTGCAGGATAAATCAATACGAGCTCAAGCAGTACAAGCATGAGGCAGGCTCTGAATAACCACCGAGACTCTCGATTCCAACTGACGAATGCCGCGAATGCTGAGGCGAGCAATCCGGCAATTGCAATTGCAAATGGCGATACTATCTTAAACAATGTTGATTCACTTAGAATTGCAAAATAAGAGAGGCCGCGATCCTCACCGGTCGTAACCGGCGCGACCGCGGCCTCACTATGTAACGGGAAAGGAACTCTTACTTAACCAGTACGATCTTCTGGCTGGCGGTTCTGCCGTTCGATTCCAACTGCAACAAATAGACGCCTGTTGCGAGTTCGGATGCATCGATTGTCAGCATGTGCTGACCGGCTTCGAACCGACCCTCGGCAACGCGGGCAACTTCACGACCGGAAAGGTCGTACACCGCGAGCATGGCATAAGCCGAGCGCGGCAGCGAGAAGTTGAGTGTCGTCAATCCGTTGAACGGATTGGGATAAGCAGGATTCAGTGCGAAGTCGTAGGGGGAAGGAGTCTTATCGTTCTCCACACCGACTTCACCAAGATCACCACGATCTCTGGGGGCAAGAGCGTATTTACCGAAGTTCTCGCAAAGTACACCTTTCATCGAGGTGATTTCGGTTCCACGCTTGAATCTGCGAATTCCCATCGCAATGATCTCATCGGTGGTTAAACCAATGGTGGTGAAATGTGAACGCGCAGACTCTTCGAAGTCAGTGATCGGCCAGTAAGTACGATTCTCAGGACGCTCGTACGGGGTGCTGAGCGAATCGACAATGAGGTCACGTACTTCGACAAGACAGCCCTCGAGGGCTTCGACGCCGTTGGAGTAAAGCATATCGGCAACATTTTCCAAAAGCATCACGTTCGGAACCTGCTGACCTTGAGCGACAACTTCGAAGGTTCGGGCCTGAACATAGGTCTCAAACTCCCAACGCTTGGCGTCGTTCATGTCGCGCTCGAATACGGTACCGGTGACGCGGACGCGATCACCGACATTGAGCGCTTGCTCGATGCCGCGAACCATAACGCCCGACCATGCGGTCGCAGCTTCCTGGATCGCGTAAGCGCCGTAAGTGTCATTGAATGACGATGGAGTGGTCACGATACCGGTAACGGTGACTTCGTATCCACGATAAAGTGAATAGTCGGTCGCCCAGTCTTCGGGTCGTTCCTGAATGTCACGAATCCGCTGTTCGCCAGAGTTACGGACGACATAGCCCCACCACCAGTTCTCCTGGGGAGCAACTCCGGAAAGACCTACATCGTTGACGGCACGGACACGGTACCAAACAACAGCGCCTTCAGCTTGAGACGGAATAGCACCACCCCAGACGTCGCCATCAACTGTGGCCATCTCAACAACCTGCTCGCCTTCACCGTTCACACGATAAACCAGCTCGACGCGGTCAAGCGCATGGTCACCACCACCGTGTGCCTCAGCCGTAACCGTAACTTGATTGGCAGGAGTCGGAGCACCGGGATTCCTGCCAACACTTGCCTCAACAACCCAGGGACGGAAGTCGAGATAGTTGTGGAACATGAAGCCTTCGACCGGAAGTTGAACCGGGTCATTCACCGGGATATCATCAAGATCTATTTTCTGGTAGATCCATGGTGAGTTGGTTGCAGGACCTTCGGCTGGAGTCTGGATCGTACCGCCGGCTTCGGTATCGCGGATGTAAGCGATGTGAAGGAACCCGTCGGCGAGGTAAGCGCATGACTGCCATGCTTCGCTTGCCATTTCGCCCGGCTCCGGAGCGGCTTCGCCTTCCCAGACGGTTTCGGTCACGTTGACTGGTTCACGCCAGGTGATACCGTAGTCTGTAGAGACAGAAACCAT
>Ga0172380_10004373_pt1 | contig 18220 bp, 15 predicted proteins | sample Leawe162metaG_FD_119747 | JGI IMG/M metagenome (GOLD analysis project Ga0172380, IMG submission 119747) | Leachate microbial communities from a municipal landfill in Southern Ontario, Canada - Leachate well 162 metaG | ecosystem: Engineered > Solid waste > Landfill > Unclassified | place... | reverse complement strand
GCTGTCAGGGCCAGGGGCCACTTCCCCAGCGACGATGCCGCCACCAAGCTGCTGTATCTGATCTTGAACCGGTCAGAGAAAGAGTGGAAAATGCCGCCACGTGAGTGGTCCATGGCTAAGGCGTAGTTCGCTGTCATCTTCGGCGAGCGCTTCATCCGCGCCATGGCGGCGTAATATGCAATCGCCCGCCACACACGAAATTACTGACAGTCCCTAAGCAGAGAAGCACCACCGCGCGCTATGACCAGACGACGTTCTACGAGGCCTGGCGCCTGATCATCCAGCGCTATGGGATCCACAACCCCTATACCGGTCGCGGCGCCGTCAAAGGCCTGCTGCCGCATGGTCCGCACAACGTGCGCGACGTGCTGGCCACGCATATCCTCAAGAAGACCGGCAGCTATGAGCAGGCCAGTTACGCCATCCAGGACACTCCGGACATGGTGCAGCAGCACTACGGGCGCTTCCTGCCCCAGGACAAGGCGGCGATCGCGGCCCAGGTGCTGAACAGGGTGTGGGATGAAGAGTGATCCGCCTCGGAACATCCTCGAAACCCTCGATGCGGCATTGTGATGGCGAAGACTTGAAGTCCGTTGCAACATCCTCCATTCACTCGTCCATGGCCCAAACTGTACCATTGATCGACCTCTTCGCCGGCCCCGGTGGGCTGAGCGAGGGCTTTAGCCGGCATGGACACTGGTACGGCTCCGACGTCGAGTTTCGGAGCGTGCTCAGCATTGAAAAAAGCGCCCCGGCTTCGAAAACACTTACCCTACGAACTTTCTTTCGTAAGTTCGTGGATCGAGATCTACCGAAACAGTATTGGGACGTTGTCGCCGGCAGGCTGCCGGAAACCGCATTGCACAAGTTCCCAGAGTGGAACGATGCGGTCGAGGAAGTCTGGATGGCAGAGTTAGGAGTTGTTCCGATCTCCGAACTTCACGGTCGCATTGCTGAACGCCTCGGCAATGAAGAGAATTGGCTGTTGCTGGGAGGACCACCATGCCAAGCATATTCGCTCATGGGACGCGCTCGAATGACCGGAATAGGTCATGAGGCACGATCGGCATCAGCTCCCGAGATTTCTGATCAGGTGCGAGAGGCTCGTCTCAAAGCATTTGGCAAAGACGTCCGGCACAAACTCTACCAAGAATACCTTCGCATAATCGCGGTTCATCAGCCCGCGGTCTTCGTGATGGAGAACGTGAAGGGGATACTCTCAGCCAAAGTCCCCGAGACCGATGATCTGATGTTCGATCGAATCAGAACGGACCTCATGGATCCGTGGTCGGCACTTGCTGAGGACGCCGACTTCGAAGAGCTGGAGCGGCTCGCGAAGCCGGAGCGCCCAAAGTACCACCTTTTCGCGTTCACCTTGGACGGAACCCTTGGAACGGACGCCGACCTGAAGAACCGGGATTTCCTAATCCGGTCTGAAGATTTTGGCGTGCCGCAGAAGCGACATCGGGTGATTGTCTTGGGCATTCGCCACGGGATCAACGTTGCGCCCATGCCCTTGGAGCCGTCCGCACGTGCTACAGTGAGGGATGCCATCGGGGAGCTGCCCCGCGTGCGCGCCGGCTCATCGAACAAGCGCATTCCAAGGGCCGAATGGAAAGCAGAGCGTGACCGTCTTGCGGCGGAGGCAGCAAAGCTGGTCGAGCCAAGAGTCGCCGCGGCCATGCTGAAAGCGATCGAGGGAAATCAGGACGTCACGGATCAAGGTGGTCGGCTGGTCGCGGCAGATATCCAGTCGGCGCATACCGATCTCGAGCGCTGGCTTCGGTCGGACGGCGTTGAGGGTTTCCTGCAGCACGAGCCCCGTGGACATATGCCGTCAGATCTCGCTCGATACATCTACATGTCAGCCGCGGCCGAGGAGTTGAAGCGCAGCCCAAAGCTCGAAGAGTGGCCACAAGTGCTGCTTCCGGCACATCGAAACGTCGCCTTCAACGCCAACACGGGCCAAGCCGAAGCTTCGGGTTTCAGCGATCGATTCAAGGTCCAAGTATGGGACTCACCATCCTCGACTGTTACGTCTCACATCGCGAAGGACGGTCATTATTTCATCCATCCAGATGCCGCGCAGAACCGCAGCCTGACAGTCCGAGAGGCAGCAAGGCTGCAGACCTTCTCAGATGACTACTTCTTCTGCGGCAACCGTACTGAGGTCTTTACGCAGATCGGGAATGCGGTGCCGCCATACCTGGGTGTGCAACTGGCGGAGGTAGTCGCAGGGGTGTTCAGGCAACTGGCGCAACCGGCTGCCGTTCCTGCCAGGGACCGCGAGGTGGCGGAGACGATTGGCTGACGTCCATACGAAAGAGCAACGAAGCCACAACATGTCTCGAATACGGGGGCGAAACACCGGACCCGAGATGAGGCTTCGGTCAGCTATGCACGCAATGGGGCTCCGGTTTCGACTGCACGTATCCGAGCTTCCCGGATGTCCTGACATCGTTTTGCCCAAGCACAGGCTGGCCGTGTTCGTACATGGCTGTTTCTGGCATAGGCACGCCGACTGCAAATACTGCACGACACCTGCGGCCAATGCCGAATTCTGGAAGGCAAAGTTCTCCAGGAATGTAGAACGTGACAGGGAGAACTCCAAAAGGCTCGTCGAAGCCGGCTGGCGCATATACGTCGCGTGGGAGTGCGACATCAAACGTTCGCCGGCCGCGGTCGCCGAAGCTGTACAGCTGTTTGCCAAGTCGATGATGTCGTCGCGCACTGAAGGGCAGGGTTAGTTCTTCTTCCAAAGGCTCCATCGCTTCTTGGCTGCCCGTTCTGCGGTCTTGGCCTCGGACTCGGGGGCAGCGAGGGCATCGCTGATCGGATTGGTGCCGCTTTGTGAAACGCGAAAGTGGCGCAACCTCTCGATCAGATGCTTCAGAGCGTTGCGGTCGCTTTCGGAGAGAGGGGAGCCCGACCTCAGGTTGTCCAACGCTGAACGAGACTTTGGCGATAACAGCGCATACTTGGCAGCCTCGGCCTCGATAAGTTCTACGCTCGACAAAAGGTCGGCCGGCGTTGCAGGAGCTTCGGCGTCAGCCTCAGGTGTCTCAGGAATCTCCATGGCAGCGTCCATGATTGTCGCCAGTTCGGACTGGGGCAGGGAGCTGAGGGTCCGGACTTCGTTCCATATTCGCGTCCGCAACGCCGCTCGTCGCATGACTGCTTCCATTGCACCACGGCCATGGACCTTCGAGCCGCGAACCCAAGCCTCCGCCAGCGCTGACGCCAATATTGCGTCGCCCCCAATGCTTGGGCGCTCTGTTATCTGGACGAGGGCATCTTCGGTTAACTGGTCAACAAGATGCCACCGGTCGGCGCTGCCGACACCGCGGTCGAGTGCGTGACCTCTCATCCAGAGTCTTTGGAAGGTGTTGCGGATACCACCATGGTAGCGCTCCGAGGAAGTTCCGAAGCGCCAATGAACGATGTCGGGTGCCAGCACCACACCGATGAAGGCCCAGACATCATCACGCAGGGCTTCTCCGCTTCCAAGAAGCGGGTGATCTGCCAGCCATGCGGAAGCAGCAGCGTCAAACTCTGCATGGCCCGCGCGGCCGCTGTTCTCTGTTCCAAAGCCATGTTGTTGGGCTATGGCCACCAGCCCAGACCGAAACTCTGCTAGCTCGGCAGCACTAATCCGTGACCCGCCTGTTGCAGCAAACCTGACAGCATCGGGAAGGTCATCCGCGTCGAAACCGGACCACGCCTTGGCGCCGACGCTGATGAATTCCTCGAGCAACAGCTCTGCAGGAGGTCCTGACAGGCGGGGGAGAAGCTTCACCATGCTAGCCCTCACTCTGCTCAGCTAATGCCAGCAGGGTGGATCGAAAGGCGCCCGGCCGGTTCTCAAGTAACGAGCGCATGTACGCCACGTCCCTGTTTGGCCAAGCCTCCCGCAACCAGGCTGCAGCTTGGGCGGCAAGGGTCCCAGGCTCAGAGTTTGCGATCAAGTCAGCCGCAGATGGATCGCTGACCAGCCGCTCGCAGACTTGCCCAATGACATCCCCCAGTATGGCTTGGAGGATATGCGTGTCCTGCGCCTCGATCCTAGACACGAAATCAGGCTCGGCCTCGCTGAGATATAGCCGTATCGCGCCGTGGAAGTCTCGCGTCCAGTCCCGGGGTGACCAATGCAAGTACCAAGGAGCCGATGCAGCGAGAGCACTTCCAAGCAGTCTTGACAGGTCCGCCACCTCGATTGGGAACCGTGGCTCCTCCCCCTCAAGCCGCAGCCGACTGCGATCCTGCCAAAGTCGATCACCGACCCGAGACGGAGCGAGTTCATCAGCCCGTGCAGGCGGAACGGCCAACACGATCTCGGTGCCGATATCGATCACAGCCGAGAGGCGCTCACCAGTCAGGGTGAACGATAGCTCCACGGTTTCTTGTCCGAGTTCTCTAGCTTCTCGATGGACGATGATGCGCGGAATTCGGCCCTGTCCGGTGCCCACACGCACCGCAACCGACAGTCGTAGCTCTTCGCGGGGTATGCCCAGGTCGATGGCAGAGGCTTCTGCATCGATTGAAACCTGTCGACGAAACCACAATGTCGATGCCGTATCCCAATCCGGGATGAACTCATCGTGCGTCGTCCAGTCATGGCCGTTGAACGACAACTCCCAGGGAGATGCATTAACGGTGGACTCTCGGAGAGTTAGGAACGGCAAGGCGATCCTGGCGCTCAAGAGGTAGGCTCCGTCAGTACCTCTGCGTCCACGAGAACAGCGTAGTCGCCACGCATCCGAACCCCGATTTCGAACATGCCTTCGTCGCCATCGAGCCCTATGGAATCGGCCCACGCCACCTCACCGTCCTCCATGCGCACAATGTAGGCGACTGACGGTTGAAGGCCCAATTCGTCGGTGGCAGCTGCATTGCCGCCCTCAACGGAGACCGATGCGCGCGTGGCGAGAGCAACGCCCGACTGCTGGCTGTCTTGCTGCACGCGCGTTGTGAAGATGGCCAGTGTGCCGTTGTCGTCTCGGGCTAGTCGATCAAAAACCGGCTTCGATGCACGTGCGCGAGTTGGCCTGCCGCCGCCACCTCCAGCACCACGCCGTTTGCCAGCACCGTCTCCACCAACGCTCTCAAGCGACGCGCCAAGCCTGCCGGCCACGCGCGCGAGAGGCGGACCGGAGGAGCCTGTGAGGCTGGATGGGGTGCGTCCGGCACCACTAATGTCCAACGCGTGTGCTTTGAGCCGTTGGAGCGCAACGTTGACGTAGGTCTTCGAATGTCCTCGGGGAAGGTTGTCCGGTATCCAATCGTCATGCGCAGGTGGCTCTGCATCGGCGAAGGCCCGCTCGATCTCGTCATCATCGTTGACCAGAAACACGCCCGCCCATTCAAGGCGCTCGTCGGGCAGAGGACTGCCCTCTAGATACTTCACTACCAGTTCGACTGGTCGCATAAGGGCAATGTGGTGACAGGCAGCAGGAAGCAGGCTTTCTGCTGCGACTATGGGGCGCCTTGGCGAACGCAGGCCCTTCTCGACCGAGAGGCGGCCGAGCTGTCGTATCGGGCGTTGGCTTGCGATCTGCCGGACGTCGTTTCCCGATCCTGACCTAGCTCCACGCATAGCCTTGGCGAAGAGATCAAGCGGCGGCACGTCTTCGGGCGGGGGTACCAAGAGACGCGTGCCCTCAGCCTCGATGGAGCAACGGAAGCGACGGGCGTCCGGAGTGTCGCTCATCATTCTGGGCCAGAAATTCCACAGGAGCGTCTCGATCACTCTTTGGCCGGCGTCCTCAACGGTCTCGCCTTCGGTGTCGAAGTCGAGGATCATGATGGACGTACCTGTTCTGCCGACACCTCGAGGGAGGAAGCCAAGCGCTTCCGCAATCGCCTCTGCATCAGGTCCAACAGCAGGGTCTGCAATCCCATCGACGGGATCGGGGACGCCAAACCAATGCCGGCCGGTGAAGCGGCGACGCATTCCGGCGTCGGGCAATGCGAACGATGGTCCGATATGACAGCCCATCAGTCGCCTTGGGGAACCATCAGCTGGCAACGTATCCACCAAGATCGTGCTGCACCTGCTCACGCGGTAGAGAGCGACCTTGCCGAAACCATACGTGCCCCCGCCGTGCTGCGTGTCGCGCGGGGTTCCAATGTTCCGCAGGAAGTCGACAAAGTCGGTCCGTTTGGCGTCAACGGGAATCCTGTCCGCCCTTGTCGGCCCGCCGAGGCCGGTTGTCCCGAAATCGCAGATCTCCATGACGACGGGCGCCGACCGAGACAGGAACTCACTCAGTTGACCCCGAGAATCCGCTTGCGCGGGAAGGTCGGTGAGGACATGTTCCTTGAGGCAACGAACTTGCTCATCGGTCAGGGTTCTGATGCGGATCTCGATCTCGGGGCCCGTACCCAGTTGGGCGGCGTCGGCGATGTTCTGAACGGACTCCCGGACCACCGTCTGTAACGCATCCAGCGTTGGAGCTCCGAGCAGGCGACGGAAATTCTCGCCTATGTTTCCGGTGCTTCCATAGGGCTCAGAATGAAGATGCAGCGATGTCAAAGGCATTTTACGAGCTCGTCCTCGATGGACCTCTGTCGCACTTGGTCCCGAAGGCACGACGACGCCGTCGCGAGATCTACATTGTACGCTACGGTGGACACACCAATGGGCGCCTTACCACCTAACAGCGATGCTGGAACCAAGCGCGGAAACTCATCGCCGACCTCGTAGAAGGCCTCTGCCTCCAGGTTGAACTGCTGTCTGTTCCACTGGGGCGATCCCGGATCTTGGCAGCCAGCATCAGCGAGAGTTGCCTGAAGCTGACTCCGATCGTCGACCCTAGAGAGGGCGCGATGAGCAAGAGCGCCGATGGACAGTAGACCCCCAGCCGAGGGCTCCAACGTCAGGTGACTGAGGTAGAGACTGCCGCCCGTGTTCGGTTCGAGCTGATTGAGGCCGTGCACGACGATCGTGGACTTCCCTTGCTTGAGCGTCGTCTTGACTTCCAGTGATACCGAGCCGCTTCGAAAGTCGTGTCGATCTCCCGCGGGGCCCCTCCATGCTCTCCAGGCCGCCGATGATTGGTCGATGAGGCGGTTCAAAATGAGCAGTTCACCGGCTAGCCCAGCGATCCTCTCGATAGTGGGGCCAGTGTTGGCCTGCTCGAGCAGGAGGCTGCGAAAGTCTTCCATTGTTGTCCATGCAGCCTCGAGGCTTGAGAGTCCTTGCTCGACGCGCACAAGTATCGCGTTAACGACATCCGCGAATGCGCCCTCCAAGTGCTTGGCAGTGCACATGATGTCCAGAAAACGAAGCTGCTTTCCGCCTTGAGTTAAGTGCGTGACGACGATGCGTAACGACGGGGCCTCGACGATTGCTCGCACGTGATCACGGTCCGCCAGTGGAAGCAGAACACGGGGCTCACCACTTGGGCCGACAGCCAATCTGATAGGCCCCGCGGTAGAGCTTACCTCTGTTCGTACCGTTGGAATTTCCAGGTTGCTTGCGGCGGAAACGCCCGCGCGGAGAATGGTCCACCCGTTCGTCGCCGCATACGTTTGCTCCTCAGACGACACCTGCGGCCTCCGCCTGAGCCAGCTCTTCAGCTTCAATGTTCTCGATCTCGTCCGCGGACAGTGGACGCAGTTCCACCGACACGTAATCACCCCCCTCCGTCACCGAGCCAGGGAATACCACGCCATAGCCCAGGACATCCGTGACGGCATCCAGTGCCACTCGTGCACCACCGGCGGTCTGAGGAGGGGAGGTCCGGTCGATAGGATACAGGAGCAACAGCGGCACCTGAGCACCCAGTGCGGTTGACCTTGCTTCCTTAAGATCTTCCCATCCGAGATCCGCGGTGCCCGCGACCTGGCAATCGAACACCACGTCCTGCTTCGACATCAGAGCTTTGATGTCTGCTACTGCGCTGTCCTTGAGTCTCGCGCGGCTGACCATGTGGACCGTCCCTGCCTTGCCGAGTGGAAGTGGTGACTCATTACCTTTGCCAGCCTCGACAATACCGATGTTCCATTTGGAAAGCCGCGGATCGCTTTTCGATATGAAGTCGAGGATGATTCTGCGGTCCAGATCGGCGTGAGTGGGATGCGCCTGATACTCCTCGAAGAAGCGCGCTATCGAAGACTTAGGAACCCCGCGCCACAGTTTCGCAGATCCGGGCTGCCTTAGCCCGAGCGCCTCTGCGCGGCTGACGAGCTCTGCAGCGGCATCCCAGTTGGCTTCGAGCAGGACAGCGTTCTGGTGATCAAACCGGAAGGTCTGGCGGTGAGTTCCCCAGAAGCTGATGGCGCACTGGCGGGCAGCCTTCATCTTGTTCGCGGCGGTGATGGCCATTCCGGGGATCGCTCGGATTCGAACGGCAATGTCCATGGGCGACAAGTCTCGCGCACCGTACTCCGCTATGTCGTCGCGAATCTCCTGCTCGACCGTCGCCATCGACCGGAACTTGGACTGGAGGTCCTCCGGCATGGCGATCCTTGGCAGGTCCTCATATTTGGGCCTGTAGCCGAACCACCGCCCCATCTGCAGCAGCGTGTCGTACTGGTTCGCGGTTCGAAGGAAAAAACTCATCATGAGTCCTTCGAGGGTGAGCCCTCGGGCAAGGATCGAACCGCCTACGATCACATAGGTCTTCGGGCCCTTGGTGTAGTCGATGCGGTCATCGCTCGCCCCGTTCTCCACCGCGACCTCCAAAGCGTCCAGCACGTCAGGCAGGAGCCTTTGAATTTCGTCAAGATCGATGCTCTGGGCATCGGTGATGTCGCCGGGCAGCCGATCCTGCTCATCGGTCCAGATGTCGGCGAGCTTTTGCCCCATATCGGAACTCGGATCTCGAATGGCATCGTCGTTGACATCGAGCCAACCGCGGATCAACGAGGCCAGCCGTTCGTGAGCAGAGACGTATGCCGATGTATGGACAAGCATCGACATGTGCTGGTCGGCGTCGCCTCTCGCTCGTCGCACCGCGCAGCAGGCGAGAAAATAAAGTAGCGACCGTTCCAAGCTCTCCGTCATCGCCGGCTGGAAGGTTTTGCGAGCCTGCCGCGTGGCGGGTTGCAGCTGCTTCTCATCAGCCTCTGGGACCGAGCGGATCATGTCGAGTCCGTCTTCCTCCGGCGTGACATTGGCGGGGTCAACCGGTGTGCGACCGAACAACTGCTCGGTACCGAAATAACGCTGTGGCCGGGGCAGGGCGGTGATGAAATCGCGCGGATACAGGTCATCGAGTTCATGGCCCTGCTTGCGGTATGGGTCGATGAGCACGTTCGCGAACGGGGTGGCAGTGTAGCCGACATAGGTGGCGGCCGGGAGCATCTGCAAGAGTTCGCGGATGCGCTGGTTGATGGCTGTCATGTTCAGCTCGCCACGGGCCGAGTTAACGCTCCCCTGATCGCACTCGTCGTCGATCACCAGAATTCTCAGCCGGTCCAGAGCCGCTGGCAGTGTCCTTTCAACAGCATCGCGCAATTGTCCCAACGGCGACACGTTCTTCTTGATGACGGCAAGTTGGGCTTTGTCAGTATGAGAGAGGAAGCCGCCTTGGGGAGGTGCCCTAAAGTCCCTATTCTCTTCGTTTGGTGTCAAGACCTGCCAATGGAGCGGGTTGCGCTCCACGAGATCTTTGTAGAGGCGTAGCTGGGTTTGGAATCTCAGCTTGTTGGTGAGACCGGCCAAAACGATGATCGTGTTGTATCCCGCGTCGAGCGCTTTGGAAATCACGCCCGTCATGTTGGCAGTTTTGCCGGACTGCACATAACCCACTACCAGGCCGCGGTGTGAGAATCGCTTCTGACCTGGATTGCCCAGCAGCGAAACGACTTCGCTGGCAGCTTCGTCGATTGCCTTGACGTCGTCCGGGTGCCACCCCTTCGCATTGGTCAGGTAATCCTTGACTGCAGGCCAGTGCAGATCGGTCGGCCGCGAGCCGAAGTACCATCGCTCCCGTTTGCGGATGAGCGAGTGCGTGTGCAGTATCTCGATGGAATCAAACTGCTTTGCGACGATGGCTTTTGCTTCGTCAATTTCGGCTGCTAGTAGATTCGATAGTCCTATGGTTAGGTTATCGAGATCCGATTTTACCTCTGCGACCGCTGCCTCCAGGTCTTTCGTGCGAGGCAGTTTCTGCTGGATCTGACGAACAAGCGTCTCTACTTGTGGTCCCGGCAAAATTGTCCCCCCATCAGACACTGCAATATTGGCCGTGGAACCCGATCACGAACGAGCAACTCATTCAAGCTGGCTGCAAGTCGACGGCCGCGGGGGCGGCCCGCGTTCAACGCTTGAGAGGCCCTTTCCATACTGAGTACGGGGAGATGGATCACGGCGCGGCAGTATCGTCCAGCCGCCCGATCAGGCGTCCGTCGAACTTGATCAGCTGGCACTTCTTTCCCCGAAGGGCCGACTCGACGGATTCGAGCCGCTCGCTGGTAGCAATGAGGATTTGAGAACCTTTGGCGGCCACGCGTGCTGCTTCCGAAAACAGCCCGGCAACGCTCACCTCCGCTGCTTCCTGCTGGCGTGGCTCATCCATTACCAGAATGTGCGGGTGGTTCGTTCCGCTGGTCATGGCCACGTCGAGCAACCCCAGCTGATACGCCCATTTCAGCCGGATTGTATCGCTTGCAGAGAGCTCGAAGCCAATCTCGAAACCTTCTTTCTCTGGGCGATAGGTATCCTCCGAAACCGTCAAGGCGGCCGGACTGAAAGTGTTGAATTGATATTCAACAAGCTGACTCCGGATTGAGGTTTCAAGTTTGTTCAACTTACCCTTGTCTGCGTCGCTCAATCGATCATCGGGAAGCTCTGCCTTCTCTTTCAGGAGCGCTGCCCAGCTTTCCGCATGCCCCGTAGACGGACAATCTGCTGCTCAAATCGTGCACGGGTGCTGTTAAGAAGTTCTACGCGGTGCTCAATTCGCAGCTTTTCTTCGATGAATGAGGCCGAGACGGCGTGCGACGGCGCAATCAGATCGGTCTTCAATGCACGCAGTCGTGTGGTCTTTTGGCGAAGCTCGTCGCCCGTGGTAAGCAGCTCGAGATCCAAGCTATGGATTGCGGCTACGGACCGGTCGGCGAGGCGCTCAAAGGTTTTCCGCTGTGCGTCGATGTACTCGATGTTCTCATCGAGCGTCATAACCGCTTCAATTGTACCCTGTGGTAGCAGAACATCATCGAGCAATTGATCGCATGTTGGACAATGATGCGGACTTAGGTCCCGGCCCAGTGTCGACCCGAGAGTTTGGAGCTTCTTCGCGTCTTTGTGCTTCTGCAGGTCTTCCTTCAGGTGCTCGATACGGCGCAAAGTCGATGCTTGCTGCACCGTTTCCGCCTGGCGCTCCCGGAACAGTTCACCACGGATGGCATTCAGTTGCTGAATTTCCCGACTGATTGCATCGGCCGCCAGCCGAGCGTCCTCAGCCAATCCCTCGACCTCGGGGATGGCCTGTTCCTGCAGTTCTGCGAGTTCCTCCCGTAGTGAGCGCAAGTGCAGGTCCAGATTTGACCACGCCCCTTCGGCCTGCACCTGTAGAAACGCAACTTTGACCTCATCTATCATTGACGTTGGAGTCTTTGGCAGACTGAGAACGCGCAAACCCGCGGCGTTGGCGGTGGCCTCCATGGAAACAACAGTTCTCGACCATTCCTGACGGAGTAGATTGATCTTGAGTTCCAGATCCTGCCGTTTGAGTTCAATCTCATGGGTATCGAAACCCATCAGGAACTCGACGCTGCGACGGTGCACGTCACGTATCTGGAATTGAGTCGGGATTGCCGCCGGTATTGTTGTCCATCCAATCTTTTGTTCGACGAAGAACAGTGGGAACAGGGTTTCGACATAAAGCAGACAATCTCTGCCATCGTACCGTTTGACCGTGGGCAGGTCCCAACCAATGAAGCGAGCCAACATGTGATGGAAGCCAACCTCACGCTGGGCCGAACCTGGATCGATGACGAAATAGTCTCTCCGCTCGTATTGCCCACCTTTGGTGAGTAGGGGCCCCCGAGCGACCTGCACCAATTTCTTGTCCGTAGAGGCCGTCACGTAGCGTTTGACTGTTATGCGCTCACCCGCGGCGTTCTCGATCTCGACGGCCACGTACGATTCTATGATCGGATGCTCTTCCTCCGTGTCGGGATCCTCGACGTGTGTACGCATTGTGAAGGACAAGGGAATGCGGTCCTTCTTGGGGCTCAGCATCTGCTCTAGGCCAAGCGCATACAGAAGAGCATGAAGAGCGGTCGACTTGCCTGACGTGTTGGGCGCATGCAACACGGTGAAGCCGCCATCGAGGCCGATATCGGTTCCATATAGCCCGGCCGAGGTGTTTGCTCGCAGGCGGATATGTCGGACGGAAAGCGACACTAAAAGTCCTCCATCTTCATAATTCGCTCGACAACCTGTTCAGTTGCGAGCTTCCCGACCGCCTGCAAGAAAGTGACTTCCTCGGCAAGGACACCTTCCTTCTGCAGTACTGCGGCTGCAGCTTTGCCAGAGTCGGTGAGCAGCAATTGCTTGCCTGTCGTCGTTACGTACCCATTGGCGATTGCAAAGGCTGCGGCACGATTGACCCACGGCTCGACCCGAATCGATAGGTCTTTCGGCTCTTTGTTTCGAGCAAGCACCTGCTGGGTGAGCTCGCGCGATGCTGCAGTTCGGCTCAGGTGTGCCAAGAAGTGCATTTTCTGCATGCTGCACCTTTGGGATCTGGACGAGGCCAATAGCAGAAGCAGGAGTGATTGACCCCATCCGATCCGCAGATCGCCGGCCACCGGGGTTGGGCGCTCTGTAACGGTGAAGCCGCCTGCGTACAGCCCCCGTAGTTTGTTGATGCTGGGCATGTCAGTCGAGCCTCAATGGACATCGCATAAGCCATTCGCTCACGGAGCCGAAGCAGACCGTTTCGGCTACGCCGGGGTCGAGATTCGGTACTGCCTCGATCAGCTTTGCTTTGAGATCGTTGATTTCGGCGTCAAGTCGATCGCCACTATTTCTACCCGCCCCGCCTCTGAGGCGGCGAAGTCGCTCCGATTTGAGGCGCTCAATTTGCTCGTACGCTTCCGGTACGATTTGCCGGAGCGCCTCAATGGCGTTGCCAGACTCCATCGACGCGCGCAGCGCTTCGATCACGGCATCATCCATTTCGCCCGCATCGGAAATACGGGCGGACAGTTTCCTTCTTAAATTGCCCTCGAGCGAACTATCCGCTCGGTTGAAATCAGCGATTTCTTCGGAGGTCACCGCGGCGAAGACGGGGCGAATCCGAGCCCTGACAGCATTCCGACGCGCAATGGAATCTGGGTCGAACATGGCCAAGTCATGCACAAGGATTTGAAAGTCGGCATCGGCATGGGCCAGACTTTTTAGGCGAACCTCGTCGGACTTCTTGTTGGCATGGGCCACCACTTCACGACTATCGTGGCATGGGACGACCAAAATCCAGCGCTTGACCCGGTGAGTGGTGAGAACCTGCGCGGCGCCCTTGGTGGGGTCACAGAACTTGCCAATGTCAGCGGTGATCTTGTCGCGCTGCTTTTCCGCGCGTGTCTGAACATCAACGGGTTCCTCGCAAGCGTAGCATTGATAGACGATGCTCTTGCTCACACAGAAATAATCGATGCCACAGTCGCCTTTGTGCTTTGCAGGAACTGGCTGGATATTTTCGGGGCCGTGCATATCCTGTAGGAGGCGCAAAACGTGTTCCTCCCAATCATTGCCGTCCCAGTATTCGGTGTTTGCATGCATAGAACCAGCGCCCCCGAGAAGCTGAACATTCACATTGTCGCTCCGCCGCACTAGGGTCAATCGGAAAGCGAGCAACTGCAAGAGCTTGCGACTATTTATGAAGGGCATAGGGGACGGCTGACAGGGCTGACTTCGTCACCGTGGATACGCAAGGGAAACGAATAAATGGCGCGAGTCGAAGCCCTAAGCACTCAATACAGTCGTCCGCTGGCGACCTGTTGGCAAGCGCAAGCGATCTAGGCGTGATGAGGCGGAGATGGCCCAAGCGAACCGGCTCCCTATGAAAGGAGCTCGGCCCGCAACGCCGGCGTGCACCAACTGAAAGCAAGGCAGCTCTAGGAAGCAGCAGCATGATTTGTCGCGGACTACGGAGGCACTAATTGGAACAACCCAAGTCGCCACGACTGCAAAAAGAGATCTTCGCCGATTTGCGCTCGCTTGCCCAGGAAGAAGGTGCGCTACATGAGATATCGGCGCTCTTCTATCGCGACTGGATTCTCACCGTTGATTTGCAGGAGGGCAAGGTCACGGATGACCCCGAGCAGCGTTGGTCAACCGACAAGCTGAACACGAACGAGATCATGCTGCTGGTCGGCCTCATGGTGCAGGCGCCGGACAACCGGACTTTCGCACATGAAGTGCAAGGGACGGATTTTGCCGAAAGGGCAGACCGTCTGTTTCGCGAGTTCCACGACCGCGTGAACGAGGACGCACGCGCGGTATTTGACCTCACCTCACAAAAATTCCTCGAGAAGCCGGACTCCCTCGGCATGTTTGCGCGCGAGGCGATCTATTACGGCGCGCTCAGCTTTTACCTGCATCAGTTCGCGCGTTTCGCGCGTCACCGTTATCGTGATGACGGCACCTGGCTCTTGCAAAACACCGGGATTTCGGTGCGGCCGATGATCGACATCGCCAACTTCATCGTCGCGCAGCTGACAGCGCAGTTGAGCGCCGTCGGACAGTTGCGGGCGGAGGGCCAGACCTTCTCGAAGGCGGAGCTTACCAACAGCATGTTGGTGGCCAAGGCGACGCTCAAGAAGAAGTTCGGCAGCAAGGCGGCCGCGTTCATCGCGAAGTTTGCGACACCTGCCTTTGGTGCGAACGCGAACTTCGACAATCCCTTTGCGATCAATGGCGTGATGATCGCGCCGCTGATCGACGTCGGCGATTTCCTTTATGTGCCGAGCCAATACCGGCTGCTCGAGTCGATCTATGAGAGCCCGTTCTACTGGATGATCGTCGACGAGGCCTACAAGGCGGCCGCCTCGGACCACCGCGGCGTCTTTCTGGAGGAAACCACGGCCCACATCCTGCGTCGCGTTTTTGGCGCTGAGAACGTGTGGGTCAATGCACGCATTCCAGCCGCCGATAACCAGATTGGCGGCGAGGTCGACGTGCTGGTCCGCTATGGCGAGTTTGTCATCGTTGTTCAGGCCAAGTCCAAGCGCATTACGCTCAAGGCCCGTGCCGGCGATCCGGAAGCTTTGAAAACCGACTTCAAGGGCGCAATCGCCGACCCCTATGCCCAGGCTCTCGCCAGCTGCGCGCTCATCAAAAACGGCTCGTCCTGTGTCGATCGCGACGGCAACCCTCTCGCTTTGCCGCCTTTGTCCCGGCTATTCCCGCTCGTAGTTTTGAGTGACGCTTTCCCTGCTGCGACGACGCTTTCGCGCAGTCTCTTGGAGCAGCCGGAAAACGCACCTGCGCCCGTCATCTGGGATATCGGTGTCCTCGACTGCGTGGCGCGGATGTTGCCGACGCCGATCGAGATGCTGTTCTACCTGAAGTCGCGCGGCGACGTGTTCGACATGTCCGTCTCAGACAGCGAGTACAATTTCCTCGGCTACCACATCCGTCAGAAACTGGCGCTGCCTGAAAACACGTTCCTATTGGTCGAGCGCGATTTTGCGACCGTGGTCGATGATTTCATGATTGCGGCGGATTTGGGCCTCGATGCAGAGCCACCGAAGGGGGTGCTCGAAAGACTGGAGATCCCGCTTGTGAGCGAGCTGCTTGCCAGTTTGAAGACGGCGCCGCCCGAGATCGCCTCTGTTGTGATCGACCTCTATGACTTCTCAAGCGCGGCGCTCGAAGAGGTGTCGGCCGTGATTCTGAGCGTACGCGACGAAGTCGCAAGAACCGGGAAGGCGATCAAAGCGTTCTCGGTGCCCACAGGGAGCGGCGGCCTGACCTACGCCGTGACCAAAGACTTTTCGGCCAAGAGCCAGGCCGCGGCCGCTGCGATCGGTCGCAAGAACAAGTATCAGGCGAAGGCAGATCGCTGGTACGTGATCTTAGATACTTTGCAGACCGAGCTCCCGGTCGATGGGTTGCTGCCTCTCGTCTGGCCGTGGAAGGAAGACGAGGAGGAGGGTGGAGCGGCGCAGCGTGCTGGCGAACTGTTTCACTCGACGCGCAAGGCGGTCGTAATTGGCGAGAAGGACATGGAATGAGCAAATCCGGGACACCGAACCGCAAGGACGCCCAGCTGGTCGCTGCAGCTAAGGCCTTCGCAAAGGCATTCAGCGACTCGGCGGCTGCCCAAACGTCGCCTACCGGATTTGCGCCGAGCAGCGGTATGTCGCTCGGCGCCGCCGGCGTGGTCGAGATCACCGATGAAGTCGCAGAGACGATGGCGGCCTTGCGCGCCCGGGCGATGAAAATTCTGGGCAGCAAAGCCGGTCATGAGCGCGCCATCGATCAGACGCTCTTCAAGGCGGCGCATCAGTGCGTTGTTGACGGGAAGGACGTTGATGCGATGGCGACGGTTTTGATCGACGCGGTGTTCGATCAAGGTCTCGTCACTTACGAATATGTCGCCCCCAATCGGCTCTTCCGGTTCAACGGTGGGACGAAGGACATCCAGATCGGCAACGTTCGCGCTATGCTGACCGCGGACCTGCAGACGCAGCGTCAGGCCTCCTATCCGAATGGCAATGTGACACTGATCCCGGGCGACGAGTTCAACATGACCCTTCAAACCGGGTCGGCATCGATCACGTTGTACGGGGTCTGCTGGGTGGTTACCGTCGACGCCATCGCGGAAAATCTGGAGGAGGAGGGCAAGTGGCTGATAGATGTGGCGGTTAGCCTGCTGCGCCTCAGCCACGCGGGTTGGCGGGGAATGCCGCCGGCGATTGGTGACCGCGAACCCCATCCGATGCAAAAACCCGTCTGGCAGAACCAGGGGATCAAGCTACAGGGGGCCAAGGTGCTGGCGGGTGGGGGCACGACGCTGCCCTGGTATGAAATCGATCCGGGCGTAGAAGCGACGGTTGCGGCGCCAGAATTCCAGGCGAAGGCTGCGGCAATCTTTGCGCCCACCAAGGACAGCCTTGCCGCGCGCGTCTCGCAAGGTCTGGGTTGGCTGACCCGCGGCCGCCAGTCGGCGGATCGGGCCGAACGCCTGCTCTACTTCTTTACAGCGATCGAGGCGCTGCTCTCAGGGACGGACAAGTCCGCTCCAGTCGTGCAGACAATCGCACGCCATGCCGCGGTCATGCTGAGCAACGACAACGCAGAGCGCGAACGCCATGCCTCGCGGCTGAAAGCACTATATAATCTTCGCTCGGCCCTCGTGCATAATGGCTATCGAGGTGTCGACTGGACGGCCGCCAATGCAGCTCATGAATATGCTGAGGCGCTGTTCTACGTGGCGCTAGACAGGGCATCGCTGACCGGCAAGCACGACAGCTTCAGCAACGAGCTTGCGAAAGCAAGTTATGGCCTTGCGTGGCCGCCGACTCCCTAAAGGTATAAGGCGCAACCGCGGATGCATTTCGGCCGCGTGTTTGTTTCCCTCGCGGCTGTTGGGCCAGCGGCTGCGCTCTGGTAAGGGGCACCGCCGTTCGAGCAGACATCGAAGCCACCTAGGGTAAGTGTTACGAGTACACCGAGTGAGGTGGTCTGACGTCCGCTTGTGGGGCGCGAAGCGGACCTTCGGTGAGCTGATCCCCGCAATGGCCTATGAGTTTGCCCAGGAAATCCGCGGGAAAGAGAAAGGCCCCGATATCGGGGCCCTTCGTGTTTCTACATTCAGTGCGGCACACTGTTGCTGGTCATTGAGGCACACTCTGGGTGGCATCGTCTAAACCTTTGTGGGCGGTCACAACAACATGAGGTCGTTAAGTTGTCTTGATGCCCCGCCTGGTCCCGCAATCCTCGCAGTTCATGCGGTGCCTGCTGACCTGGTCCCAGGGAACATGTCCAAAACAATTCGATCCGGCACGGAACAGCGGCGAGAACGTGTGGAAAGCGAGGCCCTCATGGTCCGTGAGTCGGTCGTGCTGGTCCTGGACCCATTGGCCGACCCCGCGGTTCTCGGCCGCGGCAAACGCGATATGGCGAGAGGAAGGTTGTTAGAGGTGGCTCGGGGAATCTGGACAGTGGGATGAGTGGATTTTCTGCCTGACGGCGGCCAATATGGCCGCGAACAGGAGAGACCATGACGAGACGACCCCGCCGCAACCACACACCGACGTT
>Ga0172380_10004372_pt1 | contig 18224 bp, 18 predicted proteins | sample Leawe162metaG_FD_119747 | JGI IMG/M metagenome (GOLD analysis project Ga0172380, IMG submission 119747) | Leachate microbial communities from a municipal landfill in Southern Ontario, Canada - Leachate well 162 metaG | ecosystem: Engineered > Solid waste > Landfill > Unclassified | place... | reverse complement strand
CGTGTCCCGTATTCTTCTTACCTCGTTCGTCTCTTGTAATTCTGTGGGCAGATTGTAGATCTGCCCCAGTGCGAAATCTGCTCGTGCTGTATTTGATCCTCCTTTCTTTATTCTGTCCAAGGTTTGTTCTATCTTGCATTGGTCAGTCATCTTCTTATGCCTCCGAGCAGATCTTGTTTCCATATTTCTTGATGCAGTCCGACAGGTCTTTCTCTAGCGTAGTCGCGAGTTCATCCAATTCTTGCATCAATTTTCCTGCCGCGTCGTTGTCTCCTGCCGTCATAGCATCATCTATTCCTTTCTGTAGTGCAGCCCTGTAATCTTCTCCCAGGTATTTACCGGATTGCCCTTCCATATAGTCTATCGATAATTCCTTGTTCTCCGGTTTCCAGAGTGTTCTTGCTTCATCCAGTGACAGATCATATCCCATCGTTGCTTTGCCCATCGTTTGCTTGTCAACTCCGTTGACAAGCAATTGAGTGCGTGCGTAATCCACTCTCGCCGTGTCCAGAGCATTGCATACTGCCCCGTTTACACCCAATTCTCTCATCATCTTTACGTCATCCAGATTCATCATCTTCGCCAAAGAAGCGTCTTTGGCGAAGTAGAATGATTTGATTGATTCCTTTGATGACAGTTTACCTAGTACGTTTGCGGCTGATTCAAAGTCACCGTCGTATAGACTATATACTCCGTCCCTGAAGCTGTAGTACGTGACGTAGTTCTTTTCTCCGTACATTCTTGCATCGTTGATGAACTGCGCCGCTTTGGCGGCTGGCTCGTTCTTCTCAAGCAGTTCATTGAACTTGCTGAGTTCTGTTGTGTCGGCCTGTCCGCCAGTCATTCCATAATCTAGTGCAGCGTCTATTGTCTTTCTTTCATCTTCTGGCAGCGCTTTGTATATGTCCGATGTTAGCAGATTGTTTTCCCATTCAGTTGCTTTTGATGTTGCCACGGTTCTATCTATCGGAATCTCTGTCGGTGGTGCGTATCTCCCGCTCTCTGTTGTTCCCAACAATGATTTCGTTTCTGTTCCTTTTGGTAATTCTATCAATGTTATTTCTTTTGTTGTTGTTTCTGTTGGTTTCTCTATCTTTGTTATCTCCACTTCTGTTATACCAGTCGGTATCTGTCCCGTGTATGCATCTTCTACTGGTATTCCAGATTGCACGAACCAGAATGGTTCTTTATCGGCAGCTTTCTGGAATTTCTTGCTGTTTAGCAATAGTCCGTAGCTATCCGGGTCTTCGTCATAAAGTCGGCGTGTCATCGACTTTGGTATCTCTCCATATTTGTCGATGTATGCTATCACCTGCTGCCCAGTTGCTTCTACGGTACTAAATGCTTTTTTATTTGCCTGTTTTATTGCTGCTTCGTACACATCCAATCTATCAGTTACCATTCTCTGCAATCCACTATCCTTGAACAAAGATGCAACAGCATCTTTGTTCATCGATAGCAGGTCTATGTTTTCATCTATCAGTTTTGCGGCGGCGTCCGGGTTTTGTTCTACTATGTATGCACCGCGTATCTTATCGGCTACCTTGCTTGCTTCGTCTTTCCATATCTGGCGCGTTTCTTCTGATATGGTGACTGGTTTTCCTTCTCTCAGTACACCATATTCTTCCATGCTTACTGCTGCGTTGCTCACATCAGTTGGTTCATATAGTCCCAGTGTCGTTTTTCTGCCCGTTATCGTTTCATCGGTGTATTCTCTTGGTGTTGTTATGCTTGCTGCATTATTTGCATCGTTTTCTGTTGCAGTCGTTAGCTTTATCTCATACACTTCTTGATCATGAGACCAACCCATGTTCTTTGTTTGCCAGTCTCGTGCAAATTCTGCGGTGTTTTCAAATCCTGCATTGTTCTTTGCGATACTATCTCTTATGTCACCTAACGTGGTCGATTCCAGTTTAGTTACTTTGAACAATTCCGGCGTTGTTTCTGTTCCCAGATTGATCACGGAACCTTCGTTCAGACCCCACGAATTGTCCACCAGGCCCTTCGGCAATATCATCGAGCCATCGTGGTCCGCTATGTACGAAGCTCTCTTTACGTCTATCGTGTATGTTGGTATCTTGTACACCGACTCAAGTTGTTCTCCTGAGAATGTCGGTGACAATGTGCTTTCTCCCAATGGAATTGCCTTTTCCCAGTCAGCCAAATTGGTCGCGTCTTCCAGTATCACCGTTTCCCAGTTCTTCTCTGCTATCCTCGTTACTTCTGGTTTGATGGTGTATTCATATGTTGATAGAACCGTATTTGGTGTCAGCGCAGTTATCTTCGGATTTGTTTCTGTCACTATCGATAGTACCGATTCTATGTCCTTTGTATCTTTTCCACCAATCACTGCCAACCAGTTCGCAATCTCCACATTTTCATCTGATGATGGCACGTACTTTAGTGCTTCACTCACATCCCCGTTCAAAATCTTCGTCAGTGCATTTACGTTGTCTAAGTCCGTCATCACCGTCTTCCCATTTACTATCGCCGCCATCGAAGGCAAATCCAACAGATTTGCCTTCGATACCACTTCTACGTATCCAGCCTTTCCCACTGGTTCGAGTATCTTGATGGCATCATTCGGTATGATGAACGTCGCCGACGCGGTCGGCGACGTTCCTAATAGTGCGACTGCGATTGACTCGCTGGTTCCTAGTGCTTCTTGCGTGCCCCAGAGTGTTCCTTTCCCCGCCAAAATCTCCGCACCGTCTCCTAGTGTTGACTTCAGGCCATCGAGTTTTCCTATTACACTCACTGAGTCATAGATCTTGCTTGCGTCCGACAGTGCTCCTATTGCTTTCAGGCTTCCTGAAAGTAATTCTTCGCCTCCGATACCAACCGTCAGCGGTATGAATAGCAGCGCATTTAATACTTCGTTATCTGTCAATGCTGTATCTACTGTCATCTTGCCTATTGCTGTTAGGTTTCTGTTTGCAACGTCATTCACTTGTTCATTCGACAGTGGTGCAGTTATTTTTGCGTTATTAATTGCTTCGCTTCCGAACAGTAATGCTGCGTTACCCGATGTGAGTGTCCATGATCCCAGGTATGCTACCACGTTCGGATTATCCTGTGCAACTTTCGCTGCCACCAGTGGATTGGCATTCTCAAGTACGTAGTTCGCCAGACCTTCTGATGATATTCCCTTGTTATCGAATGCAGATATTCCGTTACTCGCTGCTTCCAGTAATATAGTGTTTGCGTACTTTACTCCTTCATCGGTTGGCGTGTACGTCTTTATCTTGTCCACTGGTGTTCCATTCACTGCCCAATCCCATACTGACAATATTCCGCTCAGTACACTCCAATCATCTTCTTTTATCTCTTTATCAACATATGTTTCTTTCAGTAATCCTTTATCAACCATCAATTGATTCGTGTTTTGTGTGATCTGTCCCCAGATCACAGATGGTGCCCACCACGGCGAGTCTTCTATGTCTGCGGCGTTCGCAGACATAGCGTTTATGTATGTCGCTGGTTTTGTCAGTAGTTCTTTTGCACTCACCGTTTCCAATGTTTTCCCTGTTGCTACGTTCACCAGTCCTTGTCCATCCACGAACTTCGTTCCTGTTCCTGTTAGCAATACGTTTAGTAATTCACCAGTCTTCGGCGTAACCTTTGTTGTTTCTATTTTTGTTTCCGCGATCGATTTTTCAATGTCCGATACGTCATATCCTTGTTCTTTGTATTTATTCAGGTTCGATTCCACTTCCTGTTTCGATACTTGTATTGTCTTTACTCCTCCTGTGCTCGTTGTCTGTGTCAATGTGATTGACTCAGTTGTTGATTGGCGCTGTTCTCCTCCATATGTCTGCGCCGACACCGAATGTGCCAGCAATTCTCCGGTATCACTTATCTCATTCAGTCTGTAGTGTTCACCCAGATGTGTTCCTTCGCTTATCACTGTCCAGTTGTTGCTATCTATTTTTCCTTCGCTTTCCAATTTATTCAGTACATCTCCTTTTACAAGTGTCCCTCGTTCGCCTACTCCGGTTCTTTCGTAACCATCATACAGCACTTTTCCAACTTTCAACCCTTCTGCTGTAGATGTTGCCCAATAATACTCGCCATTCTTGAACGATCCAGTTGGTTCGAATGTCGCAGATGTTATTCCCAGTTTCGTTTCTGAGAATTGTGCTTTCTTATCAAATGTTGCCGGTGTTATTCCAAATATCACTGGTTCATATTGTGCTTTCGTTTTTTCGTTTTCAGTTGATGTTGTTTTTTCTGTTACCGGCGTTGTTATTGTCGTGGTTGTTTTCTCTTCTGTTTGTACCGGCATCAATTTTATGCTACTATCTTTTGACTGCGCATCCAGATACATCTCGAATACTGTCTTACCGTTTATTTCTTTACTTGTTGATATCAATCCTGTTCTCAACTCGTCATTGCTCACGAACCCGTCTGATACCAATTTGCTATATAATGTTCCATATTTCTTTATGTCACTCATGTTATATGACATTGGCACAAATTTCGTCTCTGTTTCCGTTGTTTTTGTTGCTTCTGCCAATTTTCCTGTTTTATCTGCAATTACCTTGATTGTTTCTCCCACCCTGGTTGTGTCGTCTATTGCCAATCCAATAGATTCCAATAATTGCTGTTGTGATTTGTCTAGTAGGTTGTTGACTACGTTCTGTAATCCATTCTCTCCGTTGTACAGATCAAGTATTGCCTGTAGTTCGATATCGGTTTTCACTCCGTCCATTTGCTTCGATAGTCTGTCTGTTATCGTTGTCATTAATTGTTGTATCGTGTTTATCATTGTGTTATTCGTGTCCATTGCCAATTGTTCTATCGTGGTTAGATTATTTCCTATCAATTTCGCATCTGTTTCAATTGCTCCCGACACATCATTATTTAATTTGCTCGCTATCTCGTTTTTTTCGTTCACCACGGCCTTTATTGCATTACTTATCTCTGTTCCTTTTGCTATGCTTGATATTCCGTCTGCCACTATTACTTTTCCCAATGTCGGCATTGCGTTGTTTACTATTTTCACGGTTTGTAGTTCTGGTACTTTTACCGTTGCGTTTTGTATTTCTTTTATTCCTGATGCCAATTGATCATTTAGACTCGTGGAAGCGTTCTTGATTAGGTTTCCCAAATCCAGTGTTACTACTTTCATAGCTTCGCTGTAGTCTTGTGGCAGGCTTATCGATACATCTTTCATCCAATTGTCTATTTCTAAAATACTGTCTCCTATGTCTGCATACCAGCTATCAATCAGATTACTTGTATTGTTGAAATTTCTCAGGTCCGTATTCACATCAAATACCATATCAGCTAAGTTGCTCATAGTTCTCTACCACCTCTTCTTGTTCAATTCTCTTCGTGTTCTCGACAGATCATCATTCAGTTCCTTTTGCGCTTTCCGTATAGTTTTCTTCATTTCTTGTGTTGTCTTTGTTTCGTTTACCATAAGAATCAATCTCCTGGTTACATTTTTATACGCAGCCTTGATAAATATCTATGCATGGTTACTGGATATGTCAATTCAATTGTCTCCGAGGCCCGTTATCGCATTTCTACAATATACGCAGGCATCGGCGAGTATGATAAGATTCTCAATTCGATACAGGATGCCACCAATTATCACATGTCAACTATCGATATCTACAAGGCCGCGCGAGAAAAGATCATGGCCCTTGAGGTTGATATCGATAATTTGAAGGATTTTGTAAATAAGAACAAGGACACTTTGACAACTTATGACAACATCGAGTATTATAATCTCGAAATAGAAACACTCAAAGATTATCTGTCTTCTAGGAGTGACCTGCTGGTCACTCCTGGAATTACAACCAAGGAGGCTGCGCAGGAGAGCTTTAGTGGTATTGTTACCGATGTTGAAGATGGTGACACTTTCCTCATCGGCGAGAGGGTCATTCGTATGGCTGGTATCGATGCTGCTGAGGGCGGCACCGATCAGGGTAAATGGGCAAAACGCAAACTCTCCGACAAGATACTTGGCAAAGAAGTTACTGTGCTGATTGATAAGCACACTCCCACTGAGATTTATGGCAGAATTCTCGGCACTGTGATTCTTGGTGATGAGAACATCAGTCTCTGGATGGTGTCAAATGGTTATGCCGAAGTCTTGACAAAGTTTGGTAAGAACAAGTACGTTGATCCTACCCAACTGAGATTAGCTCACGAGAAAGTTACATTTGGATGGCCCCGATTTGGTGAATACAAATTCGTCACCAGTCCAACTCATGCCATGATCCTCATCGACGGCAAGTACGCCGGCAAAATTACTCCATGCGAGCTTAAGATCCCGGTCGATTTCCACGATATCACTTTTGTCGCTGCCGATTGCTCATCTATCACCGAACGTATCGATGTTGAAGGCAAGCCCTTTGTGTATCCTCCCATAACCCTCCCGAAGCTCCCCGCCAACGTCGGGGTCGTGATAGTCGATACCGATCCCTTCGACAAAGATGCTGTCGCATATCAAGGCGACAGCATATATGGCAAGCTTCCGCTCGTGGTCAATATTCCCACCGATTCTCCGGTCTCAATAACCGTCAAGCTGTCGTCCGGTAAAGAGATTCAGAAGATACTAACTTCCTACGTTGGAGTTGTTACCAGAACAGTTGTTAAAGAAGAGTAATTTAGATGGTGATGGATTTCCTCGCGCATCAGCGCGAGGAAATTAATTAGTCTACCTGTTCCTCCCCAGAATACCCTTGATGCACTCCCTCATGGCAAGGACGTGCGGTTTTCCCGTAGGCATTCCTTTTGTCGCGGCGCTGCATTTCTTGCTGGCATCAGTGAATGGCTGTGTGAATCCAGTCAGATGGGACGGAGTTACGCCTTTGGCGAAAGACGGGTCTGCAAGGTAATACGGAGAGTTATACGGTCCTCTCTTTACGATCAGGGTATTCAGACTTCCTACTGGATGGGACGGCATTTTCAAATCACCTCATTTGGTAAATAGTAGTTATATCAGTGTATTATATAAATCGTCACCAAGAATAAAATTTCAGTCTCCGGGTTGGTTTTCTAGCTGCAATACTCCGATTTTTCCTTTTTTGTTTCTCATTATCAGAGAGTATCCCATCGGTATTTCTATTGTGTTGCTTCCATCAACCGGCTCGGCCAACATCGTTCCTTTGACTACTATGCAGTTCGTTAGTCTGTACATACCCGTTTCCTTTTCCACTTCTACCAGATGCTCTCTTTCGAATTTCGATATTCTGTATCTCACCTTCTGCGATTTCATCTTCATGTCATCGCCCTTTGTTGCTTCCAGCAACTCTCGCGCGATGTCCGGTACCGTCTTGGGTTCTATCGCGATCTCAAGTAATATTGCCCTATCAAGGTCATCGAACTTCATCTCTTCCACAGCTCCTTTGCCGCATCACACGACTCTATAGCATCATCTTCTGTCATCTGATGTTTGCTACACTGTTTCATCGCTACGCAAAGTTTGCCCTGTGGTGTCAAATCCTTCAGTAACGTGCTCTGTGCCTTCTCGCTCAGACATCTATGATACTCATCTCTGAACTTTCGTTCCCCGTTCCCATCGACCGTCGCGACATCGTTTCCTTTTTCTTCCATCAACTCATCCACGCCGGACGCTTCCGGCGTGGATACCTTATCGACCTCGATGAATAGGTTGATCATGCCATTTTGTGCATTTTTTGCTTTTTGTTTTTCTTCTTTGCAACGTTTGACATCGAACTGGCTTTCACCGCAGGAACACACTGCCTCAACGAGTTCCACTCGTTTGGCTTCTGCCAGAAGATACCCCGCGCAGATCCCGCAGCCACCTGGTTTATTTGCCGCTTCCATCAGAACTTCGTTCGCATCATTGAATTGATCGCGCTCGATTAATTCTCTGGCCGACTTCAGAGCATCTATATCTGTTTTGATTTCTGGCGTTTCAGGCACGTATTTTTCGTCTACGAAGACTGCCTCTATCTTTTTTTCGTGGGTCTGTTTGGGCTGCTTTTTAGTATCTTTGTCTTTCTCACCTGCTTTCCATTTATCCGAGTAGGCCTGTGAGGAAAAAAGGAAGCACGCACAAATTTGGTTCTCAGGGTTTTCTCTTTTCACATCGTCTAACGATTCTTCGCATGGGCATGTTCTGTTTTCGTTGCAAATGCACTTTCCGTCGTTGCTGTTTATCATGTCCGCCCATTCATCCACGTCCTTCCACGGTATTATCAGTCCGTGTTCCGAGGCAAATGCCGTCAGGTCTTCTCCGGTTATCATCAGACTCTCGCCTCGCGCTTCCATTTTACGTAATCCTTCATGTCTGCGTCGTCTACTGGTTCGCCTTTTGCCATCTTTTCTTCTATTACTTCCATCATCGCACTCGTCAGTTGGTTGTTAAACAGTGCTGAGACCTTCCCGACTCCTTCGCGCCCCGTCTTTCTGTAGGTATCCATCAGGGCTTTGTGCATGTCTTCCACGTCTTCCAGCTTCAAGTTCTCCGCCCAATCAACGCATTGCCCCTTCTTTTCAGGGTCTTTTAGTGTTTCACACGATGATCGTGCGAATGCGAGTGTCACCAACACTGGTGGTAAATCTTTTGTGCATTGTTCACACTGCTTTTTCTCCACTGGCTTTTCTTGTTGTGGATTCGTCACCATTTGATCCAAATTACCTTTTTCCATGTTTCTTTCTCCTCATTGCAAATGGACTGGGGTATTCGCCGTTGCGAATACCCCTGCACAGTTCATATAATGCATCTTCCTGTCCAACTTCGTCTGATATTCGGTCCAATAGTATATGATAATAAGCTGACCAGCCTGCCAACTTGCTGCCTGTTCGCTTTGTCACTACTTTAATTGTTTCGGCGTTATGATTTAAAAGTCTGTGCTTGGATTGTAATATCGGCTGGTACATGTCCATGAACTTATGAACTGCCGGAAATTTCGTTCCAAGCAGTAACATATCTGCTGACATGTGGATCTTATGATCAGGACACATCACTTATTCCTCAGAACTTTCCTTCCTTTTCTTGCTTCACGAGTGCGTCTATTGTCGTTCTTATGCACCACTGTGCTACGGAATACCTTGATGAGTTCGCCGTGAATTTTGCAAACATCAGTTTTGGGCCAAAGTGTTCCATCAGTCTTATGTATTCTTCTTCTATACCCGTACAAACCGATTTTAGTTTTGTCGATGGCCCTGCCTCCGCAGCTTCCCAGTTACTTGATAATTTGCCTCGTCTGGTTGGTTTTTCTGCTCTCATGATATATGTATTCGATGACAACTAATATATGTACGTACTCATCAGTTTTTAAGTATGGTTAGGAAAAAGAGTGATGAGCCGTCTGGCAATGTCGCGTCTGATATCGAGGTCGCATCCAAGGCGATGGATGAGGCAAAAAAGATATCAAACGACCCATTGACACCTGTTATTAACCTGGGTCAGCCGTTCGACCCTATGGCTATAATACAGGAACAGATGGCACAGAAACATGCCGATTTTGCATTAAATATGGTAGAGAAGGCTGCAAATGTGAGTGAAATAGCAAAAATCGAGTCCGAGGAACGGCTACGTGATGCGAAACGGTCGTCTTCCCGACAGCCTGCCGCCAGATCGTCCGATGGATTACCTCTTCCGCCCGGCGTTGAGATGGGATTTGACGATGAGGCCAACAGCACTGCCGCTGTTCTCGAAGCACTCTCCAAGCTCGATGTTCCCGATTCTGAGAAGCTTGCGTTCCTCGAAAAGAATTCCGCCACGTTGCTCAAGGGTCAGCCTTCTGAGGCAGGGCTCGATCTTCTTCGTCCGGCCAAATCTGGACAGGCTGCCGCAGGCGGCGGCAGCCTGTCCGATATGGCTGCCGGGCTTGGTGCGCTCACGAATTCCATATCGGATGCCATTAAGCTCGGAGTTGCTATCTCAAATTCGTCCAGGCCCGTTCAGGTGCCAGCGTCCTCGGACTCTGGCACCGGAGGGTTGGAAAAGATGGCTGCGGCTATTGGAAAACTGGCTGAAGCGGTTGTTACCGGACAGAAGAATCTTGCCGATAAGATGGATGGAGTCTTATCAAAGTCGGCTGAAGATAATATGAAGCTTCGCGAGCAGTTGCTCAGAACCGAGGCCGCGCATACTCAGGAGAAGCTTGAAAGTAATCTCAAGGATATGAATGCCAGGATTGAGATGCTTTCCAAGCATAATCAGCAGCTATTAGATGTTAAGGGCACTATTCAGAGACTCAACGAGAGCGGTGTCAAAGTTACCGAGAAGTCGCCTGATATTCTTGCGGCGGAGCGAGAGCACGAGCTTCGCCGCGATGAGCTTACTCATCAATGGGATATGGAAGACGCAGAACGCAAGGAGCGCAGGCTTGCGTTGATTGCTCAGGCACAACGTGAGAAAGCCCGTGGCGAAGCTCTCAAGGTCGGCACAACCGTCCTCGGTGCTCTCGTCGAGGGCATGATGCTCAAAAAGAATGCCAATGATCTCGGTAAAGGCAACGGCTCGAAAGGAGCCGTTGCCCTTGCCGGTCGGGTGATTTGATGGCTGGTGAATTTAGTTTGGCTGAAATTCTTGAGATGGGGTTTGCTGATGGTAGGTTTCCTACTCCAAATGATGCGTCGTCGTTGTTCCTTCAGCATATCAATCGCGGTGCCGACGATATCATCGCTGATATTCGCAATCATCCATCATTTTCTGATAGTTTGCAATATGTTCGTTCTTCGGCTGATGGAATGACTCGCGATGATATCAAGAACACTTTTATATCATTCCTCGACAAACATTATCCTGTGATAATGAATGAGATCTGGCAGGACGAGACACGTCTTGATGTCGCGGCTGCTATATTAGGCAAGTTGCTGGATGAGGTGGTTCCTGTTGAAGCTAGTTGAGACTCAGAATTCATGGCGGGTTATCGCCAACCCTCGTGTCCGTAATCCGATCATGGTCCCTATCGGATCGTCGATGGGTAATGTGAATGCATTTATCGGCATCGATCCCGCTGACAACCAGTATAAGATAATGTACGTCGATTACCCATCCGATCGGTTCAGTCGTTCCGATATCGAGATGCCAGACGGGTCAATTCATCCCGATATCCAAAAGCAAATCAATTATTGCAATGTCTGCAATGGCGTAAATCGCGTTCGTGATGCCGTTCCCGTCGAACAAGAGACAATAACACCAACTCCCGCATCCGAATCCGCTCCCGCCATGTCGTCTTCTCGTGATATGCAGCAGGCGCAGCCTGCTGCATATTATGAGCAAGAGGGGCCGCCTTCTTTCGCGGCGGGGTTCCCGAAATATGTGCCGGTTTTGGCTGATCTCGCTGGTAAACTTGTTTGTACGCGGATTGGTCGGCTCACCGGTAATGCTATTCTGAGCATAATTGCCGATGTCGCAAGTGGCAATTCTGCCGATCCTGGTAATCGGGCTGCATGGCGCAAGCTATCTGATGATTTCATCGACCAAATTGGTCTTTGCAATGAGGAGGACATTATTGCTCTCAAGGGAGAATTGGCCAATATGTTTGATTATTACCAGGAGGATCGTAATATCGCCGGTGCATTGAAGCACAGCATGTTCAAATCTGTTGGCGAGATAGCTGAGAGTGGTGGTATTGGCATCGAACTCGAACGCAGTACCACAAAAACAAGCAATACCAAATTGTCATTTGGCAAACTCGGTGCTCGATCACCGATAGGATGATGATATATGGCATTCGTTGATCCACCCGGCCCGTATCCATATGGTAGTCTTCAGTCCGAAGACTACCCAGGATATTCCGCTCCTACTGGCTTGTGTATGTACTCACAATACAATTTTGAACAGCGTTGGAAGTGGGGTGCTCGTCCTCGTGTTGACTGGTGCAAGCAAACTTTTGTCAAGGCCATAGAAAATGCCATCAACCAATATGTCGCGAGCATCGGTGCTGCTGCAACTGCGTACATCAATCAATTGAATGCTCTTCCCGCGTCATCGTCTGACGTAGCCATTTCTAATGGCTACATCACGTTCAATAATGCGAAAACATCTGCCGATTCTTCGTACACCTCTGCATATCAAGCTGCTCAACAGCAGTTGAGCAGCAATCTTAACACGTATCTAAGTGGCGTATCTGGTGATTGTACTGATCCCGCTACTCAGACCTTACTCAGTCAGGCTTATGCTGCAATACCCGGTCGTATCCAGACGTTCTGGGATTCTGCTAATCCCAATATAACTGCTATATACAACAACGTTAATGCCTCGATGGTTGCTACATGGAAACGCATTTGCGAGTTCTGCAAATCATATTTCACTTCCATGTCTGAATGTCATCTCAATAGTATCCCACAATTCAAATCTGCTATTACAATAGCTCAATCAAGTCTTGGTGATAAAGTGCACAGTGTGTACGATCAGACATATTACACACAATTCACTTCCGATGTCAATTCCATTATTGTATCCAAGTGGTCTCCTGTCATGAATGATATCGTTGACTACTTCGATGGTATATCAATGTCATCATTCGCATCATTCAGTTCCGATGTTGATGCAAGATTTGATTATCTATCTAATATAGATCTTCCCGTGTATGATCAAACAATTTATGATGATAAGATGGATGAATTGAATCAATCGATTAAAAATCAGTGGGATTCGTTGCTCGACAATACCATTGCCAATCATCCTATACCCACCACAACATCGTTCGTCGAGTTCGAGCAAGAAGTGCAAGCACTGTATTCTGTGTTTGATGGTATCAGTGTTTATGATAGTGACTATTATGACACGAAAATAACTGCATTAAATGATGCTATCAAATCTACATGGCAAATCATGCTCACTGATGCTATTTCTCGTATCAACGAATTGTCCGAGACTGATGCCGCCGCGTTCGACGCGGCGGCATCGAGTGTCGTTCCGTCCATATCTGTTATATATGATAATGATGTTTATGATAATTTCTTTACTGAGATGCATCATTCCTTATCTGACAAGGCATCTTCTATCAATATTCCTGTTATAAGCAATGCTCTTAATGAGTTTCGTACAAATCTCGGTGCCAGATATGACCAATTATCAACTGATATAAATACTATCGTATCGTCGTTGTCCTCTGACGTGTCCAGTGAGAAGGATGTCATAAAGTCATTTGCTTCCGAATCATATCCTGGTGGTAATATCTATGGTTCCGACCTCAATACCCGATTTCAGTTGTTCAAATCATCGGTGTCGGATGTTGTCAATGACAGTGTTCAGGATATTATAAATACTTATAATTCTCGTATCAATGAGTATGTGTCCGAGTTATCTGATTATATCACGTCACAATATGAAATAATAAACAACATGATAGGATCTCTCAGTTCATATGATGATGCTATATCCGGTCGTATTACTACGTTGTCTGATACTCTCGGCGATTATGTGTCTGATTACCAACGTAAGATTGCGTCACTGCGATCCGAGGCATTTACCGCGTTGTCTTCTGCGTCTACTGAACTTCGTGAATATGGTACATCGCTTACTGAGTCGGACATTGGTACACGCCCGGTATTGTTGTCTGTATCGGTTGTTCCGCCGATTGGTGGTCTTGTACCTGGTCAATACAATACCGTCGTCGTTACGCATCGAAATGTTGGACAATCCGACTGGATCGGTCGGTTTGGTCTCCGGTTGGTGGATGAATATGGTAAAGCTTTGGTCGTCGATCCGCAGAGTAGTTATATCATGATATCTCCCGGCGAAACTAAATCCACTAAAATAGAGTTCTATGTTCCCGCCACTCTTGAAGATTCCGATGGCGATGTTTATAATATCGGCAAGACTATCTCATATTATGTAACAGTTCGCACGAGGTCGTCATAATGACATTATCATATTCATCGTTGGGCACTGGTCGCGTCCAGGTTGTTACTCCTGGTGGTACGTTCTACGTTGGGTCGGGGTCCAGCGGAGATGCCAGTGCTATCATTGCTTCATGTGAATCTTCTTATCTCACCAATGCACAAGCTGCGTATGATACGTTTGTTTCCGAGATAACTGCGGTTATCTCGGAAGCGAAAGGTCTTATTACTTCGACTGAGGATCGAGACAATGTGTTTTATACTGATCTCGGATCAAGTGTCGATCTTAAGTTTACGAATGCCAAGAATAAAGCAACTCGTGCTCTGCGTGATTCGCAGACGGTATTCGGTAAATGTCTGTCTGATGGTATCAAGGTACTTGATTCCAATATAGACACTCTTGTAAGTGATGCCATTGATACTATAAATGATAAATATGATGAACTCATCGATGCGATCAATGAGTTCTATGATGATTATTACTCGTCCGTCGACGACGAAGATGACATTGAGTCATGGACCGAACTTTATAATGACTCTATGGCCGATACCAATGAGTCTGTGTTCGATGAAGCACTCAATCGTTATAAGGATCTTTTACTTGCCGCGCGTACTACTCTCGAATCGGACATAGCAATTGCCATAAATACATACAATCTCACGCTGGATCATGCATATGGTTATGCCGATTCGTATTTCTCCAACAACGATATTGATAAAGTCACGCGTGTTGCTGTCACCGAATCGTTATCTGATATGACTGATATCATCAAGCCGGTTGTCAATCGTATGATAACTGATGCTGTCAATACGTATCAGCGCACTGCACAAGTTGCACAGACAGCCGCAAATACATCCATCAGCGATGCCAACACAGATCTCAATGATTATCTCCGAGATCACAGTGTTACAATCGATCCTGCGTACAGTCAGTCATCACTCGAATTTACTGACAGGGTATCTGATTATACGTCGGAGTTTATGTCAGATATTACCAAGAAGATTTCCACATATTCCACGACTATTAGTGATAAGATGACCGACATCAATGATCAGATATCCGATCGCATGGAGTCATTTATTACTGATCGTCCCGTCATTGATGACGTGTCCACCCTACAGGTACCTGATCAGATCATTACTGATGACAACAATACATTCTCTCTCGAAGTTAAAAATAATGGTACTAAAGCATGGGATGGTGGACTTGGTATCAAGCTCGTTGATGAATACAAAAAGTCCATCGAAAACATAACACCCGACAATATCATTCATCTCGAACCTGGTCAGTCAGCAACATTGTCGTGTACAATTTATGTTCCAAAGAAAGTTCCACCCAAGAATTATAATATTGGTAAGACTCTGACTATAACAAGATATATAATTACGAGGTCTTAGTGTCAACGACCCACGACTGAAGTCGTGGGCTTGTCATTCCAGTTCTCGTTAAGGGGTTGGCTCCCCATAGGACGGCAAGATTACTCTTGCAACGGACGACAATAGGTCGGTTGACTTCGGAGAGCAACCTCCGAACAGGCCATTTCAACAGGCTGTAGCGACCCAAATACAGCTCTCCCGTCAAATGCATTTCAGGTTGGGGATTTTCGCCCCACAAGAGCATAAGTTCATATAGTACTTAATACTATTTAAGTCTTATGCACACCTGCATACAGCTGAAGACCGAGACAAGAGACAGGCTAAAATCAATAGGCGCGAAAGGAGAAAGCTACGATGCAATCATTAATCGGTTATTGGAAGAACATAGCAACAGCGGGGTACGCTCCTCCCAGGGCTAAAGCCCAGGGTTTCCGCTACTCCTGCACCCCGAGGCTATCATGACAGTTGATATACTTGAAGAATATGAGGCCGGTACTGTTCAGACCACCGATGCCGTCACTGCGGACACCGAGAAGAAAAGTACACCAGAATCTTTCTCGTCTTCCGCTGACACTGTTACTTATTCCGTTGCCGTCAAAGAAGATAAATCCGTTGCAAAAAAATCGGAGGTTCCCATTGTGACACCCAATACACAGGTCGAGACCGCTGCTGCGGTCTCGACATCTGCATCGCGGTTAGGTAAAGTGCCGACTATATCGTCTCAGCCCGCCGCGTCTGTCGGCAAAGCGACGTTGGCTAATGTCGATGCTGTCGAGACGGCATGTGATAAATGTGCCACCGATACCGCTGTATCGGTGGCAACCGGACTCGACATTGATGTTGTTCGCGAGTGCTTGTCTTATTTACAGGCAAAGGGCCTTGTTGCTCTGAGTGATGATGGAAAGTATTGCAATCGTCGTGCTGTTTGCAGGTTGAAGGAGCAGATGACATGTATCTGTGATAACTTCAACCAATGACAGTTCTCTTCTTTTCTATTATTGGATGCGTTGCCATGAAACTATCAACCGCATCCTTCAACACTTTTTGTCTCGTTAGGTGATATTGTGTCAGTCTTTCTTTGAATTCCCAGTGTTCGGTCTCCGAGACCTCGCAAAATTCCTGAAATTTTCTCGTCATATGTACCTGCACACATATGTTTGTATCTACTTTATTTAAATACCTTTTCTATACGAAAATATAGTAGCAGAAATCTGGTATGTCGTGCGTTTGTGCGATGTGTCCAAGGAGAAAAATAAATGTCGAGTAATTCTTATAAACGAGGGTGGATTGATTTCGGTTTTGATTTCATTACCAACAGCCCCACGGCTGGACAGGTAATCAAGACCGGACAGTTCACGTCCTATGGTTGGGATGCTGAGAATCAGCAGGGGACAACCGCCTTCAAGCTGGCCCCGGATGAGGTCATGGAAATTGAGGGTTTGTCTATTCTTGGTCCCTACGGCGTTCGAAACGCAAAGCCAGCCGGGTATAGACCGAAGCTCAAGTACGTTCGGTTGATCTTGAATGGTCAGGAAAACGAGCTTATGAGCTTCAATGAGCACATGACCGCCAGTCGCAATTCCGTTGGCAATCGGTCCGGCCAGGGTTCCGACCTATGGGATGGAGATCAGGGCATCAATCTGGGCAGGGGCCTGCTCAATGGTGGAGATCCCTGGGAGGCCACGCCAAAACTTAATCCCGGACAGTCTCTTGAGGTTGAAATTGGTCTGCCTCTCGCGTCTGAGGGCGGCGACGGTACTATCTCGCAGCCTTGTGTCGTGAGGGTATATTACACCAAAGTCAAGGGCGAAAGCAAGCTCCTGTATCTGCTTGGCAAAGGCCGAGAGATGGGATTCGGAAAGCCATCGCTCGTCAAGGGCAATGGGTCCGTTGACCAGAACTTCATTCTCGGAGATCTTGAGACTGCGGAGGACATGCCGCCCAGACTCATTGAAAAGGAAGTGCCCGATGGCAAGAACTTCAAGCTCACTGACTGGTCCAGTCTGTACGGCGGTCGTAACGTTGGTCTGCCCTCCATCAACAACTACATCACGTACGCAGACAACAACGTGAACACCACGATGAACACCTGGTTCGAGTTCACCCAGGAAGGTGCTCACATCTCTGAGCAGTTCCAGGAACTCAAGTGGCTCAACGACCAGTATAATGCCTTGCGCATCTCTCATATCGGTGTCCTCGATCACAATGATATCCGAAGGCTCCGGCTGTGGAGACAGGGCCGCTCTCCTGAAGAGGTCTTCAGAGTTGACCCCGGCAGAAACAACTTCCCGATGCCGACACCAAGAGAGGTAAACGGTGTCCATCACGCAGGCATGTCTGCGTTGCCCAGGCCATTCTGGGTCTGGAACGAGCTTTCGTCCATTCAGATCATGGACAACGGTACCGCTATCGTTGACTGGGAAGAGACTGCTGGTACTGATATTGCCAGGGGCGCAGAGGTTGCGATCATGGGCAAGAAATATGAATTGGAGAGGTGAGAGAAATGGCATTTGCTGAGTTCATTATCACAACTGTCCCAACTGCCACGGTGTATGGTGCCGCGCAGTTCTGGGTGGAGTTGCCTGAGTCATTCCCACCAATCGGACACATCGTGACAACTACGCCCGCTGCGGTTACCGTCAACGAAGGCGTGTTCATAGAAACTGCCACGACCATTCCCATCACTACCGGCATATCCACTCCACTCGGTACCTTCCGTGCGATGGTCAAGTGTGCCGGATATGTTAAGGGCACGCGGTGGCTCTATTTCGACGAGGCGGTTGGTGCCGCGAAGGATTCCGTCAAGGCCGATGGTGCACAGGTCAAGCTCATCGTGTACTACAGGTCCACTGAGGAAATGTACAATATTCCGACGTAAGTTAGTCTGGTGCCTCGCGCTGTTGCGCGAGGCACGATACTATTTTATATCAAAAATTAACATGATATTGTTATGGCCGATGAAACCGTTCCGGTTGAAACCCCGGATATTAATCAGTCACTTGTTGAAGGAACTTTTGAGATAACATGGGGCAATGGAAAACTCTCGGCCAAGGGGCTTCGATTGT
>Ga0172380_10004371_pt1 | contig 18226 bp, 14 predicted proteins | sample Leawe162metaG_FD_119747 | JGI IMG/M metagenome (GOLD analysis project Ga0172380, IMG submission 119747) | Leachate microbial communities from a municipal landfill in Southern Ontario, Canada - Leachate well 162 metaG | ecosystem: Engineered > Solid waste > Landfill > Unclassified | place... | reverse complement strand
CAGGCTATGAAGATGGCCTCTTTAAAAGTAATCGTCCGGTCACACGGTCAGAACTTCTTGGTATGGCCCTCAATGCCCTCGGGATCGTGCATCATGGAGAAATACTCGTTGGCATTTTCAAGGATGTACCAAAGGATCACTGGCTCAATCCTCTTATAACAGAAGCGGTAAAAAGAAAAATTATATCTACCGATAAGCCTTTATTTAATCCAAATAATAATGTCACAAAGGCTGAATTTCTCGCTATATTTGCCCTCGCGGCTGGTGAAAAAATGCCACAGAAAGTCACAAAAACATGGAAAGATATCGATCCAAAACATTGGTCACAAAAATATGCGGAATTTGCATTCCGAAAAAAGCTTTTTGCCCATATCGATGGTGATACATTTGGACCAAATGATCCAGTAACCCGAGGAGAAATCGCACAAGCAATGTATATATATCTCAAAAATATCTGAAAGGTCCAATAAAACATCTTGCAAAGAAGTAAAAGTCCTATACAATGAGGACATTATTTCTTAATTACTTTCTATGAAAAAATTTCTTATCGCTCTTGGATATCTCGCTGGTGTACTTGTTGGAGCAAAATTCGCCCAAAAACACCCCTCAGCAGCTGATAAAAAAGGTGCCAAAAAACCCGTTACTCTCAAAGAACAGGCGATAGATGCCGGAAAAGAGATATTAGCTACGCACCAAAATGCACTCAAAGAAATCAAAAAAGAATATTGGACCCCCGAAAACAAAAGACTCCTTCTCACAAAAAAAGCGGACTTGATGAAATTTTTCGATCTCGTCAAGGATGAACTCGCTGAAACTGTTGCGGAACTCAAGGAAAATGGCATTGATTCTGTAGAAATCCATAAAAAAATCGAATCCATCTACGCAGAAAAATCCGGAGTCTTGAAAAAACTCTGAAACTCACCTACTGCAGTTGCGGCCAAGAAAAAACTCTCAACGCTCGTACAGAATACTAAAAAAGCACTTACCAAATAAGTACTACATTCTCTCTCGAAAAACAAGAAGTGAAACTCCTTGTTTTTCGGCTTCACTTCCTGTTATACCACTTTTATGACCTCTGACCCTGCTCTCGATCCCAAAATACCAGTAGAATCTCCAGCCACATCAGATTCTGCTAGTCCTTCTGCAGTACAAGCTGAACAAAGTAATTTACAATGAGATGAAGAAAATACCGCCCTCCTTCAGAGAGAACAGGGAGCCATAATGAGCGATCTACGAGAACAGCTTGCTCGTGCTCAATCAGACTATACCAATCTCGTACGTCGAAGCCGTGAGGAGTCATTGCAAATCGGTCAATGGATAGAAGATAAGACTGTCTTGAAATTTCTCCCTACTCTCGATAACCTGGAACGGGCGTTAGAGCATATACCTGAAGATCTCAAGAATAATGCCTGGATAGAATGACTCTCTTCTATAGTGCGAGGAATGCAAAAAGTAGTTGCTGATTTCGGTATCACTCCCATGAATGCCGTATGACAAGACGTCGATCCTGATTTTCATGATGTCATCTCGCAGATTCCACACTCTGCAACTACTATTCAAGTGGAGGTAGAAAAAGGGTATATGCGATGAGAGAAGGCTCTCCGACATGCAAAAGTAATCGTGGGCGATGGACAGTTAACTCCTCCTGAATAAAAATTTTTAACATCTCCAGTGGAATTGCTCAAGAAAAATCACTCTGCTATCGAACAAGTTATGTCCCTGACGCCAGGAGGCATGCATGATGGTCGAGATAATATCCTAAAACTCTTGGGTATACTTGGGAATCCTCAGGACTCGTTATCAGTTTTTCACGTCACAGGAAGTAACGGCAAAGGAAGTGTCTGCCAGATGATCGCACAAGTACTCTCAAAACAATTCCATAAAAAAGTGGGGCTTTTTACCTCACCACATCTCATCGACATCACGGAACGGTTTCAGATACATTGAAAACCAATCAGCTCTTCACAACTGAATACATACTACAAAAAGACTCTTGGGCTTGCTAAAAAATATGCGATAGAACTTTCTTTTTTTGAAATACAGGTTGTAGCCATGGTACTCTATTTTACCGATGAAAAAGTGGAGTATGCGGTCGTAGAAACAGGTCTCTGAGGCCTCTATGACGGGACAAATATTTTTGATCATCCTCTCGCGTGTTTTATTACCTCCGTAACTATCGAGCACGCTCACGTGCTCGGGAAAACACGTACCAGTATCCAGAGAAATAAACTCGGTATTGTAAAGAAATGAACTACACTCTATACTCACCTCGCAAATAAACATATTTTGGAATATTGCCAAAGAATATGAGCTCATTTAGCATCGATAACAAAACACTCACTTCCTCTGACGAATTTGCCAGGTAAACACCAGCAAAAAAATGCACTTCTTGTTTTCCAGGCACTTTATGATCTCTGATTTGATGCACAAGAAATACGTACAGGACTACAGAAAATCTATAATCCTGGAAGATTTGAATGGCTCTCGCCTCACCTCCTCGTCGATACGGCAAATAATGAAGAAAACATCACACTTCTCAAAAATATGATGGGGAAAGACCTTTCCAAGGCCACCCTTATCTTTGGAACGACTCAGGTTGACCCTCTTTATGCAGCAAAACTCATACATATGTTTCCAGGTCACAAAAAAATACTGGTTGATGGATTCTGCGAACGGGCACTCCCCTGCTCCGAATACAGTCACCTCGTCCAATGTGATACCGTATGGCACCTAGATACTCCAAAATGAAGAGAGGCACTTTTGGACGTTATAGAAGATATAGGCAATACCCAGAAATATCTTCTTTTCTGAAGTATTTATCTTGTAGGATATACTATGATATTGTCAAGACACAATATATTTGCAAAGGGGTAAAAAGTATGAGAAACTAAGAGGGAATTAATTTTTCTCTTATGGCACTCTTTAACCGAAGACAAGAACCTACTCCAGACTATCTCAGTACTGAGGAGGGTTTTAAAGGCAGCATGTCCTATGAAGGACGTAAAGCTTTTATACGAAAAGAGGCCAGACTTGGTCTCTCCAAATATACATGAGAAACGCAAGAAAATGACCAAGCAAGAAGGATAATTGCAGAGAACCCCGATATTAGAGCTCGCTACGAGGCAGCTCGTAGAGGTGTTATCGGAGATACCCGCAAGAGTCTCTGAGTACTCAGAACAGAATGAGCCATGGAACGTGCTACAGACAGCTCACGTGCGAATCAGAAAATGGTCCTCGGAATAGCGAAAGACCTCAATGGAAGAATCGTAGAGTGAGGTTTATTTGGAGTCATATTTGGCGGACCAAAAAGACAACAGTGGCTTGCAAGTATCGAAAATGAGTATCCTCAAGCACGATGACAACTCTTACCTCTTATTGAAGAGGGATTTGAAAATGCTGCATGGGACGCTGCCAAGTCATGAAATACCAATAAATTCATAAACTTTATGAAGAGAGCAGGAAGATCATTTGGAGCACAAGATGAAGCGCGCGTACGACAAATCATTGCCGCACCAGCAACTATAAGAGATCGCCAGGAGGCTATCGTCGAAACTCTTTTCGTATGAGCTGTATCTTATATCCTCACAGGAGGAGTAGGTATCCTCCTTGGGAAAATTCGTACACCTATCCCTCTTCATAAAGCCGACCTACCTTCCAAAGAAGCCATCACCCAAGCTCTTCATGGCGAAGGTGCTCGTGAACAGGCTCAGGCAGCTCATAATGAATTCTGGAATGAAAGTGAAAAATTACGTATTACCAAAGGAGCTACTCCAACTGCAAAAAAACTCTACGGAAAAGAGGCTGCCTATGTCCTCTCGGCAATAGAGGAATTCGGAGCCCAAATCGATGTCAATAGTAATTGGCTCACCAGCTGAGTCAAAAAAGGACGAGCAAAAAATCTCCAAAAAGCACAAGAATACGGGCCATGGGACACACAAAAAACATTAGCAGAGATTAAATTTAAACCAGGAAGTCCTGAAGAAGCTCGTCGTATCAGTCTCCTAGAAAAACTTGCCCAAACACAGACAGTAAAATGACTCGCAGAAAGTGGTTCTGAAACTGGTCGTTATAATAAAATGCTGAGTATGCTCAGTGGATATGGTACAGAACAAGCATTTCTCGATTCCCATGTCCTCCCAAGCGAGGCTATACACGGCGAAAATGTGAAATATATCCGTCAAGCTATCCATGCATATTATAATGGAGGATACGCTCCCTATCGTGATGAATCAAGAGATATCCCCTCCTATAGGTATCAGCGTGGTGATCAGAGAGCTATCTATAGTCTCGTGCATAGTCAATATACTCCTTGAATGACAAAGATGATTGATGCATACAAAGGCGGATCGAAAAAAATCAAAGCAGATTGGGAAGCAGCAAATGATAAAACAACTGGCGGAGGTAAAAATGTAGTTGAAAAGAGTCCAGCATACTCACGAAAACTCTTACAAAATATAGATCTTACAGATCCGAGTTCAGTTGCCCAAGTATTTAGAAAAAGTGAAATCAACAATAAATCTATAGCAGATACATATTCAGAAAATCTCTTTAAAATCGGGTGACTTAATATTACTCCAGATGCTCTCGTGAGGGCTATTGAAAAAGGAACGTATGGTTACATAGAGTGATTTAATACTACAAGAGGGCAAAAATCACCATGAGAAAATAACTTTGTTTGAGAAGCTTTCATATTTTATATTCCAGTGACATCTGGGGTATATAGAAAATGTGCCATCAAGAAAGATTGTGCGAACTTGATTATTGGAGAAATAGTCTACGGGTCTGAGAGTTACCTCGAAAATCTCCCAACTAATGTCTATTTCAGAGCACCTCTTATTGTCAGTCTGAAGCCAAGTAGCAGAGGGGAAAATCCACGTCAAGCTCCAAGACCAGCTGAAAATCCACGACAGGGACCAGGGCAACCAGCAAATCCACCAATATCCAATCCTGGAGTCGGTTCAGAAGTTCCAGGAATTAAACCCCCTCACGCAAACAATTTTCCATGGCAACATCTTAGAACGGATAATATCACAGGTCCAGTAGGGAAAGCCCCTCCAAGACAATAATCACCACCTATAAAATAACTATTTTCTTATGAAACGCGCCTGCATTTTCCTCTGTTCATTGCTTGTATACGGATTATCATATGCAACAAATCTCCAGCCAATGAACTGTACCTGATCATCCACTGTCACGGGACCCCTTGGGTCAACAACAGTGACAGGATACGGTACAACAGTACCTACTTGATCCTGAGATGTCACCTGCAATGCATGTTTTTATGCATGACATCTGTATGTCGGCAATAGTTATGTCGATTGGTACGATACATTTAGTGCTAATGGAACTCAGCGCATTATGTATTCTGATGAACCTCTTGTTTATCCAGGATCTATTCTGAACAATCGTTTTACTTGGTGAAATGATATGACTGAAACATTTAATATTGTGAATTCTGTGGGTTGGACTCTCGACAATACAGTGACGCCAAATATTTATTGGAAGGTATTTGCCCCCTCAGCAACTAATATAAAGTATACAGAGTCTGGAGCATGAAAATGAATGTCACTCAATACTGTTTGATCATCAGCTGTACCCGCAGATAGAAGTATTGCATGATACGCTGTCACGTTTGATGCAGCAAGTCGTACATATTCTACTTCCCCTGAGGTGGTTGGAAACCTAGATCACCATATTCAGTGTTCATTCGTTTATCCCCGTTGGTGCTGAGACGGTGTTATCGATACAGATAAATCAGAACAATGCGATAACGGAGCCAGTAATGGTACCGCTGGGAACGCCTGTAACGCTACATGTCAGAATGTGGTCGCACAACCATCCGTCTGTGAGAGCCTCACATTGACACCCACGACTGCACTCATTAATACACCGGTAAACTTTACCTGTACTGCCACAAACGTGACAAGTGGTACAACCTATAATATCACAAAAAATGATATCTCCGTTGGTACTCTTCCAACTGGAACACTCAACTTTCCCACAGCAGCGACGTATACTATCAAATGTATCGTCAATGGAAATACTCCAACACCTGCGGCCTGTGTAAAAACCATCACCGTCACAAATCCCCCTGTTGTCACGGCACCAAGTATTTTCATCGATAAAGATGATTCTACTCCCGGAACACCTGACACGGATGGCAATGATATCCAAAAAATATCAGAGAATGGAACGGCTACTTTCACAGTGAGATTCGTCAATAATGGAAATGAAGCGCTGAAGACGGTGGTTATCACTGATCAATACGCTCCAGATTGTAATCGAACGAGTACGCAAACAGCAGCGCTGTATGGCGGTGGAACAACGGCAAACTTTGATGTCTGAGAAACTTTTAGCTATGTCTGTAGTAAGACAAATGTCACGAGTTCTACGTTTCCAAATAATAGAAATACCGCATCAATCACAGGTGTTGGGGTAACTTCAGCACAAAATGTCGCAGATTCAGATATTACTGAGATATTCATCGTTCAAAATAATCCAGATATTTCTATCGAGAAAAATGATACTGATAATCTCGATGATGAACAGGAAATCGATGAAGACGGTACCGCAGAGTTTTCTGTCAAAGTCACCAATAATGGGGACGAGTCCCTCAGGAATGTCGTTATCACCGATGAATTATCACCAGATTGTGAAAGAAGTGCTGATGAAACAAAAGCACTTATCAGAAAAGTCGGTAATAAAGATAGTAACTTTGACCCTGGAGAAAAATTTGCCTATATTTGTGAAGAAGACTGAGTCACCGAAGATACATTCCCAGACGAGAAAAACACGGTCTGTGTCGATGCTGTATGAATAGAGTCAGATGAGGACGTCAATGATTGTGATAACACTAGGATTACTCTCATCATACCCGAGGAACAGCCTTCAGTATGTGAAAATATCGAGAGCTCGGAGGGGGAATTTGGAGGGGCACCATTTCGTACAGAGATTACGTGTCAAACAACTGATTCCTCTAGTACGTGTCAGATTGAGGTCACAAAAGACGGAGAAATCATACATACCTATGAGGATTGCGTCAAAGATATTACCTTTTCTACACCATGAGACTATTCAGTCGCTTGTATTGTCGATGACGAAGCTTCCTCAGATTGTGAGCTCGGTATCACAGTAGAAGCTATGACAGAGGTAGAAACTGGTACAAAAATACTTCTTACTGTCCTTTTCAGTCTCGCTTTTGCATGACTCGGTACATATATCTACGCTCGTAGGAGAAAACTCTCTTAAGACTGGAGCTCTTTCAAGACTTTTTGGATATCACTCACGGTAAATCAGCCCTGCAGACACTTTTGTATTACTTTTTCTGGTGCTCGTGTTCTGAGCAGTGAAGGTATACTCTCTTGGAGAATGGTATAATCATTGTAGTCCCGTAAGGTCTCCCCTATTAGTTTTTCTGAGTCTGGATATTTGAATCCTAGCTCATAGAGAGTTTTTTTACGAGAAAATCCTTTTCTTCGTGCCTTGTGACAAAAGTCCTCTATAACTTTTCGATAGGTCTCATCATCGCGAAAAATATCTGCATATCCTCCTATGACTTCCTCGACCAGAAGTGTCTCAAACTTCTTTTGTCTGAGCTTTTGTCGGATATGATAGGCAGTTTTTCCTTGTGAGATATATTCATGCACTCGACTCTCTATGATATTTTTCTCGATGAATAGAGATGAAAGCGCTTCCATCGCCTGGCCGACCATTTCACTATCGGGACACTTTCTCATCATTTTTTCTCGAAGAAAAGACTTCGAAGGAAAATACCGAGTATAATACCATTCACCATATCGTTGGAGTGATAAGAGAGACATAGTGTATATACTACACGTATAATTATTTTCTCAATCAAATAGTCTTTTATTTTTCAGATTCTGTGTATAATCCGGATATGATTTTTTCACTCGATCCACTCGTCCAAGAACTGCAATCTATAGAACAACTCCTCGAATCAGGGGATATCTATAATGATCAAAAAAGAATGAAAGAACTCATGATCAGAAAAAAATACCTCGACCCCATCGTCAAGATGTACCAAGAACACGAGAAGTCCCTCTCAGATCTCGAAGAAGCAAAAAAAATGCTCTGACAAGAATCCGATGAGGAGCTCCGAGAAATGGCAAAGGGAGAAATAATCAACCTCGAAAATACCATTCCAGTGCTGGAAGAAAAGCTCAAAATAGCTCTGATTCCTCCCGATCCAAATGACGAAAAAAATGTCATCCTCGAAATACGTGCGGGAGCTGGCGGTGATGAAGCGGGTCTTTTCGGTGCTGAACTCGCAGAATGCTACCGACTTTTTGCGACTCGTCACAAATTTCAGATTGAGACGATGTCTGAGTCTCGCAACGATGCTGACGGCATCAAAGAAATCATTATGAAAATATCTGGAGAGGGTGCTTACTCAAAATTCAAATTTGAAGGGGGAACACACAGGGTCCAGAGGATACCCGCTACGGAGAATAAATGACGGGTTCATACGAGTACCGTCACAGTGGCCGTCTTACCAGAAGTCGATGAGCTCGATGTCCAACTGCGTGATGAAGATCTCGAAGTCACTGTCTGTCGTGCTGGAGGAGCAGGTGGGCAACATGTGAATAAGACTGAATCAGCAGTCCGGATGGTGCATACGCCAACAGGTATGGTCGTCGAATGTCAGGATGAACGATCTCAGCTCAAAAATAGAGAAAAGGCTCTGAGTATTCTGCGGTCTCGCGTCTATGCCTTCGAAGAAGCGAAACGCAATAAAGCACTCTGAGAAGCCCGACTTGCTCAAGTAGGAACTGGTGATAGGAGCGAGAAGATACGTACGTATAATTTCCCACAAGATCGTATCACAGACCATCGAATCGGTGAGAATTTTTCAAATCTTCCCTATATTATGATGGGCAATATCGATGATATCGTGATGGCGCTGGGTGCCTATGAACAGACAGAAAAACTTTCCCAGATTGCACAAGCATAAGATATATCCCTTTTTCTCTTATTTTTTATTTTTATGTTTGAATTTCTAAAACGCCCCTCAGATACGTATAGCGGAGTGGCCGATACACCAGGAGAGTACCGTGTTCCTGTGCAGGATAATGATGTACCACATGGCGAGGATGTGTGACAAATAGCCGTCGATATACTCGAAATCCATGAATGATATATTATCATTGCTCCTCTTGCGGGAGTGCCACGAAGTGACGTCGATGTCAGTGTCTCTCGCAATGTATTGACCATCAGTGGCAATAGACCAGAACCAGAGATCTATCAAGAAGCTCTCAAGGTACCTGTTCAAGAATGTTTTTATGGTCCTTTTTCTCGCTCTATTATCCTACCAGAAAACCTCGCTCTCGACACTATACGTGCTACCATAGAGAGAGGTATGCTCATCGTCACTATCCCCTACCTCATAGTCGATACGCGAAGTGTAAAAGTCGAGCATATAGAAGATTTTGATTCTTAATACACCATATGTTTTTTAGAAAATCAAAAGAAAAAATAAAAAAAGTCGACATACTCATTACGAGTATCGTTCTTGGTACGATTATTGCCTGAGCCTTTGGTCTCAAAAGAAAAAAACCACCGGAACATATACCTCTCTGGAAGAGGGTTATTGCAAAAATTTTATGAAAATAATATATTCAGTTCTATTTTTTCTGGTAATGTTGACATTTTTCTCTGTCAATGCACAGACGTATTTAAGTCAAGACAAACCAGGACAATTTAACTATGAATTCAATGCAGCCCTGACGGACCAATGGTCCAAGCCGCAGGGTTGACACCAATTATCGCTCTTTGACGAACTCAGAGCAAAAGTTCAGGCCATCAAGGAGACGCCAGAAGGGACAAAAACAACAGAAGTTATTCATACTATAGGGAATGATTTTTGTCGATGATTTTTTGGAACCTGTAATGAGACGAGCCTGTACGCTCGACTCGTGGCATGATGTGCGATAGCCCGAGATAATGCTATGGCAAAAATGCAAGCAAATGGTAATTGGTTTGTAAAGAACAATACTGAGCTTCTCCTGGCGAGTTATACATCGTGTTTTGATCTCGCCAATGATGTCATCGAATCATATAAGGTAGCGGCCAGTATAGAGGCAGCTGACTGGAACGCAAAAAAGATAGAAAAATCACACACAACATGGGCCGAAAAGATGAATGATACCTTTCAGGAGAAGGTCGGAAATGTCTGGGATACATTTTCAAAAAAATTAACCAATTTTGTACGATCTTTTCAAGGTATTACAAAAAACGTGTACGTATAATATATATTTTTAATGGTAAAAACTCTTATTACAGCAAAAAAGCATCTGGGACAAAATTTTTTACAGAACAAAAATATCCTCGATAATATCATAGGTTCTCTCGATCTTTCTCAGCATGATGTTCTCGAAATCGGTCCTGGTCCATGAGACCTGACAGAATGTATTCTCTCAAAAAAACCTCGTTCTCTCACAGTGGTAGAGATAGATCCTGATATGATTATGCTTTTGGAAAAAAGATTCTCGAATGAGAAAGTCCGCATCTTCCAAAATGATGTTCTCAAAATCGATATCTCAAGTGATACGGATCAGGAAAATGAAAATACCATCTCTATGCCTCGTGAATATATCGTGTACGGTAATATCCCCTACTATATCACCTCACCTATTCTGATGCATTTTTTGTACGATATCGCTCACGCTCCGGTAGGGATGCATATCACGATGCAAAAAGAGGTAGCGGAACGTATTCTCGCTCGAGACAAGAAACATTCCGTCCTCTCGCTCGCCTGTCAGCTCGTGGCAACTATTACAAAAATATGTGATATTCATCCAAATAATTTTGTGCCAGTGCCAAAAGTGTGGTCTACGTGTCTCCGTTTCGAACTCAATAGATGACAAGACCGTCGTGAACTCAAAAAAATGCTCACTATTATCAAGCATGGATTTGCTCAAAAACGCAAAAAACTCTTCTCAAACCTCATACATGCATGATACGATGCACGCCTTGTAAGAGACGCATTTGTATCTCTGGAAGTATCAGAAAATATTCGTGCGGAAGATCTCTCCCTGGAAGAATGGCAGGTATTATCGCAAAACATTCTCTGACTCTAGTATCCGTTCAGGAGACTTTTTGGGCATCATGATGACGGCGGCAATAATCATGCTCCATGCCATTGCAGTATGTACAGATTCAAATGAGTGAAGAAGGAGATTCATAAAAAGTATTCACAGTGTAGCTCCGAGAATATATTTATAGTCTTTTAATCTGAAGAGCAACAGTAAGAGAATACTCAAAAAAATGAGGATTCAAAAGATACCCCCCTCTATCATTTGCTGAATATACCAACTCTCAGGTATGTAGTATGTCTCTGTATCAAAGACAAAATCTGGGTTTCTTTGTTTGAGGAGATCGATGACATGACGAATACTCTGATCCTCTGGAGGATCCAAAACGGGTTCTTGATTGACAGAAAAAACTGCACGACTTGCTGGTCATGACTGGGCGAGCCCCTGTCATAATGGATGGTCACGGAAGCGCAAAAGTCCTATGTACATACGCTCAAAATGCCCAGAAGTTGAGCCGTGACGCTCAAAAATAGGAGCAACTTTGTTTCAAAACTGCAGCATCAGAACGAGACATACACCTACCAGTATGATACCTGTAGTGACTACTTTTCAAAGAGTGATTTTATATTTTCTCACGAGATTTCCTCGTCTAAATGCCTGAAATAACAGAGTCCCCACCACAAAGACTCCTCACAAAAAAACTCCTGCATATCCACTCCGACTATACGTCTGCATCAGGAGAAAAAGGAGCATACCCACAACGAGTATATTCATAAAAAAATATTTTCTCCATTTCGCAAAAACCGAAAGATAGACTCCAATATAGAGGATCAAGAAAAAAGCCATCTGATTTGGTCACTCCAACATACCCTGAAATCGCACAACAGCCGCACCAGGGATACCATGATAGATGGGAGGGGGTCACCCCGCATCCCACACACTCACCGCACCGCTAAATCATAGTATTGTCAGAATACTTTCATCGAGTGCATAACGGATCAGGAGCCCCAGAAAAAGCATACATCCCCCCGAAATCAAAAAAACTTTTGCAACATTTTGAAAAGTAATGTTCCAGAGTGTAAAAACCCTTCTGAAGAGAATAAATGCCACGAGAAATCCAGTATCATATCGTAGTCAGTAGAGGATGCCTTTGAGCGATGTGCCGTTGAAAAAACTCACGAGCAGGAGGATACCGATAAAAATAAGAATTGCCTTATCTATACTGTCAAAGGTTATTTTTATTTTTCGTAGTATAACATCGTATGTGTAGAGGAGAGCTATCGTGACCAAAAAAATCTCCTTAAAATACCGAGCTATACTGAGATGGATTATCTCTGTACCGAAAACAGAGAGCACTACAGACCATGGTAAGATAGCTATAAAAAATAACGTCAAAATTCTACCGATTTTTTCAATCTTCATAAGGAGAGTAAGTTACAAGGGGCTTTTATTTTTGTGGAGGTGGAGGAGTCGCAGAAAGAGGGGTATCTGAAATTTTTTGTTCACCAGATATGAGAGGAGACGTAGCAGGAAGGGGTTGTGTACCAATCCAGGCTGTCCCAATAACGCTGAGAAAAATACCGAGAAGTGCCAAGATTGCCATAATCTGAGAGAGAGTAATGCGAACTTTTTTAGCCATAGGAGAAAATAAGAGAAAATAAGAGAAAGTTCCTGAGATTATAATAAAAAGTCATGAAAGACAAGTTTTGAGAGATTATTTCTTATCCTTCACCAATGGAAAAAGTACCACATCACGTAGATTTGGCTGTCACGTGAGGAGTGCTACAATACGGTCTATGCCCATCCCAAAACCACTTTGTGGCGGCATACCATGCTCCATAGCGGTTACAAAATCATTATCTGGCATCGCCACTTCGTCATCACCAGCATCTTTTGCATTTGATTGACTCTGAAAACGCGCCTCTTGATCAATCGGGTCAATAAGCTCAGAATAGGCATTCGTCACTTCCCAACCATTGATACAGAGCTGGAATCGATCCACGATAGCTGGATTATCATCGTTAATACGTGCTAGAGGAGAGAGAACGAGAGGCTGGTGGATAACAAATGTAGGATTGATAAGTTTTGGACGAGCGACTTTTTTGTAGAGCTTATCGATGAGGGTTCCGAGTGAATGCTTGAGGAAACCATCAATCTGTATCCCTTTCTCTGTTATAGCTGAACGAAGTTTCTCGAGTGTATCATCCCGATAGATATCGATGCCTGAATGCTCCAATATGAGATCCTGTATGGATCGCCTTGGCCACTTACCGGAAAAATCCACCGTATTGGTCTCTCATTTGGAATTCAGGACTTCAACATGCTTTTTTCCATCCAAGAGTTCATCGAGCAAGTATGTAAACATACGCTCTGTAAAATCCATATTATCAATGTAGTTCCAGTATACAGCATAGTGCTCCACAGACGTGAATTCTGGTAAATGCGACGGGTCAATACCTTCATTACGAAACGACTTGCCTACCTCAAACACTTTTTCCATCCCTCAGACAGTGCATTTTTTGAGTGATGTCTCAGGCGCGATACGGAGATAGAGATCGCTCTCTGTTGCATCGTGATGAGTCGTAAATGGGTTTGCCAGGGCTCCAGAAGCTGAATTCCCGAGCACAGGTGTCTCCACTTCGATAAATCCTTCTCTGTAGTAAAATTCTCTTAGTTTCTGAACAAAACGTGATCGAAAAACCATACGATCATAGGATGACCTATCGGTGATCATATCGAGATATCTTTTTCGATAGATTGTTTCTTCATCAGCCAGACCATGAAATTTTTCAGGAAGAGGCAAAAACGATTTCGCAAGAAGCTGAAATGACTTTACAAAAATAGTCAGCTCTCATTTATGGGTCACAAATAACTCTCACTGCAGCCCTACGATATCTCCTCGATCAATATATTTTTCAAAAATCTTAAAAGCGGACACCTTCTCTTCTCATCCTATTTCAGAAATATTTTCTCATCTGTGTATGTATTCACAGAATTCTTTTGAAAGAGCAAATTGGATACTACCAGAAGCATCTTGGATTTTTCCAAAAATCAGCTTTCAGAAGCTACGAACGAGCATAATACGACCAGCGGTCTGTATCTCACTCTTTGGTCAGAGAATAATCTCTTCTATGGTCCGAAAAGTACCATTATCCCCCTGTGTGCATATCTCAACAATATCCTGTTTTTTATCAAATTTATCAGGATATGGATTGATTCAGAGGGCTTTGAGGGCATGGAGTTTTTGGATCCGAACTCATCGTTCGTCATGGTTATCAGAAAGTGTCATAAAAAAAGAAATTATCTAGAAGATACTATACAAAAATCCCTTTAACAATCAAGAAAATTACTTCTTTTTACAGACAAATGCGGTTATTTTTTTTCACTGACTTCTCCATATAGTCTCAAATTCAGTTGCATTTTCTGGGTTAGCACGTTTTTCTGGATCCTCATCTTCAGTTATCTGATACGAAAAAAGACCTGATTGATCCAGATGTTCACGGATCCACAGGGCATAGGCATCATCATCAGTCTTGATATAAAATGTGCCCTCCTTTGAGAGAACTTGAGAGATATGTGTGAGGAAATCAGGCTGCACGACACGGTGCTTATGATGTGCCTTTTTGGGCCATGGATCAGAAAAAAGAAGGTATATCTCATCGATTTCCTCAGCGGCAAAAATCTCTGCAATTCTTTGCCCCATAATTCTCAGAAGAATGACGTCACCCCTTCCCTTCTCTGAACATTTTTCATAGGTACGATAGAGCCTTTTGAATTTGAGTTCAATCCCTACACATCAAACTCCAGAATGACTCTCAGCATATTGTGCGAAAAAATTTCCCATTCCTGTCCCGATCTCGAGCATCAGTTTCTCTTTTTTAAAGAGGGTTTTCCAACCACCTTTATAGGCAAAAATAGTATTTTCATCGGTGAGAATATTGGGATATTCTCCTATCCTATCTTTGTACGGATTGTAAAACATAGTCCTGATTGTATGGTTTTCTCGATTTCGTCAAAACAATATGTCCAACAAAAAAACCTGCCATATTGGCAGGTTTCTCTGAAAGGATTATTCTCTTTACTATTTTCCACATTTACCAGCACCGCAGCAAGATCTGTCAGAAAATACTCAAACAGCTTTTTGTGCAAAAAGAGCGAATAAGACGAGCTCGAGCTGGATCTGTGCCAAAACTCATGAAAATACTTCAAATGCAGTACCTGTAGTGATGTCGAGACTCGTAATGCGAGTCAACAGAGCGACCAGCATAACGATAGCCAGTCCAAGTGCAGCATATTTTCCTGTTTTACGACAGCCAAGGGCGAAGAAGAGTCCTCCGATGATCTCTATTGTAGCCGCGATATATCAGAGTGTTATAGCGAGATTTACAAAAGCCCCTTCCTGAATACCAAAAATACCAAGAGCCATACCCCCTACTATGAGCATTACTTGGGAACCTCCGAGAAATTTTATGGTACCGGCGGTCATCATAATAACTCCAGCAACTACCTTTACAAAATTCGGACAAAACCATGTGCTCAGTCCAGAGCCAGTACAGCAAGCGGAATCTTTCATACAAAAAGCAATTAAAAATAAGTAATCTCATTGTATAGGCACAACAAGAGAAGCAATTCTCGTATTGTTGTTATTCTTTCAATTATCTTGGAATATAGTTTTAGTGCTCTCTTCTCGATACTTTTTTATACTACAGAAAACTCAAATCCTTCTTTTTTTGTGGTGATTTTTACCGTAGAAACCTTTTTTCCTATCATTCGATCAGCTATTTCATCCTCGATTTTTGTCTGGATGTAGCGACGAACCGGTCTGGCTCAAAACTCTGGATTATAGGTATCACGCAGTATCCTCTCTACTACAGGATTGGACCATTCGAGTGTGACGCCGAGTTCCGAAAGTCTTGAAGAAAGACCCTGGAGCTGAAGAGTAATGATTTTTTTGATAACCTTGGTATCCAGGGGCCGGAAGACGACGATTTTATCAATACGATTGATAAATTCTGGACTAAAATACTCATCAAGCCCCTTGATGACTTTTTCCTCAATAGCTGCAAAATCATTGATAATTCGCTCTTTTGTCTCTTCAGCGACATCAAATCCTATTTTGGTAGCGGTGGAGGTAAATTCCTCAGAACCAATATTACTCGTCATCACAACGATGGTATTTTTGAAATTTATTTTACGTCATTTGCCATCAGTAATCATACCATCCTCCATAATCTGGAGAAGGAGATTAAAAATATCGGTATTCCCTTTTTCTATCTCGTCAAAGAGCACGACAGAGTAAGGTTTGCGCCGTACCTTGTCCGTCAGTAAACCTCCTTCATCGTAGCCCACATATCCGGCTGTTGTTCCTATCAGTTTTGAGCCAGAGTGTCGCTCAGAAAATTCACTCATATCGATTTTTACCAGTGCTTTCTCGTCTCCATAATATTCTCGTGCCAATACCTTCACAAGTTCTGTCTTGCCCACTCATGTGGGTCAGAGAAAGAGAAAACTACCAAGGGGGCGATTTTGATCAGAGATACCCGCCTGAGAACGCTTGATGGTCGATACAATTGATTTTATAGCATCGTTTTGACCAATAATTTTCGTCTCTATGTGTTTTTCGAGATCTTTGAGTTTTTGGATATCCTCATCAGAGAGAGTTTTTATGGGTACGCCTGTGATTTGATGGATGACTTTTTGTATATCTTCCACATGTATCGTATGTCTCTTATCTCGCGGGATAGTAATTTTTTTTCGTTTTTCTCGAATCTTGTCTTCTATTTCCAATAATTTTTCCTTTGATGTATTGGCCTTATGATACTGCTGAGAGGTAACAAAGTCAGCAATATTCTTTTGGATTTTCTCTGCTTCTAACTTCAGCGTTTTTATCTCATCCTCGCCGTGGACATACGTCATACTTTTGGCACTACAGGCTTCATCGATGAGATCGATAGCTTTGTCAGGCAAAAATCGGTCCGTAATATAGCGAACGGAGAGCTCTACTGCTTCCTGAATAGCATCATCAGAAATTATGAGGTTATGATAATCCTCAAAGGTCGTCTTCAATCACCGAATAATCTCAATTGCTGTCGCTTTTGATGGTTCATCGACTTCTATTTTTTGAAATCTTCGTTCGAGTGCTGCATCCTTTTCGATATATTTCTGATATTCTGAGAGAGTCGTGGCACCGATAATACGTATTTTCCCCCGTCACATTGCTGGCTTGAGGATATTTGCAGCATCGAGCATTCCTTCTGACCCTCCTGCTCCGATGATGGTATGTATTTCGTCGATAAAGAGGATGACCTCATTATCGAGTTTCGACGCCTCCTCTATGACCTGCTTCATACGAATCTCAAACTCCCCTCGATACTTGGTACCAGCTACCAGACTCGTCATATCGAGGACGAGTAATTTTTTGTGTTGCATCGCAAAAGGAACTTGACCAGCAGCAATTCTCCGAGCCAATCACTCGACAACGGCTGTTTTTCCTACCCCGGGATCACCCGTAAGTACAGGATTATTCTTTGTTTTTCGATTCAAAATCGATATCAGACGATCTATTTCTTTTTCACGTCCGATAATGGGGTCTATTTTCCCTTCAGCTGCCTCACGAGTGATGTCGTTACAGAAAAAATCGAGAGCAGGTGTTTGGCTATCTTCTCTCTTCCCCTCTTTTCATCCCATATTTGCAAACATAGGATTTTTTTGCATATCGTCCATCTCAGCTCCGCTCAGGAGTCCTTGCTCGATAACATGCATAATCTTGCCGAGCTCATCTACTCCGGGCTGCTCAGCGCCCTGCATACGATTGAAATCTATCAGGGATTGTTCAAAATCTCTCACATTAATACGGATAAAGTCGAGAAATTCAATAAACCAAGAATTCGGTTGTTTTATGAGTGCGATCATGAAATCTTCAATACCGATAAATTTTTTCTCAAAACTGGCCGCAACCTTGACGCTCGAGACTATGATATTTCTGAGATTTTCTGATATCCCTGTATACTCCCCTCTTCGGTTGATGAGATGCGCAAACTTCGGATGTGTCATGACGTCCAGGAAGACCTTTTCATTAATACCAAAATCATTAAAAATTGAGAAAATATGCCCTTTTTTCGAGCGGAGTATCTCCGCGATGATATCGACCGATTCAAGTGACTGAAATCCTTCTT
>Ga0172380_10004370_pt1 | contig 18230 bp, 15 predicted proteins | sample Leawe162metaG_FD_119747 | JGI IMG/M metagenome (GOLD analysis project Ga0172380, IMG submission 119747) | Leachate microbial communities from a municipal landfill in Southern Ontario, Canada - Leachate well 162 metaG | ecosystem: Engineered > Solid waste > Landfill > Unclassified | place... | reverse complement strand
TTCTTGATGATGCCCGACTCGAGCTTGTCGCCTTTCTCGCGTGAGAAAATCCGAACGGAGATGACCCGGCCGCGCTTGCCGTTTTCCATGCGCTTCGAGGTATCTTTGACATCGCGGGCTTTCTCGCCGAAAATCGAGCGGAGCAGGCGTTCCTCCGGAGTCAGCTGGGTCTCGCCTTTGGGAGAAATCTTACCGACCAGGATATCGCCGGGACGAACTTCGGCGCCGATCCGGACGATGCCTTCCTCGGTCAGATTCTTGAGTTTGGCCTCGCCGACATTGGGGATATCGCAAGTCGTGACTTCAGGACCAAGCTTGGTGTCGCGGACATTGACCACGAATTCCTCGATGTGGACCGAGCTCCATTTGCTGTTCTTGACTATTCTTTCCGAAAGGATGATAGCGTCTTCGTAGTTGGAACCCGACCAGGACATGAAAGCGACCAGAGCGTTGTGTCCCAGAGCGATCTGACCGCCATCGGAAGTCGAGGTGTCAGCCAGAATGTGGCCTTTTTTGACCTTATCGCCCGGACTGACAACCGGCCTCTGATGGAAAGCGGTGAAGCCGTTGGTTCGCGAAAAGAGAACCAGGTTGTATTCATGGCTCTTGCCGGACTTGCCGGACTTGAAAACGATCTTCTTGGCATCGACATGAGTGATCTCACCGTCTTCGGGAGCGACAATAACCCGGTTGGTATCAATGATGGCCTTGGACTCGATACCAGTAGCCACAAAAGGCGCCTCCGGAACGAGACAGGGTGTCGCCTGGCGCAACATGTTCGAACCCATGAGGGCGCGGTTGGCGTCATCATGGTTCAGGAATGGGATGAGCGAGGTGGCGATCGAGAAAGCTTGATTGGTAGCCACATCGATATAATCCACATCGTTCTTTTTGGCCAGAACGGGTTTGCCGTTCAGCCGAACCTCGACTTCGTTCACCATAATGTTTCCATCTGAGTCATAAGGAGTGGCGGCGTGGGCAATGTGGAAATTCTCCTCTTCGAGAGCGTTCATGAAAATAATCTCCTTTGTGATTTTGCCGCCGTTGACCTTGGCATAAGGCGTCTCGATCATTCCGAAGTCGTTGATCCGAGCGTAGGTCGTCAGACGCAAGACTAGACCGATATTCGGACCTTCTGGTGTGTGAATAGGACAAAGGCGACCATAGTGAGAAGGGTGAACATCGCGGACTTCGAAACCGGCCCTCTCGCGGGAAAGGCCGCCGGGACCGAGAGCCGTCAAAGTTCGCAAGTTTTCGATCTCGCCCAAGGTATTGGTCTGCTCCATGAATTGGGAAAGTTGGTTGGTCGTGAAGAATTCCTTGATCCTGGCCTGGAGCGGACGAGGATAAATGAAGGAAATAGGCAAAGTAACATCGGGCTCGACCGTGGACATCTTGTCTTGGATATTCCTCTTCATCTGGGTCAAACCGAGGCGGATCCTCTGCTCGATAAGCTCGCCCACATAGCGGACGCGGCGGGAACCGAGGTGGTCGATGTCGTCGGCCTGCATGTCCGGGGTGACGATGAGCGTCACGATGTGCTTGAAGGTCGTGGCGATATCCTCGAGACTGAGAGTTCGGCGCTCCAAATCCTTCTCGTCCATAGACTTGCCGAATCGCTTGTTGAAGCGAAAACGGCCGACTCTGGAAAGATCATAGCGGTTGGCTTCGAAAAGAGCCTGAATGAAAGTCCGGGCATTGTCGACGGTGGCCAGATCGCCGTCGCGCAGGCGCTTGTGGATCTCGATATAGGATTCGTCGATCGTCTTGGCGTGATCTTTGGCCAGGGTCATTTCCATGACTTTCTTGGCCTCGGGACTATCGGCGAAAAGCTTGAGTATATCCTCGTTGGTGGCGGCTCCGAAGACGCGGAACAGCGAGCTGACCGGGAATTTGCGCTTGCGGTCGATCCGGCAATAGACGGATCCGTCGGCGTCGCTTTCGATCTCCATCCAGACTCCGCGGGCCGGAATTATCTTGGCTCCGAAATAGTTCTTGCCCTTGACTTCCTCCGAGGTAAAAAATATCCCGAAAGAACGGGCCAGTTGCGGGACGATCACTCTTTCGACTCCGTTGATGATGAAAGTACCGTGATCGGTCATCAAAGGAAAATCAGCCAGGAACATTTCTTGCTCCTTAATGACATTGAGAGCCTTGTTCTTGAGCGTAACCTTAACCTTGATCTGGCCTTCGTAGTTGATCTTGTTGTTCTTGGCGAAGTGTTCGTCGTACTTGGGCCGGACCAACTCGAGCGATCCGATCGAAAGCTCGAACTTCTTTTCGGCATAGTCCTTGATCGGCGAAAACTCCTTGAGAAGGTTGCCGAAACCGCTTTCGAGAAGTCCGGCAAAAGAAGTAAGCTGGGATTCGACCAGCGACGGCATCTCGGCGAGCGGCACACGGTATTTGGAAAAATATTTCTTGGGCCGAGGACTGGTGGTGTTCATTTTTTTAAATTTATTTATAAAATGCAACCGAAACGCAAAAGAACGCAAAAGGGCCGTTTTTTGACAAAACGGGCTAACTTGTGACAGTTTATGAGGTTATTTTCACAAAAAGGATTAATTTTGAACCTTTCTAATCCCTCGCTAAGGCCTTCCTTGGCTCCAAATCAAACCTGGAGCTTCCGGATGACACTGCAGAACACAATCTGCGAAGTTGTGTCTACCCTAGCAGATGGGTCTTTTTTGTCAAGGGGTAGTTGTCCACAGATCTGTCTCCTTAGGCAAGCTTCGGAGAAATATCCGTTATTTGCATCGGTACGCCAAATTCGAGAGAATCGGAAAAACTGTTTTTATTGCTTTGCTGGTGAGAGAAATTTAGGATCTCAATACCGATAATTTTACCTTTGTTCCCAACATCGACAACAACACTGTTGTTCATTTCAACAGTCTCTTTTATTTTGCCTTTGCCGAGGCTCAAATAAGCGGCATCAGCAACCCTATCATAATTGAATTTCATATAAATAGTTATTTATTAAGATAGTAAAAAGTTATAACCAAATACTCGTTTTTTCTATCCTTAAATTTCTCATTTGAGTATACCACGACTACCGTTCTCGCCCCAATCTTTTTACTTACTCTCACTGTCCCGTAAGGATCGGCTTCTATTTTATCCGGTTCTGCTATCGCATGCTTTGCATTATCAATATCCACGGTTCTTTCAAACATTCTCATCTGCGCGTGAGTTGTGAGTCTTAATTTCGGTAATTTTGGCATATGATCAAGGGAATTTTACCTCTTAAAAAAATCCCCACAAGTTCACAGACTTTATTTAATATTTCTTAATGATCCTTTCTTATTTTTCCATTCGTCCATTTTGGCATGATGGCCGGTCAGGAGAACCTTCGGTACTCGATAGTTCTTTTTCTTATAAGTAATGACTTCCGGGCGCGTATAAACATCTGAGCTGGCCACTCTCAATTCCTCTACCGAGTTGTCGTGACCTAGCACGCCAGGCATTCGCCTGGTAATTGTGTCAATCATAACCATGGCCGGCAATTCCCCGCCGGTCAATACATAGGGACCGACCGAAATATCGACCATGGGAAATACTTTCTTGACCCGGGCGTCAATGCCTTCATAACGGCCGCAGACGAAGACAATGTCGGTGTATTTCTTGAAAGACTCGGCGACCTCGTTGGTAAACTGCTTACCGGACGGAGAAAAGAAAACGATTTTAGTCTTAAGATTTGAGATTTTAGATTTAAGATTCCGTCCAATTGCTTTGTCGATCGCTCTCACAACGGGTAAGGCTTCGATTACCATCCCGGGCCCCCCGCCATAAGGACGGTTATCCACCCTCCTGTCGGCATATGTTGGAGCCGCTCCCTTCTTGGAAGGTTTACCCACCGCCGCTCCTGCGGAGCTCTGGCGAGGCAAGACAAAATCTCGGGGATTGTAATATTTGATGGCAATCAATCCCTTTTCCCGGGCGCGCTTAACGATAGAGGCGTTGAGGTACGACTCAAAAGATTCGGGGAAAAGGCTGATGATGTGGTATGTGGTCATTAATTTTACAGTACCATAGATTCTGATGCATGACAAACAAAAAACGGGCCTCGCCCGCTTTCTGTTTACTGTTTACTAATCTCTAATATCTAATATCTAATCTCCTACTCTAGCTTAAGATCCGCCATAGCCTCATCCACGGTCTTGGAGTTCGGCGTCGAAAGCGGCACAGCCGGAGCTTCGGCCGCCATTCTTTCCGGAGACTTGAGACCGCCCACCGGCTCGTTGATTTTAAGATTGACGCGGGAATTGTTCTTCATACCCACAACGCGCAAAAGAGTTCTGATAGCCTTGGCAGTATTGCCCTGGCGACCAATGATCTTGCCCATATCGGCCGCGCTCACTTCGAGAGTGAGGAGCACACCCATCTCATCGACCGTCCTCGTGGTCTTGACTTCATTCGGATTGTCAACTAAAGCTTTGATAACATATTCTAGAAACTGCTGATCGTTCTGCTGCATAATCGTGATGTTATTATAATTTCGTACAGGTAACCGTGGCTGTACTGTGATAAGTCTAACAAATTATGGAATTACCGCAAATAGCGGATGTCTCCGTCAAAATAGCGACATGTAAAAAAATTAAGCGACGACCGGAGCAGATTCTTCTTTTTTGTTTTCGGCCTTGGTTTCAGATTTCATTTCCGCCGCAGGAGCGGCTTCAATGGGAGCCTCGGCCTTGGTAGCCTCAGCGGGAGCGGCTTTGGTTTCGATTGGAGCGGCAGCGGACTTGTCTTCCGGCTTGGCCTCTTCGGCTTTCTTCTGAACGGTCTTCTTGGGAAGAGCGTTCAGCTTCTTTCCCTCGATCACTTTCTGGCCGACTAGGAAATTATGAAGCGTCAGAGACAGTTTGGCGCCCTTGCTCATCCAGTGCTTAATAGCCTCTACATCCAACTGCTTAGCCGCATCGTTCTTGAGGCGGGTGTCATACCAGCCCAAATTCTTGAGATACTTGCCGCTCTTGGGGCCGTTCTTGGAATCGGTCAAAACGACCCGAAAAGTCGGTTCATGCTTGCGGCCGGTCCTCTGTAAGCGAATCATTAACATGAAGGAAACATTAGCAGAAGAGAGAGGAAAAGGCAAGGAAACAAAAAACCGCACGACCCTTTACCATCGCTGGCTTTGAGTCGTGCGGTGAAGTGAGGCAGCTACGCCTTAGAAACACTGGTAGAGTAGCCTCACAAAGAAACAGTGCGGTAAGCGCTCATTAGAAACACACGATCTTTAACCGCACAAAGAACTGCTTGGCCGGCGGATAGGAACGGTGTCTTTAGTAACAGAACACTTCTATCCAAACCCCGACAGCCAAGCGAAACTGCTATTCTCCCTCATTTCCAGCCGAGGCTGGATTTTCAGGAGATATCTCGTCCGGCTCGTCTACCGAATCGAACGCGACGGCCGAGGATGAAGGTGTGAAGACTTCGCCGGCCTCATTGGCCTTCTCCAGCCGCCACCACTCGGCGAAGAGCCATTCGACGAATTCGCCGATGGTTTTCCAGAGAGCCATTTTGTGAATATGGCCATCCGTGTATTTCTTGATCTTTTTTCCCTTTCCGATTTCCACTTCGACCGGAACAGGATGCGCTTGACGGTAAAAAACTTTGTTCGCACGGAGCTTGGCCCCCCAGAAGGTTCCGGGGCGGCGGTTGAATTGATCACCGAGCAGATACAGCGCCTGTCGGCAATCGGGATTCCAACCGCCGACCTGACCAGTCTTATGGCGAGCAAAACTACCATCGGGCTCGCAGTGGGTTCCGCAGAACTTGCGGAGTTGCCATTTGGTTTCGAACCGCCGAATATCCTGAATAGCCGAGATCAGTCGAGCAGCGATCGCTGGACCGATTCCCGTGACCTGCTTGAAAACTTCCAGGAAAACCGGCAAAACCTCGCAGACTTTCATAAGAGCCTTGTTAGCCGCCGCCTCTTCAACGAGAAGAGTATTGAGAACCGCGTCACTCGCTTTGACTAGATCAAACTGTTTTTCGATTGATCCCTCGGGAAACTTTCCCTCGGAGTTACAGAAGACCATGCCTACTTGTCTCTGATGTAGCCTCTGCTCGCAAGCGATCCGAGCCTTCATGATGTCAATCCGCCGGCGGAGGCACTCGCGCATCCAGGTCAGATTTCTTTCCCGCACAAAGACGGGATAAAAATCGGCCGGACGAAATTTGGCCATCAAAACCAAGACTGCACTATCGTCCAAGCCCGTATCTCCTTCGTTAGCCTTGACAAGAGCATCACGATAGGCATTTAGTTTAAATGGCGGACAGCGCAGGACCAAAGCCCCGACTTCCTCAGCTCGCCTCGAAAGAGCATAAGCAAAGTTGTCACCCGAACCTCCGAGCGACATTGCTACCACATCCCCATTTCGAAGACCTTCGAACTCAAATGGGACCTCGTCCGGGACTAGTTTCTTCCTGTCAGCCGGATCTTTCTTCCAACGGACATGATGTTCTCGAAATGATTTTAAGCTTTCGCCCTTGATCACTTTGCGCCATCTGATCGGCAGACAGCCGAGGACGAAATCGAGCTCGTCCTGCTCTGACTCGAGCTTCAAGGATGACCGAAAGACCAACTCACAGCAATCATAGAGTGCCATAGTCGTCGGTCTGGACTTACCTTCGGTGTTTCTCTTGATTCTCGGTACTATCCCGATAAGACGGACGGCTTCCGCCACCCGTTTCATCAATTCTTCTTTTTTCATTACTTGGTCTTTCTTAACCAGCCGAAGCAAGGCTTCAGACAGGTATTTTGGTTTATCTTCCAGAGCCTATAGCTCGGAAGAAATTATTCTGTTGTCAAAGAGTGCGACTGGTAAGGTGAACATAGCAACATGGCAATATTAACCAGCCGGAGATAAAGACAAGCTTCACCTCTCGGAGAATTCAAACTGTCACAGCTTAAATTCTTCGAGAGGTGGGCAAGGAAATGCCTTGTGAGAAGCATTTGTGATCTATCCTTGCCCATTGCTTTGTGACGATTATGCATCTCTTAGCATCAACACACTCATAAATCGTTACTCAGCAAATTCGGTGAGGTACTCTTTCTTAAGAATCAATCGAGGCGTAACCTCACCAGGGATTTCTCCCTAAATTGGAGCGGAACGATCAGGTAATTGGCAATTTAAATCACGACGTCCTAAACCAAATCGTTCCGCCAAAGAACAGCGGCGCTAGCCTGTACCAATACCGTAGAAACAACGGTTCATTAACAAGTTCGCGCCGCAAAGTGGTGGCTAGCCCAGCTACCTGCCTAGTAAAAGCAATTGTGCTACTTAACTAGGTTGCCACGAAGATTGGTGAGGAATACCGGTACCGTTTTATTCGCATCAGTTGGGCTTTAACCGGTATCCTCACCAAACCTGGCCAGAGTTTTGAGTTCTGGCTCGAGTCTACTGACTAAACTAACACAACATCTATAAGATGTCAAAAGTATCGCAACTTTTTACTCAAAACTCTCATAACAATCTTCAGAGCCCTCCTCACCTCCCTCTTCGTCGTCATCCTCCCAAATGAGACCCTGATCGAAGTCTTGCTGTCCGCGCCGATGGCTTTCAAAACAAAAGACTCATCTTCGTCGCGAAGGCACGAGCTTTTGGTCGATACGGCCACGCCTCTGGCGTCAAGCTGTAGAACAAAGAACTCATTATCAATTCCAGGCAATGAAATGTTGATAATGTGGGGACATACTGTGGATAACTCGTTTGTGAGGCGAGGCCTCACAAGTTCGCCCCCATTTATCTTCATATCCGGTCTGATTTTCTTCAGTCCTTCCAAAAACACCTCTCTAAGGACACTTACTCTCTCCCTTTCACTAGTTCTCTGCGCTTCAGCTAGCTGAAGCGCTTTGGCCAGACCCATTACGCCCGGCAAATTTTCCGTACCGGAGCGCCTCCCTTTTTCCTGCCCGCCGCCAAAAATTATCGGGGCAATAGGTGTATTCCTTTTGACATACAACAAACCAACCCCTCGAGGACCGTAAACTTTCGAACCGTCGAGAGTGAGAAGATCAACGCCCAGCTTTTCCACTTTCAATTCCTCATAAAGAGCGGCTTGGCAAGCATCGGTATGGAAAATGGGATACGAAAATGATTGGAAATTAAATGGCGAGTCGGCCTCTTTAACTGCTTTAACTGCCAGTGAGGCACGAGCTTGGCGAATAATTTTGGCAAACTCTCGAATAGGCTGAATCGAGCCGATTTCATTGTTGACTGTCATTATGGAAACCAGAACTGTTTTGGGACTTATTTTCTTTTTAAGTTCTTCGGGCGAAACCAAACCATTCTTATCAACACCCAGTATGTGAACCGTGACCCCTTTACCCTGCAAGTAATTGAAGCATTCACGGACCGAGGAGTGTTCGATAATACTCCCTATAACCTCCATATTGGAATACTCCACCCCCTTTTCTCGCAAAGATTCCACACCTCCCAAAATAGCCAAATTATTACCCTCGGTCCCGCCGCCAGTGAAGACTATTTCATCCGGCTGAGCGCCCAGAAAATCAGCGGACTTCTTCCTTCCTTCTTCCAAAGCTTTCTTGGCCAAAACACCTTCTTTGTAAAGTGACGAAGGATTGGCATACTGTGGCTTGGAATACTTCTTAATTTCCCTTTGGACTCTTTTGTCCACAGGAGTTAGAGAGGCGTAATCGAGATAAACGCGCTTGGAAAAGAGGTTAAACATAAGGAAAATTTAGCATATTGCGCTCGGAGGTGCTACCTGCTCTCGACTATTCGATTTGCTCCTAGCAAGCAGGCTCGAGCTAAACCAAGGTGGCACCTCTGTAAATTTGGCAATTCCCCTCCTCCCCTCTATAATACTTCCATGACTTTCTCATCACTCGACCCTCTTTTGATCGGCCTCGCTATTTTGACTATAGCCGTTATTACCCTCCTTATCATCGTCCTCCGCCTCCAGAGCAAAATGAAACGCTTCCTCGTGGATGTGGACGCTCATAATATTGCCGACTCTCTAGCCCATGTTTCCAAAGACCTCGCCTCTCTGCAAAAGTTCCGCGCCGAGATCGAGGAATATTTAGGTGATGCCGAGAAGCGCCTCCGCAAGAGCATTCAGTCGGTCGAGACCATCCGTTTCAATCCCTTCCAAGGCACCGGCGCCGGCGGTAATCAGAGTTTCGCCACCGCTTTTCTCAATGAAGAAGGTGACGGCGTCCTCCTCTCCAGCCTCTACAGCCGCGATCGGGTCAGTGTTTTTTCCAAACCAATTAAGAATTATGCTTCCGAACACGAGTTGTCGGATGAAGAAAAGGAGGCTCTGGAGAAAGCCAAGGTTAGTGTAAAATCTAAAAAGTAGTCAGGCTAAGACAAGTAAAGCAGTATTTATAAAAACAAGACGGAGGGGGTTAGCTTCTAAAACACTACAACCGCTAACTTTGATTGTCAATATCCCCTGTTTCTGCTACACTGTTTTACTAACATATGCCTAATTCAAATCAGCAAAATCTGATTGCCCGTCCACCCGTGGTTGTCATCATGGGGCATATTGATCATGGCAAATCAACGCTACTCGACTACATTCGGAAAACGAAAATCGTCGAAGGTGAGGCCGGCGGCATTACCCAGCATGTCGGCGCTTATCAAGCCGAATGCCTCTCCGGCGGATCGAAGCACCTCATCACCTTCCTCGACACCCCCGGTCACGAGGCCTTTTGCAATATCCGCGAACGAGGCGCCCAGGCCGCTGACATTGCCATCTTGGTTGTTTCCGGTGAAGACGGCGTCAAACCACAGACAGTCGAGGCTCATAAGAACATTATGGCCCAGAAGATCCCTTACATCGTGGCCATAACCAAGATCGACAAGCCCAACGCCAATATCGAGAAGGTCAAGCAAAGCTTGGGAGAAAACGAGATCTATGTCGAAGGCTGGGGCGGCGATGTTCCCTGTCTGGCCATTTCTGCCTTGACCGGCGCGAACATCGACGAGCTCCTCGATATGATCGTTCTAGTCTCCGAATTGGCCAGCCTCAAATATGATCCGGCCGCGACCGCTTCCGGAGTCGTGATCGAGTCCAGCCTTCACGCCCAGAAAGGCATTACCGCCACGATCCTTCTCAAAGACGGTAGATTGGAAAGCGGTTCTTTTGTTTCGGCCGGCGAGGCTTATGCCCCCGTCCGCTTCATCGAAGATTTCAAAGGTCAGCAGATCAAAGAAGCGACCGCCTCCCTACCTATCCGGATAATGGGCTGGAATCAGATACCTGAATGCGGAGCCAAGTTCATTACCGTTGATTCCAAGAAAGAAGCCGAGTCGCTGGCCAAAGAGTCGGAGACAAAAAGAAAAGCCGAGGAGCGCCGCTTGGCGGAGGAGGCTAAAAAAGCCGCGAAAATTTCCGCGGCGACTCAAAGCGCGCCCGGAGCAAGTTCGGGCGGCAGTTTGAAAGACGGTAAAGAAGGAACCGAAGCTCCGCGAATTATCGTCCTCCCCATCGTCCTCAAAGCCGATGTTATCGGCAGTCTCCAAGGCATCGAGCATGAATTGGCCAAAATCAAGCATGATAAGGTCGAGATACGGGTAGTTGCCAAAGGTATCGGCCCTATCAACGAAAACGACGTCAAGATGGCTCAGAGCGATCCTTCCATTATCATTATCGGCTTCAATGTTCAGCCGGAAAATAAAGCCAAGAACATCGTTGATCGTTCGGCCATCCCCCTCACGGTCAAAACCTTCAAGATCATTTACGAGCTCTCCCAATTCGTAAACGAGACGCTTCTCTCCAAAGTCCCCAAAGAATACGTCGAGGAAGTGACCGGCCGGGCCAAAATCTTGGCAGTCTTCTCCAAAGAAAAAGACCGCCAAGTGATCGGCGGCAAATGCGAAAACGGCGAAATCGGCAGCGGCAACGACGTCAAAATCTCCCGCCGCGAAACCGAGATCGGCCGCGGCAAGATCCGCGAACTCCAATCCAAGAAGATCAAGGTCTCGTCCGTGGCCGAGGGTTTCGAGTTCGGAATGCTTCTCGATGCCAAGGTCGAAGTGGCGGTCGGCGACAGGATCGAGGCGGTGAGGACAGTAGAAAAGAGCTAGGAGCTATGAGGTAAGAGCTAAGAAGATTCTCTTCCTACCTCTTACCTCCTAGCTCTTAGCTCCAAACATATGAGTCAAAAAGAAGATAAAATCAAAGAAATCATCCGAGAGCTCTCCGCTTCATTTTTCTCGCGGGAGTCGAATAGGTTGTCGATGATCACGGTAACCAGCGTCGAGATCCACAGTCGCGGCGGCAAGGCGGTAATTCTCATTACGGTCCTACCGGAAGACAAAGAAGCCGAAGCTCTGGAGTTCGCCCACCGCCGCCTAACTGATTTCAAAGCTTTCGTCCAGGAAAACTCCCGGATCGCCCGCATCCCCTTCTTCGAGGTCCGAATCGATGTCGGCGAAAAGAACAGACAACGATTAGACGAATTAGCCAAAAAGCTGTAGGATAGTGAATGCCACTGGTAATAAAATGCTATTTACTTTTGCCTTTGTTGTGGCCACGTAGACAAGTGGTAAGTCGGCGCTCTGCAAAAGCGCTATGCGCGAGTTCGATTCTCGCCGTGGCCTCCGCGAATTTTTAAGGATCCGCCGGCTGGCGGAGACTATAAAAATTCAGCGTCCTCCGAAGCTCCGACCAAAGGGAGGAGCGAAGGAGGAATCTGTGTTTGATCATCAAAAGAATGCCCCGCCCGGGTGGCGTAATTGGTAGCCGCAGAAGACTTAAAATTTTCCGACCGCAAGGTCATGTGGGTTCGAGTCCCACCCCGGGCACACAAAAAGTCGCGTTACTCTTTTTTGTGTGCCCGGGAGCGAGCCAACTAGACATAATTGATCTATTGACGTAGAGTGAATTTGGATACACGGAACTATGAAAAAACATGCGCTCTTTGGACCTGACAGCGGCCATCGAGCCATTGGTCAGATCCTTTACCTGGATTCACGGCTCCCCAGCGGAGTCGACTACGAAAAGGTGGCCAATCTTTACCCCCTTTTATGCACCTTGATACCCAAACTCTCAATCTTCGTTGATCGCCGCCTACCTTACGAGTCCTCGCAACAATTCGGGTACAGGATCATCTCGATCTGCACCTGTATTTCTGCGAGTCTTTGGCAAAAAGACTGGAAACAAAGTGGACCTTTCGGTCTTCTCGATCGGAAATTCGAACCGGATTTCGTGAGACTCCTGCCGGAACGAGTTCGAGCTCTTCTTCGGGCCAATTACGCTCGGACTGACGGAACAGATCCGTTGGGGATAATGCCCGATTTCCCTTTGATGGGTTTCGGATACCTCATTCCGCTCACGGATTTCCATCGCGACATCTTCAACCACTTCAGGCTGGCCCGTTTGCAATGGATCAGACAGTTGGGATATCTGCGCGAGCCAATAGGAAGTTCTGGAATATACAACCTTGATGGAGTCTTTCCGCAGAACCGCCTGACCCACTCGTATGACGTCCATGCCATCGCCAATCTCCTGGCCAATCAGATTGACTTATCTCCGCGGAAAACCACCGAGCTTGCAGTGGCCGCTTTGAGTCATGATTGTTTAACACCGGCCGGCGGCGACTCGATCAAGGCGATTGCCCCGGCCGACTTCGATGAGGATCGTCATTATCCGGAGATGCTCACCGGAGAAACTTGGACCGTCCTTGCACGGAGTTCCGGTCTGGACGGAAAAAGTCTGAGTCAGACGATTCTCGGCCAGAAATTAACGGGGCGAATTCTCGATCTTGCCGACAAGATCGCCTACACGGCGCGAGATGTTCAGGGTTTGCTCGACAAGTTAACCTTCGACTCGTCTCTGGTAAACAGGATCAAAGAGCTTGTCCAAAAAGGAAAAGTCTTGGCCAAAATCTGGCAAGCCGTTGGTCTAGTCGTGATCGAAGGCGTACAAAAGATGGTCTTGACGGATCCAAATCTGCTTGAGGATTTCCTGACTCTAAGAGCCCTTATGTTCAGGAACCTCTATCAGAATCCAACCTGCCGGGTAGTCGAAAGTTTCCTCGGTCGAGGCGTTCTCAAGCACCTTTACGAAAAGGGAAATATTACCAGGGAAGCGCTCCTTACGATGCGCGACCAGGAGCTGGATGCCTGGCTAAGCGACAATGTCGGAATAGAAGAACTGACTCTATTCACGGCAACCGAACATGCCCGGGTCGAGAACTTCCAAGATGCGGAGGCCAGCCTTCAAAGGCAGAATGAGATCAATCGCGACCCCGATCTGATCGCAGTCTTCTGTCCCAGTCAGCGGACCAACAATCACGCCACGAGCAAGTTCTTAACCCGTCGGCGGCAACGGATCGGCACCTACCGGGACTTGTTTCCCGAACAAGCAAGCGCTATAGAAGCGCTAACCGACCTCCCGCAGGTCTTTCACATCATCACTCTCTGCAGAACCGACCTTAGAATCGGTCCGAAAGAGATGCCAGAAATCAAGAAAATGATTTGCAGTTGCAGTTAACAGAACTCCTTAGGGGGTTCTTTTGTTGTATTATATACTAATAACCATGCCTCCCGCCATTCCCCGAAACAAGCTCATCAACCTGATCGGCATGGTAGGCCTCAACAATTTCGCTTTGGGACTGATCTCGATCTTCGTACCCATATATCTCCTCCAGATCGGCTATTCGTTTGAGACGGTAATGGTCTGGTTCATCATCCACCATAGCTGTATCTTGATCGGAGCTTTCGGGACGATGTACCTCTCGAATAAGATCGGTTTGGTTCGGTCTTTGCATGTCCGGTTCCTCTTTCTTATAACCGAACTCCTCTTGCTTCTCGCTCTGCCGACCCATCCCTGGCTCTTTTATCTCATTCCAGTCATCACCGGCTTGGAATCGGCCCTTTATTGGATGCCGGTCAACATTCTTCTGGTTCGCAATACGACGGAAGAAACCATGGGTTCTTCGATGAGCAAGTTCTTCGCCTACCCGAACATCCTGTCCATTTGGAGTCCGCTCATCGGCGCGGCGGTCGCTTATTATTTTGGCTTCCCTATTTTATTTATCCTTTCGGCACTGATCCTGGCCCTAGCCATAACCCCCATCCTTTCCCTAGCTTCGGCCAAAACGGATTTCAAATTTACCTGGTTCCACGCTAAAGAAATATATAAGAAAAACAAACGCTTCTTCCTGCCTGAAGTCATCGACAACCTGGCAGAAGACGCCGGAGTGATCTGGTCGGTTTTCGTTTACATCCAGCTGGTGAGCATCGTCCAGATCGGCTTGATCGGTACTCTGACCGCCATTGCCGGCGTATTCTTCACCCTGACTATCGGCAAGCTTACCGACCAATGGGACAAGCGGAAACTGATCCGGATCGGAGCTGTGCTCGTCTCCCTAATGTGGTTTTTGAATTTCCTGATTGGTGAATATATTCCCAACCAATGGCTCTTCTATATCGCCTCGATCGGCATGACCTTATCGCTCAAAGTTTTCCTCGTTCCATATAGCTCCGTCCTCTTCAACCGGGCCCGCAAAGACGACGCCCAATTCATCGTTCTGCGCGAAATACCGACCATTCTCGGCCGGTTGATTCTTTACGGCCTAGCCATTGTTCTTTCGGACCGCATCCCCTATCTTTTCATCTTCGTCGCTTTAGTCTTCATCTATTTTTGGTTTGTCGATTTTAGGAGGTTGGAAAGGAACGATGGTCAGTTTTGACTGAATAAAATCAGGAACGCCATCCTTGACTTTCTTCATCATAGATGCAGAATTGACTGAAACAGCACTTTAGACAAAAAAACCATATGAATGTTCAAAGAAGTTTCGTAGAGCTGGTTTCCAGCCATGATTGGAGTAAGCCGATCACGTTGACCGAAGAAGAAATCGAACTCCTAGGATGCATCGTGGAGTTGGCTGGTTTCGAGATAAAGGGAATCGTGCCCGGAAAACTTCACGGCAATTATCGGGACCAGGGTGGCGACGATACCGGTGAACGATTCCTGGTAAACCACACGTGTCCTTACAAAGTCATCGGCACAAACGGCCTTGACTTCTACAATGCAACAGGGTGGCTCGATTGTATCCTGAATATGGTCATCGCAAACATCGCCACGGAGAACAAGGCTCTGGCAATCGAGAATCTTCAAAAAGAAATCACAAGAAGCATCCCGCTTCCTGCGATCCCTCTTACAATACAGAACGATCTTCTGAACGAATTTCCTCCGACAAACCACGGTTACTTAAAGGACCACACACGGGACCATCATCCTTTGTCCGATATTGCCGGGATCCACGATATCTGCAACGGGTCCATCGACCTGAAGCAAACCTCGATGACGCACTCGGCATTGTTTTGCCGGGCCTGTGGCCTTCGGGTTGTGTTCCCAAACACAATCAAAACCTACGGCGACTTGCGTCTGCATTTCGCTGACGCGAGAGTCTGAATTCACGATCAATTTCAGTTCAACCGGCAATCCTTCATTGGTTTGCCGGCCTTTTTGTCCAGAAAAAAATATCGCTAATCGATCCTATTGACAGCGTGTCTAAGTAGGCAGAGAATACTCACAGAAAGGAGGGCTGCACATTATGTTTACATCCGACTTCGGGACGATTTTCGTCGTTATCGGATTCCTGGGCGCGCTTCTTTCCGGATTTACTTTCACGGAAATGAGGTTCCGCCTAGGACTTGGAGAGCGCTTGAGTACCCTAAAAGCGTTCCTAGTGGTAGCAACACTCGCTATCATTGGTATCCTCGGATGCCTTATCAGCAGACAATAGCTCAACATCTACCCCCGGCCAGCAGTTGGCCGGGGAAATTTTTTAAGCAATTAATTTAAGTAACTCCCGACCCCTTTTCCTAAATTTCCTTCCCTTCAAAAAACTTCTTCGGTGCTCATCCAACATCCCGAACTTCTTGATAGCTTCATAATGTTTCCTCGTCCCATAACCCTTATGTATTTCAAAGCCGTATTCCGGGTATTTTTTACCGAGCTTGATCATCCTTCTATCGCGCATCACCTTGGCACAAATTGAAGCTAGGGCGATAACGATTTCCTTTTCATCACCTTTGATGATCGTTTTCTGATTGAGGAATTCCGCCGGCGCTTTCAGACCGCCGTCTAATAAGACCGTGCAATTATTTGAATCGATGGTTGAATTGCAGCAAACTTTATTCAAAGAACTTCTAACCGCTTGTTTTATCGCCCAAGAAAGTCCTTTCGAGTCGATTTTCTTACGGCTTTGAAATGAGACGCAGAAATCAATATGCCCATTTTTCTGAATTTCCAAAATTTTGGCGAACCATTCTTCCCTTTTAGCTTCACTTAATTGTTTCGACTCTTTAACGCCTTTGAAAAGTTTGGCCAAATTTCTCTTAAGAAAAACAAAAGCCCCCACCGCCACCGGCCCGGCAATGGGACCGCGACCCACTTCGTCAATGCCGATGAGGTATTTCATTGGTTAATCGTACACTTGTTTTTTATTTACGGCGAGACCTAACATAAAAGTAGTCAGAAATAAAAAAATGGCAGCGAGATCATCGCTACCACTCACCGACTGGATCGAGAGAAACTACTTGGCCGCCGCCCAGGCAGGATAGCTGATCTTCAACACAACCGCAGGATGACGATCCATATGAGAGATGCACTTGAAAACTCTAGCACCATCCTGATCTGAACTTGACTCGATTTCAATCAGAGTATAATCTTGCCCATCCAAATCATTGACGAGTGACAGATGATGATCGACGAATCGAATTTCCTTCTGCAGACCAGTGTCATTCGACAAACCGATCCGCAATGCAATCGTAAGGCATGCCCTCGCCGCCGCCGTATCCGCACCAAATCCGTATAAATGTACCACTACCATAAATGTCCTTTGTTAATTGTTGTTCCATATAAACCTACAAACAAAGATACAACATGTCAATAGCTGTCATTTTTTCCCCTTCTTCATTCTCCATTCTTCTATTTTCTCAACCTTTTAGGCTATACTAGGACCATGCCCTTCACCCACCTCCACACCCACTCCCACTATTCCCTCCTGACCGCTTTGCCCAAGATCGACGACCTGGTGGATGCCGCCAAGAAGGACGGCATGAGCGCCCTGGCATTGACCGATAATGGCAATCTTTACGGGGCGATTGAATTCTACAAAGCTTGTGAGAAGAAGGAAATCAAGCCCATCATCGGCGTGGACTTCTATGTAGCCGCCCGGACGAGGAAAGACATGCAGGCTGGTATTGATAATAGGCGAACACGCTTGGTGCTTCTGGCCATGAATGAAACCGGATATAGGAACCTCATTCAATTGGTCACTTATTCGCACCTCGAGGGTTTCTATTACAAGCCCCGCCTCGACCGCGAACTTTTGGAAAAGTATAACGAGGGATTGATCGCGATTATGCCTTCTTTTTCGGGAGAGATCGCTCAATCGTTGAAGGGGAGAAATCAGGATAAGGCGAAGGAAATTGCGGAGTTTTATAAGCGAATTTTTAAATCTAATGAAGGTCGCCCCAACAGCGTCACCACTCAAAATGTAATAGACGGTGTCGGCGGGAGCGGAAATGGTGTTTCCGAAACGACTTTCGGAGGACGCGAAGGCGGCCGAGAAGGAGCCGCGGAGCCAGCAGGCTCCGACGGCGTTCGTTTCGAAAACACCATTTCCGCTCCCGCCGAGCGTTTTTACATCGAAATCACCCGTCATCCCGAGATCAACGGCCATGAAGCCAACATGAAGACCTTGATTGAATTTGCCAAGAGCGAAAACATTCCCATCATGGCCGCTCATGATGTCTACTATCTCCATCCCGAAGACCGCTTGGCCCGCGAAACCCTCGTCCGCGTCAATTCGCATAGCGACGCTTCCGAAAAGGTTTCCGACAGCGATGAAGACGATTTCTCTTTCATTAGCCAGACCCGCGCGGCAGAATTATTTCAAGACTTGCCGGAAGCATTGGAAAATACCCAGAAAATAACTGATGCCTGCAACCTCGATCTTAAGCTTGGCTCCTGGGTCTTCCCCGCTTTTACCGTGGAGAGCGGCCGGACGCCGGACGATGAATTGCGCTACCTGGTCTTTCAAGGCTTCGCCAAGCGCGGCGTTACACAGACCGATGAGTTAGTCAAAAGAGCCGAATATGAATTAACGATCATTAAAAATAAAGGTTACTCGCCTTACTTCCTAGTCGTGGCCGACATGCTCCGCTTCGCCCGAGAAAATAAAATCCTCTCCAACATCAGAGGTTCCGTTTCCGGCTCGCTGGTCACTTTCCTTTCCGGCA
>Ga0172380_10004369_pt1 | contig 18230 bp, 20 predicted proteins | sample Leawe162metaG_FD_119747 | JGI IMG/M metagenome (GOLD analysis project Ga0172380, IMG submission 119747) | Leachate microbial communities from a municipal landfill in Southern Ontario, Canada - Leachate well 162 metaG | ecosystem: Engineered > Solid waste > Landfill > Unclassified | place... | reverse complement strand
GCTTGTTTCCCTGTACTGATGCTTGTGAATCCATGTGTAGATCTAACCGGTTAAATCTCGCCGAAACTGAACACGTGCCGTCTTTTTTGTGAGAGCGGAGCGAAGCTCGAATACTCTGCGAGTGGAAAACAGTATGCCAGAAATACGTAAAAGGCGCAAGGTAGCTGGGGATAACCAGAAACACCTCTTGATTATTGTGAAAAAAGAGGTATTGTTTCCTTGTCGCGGGGTACTCGCTCTCGGGCGGCGTGCGTGCGATACAGTGAAGGTCTTTCCATTGGACAGAAAAGGGAATCGTCATGACAAAGAAAGAAGGAAGCATCTGTTCTCATCAGCCGGATGCCGATGAGCCGCGCGACCAGGCAGAGCTGGTCGGGTTTGCACCCATGAACGAAACGATTGCCGCCGAGCCGACCGAGTGTCGCGGCTTCACTTGCTCGAGCTCTTCGACGACCTGCGACGTCTGCAGGTTCAGCGATTGCACGAACAAGGATGATATCGAGGATAGTGAGTCTCCCGGTCCGCAGTCCGCACTCCCCGAGAGCCCACGTCCCTCGTACTTGACCATGAATCACCTCGTTGGCCGCAAAGGCTCGCTCGAAGATCTGTATTCCGTGGCGTCGAATATCCGAGGCGCCCGTGCCGCTGTCGAGGGTCACCGCATGAAGAATTTCTGCGTCTGACACCACTAGCACCTCCCTAAACAAGGCGTCCGGTTCACCGGGCGCTTTTTTTATTGCTACACTAGTAGCGTATGAAACGCGCTTTCGTCATCATCATAGTCATCCTGCTCGCTCTCGGCATGGTCGCTCCGCTTTTCTAGTCCGGTCAGGGCTTTGCCGACGTGTGGACCAAGTCCCGTTTGATATCTGCAAACGTGCCGCCGACTTTCTTTCCGGGGTTGAAGATGTTGAGCGGGTCGAAGATATGCTTCGTCTTCTCGAAGAGTGCCACCATCTCTTCTCCGAAGAGCATCGGGAGGTACGGCGTGCGGATGATGCCGTCATTGTGCTCGCCGGTGGTCGTGCCACCCTCGGCTATGACGAGCTCATACACTTTCGGCGCGAGGTCGAATATGACCTGCCGATTCTCCTCTTTAGATAAGTCCATGAGCGGGATGATGTGGAGGTTCCCGTCGCCGATATGACCAGCGACGGTGTATATGAAGTGCGACTCGTATTCGGCGAGTAGGGCGTTCAGTTTCGGCAGGAAGTCCGGGTACGAGGCGGGCGGGACGACGAAGTCGTCGATGAACGGAGCCGTGGAGAGCCCATGGAAATTCTTGCGCAGGAGCGCGAAGCTCTCTCTGCGGACAATCCAGTATTTCTCTGATTCCTTCTCACTCTTCTCCACCTTGGTTTGCAAATGGAGGTCGGCGAGGGCAGCATGCGCCTCCGTGGCTCGCCGCAGCGCTTCTTCATGCGTCGCCTCTGCAAACTCTGCCATGAGGATGAGCTTGGGTACGCCGCCGGTGGCGACCATGAGTGCTTCGGGGATGAAGCTCATACCGAGCTGCATGGCTTTCACGAGACCCATCTGCTTGAGCAGATCAGGGAGCAGCTTTATCGCGAGCGTGAGCGTGTGATCGTCGTAACTCTCGAACGACTCTGGTTCTTCCTTGAGGACGCGCTGCACGACCTCCGGCAGGATCTCCAGGTCGGAGAGGAAGATGACGAGCATTGCACGATGCTCTTTGGGCATGACGAGCGCGAGCTTCGCTTCCGTCCAGAGCGCGAGCGTGCCCTGCGAGCCGCAGATGAGCTTGGCGAGGTTGAATATACCGGTTCGAGAATCGCGGACACTCCAGAGTGCGTAGCCGGCAGAGTTTTTCGATACGCGAGGACGGTGCTTTTCGATGAGGGCGGCGTTTTCCGTGAGGAGCGCATCCATCTCGCGGTAGATCGAGCCCTCGAGTGTTGAGAGTTTCTTCTTTTCCTCCAACGCCGCCGGGGTGAGCGGGCCGAAGGTCGCCTGCGACCCGTCCGAGAGCACGACATCGACCGAGTCGACATACCGTTCGGTCTTGCCGTACTTGAGTGTGCGCTCGCCGCCTGAATTGTTCGATACGATACCGCCCATCGCGGCGATATTGCGGCTGGCAGGATAAGAGGGAAGCAGGAGGCCTTTCTCGAGGGTCGCCTTCTCGAAGTCGCGATAGAAGACGCCCGGCTCGGTGACGGCGTAGTCGCTGCCGACCTCACCCATATGATTCATATGTTTCGTGAACGACATGACGACGCTCGTGGTGAGCGGGCCGCCCGACATGTCGGTACCGCCGGCGCGTGCGGTGAGCGACACGTCCGCGCCCTTAGAGCGAGCGCGGGCCACCTCTTTCACTACCGCGCTCACATCCGCTGCGTCTTGCGGATACACGATGAGCTCCGGCATGCGTGCGAAGAGCGATGTGTCGCGCGACGCGATGCGTCGCGCGCTTGCCTCACTCGTCACCTCACCCTTCATCACTCCTGCAAGTGTCCTCTTCAAATCATCGGTAGTCATGGGGATAGTATACTCGCTCCACGCATGTGAGTGGTATGTTGAAATCATGCGCATCCTCGCTGGGGCGATTGCGGTGCTTTTCTTCGGCATCCCATCCATTGGGTATGCTGCTGTTCCCGATCCGTTCACGTATTCTTCGCGTCTCATAGGAATGAGGCAAATTCCAGGTACGTCATATGGCACGTTCAACACAGCCGTGCGAGCGGGTGACACGCCGACGCTCCAGGTGTACGTACATAGCAACAACGGCGTACCATCCGTATCGGCTGATCTTTCGGATTTCGGGCTTTCAAATGCGGCAACGACGAGCGGGCAATGGATGGGGTATATCCTGCAATATTATCCGGCATATTTTTATAACTTCGGTCCGCTCTCGATTGACGCCAGTATCCCGGACGGTATCCACGACATTTCGATTATTGCGACCAGCACCACAGGGGGAGTGCATGCGACGACCACAAGCGTCGTCGTCGATAATACATTACCGATTGCAATTCTTTCAGGCATCACATTTTCGGCCACTCCGCCCCAACACGGCGATACCATGTACCTATCAGGCTCATTAGACGGTACCGGGACCATCGCAAAAGCATCGCAAGTGACGGTGTATCTGTCCGGAGCGAACGGTGAGCCAGTCACGAGTCCCGTTCTGGGAGGGTCGGCATTCGGTCTCGATCCGAAAAGTATCAACGACGCGCTCGCTACGTCGACCAGCGGATTATTCTCGAACGTGCCAATCAGGCTGAGTACCTATGGTGATCCGGAGTTTATCTCGCGCGCTACGAACTTCACGGTCGAGCTCGTCATCTACGACGAAGCGGGGAACTTTGACACGACACGGTTGACCGTGCCTGTTCCGAAGCCGCTTCCACCCGATCCATGCGCAGTACCCGGCGCGTGTGCCTCGAACGTTCTGTTCCTGCCGGGGATTGAGGGCAGTCGGCTGTATCGGCCTGATGGTCAGGGTGCCGATCAGAAACTATGGGAGCCAGGACTTTTTGATACCCTACACGACCTCTATCTCACTCCTGAAGGCAAGAGCGATCGTTCAGACGTGTATACGAAGACGGGCGATGTGATAGACGAGATTCCGGTAACTGGCGTAAATATCTACAAGTCATTCATCGCGAAGATGAATGACTTGCGCGATACCCAGCACCTCATCAACGCGTGGGAGGCCAGTCCCTACGACTGGCGCCTCTCGCTCGAAGACATCCTTACCTATGGCAAGCAGGAAGGGTCTCGCATTTCATATGTGGACGCGACGAGTACACCCTACATCATCCAGGAGTTGAAGCATCTCGCTGCATCGTCAAAAACGCACAAGGTGACTATCATCGCGCACAGCAACGGCGGGCTCGTGGCAAAAGCGCTCACCGAAAAGCTCGGGAGCGAGGCGGCGATGCTCATAGACAAGATGATATTCGTCGCCGTGCCGCAGGCGGGTACGCCTGCGGCAGTCGCCGCCGACATGCATGGTTTCGGACAGAGTCTCGGGGGCGGTCTCGTGGTCAGCCAGTCCACGGCGCGCACATTCGCGAGCACATCCCCTATGGCATACAACCTCCTGCCGTCGGCACAATACTTCACACACGTGGATGACCCAGTCGTTTCTTTCGACGCCTCGCTTCCTGATTGGGTAGCACGGTACGGCACGACGATTCATTCGCAAGAACTTTTGCATACGTTCCTCACCGATTCGTACGGAAGAGTCGATGCGCAGACTGGCGATATCAATCAGCCCATACAGGTGAATGGCGGTCTGCTTTCGAGCGCCGAAGCGATGCACGCCAGTCTCGATGCCTGGACGCCGCCCGCGGGCGTAGAGCTCATACAGATCGCAGGATGGGGAGTACCGACGACTGTATCTGGCATTACGTATAAGAAGAAAGGCACTGTCGCATCCGCGGAGCCGAACTTCACGGTCGACGGGGATGGTACGGTTGTCGTCCCGAGTGCATTGTGGACGAGCACTGCCGCCAGCACGACGAATTATTGGATAGACTTGGATTCGTATAATAAAAGACATCCGATTGTAACTCTCGGGGGTTTTCGCCCATTCAATCATGGAAGTATACTTGAAACCGATACGGCGTTGAATTTCGTTTCTGATCAGATTGTCAGTACGACTAAACCTATTTCTGACTACATCTACCTCTCCACGCAGACACCAGCGATTGCTGATTCAAGTCTCCGGTACGCCCTCCACTCGCCGTTAACCCTGAATCTGTATGACGACCAGGGCCGCCACACCGGCGTCTCCACGAGCACGGGGCAGATCGAAGAGCAGATTCCCGGCACGTATTACACCGAATTCGGCGATGTGAAGTATCTCTTTACCGATACTTCATCCAGTGCGCGCATCGTGATGGATGGTTACGCCGCGGGCACTTTCACTTTCAACGTTGATCAGTACGATGGCGACACGCTCACAGTGAGCACGACATTCAAAGATATTCCCACGACCGCAGACACTATGGTCGCGCTCGACGTGCAGTCCGACATCAGCACACTATCGTCCATGTTTATAGACAAGAATGGCGACGGGATTGTCGACGCATCGCTTGCACCGAAGCTGGGAGACATCGTCACGCTCGACACGACACCGCCCGAGATACGAGCCGCCTTCAGTACGACTACCCAGTCCATCGCGTTCGTCGGTACAGATGATTCGGGAGTCGTCACGGTAGTCGCGACTACCACGTATCCGGTGCTCAAAAAGAAACAGAAACAGAAGGAGTATCACGGTACGGCGCTTACTACAGTGACCGCCCGAGACGGGGCGGGCAACACAACTTCGCTTGTTTATACCGAGCAGCTCCCGTCTCCTAAGGGGCGCGATACCATCACGATAAAATCATTTGCGTATAACGGGGCTACCACTACGGTTCCCTCTGCCTCGCTGTCGTACAAATGGAGTATCGGAAAGAATAGCTCATATCGAGTATTCGCCGCGCATCTGCGCGCCGTTTCCACTGCGCTCGAGTCGCACTATCGTCCCAAGAAGGATACGACCAACATCATGACCAAGCCGCGAGAGCTTGATGATTCTGAGGATGATGACGATTCGGATATGCGACCGAAGAAACAGACGGTACCCGGCATGGTGATACCATATATGGCAACCGAGAAGGGAAGTCTGATTATTAGTTATTAGATATTTTATGGTCAGCAAAAAATTACTTTTGATTGTTTCTGGAGTTTTAACGGGACTCACCGTGGCGATGGGGGCTCTTGAACCGTTTTGGTTGTGCGGAGACTCGTGGAGAGAATGTATGGATTTAAATTATGTCGCAGGCGTGAATCTCCTACCTGTCATCACTCTCTTCCTCCTCTCTCTCGTCACCTACAAAATGCGCGATGAAGTCTATCAGGTATGGCTCCGTTTTTCCTATGCCTGGATACCTCTCTCAATGATTCTCATCTTCTTCGCACCTCAGTACTCCACCGATTGGATGTATCCAATAGTAAAAAGCACGGTCGCCTTTCTCACCTCGCTCCTCTTCGTCGTGATTTCTATTGCCCTCATTACCTGGAAGTCCATCGCTATCCGCCGAACGAGCTAACAGGGGGTACAGGTTCTTGCTTTCCGTATTCAGACATTAATCAAGCCCGTAGAGGCCCCGGGAAGGTCCGTCCGCGCCGAGCTTGACTGCCGGCAGGGTGTGCTGTAGTATCTCTCGAATCGACCCATCCGGGCCGATTTCGCGTTTTGCCGCGCCCCTAGGGATGGCGACAAGACTGAACCTTCAATCGACAAGGAGCATACCCATGAACAAGAAGATCAACACGTTGCAACTGGTAATCGCTGGCGCCATGACGTCCGTCGCCCTGGCCAAGGAAATGACTCCCGCCCACGGCATCGGCCTCGATGGCAAGACCAAGGTCGAGAGCCTGCAGCTCGGCAAATCCGATGACCATCCGGGCAAGGTCCTGGTCCAGGATTCCGAAGGCAATCCCATGATCACGACCGCCGACGAGCTCTTCGTGGCCGCCCAGATCGCCGCCGAGCAGGCCGGCTTCCGCATCACGGCAACCAAGATCAGCACCTGACCGGCTCCGGCCGGCACGACCCGCGGGTAGGTAACTCCTCCCGCACACAGGCGACCCCTCCAAAAGGTCGCCTGTTTTATTTTCATACCCCTCCGGGTGCTAGACTTTAGTCATGACCACCTACAACTGGTATTCGACGTTAATCAAGCCCACATGGTCACCGCCGGCGTGGCTCTTCGGGCCGGTGTGGACGGTGCTCTACATCCTCATCGCCATCTCGTTCGGCGCTGTTTTTTATAAAGTGTGGAAGAGGGAAGTGCCGCGCATAGTCGCGCTGCCGTTTGCACTGAACCTCGTTTTCAACCTCTCTTTCACCTACTTCCAGTTCACCCTCCAGAATAATCTCCTCGCTGCCGCCGATATCCTGCTCTGCCTGGCGACCCTCATCTGGGCGATGGTCGCTATCTTCTCGCACAAGCGTTGGATTACCTTCATCAACATTCCATATCTCGCTTGGGTCTCCTTCGCTACCGTCCTCCAGCTCACGATTACGTATTTGAATTTGTAGGTCACAACCGGGTGATAGGATGGTGGGTATGAACGCGAAGAGAGTGGTAGTGAACGACCGAATGCAGAAGGGCTACCGCTATGAGCTCACCGCGCCCGCAGGGCGCGGCTTCGCCTCAAGCTTCAAACCTGAGCTCAAGCCCAAGGAGATGCTCGAGCTCGGCGTCTTCGGCGGAGTATATATGCGCGACTGCGGCAAGGAGTTCCCTCGGAGCTGGTTCGCTCGCGCCAAGTTCCAAAAGCCGGGGAGCTATGTGCACGATGCTGCGCTCAACTACTTCGGCATGAACGCATCGCTGCCGCTCTCGGTGTGGCGCGAGAAGGGGTGGACAAACGAAGAGCACGATCCACGGGGCTGGTTCCAGTGGTACTGCCGTTACTATATGGGCAGACGGCTTCCGGACGAAGACGATAAGCAGATCAAGCGTTGGCTCGCGATGCGTCGACACATCACGCAGGTCAAGACTCACTGCGATGCAGGCGACCTCTCCTGCCGCCCTCGCCAGCGCCAGGCGCTTCTCCACTGGGCCTACGACAGCCGGAAGTATTAAGAGAATTACAGGATTAGTCCTTGCATTAGTGCGGTAATTTCATACACTTGAGCGATATGGCAGGCAGACGCAAGGTAGGGGACGAGAACGTCCGTTCACTCACCCGCACGAGCGGTGGCAAGAGCTATGCAATCACACTCCCCGTCGCCGTCATCCGCGAGTTCGGCTGGGAGAAGCGTCAGAAGCTCGAGCTATCGATAGACTCCAAGAAAAAACGAATCACCATCTCCGACTGGGAGGGGAAGTAAGTATGAAGCTTAATTCTAAGCTCATAGAATGGCTTAAATGGGCCCTTCTGGTGTTTGTACTTTTTCTCATTCTTATTAACTATTTTGCTTTTATAGAAATATTGCAGCACGGTTGTTCAGTGCTTGATGATGTGATGAATTCGTACGGATATCATTTTGGCGTTACAGCACCATTCATCTTTATTTTTAAGTTCTTCATCCCGAGCCTAGGAGTGATTAGTTATGTGTCTACGTTGGATAACAAAAATTTTATTGCTTTTTTCAAGAAATTGTATGAGACTGTCACAATTGGGCAGCTAGCCATATTGGCTGTCGTTCTCCCATGTCTTCTATTTGCTCAAAATAGGTTTTTCGGGAAAATAACAAACAATTATGGAACAAAATAACATTTCGTCGAAGCAAATATGGTTTGGAATTTTCCTCGTAATATTACTGACCGCGAGCTATTTGATCGCGGGTCAATTTACCTTCAATAGAGATTCGAACACCACTCAAAAATTAGTAGGTGAGGTAATAAAAGAAGTAATCTTAAAGAAACCCTCATGTCCTGATACTACAGATGCGTTTAATACATTGAAGAATGCTGGGCAGGTGGTTGTGCTCACAAAGAATCGAAATACGTATGGAGAAAACGGTTTTTTCGTGAATTCGAAAATCACGGTGATCAAATCAACAGGTTCTGGGTCACAAGTCGCTTGTGGTTATTTGTTCGTTAAGGCGCACGGAAGTGATGGCAGACCCCTGCAAGTGAAATGGGAAAATCCGTACGTAAAACCGGGGCAGTTTGGAGGTCATTTACAAACAGGAGATTCCATCATTCCTCAAGAAGATGGGAAGGCAAAAGAATTCCTATTCAATTTATCCAAGATCAATTACAGATTTGAAGGGGAAACTAGACAAGCAGATTGGGCAGCATTGTTGAATGTGAGCAACAAGATAGAGTTTGAGATTGCTCTAAATACTACCGATAAGGGCGGAACAATCGATGAGGTGTCTATAGCCTATCAGTGCTGGAGTCCGGAAACCGGGCAAGTCACCCATGATTGCAAACTGAGCATCGAATGATCTGTCTCAGACAGGGAGCAGAAATAAGTTAGGTGATAGAAGGGAAAATCGCTTTAGCGATTTTCCCTTCTATCACCGATGTTGTCAATATAGACAATAGCGATATATGTATCGCTATCAATACATACGAGAATTTATGCACCAATGATGTCTTGGAAAACATAAGGGTCATTATGATGTATATTATATCAAAACGACATGGCAAAAAGAATCGATTACGACGAATGGTCCAAGGACGAGCTGATTAAAGAAATCACTCGTATCAAAGGGACTACCTATGGCCTTGTGTGGCATCGCGACCTGCCGGAGGAAAAGATTGACGTGCTTATCAATCCGGATGCACGTACGCCCAGTGAAATGTTTCCGAATGAGATGGCGGGTAAGCCTTTTCCAGTCCTAAAAGAGGCGAAAGCAAAAGCGATTCAGACTGACGATGCGAAGCCAGTGAATATTCTCATTGAGGGCGACAACTATCATTCGCTTGCAGTGTTGAACTTCACTCACCAAGCTGCTGTGGATGTTATTTACATTGATCCTCCTTATAACACTGGCAATAAAGATTTCATTTACAACGACGAATTTGTTGACTCAGAAGATCCGTACCGACACAGCAAATGGCTTTCTTTCATGGAAAAACGTCTGAAATTGGCAAGAAATCTCTTGAAAAGAACCGGAGTAATCTTTATAAGCATTGATGATAATGAACACGCGCAACTGAAAATGCTGTGTGATGAAATCTTCGGTGAGGTCAATTTTGTTGCGAATTTTAAATGGAACAGGACAGCAAAAGCTCCAAGTCTTTCGAATACCGTAAGAACTAAATATGAATATGTGTTGTGCTATAGAAAAGAGGAACCATTGATGTTGTTTGGAAAGAAATCCTATAATACTCAGGCTCCATTGTTGCATCTTCCGAATAAACCAGTCGAAATAATCTTTCCGCCTAAAAGCATAGAATTGCCAAAAGAATTTGCCCCAGGCAAGTATTCTGAAAAATACAAAGTCGAGCTGATTGATTACATTATAGTTGAAAATGGGCTTAATAAAAATCAGTTCCGGATAAAGGGTTGTTTTGCTTGGTCTCAAATTAAAATTAATAGGTATATAAAATCAGGGAAGCGCTTTTTGGTGAAAAGAGATCTTTCGACAATCTATTACTTCATGGAAACCGAAGGCTCTTTTATACCACCATCGGATTTAATATCTGACGAAGAATGTGGTGTAAAACGAAATACGGAAGCAAAAGAAGAAACGAAAGATCTTGGAATCAATTTTGATCACGCGAAGCCTGTCTCGTTGATTAAATATTTAATCCGATCAGCCACTTATGACAAGAAAGAAACTTTGATTCTAGACTTCTTTGCTGGGTCTGGCACTGCGGGCCAGGCAGTTTTGGAGCTGAACACTGAAGATGGTGGGATGAGGAATTTTATACTCTGTACCAATAACAGAGATGAAAAATCGGAACACAAGATTGCGTCAGATATTTGTTACCCTCGCGTAAAAAAAGTCATTAGTGGATATAAGAATCAGAAGGGGGAAAGGATTGACGGATTCGGCGGTAATCTTAGGTACTACGTCACCGACTTCGTGGAGGCCGGACCATCGGATAAGAACAAGCGTAAGCTCGTCAATGAATCAACGGAAATGCTCTGCATCAAGGAGGCGGCATTTAATCTCGTTAAAGAGAGCGAAGATTTTAAGATCTTCAAGAACGCTGATAAACACCTCGGCATTATCTTCCATGAGGACGCTATCGATGATTATAAGAAGGCCATTAAGAAGATCGATGGGCATTTCAATACCTATGTCTTCTCAATGACTGATGATCCACACACTATCGCGTTCGCTGACATCAAACAGAAGGTGACACTGTGTGCGATACCGGAGGTAATTCTCAAGGTATACCGCGAGGTGTTTAAGCACGACTAAGATATGTGGATCACTTTCAAAAATTATCAGGAGTTGGCGATGGACGAGCTGCGAGACAAGGCTAATAACTTGTTTAAGAAGGAAGGCCCTCGCATTCTTGTTCTCAAAGCTCCCACAGGATCGGGTAAGACCTTGATGATGGCCGAGTGGATGATGCGCCTGTGCGACCCGTATTCAAGGGCGGACGGCAGAACATTCTCTTTCATCTGGATTGCGGTTAACAAACTGCACGATCAGAGTCACGACACGTTGAAGAAGTTCTACGAGCTCAAGGGATCGGGCCTCCGGTGCTCGTACTTTGACGAGCTTGAGGATAGACACATCAGACAGAACGAGATTCTCTTCTTGAACTGGGCAAGTATCAATAACGAGGATAAAGTAATCGTCCGGGCTAACGAGCGCGACAATAATCTCTCCGCGGTGGTTGAACGCACTAAGGAAGCGGGACGAACAATTATTTTGATTATAGATGAGAGTCACCACACCGCGAAAAGTGAAAACTCTTTGGCGATTATCAAGAACCTTGATCCCAAAATCACGATTGAAGTATCCGCTACTCCACAGATTGCAGACCTCGATGAGAAAGTAACAGTAGAGATTGAGGATGTGCGGGCCGAAGAAATGATTAAAAAAGAAATCGTCATCAATACGGGATTCGAGGATTACATTATTGACAAGCGTAAGAATGACCAGACGGCCGATGAGCTCGTTCTACAAGCAGCACTACAGAAGCGTCTTGATCTCAAGAAGAAGTTTGAGGCCGAAGGATCCAGTGTTAATCCTCTTCTGCTTATCCAGTTGCCTGACACGAAGCAAGGGATGCCCGACAAGCGCGAGGAAGTCGAAGAAGTGTTGGCGAAGCTCGGCTATACACGCAAGAACGGGCGTCTGGCGGTATACCTCTCGGACAAGGACAACAAGGTAAACCTAGAGAATATTGAGAAGAACGAAAGCGAAGTTGATGTGTTGATATTCAAACAGGCCATCGCTCTTGGTTGGGACTGCCCCCGTGCCGCAATCTTGGTCCTGTTCCGACAGTGGAAAGAAGAGACGATGACCTTCTCAATTCAAACCCTCGGGCGTGTTATGCGCATGCCTGAGCATAAGCACTACAAGGACAATGATTTGAATATCGCGTATCTATTTACGAGCTTGTCGGATATAAATACCAGAATTGTTGAGGGTGCGTCTTCTGGTATTCGTCCGCTCACAAGTTATCGACGTAAGGATTACAAAAATATTGATCTCGAGTCATATCACTCTAAGCGTTTCCGCGAGGAGACACGTCTGTCTGCTGATTTCCTGCCCGTCTTCCTCGAAGCGGCCAAAGACAAGAACTTCCCACAAAAGATCACAATGAAAACTGTGCCGACGCACATCATCAAAGACGTTTCTGTTGTGAATCCCGACCTGGAGATAATCAATATCGAGGCGAAGACTTTCCCGATGCCTAAGACTGAGGGCGAGCTACAATTTGAGTTCGATATGTTCGTTCGCGGGAATCTTGCTCCATTCTTCCCGTATGAGCGATCAATTAAACGAATCAACGATTCGATCTATACCGCATTTGGTGCACGTCGGAATGAAGACGAGTGGCCCAAGATACAGGCGTTCATACTTGCGGACGAGGCGAAGAGCGCGGAAATACGACAAAAGGTTATCGACACAATTAACAAGGCAAAGGAGGACTACATACGCATCGTCGGAAAGGGTAAACGAGAGATGGTCAAGAACGATGATTTGTGGAATGTTCCTTCTACAATCAACTATGAGAAAAGCTTTGCCGAGCAGGACTACAAGAAATCAATCATGCAGCCCTACTACGCCCACGGAAGAGGGAATCAGCCCGGTCTATTCGAGGATAGTGATGTTGAGGTCAAGTTCATTGAGCATCTCGAGAAGTCCTCAAAGGTGGTGTGGTGGTTTAGGAATGGCTCGCAGGACGGCACTTACTTCGCTGTGCCGTATACCGAGCATGGGGAGGAAAAGTTGTTTTATGTAGACTTCATTGTGATGACGAAGGATGGGAAGATTGGATTATTCGATACAAAGGGTGGCCTTACCGCTGAGACTGCCGGACCGCGCGCAGAAGGGCTCGCAAAGTATCTCGCTAAGGATAAAAAGCTGTGGGGCGGCATTGTGATTCACGATAAGAAGAGTTGGCGTTATCACCCGGGGAAGAACTACGAATATAATTCGAAAGATCTAAAAGGTTGGGATTTCTTGGATTTAAATTAGAATATGATTTCTACTTCAACACAGGATTATATAAATATCTTGGAAAAAACAAATCAGCAGTTAAGTCTGTGGTACAACCCATATGGATTGATGATTGGTATTTTGACCCTTCTGATTGCACTCCTGGCGCTTTATTTTGCGTATATTCTTTGGCGGCAAGGGAGAGACTACAAGGACTTTTTGGAAGAACAAAAGAAGGTTATAAAAGATGAAACGAACAATCATGCAAAAGTTGTGTTGGATGAGTACATAAAAAGTCGAGATAACGAATTGCAAACTTCAACAGGAGAAGCACGTGAAAAAATAGAAAGGGAGTTGAGTAATCTAAAGAGTGCGCGTGAATCTTTAAACGCCCTTAGGGTTCATCCATCGGTAAACACTTACGGTATACCACTCACGGCGGCTTATTCAGTGAAGGCGAGTAAAGACACGCTCTCAGAAGCCCAAATTCAATCAATACTTGCGTTACTTCAATCGTTTGGCGCGGACGTCTCGACCATCCATGAAGTTAACTCTGCATTGAGAGGATGATTGAAATGTGGGCAACCAGAATCACCGCATTGGCGCAGTGATTCGTGTGAAGGGTAACGGGGTCGCGAAACCATAGCCATATCTCGCAGGTTAGATTTAGGGATGACAGCAAGAACGTATATTTCACGGAACGGCCTTACTCCTAGGGAAAATAGGGAGATAGGCAGTCTTGCCCGAGCGTTTTTCCTTCTGGGAACCCTCTTTATCTTTTTGAAATTCTTCGGCTTTAATGCGTTTGAGGAACCGTTTTTATACATAGCAGAAATCGCTGCCTATTTCTTAGCCGGCACGTTTCTTCGTTGGATCAAGGTTTGGGTTTATTGATGGAGTCAGTAAAACAAAAAACACCCATGATGTTGGGGAGGGTAAATTACAGGACTAGTCCTGTAATTCTGGTAGAGGTAGGAGTGGAGTAGAGGAGTAAATGAGGTCAGCCAATTTCGAATCACCGCGCTATCGCGGTGATTCGCGGGGAGGGGGAGGAAGTGAAGAGGAAGAGTCCTGAGCATACTTGGTTTGCGCAAGGGGCTTGCGCGCGGATAGCCCACCTACTACGGCGCTGTTCCTGTGTTTGTGCTGGGCGTGATTGTGGATTACACTGCGCCTTGGTCCCACATAGATTAAGGAGTGTGTCATGAAAGACCTTACGGTAACCGTAGTTTCCGCTACAGCCGATCGTGATGTACATCTGGAGGGTAGATTCAAATATTTGCAACAAAAAGGATTCGTCCGCGGAGTGACGGAGCTGGACCAGTGGTTCATCTTGGTCTGCGACGCATGGAAGGAATCCCGTATGCCGATGAACGAGACGATGCGCGACTACCTGGTAGTCATGCTCAATCGATTTACGAAACGCGTCGACCTGATCGAGCAGTTGTCAGCCTTTGACTACGCATCGTATCTCCTCGGCTCCCGGAAGATTGATTCGGTGTGCACGCAGGATGTGGCGGATATGAGCCTGCAGTATGTGGCGTTCTTTGCGGAGCGGAGTGCTTATCGTCATGAGCCGAGGTCGCTCAGCTACACAGCTTCTATCGGCGAGACTCTGTACCACCGCCTCTCACGTGAGGCAGAGGGGAAGGATGACTGGTTTAGTCACGCCTTCTCTCAGATGGGGCATGCGTTCGGGCGGGCTGTTATGGTGTTACGGGCGATAAACCCGGGATTCAGATACCAACGCGCCATAACAGAAGAAGGGAAGAGGAGACAGGATCTCTCCTTCCCGACAGATGTCGAAGCGGCGCGCGTCCGGCAGATTGACGCCATGTACCTTGAACAGCCGTTCTCCAGCGGCAGGAAAGATAATTGAACGCCACTTCTCAAACGCTCCCTCGGGGGCGTTCGCTTTTTTGCGCCCGCCCCTTGCGGAAGCTTGGCTTCCGCAAGGGGCGGGCGAATCACCGCATTAATCACCGCACTTAACTACATAGGACGGTCCTATGTATTCTGACAACACGATCCTCTCGACTGAATTCGAATGGTATACTTGAATCGAGATTGCAAGTTGCGATTATTCGTTTTATAATCAAAACTATGAAGAATGACCTGCTCAGGAAAGTGGCTGAGGTGCGCAAAACGGCGCAGATAGAGCTTGAGAAGCTTGTTCCGGCCGATCGCGCACGCCTCGAGAAGGCGTGGGATCTTGAACATACCTACTATTCGAGTGCTCTCGAAGGAAGCAAGATTGATCGGAGTGAGGTCGAGAAACTGGCAAATGCCGCGTAATCGCACAAATGGCTAATCGTCCGAAAGACGAAGAAGAATTGCAGAAACGAGAGGTTGTCGGAGTATTCCAAGCCTCTCGTTTTGTTCGTGAATATGCCAAATCGCACCAGCCGATAAATGTGGGGGCTATCCGTCAGATTCATAAGGAGATTTTTAAGGATGCGTGGCCAGAGATCGCAGGCGTATATCGAGAAGAGAATCTAACTATAGCCGGTTCAGAACATCTCCCTCCGCACTGGAGTAGAGTGCCAGGACTCATGCAAGAAGTGGAGGAACGCATGAGTGAATATGCCGCGCAACTCGAGACAGCAGAAGGCGTGGTGCTCGACCATGAGAACATGGAGGAAGAGCGGCTCGCTATCATACAAGAAGTCTTCAATTTCGCCGCATACGTACACCACATCATCACGTACGTCCACCCATTTCGCGAGGGTAACGGTCGAACGGCTCGTCTCGCGACTAATCTTATTCTTGAGCGGTATGGGCTTATCGGCATCTCGATCAAGATTGAGAGGGAGAACAAGAATCGATATTGCAACGCTCTCGCACAGATTGATAAGCGTGAGGATTACGAGCCACTGCTCGACCTCATCGCTGAGGGTGTGATTGATCGGTATCATGGCGTGCCGATGAAATTCCTAAAGAACGCTAGATAGCTTACGTTGCTTTTAGTTCAATACATATGTCCACGCGGCAGGAGACGATTGATTTCATTCTCGACCAGGTGGCGGGCGCGGGCGAAGCCCGCGCCCGCAAGATGTTCGGCGAGTATGCGCTCTACTTGGACGGGAAGGTCGTCGCGCTCGTGTGCGACGACCAGCTCTATGTGAAAATCACCGAGCTGGGTAGAGCGTTCGTCGGCGACCGCTACGAAGAAGGATGTCCGTATCCTGGAGCAAAGCCATGGATGCATATCAGCGAAGAGATGTTCGACGACCGAGCCTGGCTCTCCGAACTCGTCCGCGTGACGGCCGATGCTCTGCCCCTGCCGCAGCCGAAAAAGAAGAAGCGTGTGTGACTCGCGCGATTCATAAAAGCTCGTGAGCGCGGTACAATTTGAGTAATGAAGAAGAAATCAGACAAGCCTGTCGTCATATATCAGACCAAGAGCGGAGCAATCGAGCTGCGCGGGGATGCGTCGCACGAGACCGTGTGGGCAACGCAGGCACAGATTGCCGAAATGTTCGGGGTCGAACGCTCGGTTGTGACCAAACACGTCAGAAATGTCCTCAGAGACAAAGAAATAGAGGAAAAGAGCAATGTGCAAAAAATGCACATTGCAAATTCCGACAAGCCTGTTGCTTTGTATTCTCTTGATATCATCTTGAGCGTCGGCTACCGGACGAATTCAAAGGTGGCTATAGAGTTCAGGAGATGGGCGACCAAGACGCTCCGCGAGCATATCACCAGAGGGTATACGCTCAATCGCAAGCGGATCGGCAAGAACTATGACGCTTTCATGAAAGCGGTGGCAGACGTGCAGGCGCTTCTGCCGGAGCACGTCGCGCTCGACCCGAAGGGCGTCCTCGAGTTGATCAAGGAGTTTGCATCGACGTGGGTATCGCTCGACGCGTATGACAAGGAGTCGCTCGCCATCGTGGGCTCTACCAGGAAGTCGGTCAAGCTCACGGGTGCCGAGCTGACTGGGGCTATAACGCATCTCCGCTCCGATCTCTTGAAGAAAGGCGAAGCGACGGACATCTTCGCGCATGAGCGAGCCGCAGGAAGTATCGAGGGTATCGTCGGCAACGTGATGCAGTCGTTCGGCGGTCGCCCTGTCTACACGACTGTCGAAGAGAAAGCGGCGCACCTCTTGTACTTCATGGTGAAGAATCACCCCTTTACCGACGGCAACAAGCGGTCGGGTGCTTTCGCATTCGTGTGGTTCTTGCGCAAGGCGGGGAGCAAGGGGCGACGCAATGTGAACCCTGCCGCGCTTACCGCACTCACGCTCCTCATCGCCGAGAGCGACCCGAAGAAGAAGGAACAGATGGTGGCACTCGTCACCCAGGTGCTCAGGGTGCGCTAGGATAAGGGGTATGAGAGTCATATTTCTCGACACGGAGACGACCGGTAATGGCAGCGAAGACCGGCTCTGCCAGCTCGGACTCAAAGAGCGCTATATCGACGAGCCGCTCGTAAATGCGCTCTATAAGCCGCCGGTACCTATCTCGATAGAGTCGATGGCCATCCATCACATCACCGAGAAGATGGTGGAAGGGAAACCGGCGTTCAAGGACGCGCCGGAGTACCCGAGTCTGAAGGACCTCCTCGAGAGCCGCGAAGTGGTCACGGTCGCTCACAACGCGGCTTTTGATAATGCGATGCTCGCACGCGAGGGCGTGGTGCCGCGCCAGTCTATCTGCACCTACAAGGTCGCGTACGCACTCGACCCGGACGACACACTGCCGAACTATCGGCTCCAGTATCTGCGCTACCTGCTCGGGCTGGAGGTAGAAGCGGTCGCGCACGACGCGTGGGGCGACGTGCTCGTGCTCGAAGCACTCTTCGAGCGGCTCATGCAGAAGATGATGCAGCGGCACGGGACCGAAGAGGCGGCACTCGATGCGATGACTCAGATATCGTCGCGCCCGCTCCTCTTCACTACGATCCGCTTCGGCAAATACTCTGGTCAGCGGCTCGAAGATATCGCCAAGAGCGACCCGAGCTATCTGGAATGGCTCCTCAAGCAGAAGGAGCAGAATCCTTCCGGAGAAGAGGACTGGATCCACACGCTTAAGCACTATCTGAGCCCGGTCCCCGATGCAGCACCCTAAATAGGTCTATACTGATAGCATTACCATTCACGAAGCTATCCATGGAAATATCGCTCGTCGCCGCAAAGATATTGGGAGTTTATTTCATCATCAGCGGGTTGTTC
>Ga0172380_10004366_pt1 | contig 18234 bp, 17 predicted proteins | sample Leawe162metaG_FD_119747 | JGI IMG/M metagenome (GOLD analysis project Ga0172380, IMG submission 119747) | Leachate microbial communities from a municipal landfill in Southern Ontario, Canada - Leachate well 162 metaG | ecosystem: Engineered > Solid waste > Landfill > Unclassified | place... | reverse complement strand
TCAAATTTCCCCGTTCGTGGTGAGCTTAGCCTGCCCTGAGCTTCGCCGAAGGGTCGAACCATGAACGGGGAAATTTGACTCAGTCCGTCAATTGAGAAAATCCAAAAACCAGTGCTGTTTTTTGTCAAAAAATGATAAATTTCGACAGCCTAGATACGCACCCAATCCAAAAACCAGTTATGGATAAATCGATAAATTGTGGCGAGGCAAGGTATGCAGTGGAAGCGCAGGCGTTCGCCGACCAGCGGATGCAACAATGTTGTTCTGAAATCCGGCAAATCTCACAAATGAAGCAGCAATTCCTTGGTCAGCTCATCGATTAACGCGTCGGTGTAACCCAATTCCTTCAGCCGCCATTTGAAGGCATTGCCCAGTTTGGCTTTTTTATAGATATTCAGCTTGTGCTCATTGCCGAAGCGTTCCGCTTGTGCGAACATTTTCCCGACCGCTTCCAGTTGTTTTTTCGGTAGAGATTTTTTGCCGCCTTTACCCGCTTCCACGCTAACGCGCTCGGCAAAAAACTGGGCGAGAAAATGGCCGCACTGGACTGCTTCATGCGCATCGAACCAATTGAAAAACATTTTATTACCCTCTAAACCGTTAAAAACAAGCACCCCGATTAACAGTGGCTCCCCGCCCAATCGCGGGCGAACTGCCAAGCGGTGCGCCCGCTACGCGAGCCGCGCGCAAGCGCCCATTGTAGCGCGGCGCGTTTGACTTCCGCGCTATCGATATTGGGCGCTTTCAGCTTTTTGAGCCAACATGCGGTAATTTCCAGGTATTCATCCTGGCTGAACGGGTAGAACGACAGCCACAGGCCGAAGCGCTCGGACAGCGACACTTTTTCCTCGACCGCCTCGCCGGGATGGACTTCTCCGTCTGCATGGCGCGTTTCCAGGTTTTCCGCCATGTATTCCGGCATCAGGTGGCGGCGGTTGGAGGTGGCGTAGATCAGCAGGTTGTCCGAGGGCGAGGCAATCGAACCGTCCAGCGCGGCCTTGAGCGCTTGGTAGCCCGGCTCGCCGGCATCGAAAGAGAGGTCGTCGCAAAACAGGATGAAACGCTCCGCCCGGCGCTCAATCAGCGCCACGATGTCGGGCAGGTCGAGGAGGTGGTGTTTGTCGATTTCGATCAGGCGCAGCCCCTTGGCGGCGTATTTGGCGAGCATGGCCTTCACCAGCGAGGATTTGCCGGTGCCGCGCGCGCCGGTCAGCAGCACATTGTTGGCGGGACGCCCCGCAACGAACTGGTGCGTATTCCGGTCGATGCATTTTTTCTGTTCCGCGACGCCGTGCAGGTCTTGCAATTGGATGTTATGCGGACAACGCACCGCCTGTAATTCGCCGCCCCCATCGCGGCGGCGACGCCAGCGGAAGGCGACGGCGTCCCAGTCGGTTTCTTGCGCGGGCTGCGGCAGTAACTGTTCCAGGCGCGCCAGCAGCGTTTCGGCGCGCGCGAAAAAACCGTTAGCTGCGATACTCTGCGTTGATCTTGACATAATCGTAGGAAAAATCGCAAGTCCACACCGTGGCGGATACGCTGCCGCGATTGAGTTCGATGCGCACGGTGATTTCCGCTTCCTGCATGACGCGGCTACCGTTTTCCTCGCGGTAGTCCGGCGCGCGTCCGCCGTTTTCCGCCACCAGCACGTCGCCCAGATACAGCTTGATCCGGCTCACGTCGAGGTCGGCGATGCCGGCATAGCCGATGGCGGCGAGTATGCGCCCCAGGTTGGGGTCGGAGGCGAAAAAGGCGGTTTTGACCAAGGGCGAGTGCGCCACGGCATAAGCCACCTGACGGCATTCCTCGCGGTTCGCGCCATTTTCCACCGCGATGGTGATGAACTTGGTCGCGCCTTCGCCATCCCTGACGATGGCTTGGGCAAGCAGGGCGGCTACTTCTGTAACCGCATCGCGCAACTGAGCATAGGCGCGGCTGTCGCTTGCGCTGATTTCCGCCATGGGCGCTTCGCCGCTGGCGATTAGCATGAAGGAATCGTTGGTGGAGGTGTCACCGTCCACCGTGATGCAATTGAAAGAACGGTCTGCGGCATGGTGCACGATTGCCGCCAGTAAAGGTTGGCTGATTGCCGCATCGGTTGCTATGTAACCCAGCATGGTCGCCATATTCGGGTGGATCATGCCGGAGCCTTTGGCGATGCCGGTAATCGTCACGTCTACGCCGTCTATCTGGATTTGCCTGGACAGCGCTTTGGGCAGGATGTCGGTAGTCATAATCGCTTGCGCGGCATCCGACCAGTTGTTTTCCTTCAGGTCGCCCACGGCGGCAGGCAGGCCGGCAACGATGCGCTCCAGCGGCAGCGGCTCCATGATTACCCCGGTGGAAAACGGCAACACCTGCTCCGGTGCGCAACCGAGCAGCGCCGCCAGTTCGACGCAAGTGCGCCGGGCGTGCGCCATGCCGGCCTCGCCGGTGCCGGCATTGGCGTTGCCGGTGTTGACCAGCAGCGCCTTGATCGGCTGGGCATTGCCCAAGTGTTCCCGGCACACGATCACTGGCGCGGCGCAAAAGCGGTTCTGCGTGAAAACCCCGGCCACTTTTGCGTTGCCACCCAAATGGATAACCAGCAAATCCTTGCGGTCTGCTTTTTTGATGCCGGCGCAGGCGATGCCAAGTCGCACCCCCTTTACAGCCAGGAGTTGGTCGGGTTGGGGGGTGAGGAGATTGACTGGCATTTGATTTAGTCCTTGCTGAGTTCCGAGTGCTGAGTTCCGGTGGTTTTACTCAGCACTCAGCACTCGGTACTCAGCACTTAATATGGTTAACTAAGTTTTCCGCAGCATTGCTTGAACTTCTTGCCTGATCCGCATGGGCAAGGGTCGTTGCGCCCGGTCTTGTCGCCGGGGCGGATGAAGGGATGTTGCGCGCTGCCATCCTCTTCGCTGCTCGCGGTGGCCAGCGCCTCGTCAAAATCGGCGTGGTGATACTGGACGTTGGACGGAGGCGGCGCTGCTTCAATCGCTTCGACATCCTCTTCACTACGCACCTGTACGGTCATGACGACCTGCGTCACCTCGCGCTTGACGGTGTCGAGCAATCCGGCGAACAGTTCGAAGGCTTCCCGCTTGTATTCCTGTTTCGGATTTTTTTGCGCATAGCCGCGCAAATGGATGCCTTGGCGCAGATGGTCGAGTGCTGCCAAATGTTCGCGCCAGTGGCTGTCCAGGCTTTGCAGCATCACCGCGCGCTCGAAATTGTGCAGGGTTTCCGCGCCGACCGCTTCCAGCTTGGCCAGATACTGCGCGTGGGCGGCGTCGCTGATGCGTTGGCGCAGGCCGTGTTCGTCCAGGCCGGTTTCGTTGTTGAGCCATTGTTGCAACGGCAGGTGCAGGTGCAATTCGGCGGCGAGGATTTTTTCCAGTCCCGGCACGTCCCACTGCTCTTCCATGCTTTCCGGCGGAATATGCTGGCCGACGAAGTCGTTGACCACATCCCCGCGCATGGCCTCAATGGTTTCGGAAATGTCGCCGACTTCCAGCAACTCGTTGCGCTGCTGGTAAATCACCTTGCGCTGATCGTTGGAGACATCGTCGTATTCCAGCAATTGCTTGCGGATATCGAAGTTGCGCGCTTCCACCTTGCGCTGGGCGTTTTCGATGGCGCGCGTCACCCAGGGGTGCTCGATGGCTTCGCCTTCGGGCATTTTCAGGCGGTCCATGATGGACGCCACGCGGTCCGACGCAAATATCCGCAACAGCGAATCTTCCAGCGACAAATAGAAGCGGCTGGAGCCGGGGTCGCCCTGGCGTCCGGCGCGTCCGCGCAACTGGTTGTCGACGCGGCGCGATTCGTGGCGCTCGGTGCCGATGATGTGCAGGCCGCCTGCCGCCAGCACTTGTTCATGCACTTTTTGCCATTCTTCCTTGAGTGCGGCGCTACGCTTGTGTTTTTCGTCCTCGGTCAGCTTTGCGTCGTCGCGGATGGCTTGAATGCCGGGTTCGAAGCTGCCGCCCAGCACGATGTCGGTGCCGCGCCCCGCCATGTTGGTGGCGATGGTGATCATTTTCGGGCGTCCCGCCTGGGCGATGATTTCCGCTTCGCGGGCGTGCTGCTTGGCGTTGAGCACTTGGTGCGGCAATTTTTGCTTGGTCAGCAAATCGGACAGGTATTCGGATGTCTCAATGGAAGTAGTGCCGACCAGCACCGGCTGGCTGCGTTCCTGGCAATCCTTGATGTCGTTGATAACCGCATTGTATTTTTCCTTGGCGCTGCGGTACACCTGATCCATGCGGTCGTCGCGTATCATTGGGCGGTGCGGCGGGATCACCACCGTTTCCAGGCCGTAGATTTGCTGAAATTCGTAGGCTTCGGTGTCGGCGGTGCCGGTCATGCCGGACAGTTTGCCGTACATGCGGAAGTAGTTCTGGAAGGTGATCGAGGCCAGCGTCTGGTTCTCGCGCTGGATGCTCACGCCTTCCTTGGCTTCCACCGCCTGGTGCAGCCCTTCGGACCAGCGCCGTCCGGTCATCATGCGCCCGGTGAATTCATCGACGATAATCACTTCGCCGCCCTGCACCACGTAATGCTGATCCTTGTGATACAGCGCGTGGGCGCGTAGCGCCGCGTACATATGATGGACCAGCGCGATGTTCGCGGCGTCGTACAGGTTCGTTCCGGGCAGCAACAGGCCGGCCTGGGTCAGCAATTCCTCGATATGTTCGTGCCCGCTTTCGGACAGCAGCACCTGATGGGATTTTTCGTCCACCCAGTAATCGCCGTCGCCGTCCTCTTTTTCCTGGCGCGTGAGCTTGGGCGGCAAATCGTTGATGCGGTAATACATGTCGATATTGTCGTCGGCCTGGCCGGAAATGATCAGCGGCGTGCGCGCTTCGTCAATCAGGATGGAGTCCACCTCGTCGACGATGGCGAAGTTCAGGCCGCGTTGCACCCGTTCGCCCGGCTCAAAGACCATGTTATCGCGCAGGTAGTCGAAACCGTATTCGTTGTTGGTGCCGTAGGTGATGTCGGCGGCATAGGCCGCCTGCTTGGCCTGATGATCCATCTGCGACAGGTTGACGCCCACCGTCAAGCCGAGGAAGGCATGTATCCTGCCCATCCATTCGGCGTCGCGCTTAGCCAGATAGTCGTTGACCGTGACGATGTGGACGCCCTTGCCGACAAGGGCGTTGAGGTAGGCGGGCAGTGTGGAAACCAGGGTCTTGCCTTCGCCGGTGCGCATTTCCGCGATTTTGCCGTGATGCAGCACCATGCCGCCTATCAGTTGCACGTCGAAATGGCGCATCTCCAGCACGCGCTTGCCGGCTTCGCGCACCACTGCAAAAGCTTCCGGCAGCAGATTGTCAAGCGCCATGCCGTTTTGCACGCGCTGTCTGAATTCATCCGTCTTGGCGCGCAATTGTTCGTCGCTGAGCGCAGCAATCTGCGGCTCCAGCGCATTGATGGCGCGCACCGTTTGGGAATATTGCTTAATCAGCCGGTCGTTACGGCTGCCGAAGATTTTTCTGACTAGTTTGGAAAGCATGGGGGATAGGCTTCACTCGTAAAAACTGCGACGCCCGCAAAAAGTGCGGGCGTAAAATTGTTGTGATTATACAGGTAATCCAGTTGCATGTAGGATGGGCAATGCGCGGTTTTTCTTGCGCCCCTTGGGTTATGCGCCGCAACCCGACAGGGGGCGGCTAACCGGGCAAGTTCAGGTAATGCTGGGGATTCTGCGCGGCGCCCAGGTGGCGCACTTCGAAATGCAGATGAGAGCCGGTGGAACGCCCGGTATTGCCGACCTCGGCAATTTTTTGACCTTTCAGGACGACATCGCCCACTTTCACGTTGATTTTGGAAGTGTGCGCATAACGGCTGACCAAGCCGTTGCCGTGGTCGATGTCTATCATGTTGCCGTAGCCGGCATAGGCGTCGGCAAAAATCACGATGCCGCCGCCGGCGGCGCGTATCGGCGTGCCGGCATCGGCCATGAAATCTACACCCTCGTGAAAAGCATTCTTGCCGGTAAACGGGTCAATGCGCCAACCGAAATTGGACGAATACCAACCGGTTGAAACCGGACGGCTGCTCGGCAGCGCGACTTTTTTCACCTTTTGCTGCAACAGCAGCGCTTCCATCAGTCCCAGTTGGTCGGCGCGCGCGTCCAGCTTGTTCATCAATTCATCGAGTCGCTGACCGAAATCCTCCTGGGTCAGGGCTTTTTGCGGAAAAGTGGATTCTGCGCCACCGCGTCCGGGTGGGGTGGCGAAATTGAACTCCTGGCGGTTCATCCCGGAAAGCTTGGCGAGCCGGTCGCCCAATGCATCCAGGCGTAACATCTGAGCTTGCATTTGCCCCAGCTTCACCGCCATTGCATCGAGATTTTCCTGGACGTAGGCGCGGTTTTTCGACAGTTCGTTCTGCTGCGCGCTCAATACCAGCGATTGCAGCAGTGGGTGGGGCAGTAGCGTGGCATGGAATAAAGACAGGTAGGTCAACGCCACCGCCAACAGCAGCGGCGTCAGCAACAGCACAATGCCGAGCAGTATGACCTGCTTGTTGCCGAACGTCAGCGTTCGCCCCTTTGCCAAACTGTTGGAAACTAGAATAATATGCATCGTTCTCGTCCCTTATAATTTATGAAGCTAGCGATGGATGCCCATAAGCTCGATTTTTTTCTCGGTACGGCGCCCAATCTGCAAGCGCTTTATCTGGAGACGAAAAAACTCGCTCTCCTGCAAAAGGCATGGGAAAAAGCCGCGCCCTCAGCGCTGGTTTCTGCATCGCATGTAGGCGCTTTGCGAAACGGCGCGCTCACCGTCTATGTCGGCAATGGCGCGGTCGCCGCCAAATTGAAGCAACAAGCGCCGCGTTTGCTTGGAAAACTCCAAGAATGGGTGAGCGAGGTTACTTCAATTCGCTTTGAAGTGCAAGTCAGGAACCCGGAAGTCGGCACACGACACAAAGACCTGGCGCTCAGCCAAGCCGCCCTGGCGTCGTTGCAACAACTGGAGGAAAGCCTGGACGATACGCCGTTGCGGGATGCGCTGCATAGGCTAGTCAAGCATCATTCCGGGAGAGGCTAACAAGCGATCTAGCCGTAGAGAAATAGGCCTCGCTGCCATATAAAACGCAGCAATAACGCACACAGTATTTTGATTAGGACTAAGCCATGAAACGATTTTCAGATGCAGAGCTGGAAACGCTACTTGATGACACCGAGTCTGACCGAGCGGAGCGCAAGGAAAGTTTTAAAGGCGACGTCCCTAAAAAAGCACGTCAGGCAGTATGTGCCTTTGCCAATGATTTGCCTGGGCACAACGAGTCCGGCGTGTTATTTATCGGCGCTAAGGATGACGGCGTTCCAGCGGGACTGGATGTAACCGACCAGCTACTGCTTTCACTGGCAGACATGAAAACAGATGGCAATATTCTCCCGCTACCCGTGCTTTCTGTAGAAAAGCGGGTTTTGAAGGGTGCAGAAATGGCTGTAGTTACCGTCATGCCTTCCGACATGCCGCCAGTGAAGTACGATGGTCGCATCTGGGTGCGCACCGGTCCGCGACGCGCCCTCGCCAATGAACAGGAAGAGCGTATTCTTAATGAAAAAAGACGATACAAAAATCTCCCTTTTGATATTTGCCCTGTTCCAACTGCAAAAATATCGGATCTTTCACGAGTGATTTTTGAGAACGAATTTCTGTCGGCGGCGTTTGCTGCCGATGTCTTGGAAGAGAATGGCCGTACTTATGCAGAGCGCTTGGCATCGTGCAAAATGATCGTCTCGCCTGACGACACAACACCCACGGTGCTTGGCTTGTTGGCTATCGGAAAGAGTCCGCAGGATTTTCTGCCTGGGTCGTATATTCAGTTTTTACGAATCGACGGAACTGAACTTGCTTCCTCAGTGGTAGATGAAGGAGACATAGGTGGGACGCTTGTTGGGATGCTTCGTCGCACGGAAGAAAAGCTAAACGCCCATAACCGTGCCGCTATTGATATTACATCGGGACCAACACACATTAGGGAGATGCCATACCCACCCGCTGCAATCCAACAAATATTGTACAACGCGGTGCTTCACCGAACGTATGAAAGCACCAATGCGCCCGTGCGGGTATACTGGTTCAATGACCGTATAGAAATCAACAGCCCCGGCGGGCCCTATGGCAATGTCACCAACGAGAATTTTGGCAAACCTGGCATCACCGACTACCGTAATCCGAATATTGGCGACGCACTCAAGACATTTGGGTTTATACAGGCATTCGGACGAGGTATCGCCACGGCCAGAAAAGCGATGCAAAAAAATGGCAACCCAGAGCCGGAATTCGATACGAATCAAAGCATTGTTGTATGCACACTAAGAGGTAAGCAATGAGTGCGCCGGTGCTGACATTTTTTAATAACAAAGGTGGCGTAGGAAAAACCTCGCTGATTTACCATCTTGCATGGATGTTTTCCAGCTTACGCAAACGCGTTGTGATAATTGATCTTGATCCGCAAGCCAACTTGACCGCAGCTTTTCTTGATGAAGATAAAATCGAATCCATTTGGAACCTGCAGAACATAGGCTCAACCATTTACCAGTGCGTTAAACCGCTGACTGGCGTTGGCGATATTGCCGAACCCTTGCTTCAGAACATCGCCACCGATTTGTATCTGCTGCCTGGTGACGTCAACCTGTCCGGTTATGAAGATGCCTTGTCTGCTGAGTGGCCAAACAGCATGGGTGACAATAACCTGTATCGCCCAATGCGGATTCTCAGCTCGTTCTGGCAGGTTATGCAAATGGCCGCCACAAAAGTACAGGCGGACATTGTTTTAGTGGATACAGGTGCTAACCTAGGCGCAATCAACCGCTCTGTGTTGGTGGCGACAGACTATGTGGTGATCCCGCTCGGAGACGACCTTGTTTCCTTGCAAGGCTTAAAGAATCTGGGACCTACCTTGCGAAGCTGGAAAAATCTCTGGCAAAAAAGATTGGATAACTGGGATGGCAACACAGAAGTGCATAGTTTCCCAGACTTCCGGTTGCCACAAGGTTTGATGCATCCTATTGGCTATCTGTGCCGGCAACACGGTGTACGGCTGGATCGCCCAGTGAAAGCCTATGATAAGTGGGTGCAGCGCATTCCCCACGTCTACCGGGAATCAGTATTGAATAAAGCTGACACCGCAAACGATCTTAAACAGGAAGATGATCCCTATTGCCTGGCGACTATCAAGCATTACCGCAGCTTGATTCCAATGGCGCAAGAGCATCGGAAACCGATTTTTGCGCTCACCTCTGCCGATGGGGCTATCGGCAGCCATGCCAATGCCGTACAAGATGCAAAACGGGACTTTAAACAGTTGGCATTAAAGATAGCAGCACAAATAAAAATGCCCCTATGAGGGCTATAGTGGACTGCCGCCCCAAGTCGGCACCGGGAAGGGAAGCTTTCGGTCTTTGCCGACGGTGGCGCTAGCACAACGTAACAACAACAGTTTCGGATAAAGGAGAGTCAGCTTAATCCGCATATCCGAAGTTGTGAATTGCCAGTCAATCTTCCTCAATGCGAAATAAATAATGTTGCATGGTACTAGGCTGTCGAAATTTATCATTTTTTGACAAAAAATCAGCACCGGTTTTTGGATTTTTTCAATTTACGGACTGGGTCAAATTTCCCCGTTCATGGTTCGACAGGCTCACCACGAACGGGGAAATTTGACCCAGTGCCTCGCATGTATGCCGAGGTTGCACCATGACAACCTGCCTTATTTTTAATCCGTTCGCCCTGAGCCTGTCGAAGGGTGAACGGATTAAAAATAAGGTAGGTTGTGACATTTCTTGGTAAGCCCAAAATCGGGAAACTAAAATTCGATAAAAACGCTGTATTTCGACAGCCGACGGTGGCGCCGATTTCTGACTTAACCTGTCAACAATTCGCGCTGCACTTCGTCCAAGCAACACCACTCGCCCTCGGCCAGCCCCAGCGTATCGAGTCGCAAGCCGCCTATCGCCGTGCGGCGCAATGCGGCGCAATGGTTGCCGGCGGCGGCCAACATGCGTTTGACTTGATGGTATTTGCCCTGTTCCAGCACGATTTCAAGTTGGTGGCCGGCTATCATGCGGCAAGTGACGGCGGATAGCGGTGCGGGTTCGTCGTGCAGTTGCACGCCGGACAGTAGCTGCGCGACCAGTTCGGGCGTCGCCGGGTCGTGCGTGGTCGCCAGGTAGACTTTGGGGATGTGCCGCTTGGGCGAGGATTGGGCATGGATGAACGCGCCGTCGTCGGACATCAGCAGCAAACCGGTGGTGTCGTGGTCGAGGCGGCCTACCGGCTGCACGTCGCGCCGAATGAGCGGCTCCGGGAGCAGGCTCAGCACGCCGGGGTGGTGGCTGGGTTTCCGGGAGCATTCATAATTGGCGGGCTTGTTCAACGCGAGGTACACTTTTTCGCGGTACGGCCACGCTTCGCCGAACAGCGTGAATACGAGGCCGCAGGTCTCGAAGGCGGCACGGGCGTCGGTAACGACTGCGCCGTCTATGCTCACTTCTCCGGCGGCAACTAATTCGCCGCACCATTTGCGGGAGCCGAAGCCCTGCGATTGCAGGATGCGCTCCAGGGTGGATTTGCTCATTTTTCCGCCAAGTTGCGCACCGCAGCCGCGATGGTTTCCGCCCAGCGCCGCACTTGCTCCTCGACGCGCCCTTCCACCATCACCCGCACCAGCGGTTCGGTGCCGGAAGCGCGCAGCAGCACCCGCCCGGAACCGTCCAGGTCGCGTTGCGCTTCATTCAGTGCGCTCTGGACGGCGGCGTCGTTGCGGAAATCGCAGCCTTTTGCAACGCGCACGTTAATGAGGATTTGCGGGTAGACGGTCATTTCCCGCGTGTAGTCGGCCAGCGTGCCGTGCGCCACGCGTAGCGCCTGCAACACTTGCAGCGCGGCGATGATGCCGTCGCCGGTAGTGTGCTTGTCCAGGCAGATGATATGGCCGGAATTTTCGCCGCCCAGTTGCCAGCCGCGCTCCTGCATCAGCGCCAGCACATGGCGGTCGCCGACGTTCGCGCGGGCGAAGGGGATGGCGAGCTTTTCCAGCGCGTGCTCCATGCCCAGATTGGTCATCAGCGTGCCCACCAGTCCGCCCTTGAGCAGGCCATGCTGTTGGCGGTGTTTGGCGATCATGTAAAGCAACCGGTCGCCGTCGTACAGTTCGCCGGTGCTATCCGCCATGATTAGGCGGTCGCCGTCGCCGTCGAATGCGACGCCGATGTCGGCCTGGTGTTCGCGCACCGCCGCCTGCATTTTTTTCGGGCTGGTCGAGCCGCATTCGTGGTTGATGTTCAGGCCGTCGGGCTGGTTGCCGATGGCGACCACTTCTGCGCCCAGTTCATGGAATACGTGCGGCGCGATGTGGTAAGTCGCGCCGTGGGCGCAATCCACCACGATTTTCAGGCCGCGCAAGTCCAGCTCGTTGGGAAAGGCGCTTTTGCAGAATTCAATATAGCGTCCGGCGGCATCGTTAATGCGTTTCGCCTTGCCGAGCCGCGCCGAGGGCATGGTGATCAGCGGCGCTTCCAGTTCCTGTTCTATCGCGTGTTCGGTGTGGTCGGGCAGCTTGGCGCCGCTGGCGGAAAAGAACTTGATGCCGTTGTCTTCGAACGGGTTGTGCGACGCGCTGATTACGATGCCCGCCTGGGCGCGTAGCGCGCGGGTAAGATAAGCGATGGCCGGCGTCGGCATGGGGCCGAGCAGCAGCACGTCCACCCCGGCGGCGGACAGCCCCGCCTGTAGCGCGGATTCAAGCATATAGCCGGAAATGCGCGTGTCCTTGCCGATCACCACCGCTGGATGATCTCCCTTTTCCGTGCTTAACTCCGAAACCAGCACCTTGCCGGCGGCATAGCCCAGACGCATCACGAAATCCGGCGTGATTGGCGCCTCGCCGACCCTGCCACGCACCCCGTCGGTGCCGAAATATTTTTTGCTCATCAAGCCGCTCCTAAAGAACACGCGAAACGGCGGATTTTACCTTAATGAGGCGGCTCGCCGGTAAAGTCATGCGGTTTTCCCGGTGCAGCAACACGGTCTTTGCAGTGAATGTTTAACGTTTTCCCGATAATTCGCGCAGATTGGGACAAGGGTTGCGAAGTAATTTCATATCCGTCGGAGTAAAATCCGCAACAGCGGCGCACACGCCGCAGGTTCGCAAGCAGAAGTCGTTGACATTTTTCATCGCAACAAACGCCGGATTTATGCCGCACCCATAAAGAAGTTTTAGAAAGATCATGAAAAAAATCACAAAAGCCGTATTTCCGGTCGCGGGCATGGGCAGCCGTTTTCTTCCCGCCACCAAGGCCAGCCCCAAGGAGATGATGCCGGTAGTGGACAAACCGCTTATCCAGTATGCGGTGGAAGAGGCCGTGGCGGCGGGCATCACCGACATGGTGTTCATCACCGGACGCAACAAGCGCGCTATCGAAGACCATTTCGATACGGCCTACGAAGTCGAAGCGGAGCTTGCCGCGCGCGGCAAGGATGAACTGTTGCGCGCCGTCCGGGGGGTGGTTCCGAAGCACGTGAATTGCATCTACATCCGCCAGAGCGAGCCGCTCGGGCTGGGTCATGCGGTGCTGTGCGCGCAGCCGGTGGTGCAGGACGCCCCGTTTGCGGTGATCCTGGCGGACGACTTGATCGACGGCGACCCACCCGTGACCGCACAGATGGTACAGGTTTTCCGGCGCTATCAATGTTCCGTGCTGGCGGTACAGGATGTGCCGCGCAGCCAGACCGGGCAATACGGCATCGTCAGCTCATCCAACCTGGAGCCGGGCGTGGAGTTGGTGCATGGCATGGTCGAAAAACCCAGCCCCGAAGCGGCGCTATCCACCTTGGCGGTGGTGGGCCGCTATATCCTGACGCCGCGTATTTTCCATCATTTGGCGCAGGTGCAGGCGGGAAGCGGCGGCGAAATCCAGCTGACGGACGGCATCGCTGCGCTGATGCTGGAGGAAAAACTGCTGGCCTATCGGTTCAACGGCATACGTTACGATTGCGGCTCGAAGCTGGGCTACCTCAAGGCGCAAGTCGCATTCGGGCTGAAACACGAGGATTTGCGCGACGAATTCGCCGCCCATCTGGAGACGCTGAAATAAGCCCAAGCCGGACGAGCCGGAACTAAAAAAACATTTACTGCAGAGACGCTTCAGGCGCTGAGAAATACGACACCACAAGGAAAAACAGGAAAAAACCATGCTTCCCTCTGTGCAACCTCTGCGTCTCCGCGCCTTCGCGGCGAGGCTTTCTACCGCCTTTTCCGGCTCGGGTTCAAAGGGGATTTTTTGCTGTTGACAAATGCCGCTAAAATGCACAAAATGCCGCCCGCGAAGTATGGGATTTTTGAATCGTGGCATCGGCGCTTTCATTCCACTCGTAACTTTGCAAAATCAATGGATCATGTTTCAAAGCTCTGCAAATCACCAATTCGTGGATTTATTAACTAAACTTTAAGGCCAAGAGGGATCCAACCATGAAACGTTTGCTCATATCAGTTCTTACTGCGGCTTTCTTTTGCACCGCTCAATCCGCCTTGGCTTCAGGAGACTACAACGACGTCCCCTCCGGCGATACGCAATATATAAATTGCAAAATTTATGCCATGAAAAAATGGGAAGGTGGCGGTGAACTCAGCCCTATCCCCGGCCAATCGAAGGCAGAAGCTTTTTGCACCTGCCTGTGGAATGAAACGCCGGACAATTTCCGGGGCGGCTTGGCTAAATTCTCGGAAAGCGAGAAGGGGGCGAGAATTAACAGAATTTGCGAAAAATATTCCAATTGGGGTGACTGATCCGCGCTATGCACGGACAGTTCTTGTTAGGAATTTGTGACATGGAATAATTGATGCCGCCCGGATTTTCCGGGCGGCGTTTTTGTTTGGGCGAAAGCTTACACAGTGTTACGTTGCCAATAATCGTCAATTATAGTATCTTTAAACACAGGGTTTCCTTAATTTAATTTTTAGGGATGACTTCAGGCGCAACATGATGTGATTATGCTTATCTGTCTACAGCACATCTAGTGTTTCATGTTATGAAAACGTAGTTACTATATTTTTATAGATTGGATTAAACATGTTCAAGAAAATAATAGCACTCTGTCTTACAGCCTTGTTTCTCAGCCACGCGGTCATCACGCAAGCGGATGATGTCATGGGAACCGGGGGGTATGTGGTTACCGTGGATGTTCCCACATACAATAATGGCGCCGGCCCCCGCATCCTTGTCGATGAAGGCCACAACAATTACCAGACCATAGCTGATCGATTCAAGGGCTTTGCTGACCTGATGATTGCCGATGGCGCCAGCGTCAATTCCTTACGCGTACCCATAAGCGCCAAAGCCCTGGCAGATGTGGACATCCTGGTGATCTGCAACGCCTTGAACGCGAAAAATGCGCAGGAAATGGCAACTATAGGCAAATGGCGGCTTCCGGCGCCAAATGCCTTTACTGACGAGGAGGTGAAGGCGATCAGCGCTTGGGTGCGTTCCGGCGGCTCCTTATTATTGATTGCCGACCACATGCCCTTTCCTGCTGCGGTGGAGAATCTCGGCAATGCGTTCGGCGTAGTCATGCAAGATAATTTCGCTTTTGCCGCCGATTTCACCTACAAACCCGGCGACATGAATTTGATCAAATTCCAACAGCCGCCGTCACAGCCAAATGGGGATAAATTGCTCGAAGGCGTGAACATGCCTTATGTCGTCACCTTCACCGGCAGTGCGTTCCGCATGAAGCCGGGGGTCGCCTACGTTCCGATTCTGGAACTGGGCGAAGGCACTAAGGTTGCATGGCCGAGCGATCATGCGGAGATTTCCGAAACGACGCCTTTTTCTGCCGGGGTAGGGCTGTTGCAAGGGGTTGTTTTGCCGGTGGACAGCGGCAAGGCGGCTATTTTTGGAGAGGCGTCCCTGTTTTCGGTGAATTATGCGACTTGGTGGAAAAACTACCCGCTCGGCTTCCAAAACCCCGATGCCCCCTACAACAAGCGATTTATTTTGGATGTGATGCATTGGTTGGCGCAGCCACGATATAAATGAATGCCTGGTGCGGCGATGCCCTGAGTGATCGCCGTGTATTGTGTTTCCTGATTAGCAAGGTTCTTCAGTCTTTGCCCATTCGCCCTTCGACAGAAGCTTCAGGACGAACGGGCAAAGACTGAAGAACCTTGCTAAATCATGTTGTGTTTTGAAGCGCACCCACAGGCTTGAACCTAGATTCCTCTGTTGACCGCTTGCCAAGATGTGTAGCAAATTGATTCTAAACAACTTTATCATGTATTTTGCGTGTACCCGTATGGTGAGAACGCTACGGGCTGGATTGCACGGTTTTCCGGGCGCATGGCGGCGTTGCAACTACAAGAGAAGGGAATGGAATGACCATTCCGCGTCGTTGCGCCTCTTGTGCCCAAGCCGTAGGCTGTCGGGTATGCCCTGCGCCCGGAAAACCGCACACTCCAGCCCGTTCAACAGAGGAATCTAGGTTGAACCAAATGACCACCCCAGTCAAAAAAAACCGAACGACGGTTTGGCACAATGCCACCATACTGCGCGAACACCGCAACGCGCAAAACGGCCACAAAAGCGTAGTTCTATGGTTCACCGGCCTATCGGGCGCGGGTAAATCGACGCTTGCTCATGCCGTTGAGGAACGCCTCCACCGGATGGGAGTGCGCACCTATGTGCTGGATGGCGACAATGTGCGTCACGGCCTGTGCGGCGATCTGGGGTTTTCCGCAGAAGACCGCAGCATGAACGTCCGCCGTATCGGCGAAGTAGCCAAACTTTTCGTCGATGCGGGGACGATTATCCTGGCCGCACTGATTTCGCCATTTCGCAACGACCGGGAGCATGTGCGCAGCCTGATGATGCCGGGCGACTTTCTGGAGATACACTGCAAGTGTTCCCTGGAAGTGTGCGAAACACGCGATACCAAAGGGCTATACCGCCGTGCCCGGAGCGGCGAAGTCAAGGAATTCACGGGCATTTCATCGCCCTACGAAGAACCCCTGGCACCGGAACTGGCGGTCGACACCGCGCATTTATCGCTGGACCAATCGGTGGATGCGGTTTTGGCGCTGTTGAATGAACGGGGCAAACTGGCGGCGTCCTTGCAATTCGACAACGACGCCATTCGTGCCGCGTAGTCTGGTGGTGAAGTGCGAGTTTGCAAGGGGGCGCAAGCTTTCCCTGTACTTTGCGCGGCCAATTTAGCCGCGTCTCGCGGGATGCGTGCATACCCGACAGCCTGACGGCTCTTGTGCCCAAGCCGTAAGGCTGTCGGGTATGGGCACGAGAGGCGCAAATTGTGCCGTGTGGCTGTTCCACTCAAGCAATTTGCAACGCGGAAGCCGCGCCCGCGAGACGATGGATAAATGCGCAATTTGTAGCCGTGCAAAGTATAGAGCCTAAAAGCGGGATTCACGCACGCTGTGCGGCATTGCCATGCCGCATCCAGGACATGGCGACTTCATATACCCGCTTATCCGTCGTCGCTTCAGAGTCATTGCTCCCGCAATTTTCTTTTGCCATCACGTCGTAGGGCTGTATTGGGATGCGCGCCAAAAATGATTGCCATTCTCTTTCACTTATCAGCCCGCACATATAAAATGCGCCGCAAAGCCCGATTGCCACACCACATCCCTGCGAAGTATCTATATCCGTGAGTACATCTTCTATTACATCAAGCGCCGTGCGCTTATCAATTTTTTCCATTTCAATTCCATTTCGGTTTTGGGCGGGTTAATCGAAAAGCCTTGTTTTAAAGTGAAAAATTCATCTTAACGCGTGTCTGCGGCATAGGTCGGCTCTTTTGAGCGTAGATACCATGCCTGCTAAGGCGGCACACGCGTCACTGCCGGAAAGACCAAGCCAGCTAATGCTACTATCGGTCGGCAATAATAACAACTGAAAGTAAAAACGCCAGTTGGTAGCTTATGCGCATGAAAAGCATTTCTGAGAGAGAAGCCTTTAGCCAGCGACTGGTCAAAGCGCTTAAAGACGTAAAAATCGATGTCGGCAGCCCGACGACTTTTGCCCGTGAATTCAACCGCCGTTATACCGGCAAGCCGATAAGCATCCATGCGGCAAGAAAATGGTTGATGGGGGAATCCATTCCCATGCAGGACAAGCTGCGGCTGCTTGCCGCATGGCTGGGTGTTTCTGCGGAATGGCTGCGCTTCGGCGAAGACGGCGGCGCCAGCAGATATACGGCCCAGTCGGACCGTGCGCACTATAATTCGCCGGACATTGAGTTAATCGGCAACATCAATCTGCTCAATGCGGAACACAAACAGGTGGTCAGGGAAGTTGTGCTTACGTTGCTGCGGCTGGAAACAAAAAGCTTAACGGAACGCTGCAAAACGCATGAAGACCTCAATAGGGAATCCGATTAGCCGGACGAGCCGGAATCAAACAGATGTTTAGACAGGATTTACAGGATGAACAGGATAGAAAACCCATCCTGACCCTGTAAATTCTGTTTATCCTGTCATTGTTTTTCGCGGAAAGCCGCTCCAGTGCTTGATCTCCGCTATATTCTCGTCAAAAAGCGTAAAGACTTGGCTGGTAAGATAATCCTAGGCCTTTTTCCAGACTGCGCTGGAAAAAAGAGGTTCGCTTTTGGCGAACAGCCAAGCCGACTCACGCTTTAGACGCGAAGGCGCGAAGAAAATCGAACCCGTATCTTTTTTTGCGAGTTGGGAATGAGACCGCCCATTCTTACGCGTCCCCCACTTCTTCGCGTCTTCGCGTGAAAAATTCTTATCGGAAATTGCGACCTTCATCTGAAATCGCAACTTCACAAGCGACAATTTGTTGTCGTTTGTTATCCTAGATTCCTCTGTTGGACGTGCTGGAGTGTGCGGTTTTTCGGGGGCAGGGCAAGGCGCAACGACGCGGAATGGTTGTTCCATTCCAAGGAGTTGCAACGCCGCCATGCGCCCGAAAAACCGTGCAATCCGGCACGTAGCGCCATCACCAAAAAGGTGAACGCAAAATATATGACAAAGTTGTTTAGAATCACTATGTTACGCATCTTGGAAAGCGGTCAACTGAGCTTTCTAGTCTCTTATCAGCCAAATGATCTCATTTCATGACAAGAATTTCATGCAGACTGTCAAAATTTATGTTATTTTTGATCTGCCACAATGGCTTGAACCCACAGGGTTTTTCTAATATGGCACCTACAAATGTAGGAATATTTGGGCGGACGTGAATCGGTGGAACGT
>Ga0172380_10004365_pt1 | contig 18237 bp, 29 predicted proteins | sample Leawe162metaG_FD_119747 | JGI IMG/M metagenome (GOLD analysis project Ga0172380, IMG submission 119747) | Leachate microbial communities from a municipal landfill in Southern Ontario, Canada - Leachate well 162 metaG | ecosystem: Engineered > Solid waste > Landfill > Unclassified | place... | reverse complement strand
GCCCTCTTGTCCATATGCCGCCTTCCAGTTCGACGGCCACTCTGCAATCCGGCCACGCCACGTCGAATTTCCACCTGCGAGGTTTATGGAATCGGTACTCGGTACGGTACTTGATTGCCGGCCCAATCCGGTCCCACATCGCGCAGAACTCGTCTCTGAGGTCGTACCGAGTCGGCGGCAACTTGGCGGTCTGGCGCTTCGCATCTTCCTTTATCAATTCAGCCAGCGGCTTACCGCCAATGGTTGCCGTGGCGATTTGTTCGGACTTGAATCCTAGTCGGCGGAGGTCGTCGGCGAGCGTCATTTCGTGTCCCTCTCCTTGATCCACTGGCGGCCGGCGGCGGTGGTGTGCATGATGTCACCGACGTACCACGTCAGCCCAAGCGACAATAGTTGTTGGCCCGGTCTGTATTCTTCGGTAACAAATCTCGCGTGCTTGGCCAACTCTCGCAGCAACGCCTCTTGGGGCTTGGTGAGCTTGACTGGTTTCATGGCGTGGGCTCCTTGTCCTGCGATCGCAATTGCACTAGAGCTTCGTCGAGTCCCTTTACTACAGCGGCTGCGCGTTCCCGCAGGTCCTCTGCAACTCTCACAGCCCCTATGATTCCAGTCTTCCGAACGAACGCCACGGCCTCGCCGATTTCTCGGTTGTACCACCTGCTACTGATCTCGATTCCACTGGCCGCCTCAAACTCCCTGACTGCTTTTTGCAAATGCTCCATTTCGTGGCCAGCTTGCGCCTCCCATGTTTTGCGGGCAGACTCAACGCGCTCCGACACCTGCTCTTTAACCGAGTCTGTCGATACGGTGCATTCGGATACAGTTCGCAGAATCGAGCACACCAGCAACAGGTCTACTGGCACAGCCTCTAGCTGCGGAGAGGCCTTCTCGATAGACGCAGTGTTCGCCTTGACTTCAATCAGACCCCATGCGTCAGGGACTTCGGCAACTGGAACCACCCCTGCCGGTGCGGCTACGTACCAGTGTTTGCAATACTTCTGGATGCCGACGGACTTCTCGGCATGAGCCAGTTCCTTTTTCCAGTCCGCGCGACTGACCTTGATTTCCACGCCGGCCAGCCAAAGCCCGCGACTAGGCCACACGGAGGCGATCACGGCGTCCGCGGTGCGAGTCTGGGACCGACCGCACCCAGTACCGTTGCGCACCTGAGGGAGACGCACGTAGGCCGGGCCCGGGAACACGTGGCGCAGCCGCTCGTAGACGGCCGCCTCGGTCCAGTATTTCGGCTTGGTGGCGGCACTCATGCGCGTTCCTTTGTCGCTCTCGCCACACGTTCTTCTGTTCGCAGCACAAATACGCTGCCAGTCCGCCAGGAAAGCGTGAAGCCGACTAAGTGCCTCCGGTCCTCTCCATCCACCTCGAAAACCTTGCACCAACCCTTTGTGCCGACGATGCGCAGCTCCCCGACATCGACCGCTACGTCTTTGACTCGCATCGTCTTGATGTCGTGCGAAGTCGACGAGCAAACCATGGCGATCAACTCGGACGCCGCCTTGACCAGCCGCTTGACGGCCTGGTAGTTCGGGACGGTGAATCTGTAGATGCTCAGGTCGTTCTTGAGAACCGCCACATCTTGTTGGAGCTGATCCAAGTCCAGCTCGGAGACGCCATCGCCCGGCCGGGCATTTTGGCTGGATGCCCGCCGACTCTCGGCCCTGGCTTCCAGCTCGAGCAGTCGCAGTTGCACGTCGGCCAGATCCTTGACCAACTGCTCGGCCGCGGCGGCGAGGTACAGCAGCGCGCTATACGTGCCGTCTGCCTCGGGGTTATTGTTGAGGATATGCTCCACGTCGGCGGCAATCTTCACCATGCTTTCTTCCGCCATCAGAACAGTCGTCCTTTCTCAGCCCGGCTCGGGCCGTTGATGATCAACGCTTCCGCCTTAGTTTGGTTGACCTGGTCGCGGCCCGCCAGTCGTCGCCAGGTCCATTTGCCTTCAGGGTACAACTGCCGAATCAGTGGGTGATCATAGAACCGACAGACCACGCGTGTCTTCTTGAACGCCGTCAACTGGCAAGCCAACTCGCAGTGTTGGGCCTCAGTGAACTTGTGGCGGTAGTCGTCGCCAGGGCCAGGGAACGGCGGATCGCAGTAGATGCCGTGGCCGTCTTTGTCCTGGCACTTCGCCAAGAAGGCAAACACATCGAGCACCTGAAACGTGCAGCGCCTCAGCACCGATCTCCAGCCAACCAACGAACGCACCGCCGAACGGAACCGCCCACAGGAGTCGCCGCCGCCAGCGTCCCAGCGAATCGAGAGCCCGCCCTTGAATTCGTTCTCCGTACCAGCCTTGCCGTTGCGCCCCATCCAAGCCGCGATGAAGAAATTCAGGGCCCAGCACTCGGATAGCTCGCCGTCCAGTCTGTCAAACGTAAAGCCGCCGCGTTCCATCTCCAGGCATTTCTGCTGGGCGTAGTGCAGTGTGTCGGGATGAAACGGCATGTTCATTAGGTTTCGAACCAGGTTCCCACGGCCGACATCCGAAGCCACCACGCAGGCGAGATTCATGACGTGGCGGTGCAAGTCACTGGCCACGATCGTCCTGGCCTTGAGATACAGCAGCTCCGTCATGCCGCCCGCAAACGGGACGCCTACCCAGTTGCAGCCGTCCAATTCTTCGCCCACATATCTGGCGATGAGGCGGGCCGATCCGTACCAAGGTGCCAGGGTCGTAACGGGTTTGGGAGGTGCGTTCATGCCTTTTTCATCGGCTCGCAGAAGAAACCAAGTCCTGCATACGCCACGCTGCAGTCGCCATTCGTGTCGCCGAGTCGCTCGAGAATCTCATCGATCGTGTCGCCACGCCCCTCGCGTGCTTGTTGTTGGGCGACGGCAACAACGATTGGATCGGGAGGCGGGTAGTCTTCGCCATTTGCCAGCCGGTTAATGATGCCGATCAGCGGGATAACTACGCCTGCCCCGAATGTCTTTCCTTGGTAGCAGTCCTCCCGGATGGTGTCGATGTCCGCTTGCTCCATCTTGCTCAGCCGGCTCATCGGCCTAGCCAGTTGAGACGCCTGCGCCGCGATCTTGTTCATGAGGCGATTCACTCTCTGCTGTGTCGAAGTTTGATTTCGTCAATGTCTCCGCGGCAATGGCAGGTGCAGCCACAGTGTGGGCAGGTGTGGGCCATGACTTACTCCTTGTCGCTCGCGGCCGGACTGGCCGGTATCGACTCCGTCACCGGCTTGGCCCTGACCATGCCGAACCGCGGCTCCCATTCGCCCATGTAGCCGGATCGTTCGTGGCTAGGGTCGCGACTCAACAGACGTGCTGCCTTGTCGTAATGCTCACGGCACGTCGAGAACAAAACAAACCTCGCAGTCGCACTGTCATCAGCGCGAACATGACCGCACGTGCGCACGAGTTCGACCGTCGTCAAGTCCGCTCCACACAGCGGGCAGTTGGCGATACACGCCCACACCACTTCTTTCGCTGGCCGCTTCAAGGTGAACTCCTTTGCATCCATCTCGAACTGGGACAGTTCCGTGTCACGAGGTCTACCCACCGGGACCCGCCTCCCTATGGCAAATGCCCTTTCAGGATCGTTGCCGGAATGTCGAATAGTCCCTGCCTCCCTGTGTAGGGGATGGGAGGCAGAACCGGCACGACATTTCCGAGTACCCAGCCAAACCGTCCGGGGCCAAAGGTCCCGAACTCCGCATCCAGCGGTTTGTCTCGTGGCGGCCACCGCATCGCGCGGCAGTCGAGCAGCTCGCAACAGGCAAGAATGCAGCCCCGAGTCTGCTCCCACGTGAGTAGGCCAACTCGCCAGTTCCGATCGGACGGTATCTGAAAACAGTTGGCTCGTAGCACATTCACGCAACGATGGCATTCGTCAGCAATCTCCGCGTCCCATTTCTTGGCGCCGAGGATCATGAGCGGCCCCCGATAGTTTGTGGCCCACGACCGGGTCTCGATCGTCTTCGCGCCGAGGCCGATCAGCGAAGCATAGGGCTGCCACAGGCTAAGAGCTTTCACGGGAGTCTCCAGATCGTTTGAAGGAATCCGCAGGCGGGGGCTTGGTGGCTTTGACACCCCGCCTGCGGTGACCACCGTGGTCAGCTCTCCTTGGCTTCGTTGGCGTCCTTCGGCTTCTCGGGCTCACCCTGCTCAGACTCGTACCTGGCCCGGATCATGCCCAGGGCGTCTTCGATCGGCTGCTTGCCGTCCTTCCCGATCCCCTTCACCTCCTGGTGCCAGAAGGTTTCGCGGCGATCCATCATGTCGGCCAACTCGCCGAGCGTCTCGAACTTGCTGGCCTGCATCGCCTTGACGTGCTTGTCCGTGACACGCGAGTCGGCTTCGCGGAGCCTGTCGACCTCCAGATACCGCCAGGCCTTGGCCTTGCCGTTGGCGGATGGTGTCGGCAGGGCCGGCGCCGAGGTTCCCTCTGGAGCGATATTCCCTTCCGTGGAAGGCTTGGACTCAACGTCGATCACCGTCTGCTTCGGTTGGTCGAATAACGGGTTCACTTCTTTTCTTGCCCGTACCAGGCGGCGCAGCTCGTCGACGTGGTGGGAGTAGCTCTGCTTGGCCAGCTTGTAGCTCTCCTTGGCGTCGTCCATGCCGAGCCGCGATTGCTGACACGCCTCCTCGGCCTCCTCGATCTTCGTCAGCAACTCGTCCGCTTCCTCCAGTTCCACGAGTCTCGCCTTGGTTGGAATCTTCTTCGCTGACAGAGCCTTCTTGACAGGTTTCTCGGCAATCGCCGTGGCTGCTGGTTTCGCGGACGCCACTGCCGTTCCCGGTTTCGCTTTCTTCTTCTTCGCCACGATCTTCCCTCCTCTTGGTAATTTGGGTTGCTTGTAAGCGCTCGTGGTCACTTGCCGCGTGCGCAAAAGTCCTTACTCGTTACGTACCGCTCCACACAGCGCCATTGCCATCCGGCCGAGGTCTTTGCCGCATGCCAGCCGTGGATCACCAGCTCGCGGCCAGGCTGGCCGATCCAGGCCATGATCTGCTCAGCCACCTTGGGATCGCGTCGGTAGTGGCGCAGGTGCGCCGCCACCTGCTTCTGGCTCGTCGTCTGCACGAGAACCACGATCGGGATCTCGGGGTGGAACGCCAGCAGGTCCGCGAAGCCAAACAGGTCGCGGCGGAACCCGCCGGCGTAGATCGCCTTTTGGGCCTTGCCCTGGGGCTGAGGGATCCACTGCTCCACCTTGTCGGCCACGTAGCCGCGCCGGCGCAGCAACTCCAGGCTCTTCTTGTTCGAATCCGTCGCACCAACGCCCGGGGCGGGCGTGATTTTCTCCCGGTGTTTTGCCACGGCTATACTCCCTCCGTGATCGGCCCGCGTGGCTCGGCGAACACGGCAGCCATCTGGGCGCTCAACGCGTTGAGCCGATACAGACGCAGGTACCTGGATCGTCCGCGGCACGCATCCTCGAGAATGGCGTCGACCGCGTCCACATCAGGTTCGTCGTGGTCCCGGCTGGAGCACCAGAGGCCGCTCTTTCCGGCCACGGTGAACAGCCACCGGCCGCAATGCTGAATGTGGAGCCTGGTCGCTATCGGTCCTTCCGGCCGGTCGGGAATGACCTGGTGGCACTTCGGGCAGCGTCTCTCGGTCGTCATGCCGTCAGCTCCCTGAAGCGTTCCAGGAACTGTCTTTCGGACTCGCCTGGACTCAGAGGCCATGCCAGCTCTGGATACGGCTCGACCGACGTGGATTCCGCAGGGATGTCGTACAGATCGCGCCGTTCTCGCTCGCGCTCACGTAGGTCGACGGCGTGGATCTCCTCAGGCATCCCGCGAAAGAGACCGAACTTGTTCGCCACGGCCTGGAGGATCTCCTCCTCAATGGCCACGTAGGACCGCATGTAGACTCCGCCGCCCGCATCAGGAACAGCGAAGAACACGAACGGCTTGATTGGCGACGGCACGTCTCCGACCCACGCTTCGGCGGCGTCGTGCAGCAGTCCCCACAGCGCGGCGTAACGGTCGTCGCCAAACCGACGACTCACCTCGACGCAATGCTGGGCCACGGTGTAGAGTCGATCGGAAAGCCCGGCGAAGCGGAATTTCCCGGCCAGTCCGTGGGCGATGTCCTCGATCGTGATGATGTTCTTCCAGATGGCGAACGGATAAAACACCCGCCCAGACGCCATGTTGAGGCCTGGGCCATTCTCGGAAATCGTGCCTGCCGTGGATTCCATACTCAACCTTTCATCTCGTCGAACTCGTGTGTGGGTATCACATGCACCGAAGGACACCTCCGGTCATCACCGTGGAGCGGATGTCCACAAGCACAGACGTTCCAGGTTTGGGATTACGCTTGGCCACGCGGCCAATGGCGTATTTACGATCCGCTACCTTGGCCACCGCCTGATTCTGCAGGACATCGCCCGCTGCGTTTCCAGCCGTTCCGACCAATTCCCCCAGCTCCGCCGTGGTTGGCTCGCAATCGAACTCGAAGACACCGGTCGTGGCCACGCGAATCGGCGACGTGTCGCCAGCCCGGCTCCGCCGCATGGCCACGCCCAGAAACTTCTGGACGAACGCGAGGTCCGTGTCCGGCTCCTGATCCGGATCGTCGGCCAAGGTCGCCATGGACGCCGGCTTGGCGTCATCCACGTCCTGCCAGACCATGTCCCCGATCTCGATCACGGTTTCGGCATCGACGGCCGCCTCCACCGGATTCGTATCCCCGTATCTCCAGCGCATCTTGTCGCTCATGATCATTCCCTTTCGTGCTTGGCACTTCCTTCGTCATTTGCGATCCGCCTTCCGCATCGCTATCATCCATCATCCCCTTTGGCCTGCTCCTGCTTGGGTCGATACCAGCCGGCATCCTGGCGCAGGGAATCGAACCGCGCGAAGAAGACTCCGCGATCTCCAGACGTGTTGGCCAGCGTGCCCTTGACGTAGTCGAGATCGCGAGGCTTTCGCCGCGCGGCCGACTTGAATCCATCCAGGAGCCAGTCCTCGCCGTAGGTGGTGACGGCCAGGTAGATCAACCGAGCAAACGTCCACCGCTCTGCCTTGGTGAGCCGGCCCGTGGTGGAGAAGATCCTGAGGGCCTGGTTCCCCAGCGGGACCAGATCTCCCCAGGTGACGGCCGGCGACTCCCCCGCTTCCTTCGTTCCTTCGTACGTCGACGTTAATGACGAGGAAGGAAGGAACGAAGGCGCACGCACGCACACGCGTGGGGTTTCCCCTGCGGGAATGAGGTGCGATGGCCGGGCGTGGCCGTGGATCTCCGTTTGCTGTTCAATCTGCTGTTCAACTTGACACCCCGGGCTGTCAAGTTGAGAGGGCGGGGTGTCAAGTTGATAGCCCGGGCTGTCAAGTTGACCGCCCATGCGCGGGTGGTTTGACGATACGCCAAGCATGTGGCGAATCTGGATCCAGTCGATCGCCAGAGAGTTAGAGGTCTGGCGGCCGGCGGAATCACAGACGGGTTCGACGACCAGCAGGCCAACCTTTTTCGCCTCCTGGACGGTCCGGCGCGCCGTGCTGATCGAGCAGCACAGCCCCCACGGCATCGTGGCCAACTGCTCGCAGCTCGCGGTTGCTGCCTGACCATCGAAACCACCGGAGGTCTTGTCGAAGACCCATTGACAGAGCGTCGCCACGCGCAGGTCTACTCTGGATTGCTGCACAGCGAACCAGAGCAGAATCTTGCGCTCGGCACACGTGGCTTCGGCTGTGGCGAACGGTAGTTGCGTTTGTTGACCGCTCATCAGGTGTCGCTCCGTCGTAGTTTGGTGCAAGTCGCCGCCGGTCTGCACCAACTCCGCTGGAATCTCCGCCACTCCGGGTCTGTACACCCGCCCTCGCCGCGGTACAGCATTGCGAACGGAAGGAATCCAGCCCGCCATGCGGCGTTGAGCCGTGCCTCGGCCATGGAGAACGTGTCGCCCCGGTAGCCAATCAGGACATAACACCGAAGCCGGTGGCTCTCCCGAGTGAATCCAGCCTCCAGAAGCTGCCTTCCCGATGCCACCAACGGCTCGTAATCGCCAGGCGTATCGTAGGCCACGAAGATCACTGGACGAGGCCGCATCTCCGCCAACAGGTTGACGTGCCAGCCCCGGAGCCTCGCAACATCAAGACCGCCGGTGAACTCCGCCCGCCTATTCTGCCGCTTCAGCATCGCGAAGACGGCGCGAATGTGCTGTTCCGAGCAGGCTAGCAGATTATCGTCTTGGACCTTCCAGCCATCGACGATGGGCAACTCTTGAACTTCGCCCATCTGCAATCTCCAGACCCAGCAAAACCAGCAACGATTGGGGCAGCCGCGTGAAGTGATCGTGTAACCGGGCTTCAGGTACCGCCCGCCGATGAATTCCCCCGCCGGCTTCCCGAACGCCGGACCGCCGACTTTCACAGGGGCGACCCTTTGCCACTGCCGTACAAGCCACTTCACCTTTGGCAGATCCCACGTGAACGCTACCGAGATATGCACCTCGTCCGCCTCGTGGAACAAATCCGGAGCGGCGTAGGGGTTTTCGCCGCACGGCCAGACGGCCAGCGCGTCCATCGGCGTGGCGTTCGTCTTTCTCGGGAAAACACGGATGATCTTCATCAAAACCCCTCGCCGCTTACTTCCCGAAAATCAACTGCTGCCGCGTGCCGTCCGCAAAGTGGTCCTCGTAGGGCTCATCCGCCACTGGCTCGTCTCCGGTCCATTTCTGTGGCCAGGTGTTGGCCGCGATCAGCTCGCCAATTCGAGCCACTTCCTCGGCGCTGAGGATGTCGATCGACGCCGGCCGTCGCCGCTTGGCGCGCAGCTCGGCCAACTCCTCTGGCCCCAGCATGGCCTGCACCTCGGCGGAAACGTCGATCCCGGCCGAGTTCACCCGGGCCTGGATGTCGAGCACAGCCGCCAACGCCATGCGTCTGGCGTCCATGGTCAATGGCCCCATTCGGTTCTGGTTGGCCACCAGCGTGCCGTCTTTGCGGGATTCTCCGCCCGGCTTGCGCAGCCGCCATTTTGGTAACCGCAGCTCACGGTAGAGCGGGCGCAGCTCCTTGAGCGGCTCCAGGTGCCTCCAGGCCGGCAAGGACAGCACGTAATCCAAGGCCGTGTCGCGGTTGGCCAACGGGCACCCCAGGCAGCCCGTCCGGGCGTGATTCTCCTCGGCCTGGTCGCCGCCATAGGCCTCAGCCAACAAAGCCGTGGCAAACTCGCCATGCCGCGGCGTGGGAGCCCAGTCGCGCAGATACTGCCAGACGTGGCAGACCCGCCAGTGCAGGATCGGGGCCAGGGTATCGCAGAGCGACTCTGGCAGCGTCTCCTGATACCATCCCTGGCCGCACTCCGCGCCGTTCTTCCCGCAAGAGAGAGCAATCCGTGAATCGCGCGTCGCGGATTCTCCGATCCGCACGCCTGTGAGCATCAAGACCTTTTCGCCCAGATGACCAACCAGTCGCTCCAGCTCCCGCTCCATGGGCTCGATCTTGATCTGCGCCGTGCACCAACGCAGCGTGTTGTTGTTGGGCGGAGGCACGCCGCGCCCCAGCATGTAGACGAAGAATCGGTCGTCCATCTCGGGAAGGACGACACGCACTTCGACGCCGCGGGCTCGCAACTGGCCCATGATCTCGTGGGCAGACGCGGAGAGCGGCGGAAGTTCCATGCGCGTGTCGGCGTAGAGGACGGTGAGCGTCTCCGGGGACTCGATCTGCCTGGAGTCGATCAGCCACCACACCAGCGTCAGCAGGAGTGTCGAGTCCTTGCCTCCCGACCAGGCGATCGCCCAATGCCGATGCGTCGGGCCGAATGTCCGCAGCGATTCCACGGTCAAGCCGATCGCGTCGTCGATCGTTCGCCGCGCGCCGTCGAACAATGTCGGTTGTCGGTTCATGTTTCGGGGCTCCAAGTTCCGCTCAGTTGCCAGACGTCGGCCGGGTACCAGTCTCCGTAGGACCTGGGAATGTTGGCCATAATGGCCGGGGCGATCGTGCTCTCCCATTCGTCGAATCCAATCACCCCCACGTTGCAGTCGTACATCATTGCAGCGGGCCGCCAGCACACGACCCAGTGCGTCCGAGTGGCTGCCCATTTCGCCGATCCAGTCTTGTCCGTCCACGGACCAGTCCACTGGATGCGCACGAGGGAGACAGGGCCACCGAACATGGCCGCGATTCCCTGCTGATAGTCGCGCCCGCCTGAAGGGTTGCTGACGGGCGTAAACCTCTCCCCAAAATACTGCAAGCCGGCGGCCATCATCATGGGCGACGTGTAACGCCGCGTCTCGAAGTCGGGTATGGCCGGGCGAACCAAGTCCAGCGTCGTCTGTAGGGCGAACGCCAAGGAAGCAGGCCCGCAGTTGCAGCCCCATGCCTTGCGGGCGGCCAGGAATTCGTCTTCCGTGAAAGTGGCGGTCAACATGGCTATCCTCACTCCAAACGCTTCTGAGCCCAGCGGCCAAGATGATGATGCTTCGCTAAAGCCTCTAAGCTCCGATCAAAGCACTGCTCTGCGATCCACAGCGACTGGGCCAGCGGGCGGAGGTTTCCGCGGATCCCGGCTGCCAGCAACTGCCCCCAAATCGTGCAAATCGCTTGTTCTCTCTGAATGTATCGATCGAGTTGTACTTTGGCCGCATGCAGCGAGCACGCAAACGCGTCGGCGCAGGCAGGCGATTGAGCCGAATAGGACGTCGGGCCCGTGAGCATATGCGACGGCATCGACAGCGCCTTCATGAGCTGCATTTCCGTCACCTTCGCCACCGCATCCGCGATAAGATTCGTGGGCGCGAAGCCCTTTGGGTCGATGGTGAATGTGTATTCGAGCTTGTGCAGGTTGTTGCACTTCGCCATCAGATCTCCCTCCCATTACACGTTCACTACCGCGCTTCCAGACGGCGTCCGCATGAGGGTCCGTCCAATTGAGACATAGCGAGACTCGGCCCTGGCGACTCGTTGATTCTGCAGCCGGCCGTCAATTACAGCCGGACTCACCAAGCCGTTCGGGTGCAGCTCCTCGTCGTCGCAGTCGAATTCAAAGGCGGCGCCGGATTCGATGCGGATCGTGTTGGCCTGGCCGGCTAAGCTCCGCTGCATGGCAACGCCCAGGAAGCCCGCGACGAACGTCTCCAGGCTGGGAGCGTCACTTGCTGGCCTGACGCCGTCCGCGGAGTCGTAGACCATGTCGCCGATCTCGATCACCGTCTCCGCCGCGATCAGGCGGTACCGCTCCTTCGATCGCCCGAATCTCCACCGCATCCTGTCGGCCATGGCCTTTCGCCTTTCGTCACTCGTTCGGACGGATCTAACGCTTGTCCTCCGCCTCCATCGCCTCAACAACCTTTTGCATCTTCACCAGCGGTACGCGGTACAACTCCTCCCGAGTCTCCACGCGAAGGCGCAGCCCAATTCTCCCCGGATCAACCGTCGCCATTGCCCGCGCAAGAAGAGAATCACGCTCTTTTCGCTCGGCTCGATCCGCCTGGATGTCGGCCGCCGTAATCTTGTAGCGGTGGAGGATCTTTCCTTGCCGCCCGTCGTCGGTCTTCTCGTATGAGCACGCGACCAGCGGTGCATCTCCGCGCGGCATGCTGGTCACGGTTACTGTTTCTCCATTCCACGGGAAGCGACAGCCGACGCAGGCCCGGCCTTTCTTGCGCTTCCCGCCACCGTGCGACCACCGCCCGTATTGTTCGCAGGCGACGTCGTCAACGATGAGTGGGCCACGACCCTTCCAGGCCTCGAACGCCTGGATTGCCGACATGTTGTCCACCTTGACGGCTGTCGCGTAGAAACTCTCCGCGAATCCGCCATTGTCAGCACCGCCCCAATAACCGAACCTGAACGATTCGGATGTCGTTAAGAAATCGCCCGTGGCGAACCGAAACCCAGAGCCGATGGCAAGCTCCAGGGCGGCTGACATCGCGTGGTTCAGCCGTTCGTACGAGAAGCCAGTACCGCGGTTGCAGTGATCCCACACCATCTGCAGCAGCTCGATCGCAGGCGACACCGCTTTCTTTTTAGCCATGACGACTCCTTGATGTCACTCGCCCCAGGTCAACGCCCCATCGCCTGCGAGCAGCTCCGGAGTGACCGAGACCCTAGTCAGTTGGTCCTCGGTGAACCCGAAAAACTCTTGGTGTGCACGGAACACACCGACGGAATACAGCGGTGTGCCGTCGCAGTCCCGGTAATGCGACGTTACTTTCAGCCGGGCGTGGACCTTCAAGCACATTCCGTACCCCTGCCAGCTATCGAACTTCACTTCGACCAGAGTGCCGACCGGTATCCCGTGCGCCTTGGCCAAGTTGTTTTGGCGAATGGTTTTCCCGTTCTCCTCCACTAGATCGCCGATAAAGAAGAGTTTCATCGCTCACCTTTCGCGATTTGTCCTCGTTCACGCTGCCTGGCCGATCGCCCGGCAGATCGCCTCGGCGACTGGCGGACAAACCGCGTTTCCCACTTGTTTGACCTGTTCGGCCTTGGTGCCGAAGAGCATGTACCCGGGCGGGAAGCCCTGGGCCGCTGCCAGCTCGTCCACGTCCAACATGCGGAATCCGATGTCGAACACGCCCAGCTCGGCCATCGTGGCCAGCAGGGACCGCATTGCCGGGCTGGTGTCGCCGGCCATGTTGGCCAGGCGCTCAAAGTGCCGCTGGAACTGCTCGGCGGAAAACAACGCGTGGACGACCCCGAACCGGTCCCGCGTTGTGATCGTGTCCACCGGCTGGTCTACCCCCTGCACGGTCCCGGTGCCGTAGTATTTCGTGAGCCAGGGAATGCAAATCGCTCGCTCGCCGCCCTTGGCCGTGGTGATGGTTCCCATGGGTTCGTGGACGCTGTTCACGCGATCGCCGTTCGAGCCGCTCTGTGAGAGCATGACGGTGAACGGCATGGCCAAGCCGACGCCTTGCTTTGTGGTCACCACGCCAAGTGGGGCCTCGACCGAGAAAGATCGGTTGCCGGTCTTCGCGTCCTCTCCGTGGTTCACGTCGAACAGGTACGGCATGACGACGTTGCCCGGTCCGTGGTTGGCTGTAATGACGTTCAAGGGTTCGTTGATCGAGGCAGACGGCTTGTCCTTCTGGCAGTCGTAGTATCCCTGTCTTGGTAGAAAGAATGGCATCGTCAGCCCGTAACGATTTTGCGTGTCCAGCGTGGGGATCGGATCTTCAGGGCTGTAGTTCCGACGCTCACCGTCCGGACCGTTGTGGAACTGGGAAATGAAAGGGATCGCCAGTCCGTGGTGCGCCCCCGACGTGCAGATTGTGCTGACGGGCTGTCCCGGGTCCGCCGCGGCCTGGTTGTTGCGCAGTTCGACAACGTAGGGCCCGACGAATTTCCGCAGCCCGGCCTCGATTCTCCGCAGCGTCTTTTCTGCCAGACACCGCTTGCGAGAGAAGATCGATGGGCAAGGCTTGCTCCAGTTGATGATCTCATAGGCCGGTTTCCAGCGTCCCGCGTGTGTCGGCTCGGGCCACGGGATGTCTTTCCGAGAGTGCTTTAGCCGGCCGACGATGAACAACCTGTGCCGCTTCGTGGCCGCTCCGAAGTCCGCGGCGTTCAGGACCTGGGCATCGATCTGGTACCCGATCGCCTCTAGGGACTTGATCCATTGGCGGTAGATCTCTCCCTTACGGCTCTTGATCGGTCGGCAGTCAGCGTCCAGCGGGCCCCAGTCGCGAAACTCGCGAACATTCTCGATCATCAGCCAGGCTGGCCGCTTGGCCTCGGCCCACACGCACACGTGCCAGGGCGTGGCCCGCTTCTGGTCATCGATCGGCCGTCCGCCGCGCGCGATGCTGTGGTGGGTGCACTCGGGAGAGGCCATCAGCAAGTCGATCTCAGGGATCGTCGTATCATGCCGTGGGTCGATGTCATCAATGCGGGCGCAGATGTGCCGCACGTGGGGATGGTTCTGCCGATGCGTCTGGATTGCCGTGCGCCAGTGATTGACCGCCAGAACCACGTCCACGAACCCCGACGCCTGTGCTCCCGTGGTCGTACCACCGCCGCCGCAAAACAGGTCCGCCGCTCGCAGCTTCTTGCCCTTGGCCGTCATGGCTTCGTCTCCTCTTGCACGTATGCGGTTCCGTCCTAGCGGTTAAGCACCAGCATTGCCGTCTTGATCTTCGTTCCTGATTCGAGGAAAGAACCATCGGGCAGATCGTGCCATTCACTTGCCAGCGGCATCAGGCATTCCCGCTGCTTGGGGCCGTTTGCGCACAGAGCCACCATCCGACCGCCTGGCTTCAGAAACGCGCAGGCGTGCTTGATGTGGATGATATCTTGGCCTTTGGTAAATGGCGGGTTCATGAGCACTCGATCAACCGGGGAAATGTCTGCGGTGGTGACGCCCAAAAAGTCGCACACGAGGACGCGAACCCATACCGCAAATGCCTCGCACGTAAGGCTCTCGAAGTGGCCAGGGTCAATCTCCACTGCCGTCACCGTAACATGCGTCTTTCTTGGAATGGCTCGGATGATATTTCCCGATCCCGCGCTGGGCTCCAGGATCGTGTGTCCTGGCAGAATCTCCGCAAGCCGGACCATGCGCTGGGCGATGGCTGGCGGCGTCGGAAAGAACTGCGTCTCCTGCTTAAGGTTCCGCGCCACGCCAGACGCCGTAGCTCCTTGAATCAACTCCCGTGGGTCTCTGTCAAAAACGTGGGAACGCTCCTTTCGGCTCCATCTTCCTCCGGCTGCCCTCAGCACCTTGTTGACTCGCTCGTATAGGCCGCGGTCGATCTGGCCAACGAGGACCACGCTGCGGTCCGTGATGGTTGCCGAGTTGAGCACCTCGCGCACGTCGTCGTCGATCCTGAAGGTCTTAGCCATGACTATCTCGCGTTACTCCGCAAATCTGCCAGCACTTCGCCGGTATCAGTCAGGTAAACGATCTCAGACAGCGGGTGGCAGTTGAGCGTCTGCCCGGCCCATTCGCCGTCCTCAAAGAGAACATCGAAGTTCGCGGAACTGTTGTGCCCGACGATTCGCCCGCGATCTCCGCCGACGACGACCAGCATTCCGGCCTTCGCGAACGGAACACCGCGGTACTCGGCAACTCGCTTGATGCCATCAGTCGTTGTTGGCGGACCCAGCCGACGGACGCGAACATCAGTAAATGCGACGCCGTCCAAGTCGAGATCCAAGACGAATTGCCGCTTCGCCCGTCCAGGAGACGTGTGATTGACCACCGTTTCGTGATCACTGCCGCGAATCCGGCATGCGTAGGATTGCAGTACGCAGCTCAAGATTCACCTCTGATTGCAGCTTCCGAAATCCTTGCGACTTCGCGCGACAGGTGTCTCGCATCGCGCATGGTGAAACTCAAGTCCGGCCGGTTGGCAAACCACACCAGCGTTCGGACCATGTTGGCCGCCTGGTCGTCCGTGTAGACGAACACGTAGGCCTCGCCGTTCGACATCCGGCGCCCGAGGAAATTGAGGGTTACCATTCCTTCCGGCTGAACATCGTTAACGGCCATTGGGCGACTCCGTTGTTCATCTCTTGTTGACGCCGCGTTTTCTCCGCACGCAGCCGCGCAAAACCCACGCCTCCACGCCGTCACGAAATGCCACGCGCACCTCGTTGGTCAAGCGGTCGAAGTCCAGTACTCGGCACTCCTGTCCGATCCGGTCCGACATCTTGACCCGCGAGTGCCAGAGGTAGTCAAAGTCGTGCCCTTCCATGATGCCGCCTTGAACCGTCGATCACCCATCGTTTCGTGGCTGGTTGGTCCGCTCCCCGCGACTGCTGCGAATCTGTCCGATGCGCTCCGTGCACAGGCTCGTGATCCGCTCCTTGCTGGATCGGCTGAGGCGATCGTCCTTGCCGGCCGCCTTGGCTTCATCGCTCACGGGACGCAGATCCGCCGCCTTGCCGATTCGTTCGGCGTACTCGGCGATGAGCATGTCCTGCTCGCGATCGTCGTAGGTGGTCGTTACCGTGGGCTGGACATCGATCGTGTCACCATCCGGCTCCACCAGGCCCTGCTCGCATCCGGTGAGGATGTCGTAGATGCGGGCGTACAGCTTGCGGTACGCCTTACCCAGGATCGCGTCCACGATTTGCTCTTTGTTGACGCGAACCGGAATGGATCGCTCCTGGGTGCAGTCGATTTCTTGTTTGACACCGTTCAGTCTCCAGGACGCTTTGGCCGGAACCACCGTATGGCCTTCAGCTCCGCGAGGCACGTGGACCTCCGCTTTCAAGTCGGTCAGTCCTGGCCATTCGAGAATGAGCCGCTTGAGGCCCGGCTTGCGAGCGTAACACCTGCCCGACATGATCATCCACTCGCCGCCGACGGGGCGCAGGCCACGAAGCGTGGCCTCGATCAAGGAGGTCTTGACCACATCCTCGGGATACCCGATCTGGCCGCCCTCCTTTGGCTTGTCCTTGTCGGTCTCGAAACCGAGGGGCGACCCCTGCAGTTCCATGATGTCCGTCATCATGTCCGGAGTGATCAGATCCTGGAGTTGCTTCATTCCGGCGGCCATGAGGAACGTACGGCGAAACGGACTCAGTTTGGTAGTGGCCAAGGTTGCGCATTCGGTGGCCATAGCATCCAGCGCTTCAATTTCCGCATCGTTGAATCGGAGCGCGATGACTCCGGACCGCGGGGCCGGAACCTGATCGGGGGCCTGCTGGAGAACGGCTGCATCTGTCGACATGACTGCTCCTCGTTTAGCGAACGACCTCGGCCGAGACATGCCTCCAGCCGCCCGTTTCGTTGTCCGTCTGCAAAGCGACGTCTGGAAACCGCCTCCGGAATTTCGAGACGGCATGCCCGCGTGTGCGAGCCGTGCAAGTGTGCCCGTGAGACAGCTTGTAGGTCACTCGCCAAGTGTGGTATGGACTTCTGCGCATGGGGCCACCTCTACCTGAGGATCGATACTTGAAATGGTCGGTTGAGTAGCTCGCCGCGCGAGGATCTCTTCACGCAAGATCTCGACTTCCAGCGGTGCGTCGATGCCCAGACTCACCTTGCCGGAACTACTCCGATCGAGAATGACGACTCGCGTCTCGCCAATTAGCAGCGCTTCGCCCGGTCTTCTTGACAGTACCAACATTGCCACACTCCTTGTGCATCTCCGGGCCTCGCGGCCTTGCTCAGCCCGGACAACATCCTTGACGGGCCGACGTCATGCCGGCTCCGGTGCCCTAGCTCCAAGCCAGGGCCATCCTGCTATCCTCGAAAATCAGTCCGCCACGCGCCGTTGCTGATCCAACGCGTCTTGGGTGCGCTGGTAGGAGATGCCATACACGCCGGGTGGCAGAATCCAGTTGCCATGTTCCGGATGCGTGATCTCGCGCTCTTGCTTGATCTGCAGCACTGGCCCATCGAACTCCGTAGCGTGTGGATTCAGGTAGCAGACAACGCCCGCCGTGGAATCAATGATGTGCCGGCTGCCTTGCGTTTCGCCTGGGGCGAGTTGCCTGTCCCATTTCTTCCGGCGAACGTAGCCGGCGGGAGCATCTGCCAGCAACGTGATATACACGTCCCCCTGCCGGACCGCGTCTCCAGCCGCGGCCGCTTCCGGGAATCGCTGCGTCTCTCGCTTGGCGATCTTCTTGGCCTGCTTCTGCACCTTCTCGACAATGGTTGATTTCATCGCATATTCTCCCTGCTGGTTAAGACGCCCCGAGTATCGCCTTGGGACGTATAGACTCGTTTCCTCCACCACACATGAACCGCTGTGCCTGCTCGCAAGTTACGACGTCCCGGGGCACGCCGATCGCGTAAACGCGCCCCGTGGACCGACAGGCGCACAGGAGCCGCTGCGTGCCGTCCTTGAGCCGAACGAGAGCCTCGGTAGTCCCGTCCACGTCGTTCTTCCTTGACTCCACGCACTGCGCGTCCGTCTCGGCGATGTATCGTGTCCACCCGAACCGCTCGATGAGTATTCTCCGCAGCTCCTCGTTTTGCTCCGATTCGATCTCCTGCAGGGTGATCTTCTCTGGGCATACAACTGCGTAGGCCGGGACCAGCGCGCCGTGCCAGAAGTAAAGGTTCTGGACAGCGTTGGCGCAGGCCGGTCCCGTCTCGCAATGCAGGCGTCGTCCAGTAGGCATCCGCTCAACTACGACCGTCGGCTTCGGAATCCAGAACAGCGTCTCGTCCGTCCAAACCAGCGTCCACGCGCCGGCGCAAAACGCGTCGAGTACCGGCTCCGACCAGGCCTGGACAGTATCCGACTTTGTCTGCCGAGAGCCGATCGCGGCAGTCGATAGCCACGCCAGATCCCACGACCACCACCCGTACCGCATGATGCACCAGACGCCAAATTCTCGCAG
>Ga0172380_10004364_pt1 | contig 18244 bp, 17 predicted proteins | sample Leawe162metaG_FD_119747 | JGI IMG/M metagenome (GOLD analysis project Ga0172380, IMG submission 119747) | Leachate microbial communities from a municipal landfill in Southern Ontario, Canada - Leachate well 162 metaG | ecosystem: Engineered > Solid waste > Landfill > Unclassified | place... | reverse complement strand
TTTCCCGACTTAAATATCGAGCATAATTATGTAATGTATTATGGAAAATTTTCCTGTGTTTCACGGTGAGGTTGAGAAAGGGGCTGGTCTTGGAAAGAAACTTGGTTTTCCGACCTTTAATTTACACGTTGATCCGTTTCCTGATTTGCCACATGCGGTGTATGCGGTCCGGGCGTCGGTTGGGGCTGGTGGTTCATCTGTTGATGGCACTCGTACCTACAATGCTCTCATGCACTTCGGTCCCAAACCGTCTGTCCATATGACCAATATTTTTTGCGAGGTGTACCTACTTGGATTTGCTGATGAGTTCGAAGTTCGCGAGATGGATATCGAAGTCCTTGGGAAAATCCGAGAGGTGATGAAGTTTGAAAGTTTAGACGCGCTGGTTGAGCAGATGAAAAAGGATGAAGCGCTGGCCATTTCTCAATATTTTACGTTATAATCTAGCCATGTTCAAAGATCTTCTTCGACCGTTTCTCTCTCCTACGAATCCGCTTTTGCTTTTTTATCACAAGATGACGGCGGTTTTTGCCGCTTTTTATTATGGCTTTCCTTCGAGGAAGCTCAAGGTGATTGGCGTGACTGGTACAAATGGAAAGACGACTGTCGTAAATCTCATCGCCAAGATTCTTACCGAAAATGGTTCGAAGGTTGGAATGGCATCTACGGTGAACTTCCAGCTCGGAGCGACCACTTGGATGAATACGACGAAGATGTCGACACAGAGCTCTTTTTTCATTCAGAAATTTCTTCGACAGATGGTGGATGCTGGTTGTGATTATGCCATTTTGGAGGTGACGTCTCATGCGCTTACGCAGTCACGAGTTTGGGGTGTGGATTTCGATATTGCGCTTCTTACCAATGTGACAGGCGATCATATCGAGTACCATGGGGGATTCGAAAATTATCTTCACGCGAAGGGACTTTTATTCCAAAATCTTATCTCTTCTGGTCGAAAGGTCAGTGTTCCGAAGGTTGCGATTCTCAATAAAGACGATGCGAACTTTGACTTCTTTGATCAGTTTCTTGCCGACACGAAATATGGCTATGGTTTGAGCAAAGGGAACTGCTATGCTACTGAAATTAAACTTCTTCCAGGAAGTACAAAGTTTCTTCTTCATGTTCCAAATGATCACATCGAGGTAGAGGTGAATCTACCAGGTATTCCAAATGTTTATAATGTTCTTTCTGCTGCGTGTGTTGCGATTAATGAGCGTGTGCCACTCAAGGTTTTACAGAAGGTTTTGACTCAGGTGGAGCCAGTTCCTGGTCGATATGAACTTATTAATGAAGGTCAGCCGTTTCATGTGGTTGTTGACTATGCTCACAATATTGATGCCGTTTCGAGTATTTTGAAAATGTACAAAGAGATTGTTGCGGGGAAGGGGAGATTGATTGTTGTTTTCGGCGCAACGGGCGGAGGACGTGACAAGGCGAAGAGGCCGGTCATGGGAAAGCTTCTCCATGAGTATGCCGACTATGTGATTTTGACGGATGATGATCCTTACGAAGAAGATGAGTGGCAGATTCTTTCGATGGTCAGTGAAGGTATTTCTCGAGCTGAAGGGAAAAATTTCTGGAAAATCCCTTCACGTCGCGAGGCTATTCGCCTCGCTCTCTCCGTCGCTCGCGACCACGACATCGTTTTGATTGCCGGCAAAGGCGCTGAGCCCGTCCAAATGATTCACGGTGAGCGCCGCGACTGGGATGATCGCGCGGTCGCTCGCGAAATCCTCAACAGTGTTCCTGAGGTATCACTTTAATCTATGAACGCATTTAACGGATTTCTTCTTGTCGATAAGCCGCCTCTTTGCACGTCTTTTAATGTCGTCTCTCTTTGTCGAAAGGTTTTTGATACTCAGCGAGTTGGGCATAGTGGCACGCTCGATCCTTTTGCGACTGGACTCCTTATCATCGCTACTGGAGAAGCGCTCAAGCTCCTCGAGTATATTCCATCTGAGCCAAAGGAATATGCCGGCACGGCTGTTTTTGGCGCGAGCTCTTCGACGTATGACTGTGAGGGTGAGATTACGGCTTCTTCCACCTCTGATTCTGTGAATAAAAAAGTTGATCTAGATATGATCAATAAAATTATACAGCAAAAGTTCCTTGGAAAGATTATGCAGGTTCCACCAGCCCATTCTGCCATCAAGGTTCGTGGCGTTCCTGCCTATGTTCGAGCCCGTCGAGGTGAAGACCTTTCCCTTCCTGCTCGACCATCTACTATTTACGAATTCGAGATTACCGACTTCTCCTATCCTCGCCTTTCTTTCCGTTGCCAGGTCAGTTCGGGGACGTATATTCGAAGCCTCTTACATGACCTTGGTCAAGAGTTGCAGGTTGGAGCCTATCTCGACACGCTTCGTCGTACAAAGATCGCCTCTTTTTCTGTCGAGCAGGCGGTTACCGTTGCGGAATTAGAGCAGTACCTTTTGGACCGTTCTGATGACACCTTCCTTTCCTCCCGTCTCGTCCCCCTCGAATTTGCCGTCAGTCACTTCCCTCGGAAAGACCTAACTTCGCTTCAGTACGAGAAGCTCGCCCAGGGTCTCTATATCGACCTTGATCCAGCTGATCGCGAGTTTCTTTCTCAGGAAGGGAATCGTGTACTTCCCGCCTTTTTGGACAACCGTCTCGTAGGAGTGCTTGAGTTTACTCCCACTAACCAGCTAAAATTTCATAAGAAGCTCAATATTCCGCTTTCTTAATCTTATGTATTCCTTGAATCCTATTCAGCCAATGTATTTTCTTGCAGGGATTACTGCGTTTGTTTTTACGTTTGTGCTTGTGCTCGTTGCGCTCTGGCTTTTCCCGAAGATTGGATTTATGGATCGTCCTCATAAGTATGGCCTTACACGAGAGTCGATTCCTTATTATGGTGGACTTACGATGATTGTGGCTTTTTTTGCGAGTGTTTTTCTTTTTGTTCCAGTGACGAAGCAGCTCATTGGTGTGCTTGTGGGGTTGACCATTATTATTATTGTAAGTTTCCTTGATGATCGATTTCAGGTGAAACCTATTATTCGTCTTGCAGTGCAAGCGATTTCTGCGGTGATTGTTTCGTTATTTGGTGTTGGGGTTCGATCAATCACGAATCCTCTCGGCGGAGTGCTCGCTCTCGACGCTCTCCACTTCAACTTTTTTGGACATGAGGTTCTTATTATCAGCCTTCTCTTTACGATTTTTTGGGTGGTTCTTGTGGTGAATAGTATGAATTTCTTTGATGGAGTTCCAGGACTCCTCAGTGGTATTTCCTGTATTGCCGCTATTGTTCTTTTTCTTCTGAGTCTTCGAACGGGACATGTGATCGATCAAAATCAACTTATCTTTTTGAGTATTATTGTGGCCGGAATTTCTGGAGCTTTTGTCTTCTTCGATTTTCCAACTCCGAAAATTCTGATGGGGGATACGGGAAGCATGTTTCTCGGGTTCTTGCTTGCCGTTTCGGCGATTTTTGCGGGAGGGAAGATTGCGACGGCCTTGATCGTTCTCGGAATTCCGCTTCTTGATGCGATTTGGTCGGCGGTTCGTCGAATTCTCAAGGGTAAGTCTCCTTTTGTAGGAGACATGGATCATCTCCACCATCGACTCCTTCGGGCTGGCTTCAGTCAGCGGCAGGTTATCCTTCTTATGTATGTTATTTCTGCCTCTTTTGGGGTTATGGCGCTTTTCTTAAGTTCATACCAAAAGATGTTGGCCACTTTCGCCATTATCTTTACTATGATCCTCCTCAGTATTCTGCTATTTTGGCGCATGCGTAGAGGTGCCAAAACCGAAGCGAAGTAGTAACTACTGATTTTATGGATCTTGTCGCAGACATTAAACAACGTCTCAGTATCGAAGAACTCGTCGGTCAGTATGTCGAGCTCAAGCGAAGTGGCCGAAACTACAAAGCCCTCTGTCCTTTTCATAGCGAGAAGACCCCGAGCTTTTATATTAGCGTGGAGAAACAGATCGCTTTTTGTTTTGGATGTCAGCGCGGTGGAGATATTTTTCAGTTCCTTCAGGAAGTTGATGGTATCGGTTTTCAAGATGCGCTTAAGCAGCTTGCGGAGAAAACAGGACTCGATATGTCTCAGTATCAGCATGTTTCACACACTCCAGCCGTCTCGAAAGATGAAAAGAAACAGTATAATGATGTTCATGACTTAGCTGTTCGATACTTCCGAAGTATGCTCTGGGACACCGAAGATGGCCGAAAAGTTCTTGACTATGTTCGTGGTCGTGGGCTTACGGATGCGACAATTCGTGATTGGAATATTGGTTTCTCTCTCGAAGAATATGATGGTTTTTTGAAGTATGCTTCTCAAGAAAAAATTGATCGAACGACGTTGATCAAGTCGGGACTCGTCATCTCAAAAGATACCGACGCTCAGCATATCTACGATCGCTTCCGAATGCGCCTCATGTTCCCGATTCAGGACTTCCAGGGTCGAACGGTTGGATTTGGTGGACGTGCCTTAAAAAAAGGCATGGAGCCGAAATATCTCAACTCTCCAGAAACGGCTTCATACAAAAAAAGTGAGATTCTTTTTGCCCTTCCTCAGGCCAAGCAGGCGATTCGTAGCCAAGGTCATGTGATTATGGTTGAGGGATATTTTGATGCGATTGCCTGTCATGAGGCCGACATCAAGGAAGTGGTTGCGACATCTGGAACGGCTCTCACGCCCGACCATGCGAAAATTCTCAAACGTATGACCGATAGTTTTTATCTTTGTTTTGATAATGATAACGCGGGATGGGAGGCAACGAAACGAGCCTTCTTAGTTCTCCAGGCGGTTGAGGGAAGTGTTCGAGTGATTCGTGTTCCGTACGGCAAAGATCCCGCTGAGTGTATTTCTCATTCTAAAGAGTTATTTCTCCAGGCAGTTGAAGAGGCGAAACCATTTTTTGAAGTCTACCTCGAAAAAGAAATTATCAAAGAAGCACTTACCCCTGAACGTATCGCCCATATTCTTTCCGAGTCACTTGGATTTATTCGAGTTATTCCCAATAAAGTTCTTCAGGATATTACTATTCGGGCTCTTGCAAGTAAGCTCGGAGTCAAAGAAGTCGTTATTTATGATGAGCTCAAGCGAAGTGCGACAACTCAGTCTTTCAAAAGTTTAAGTCCAAAATCACCAGCTCCGTCTACCGACTCGGCCCTTCAGCTTCGACCATGCAAACCACATGAGTTGCTCATTGTGTATATGCTCAATATGGTCGATAAGGCGGGGGATTTTATTCAAAAGTTAGACGAGAATGATTTTCAAGATGAGACGCTCATTATTTTTAAACGGATCAAGGATGTTGTGGAGTTGGGTCGTCCAGTAAGTCTCGATCTTGTTTCCCAGGGTCTCGATGAGTTATTTCGAGCCAAGGTTGAGTACTTCGCTCTCTATGGCGAGGCGATCTACGCCTCTTTATCAGTTGAAGTATTTGAAAAAGATGTTCTAACCGCTCTTGACAAGGTCGTGCAAAATCGTAAAAATGTGCAGCTAGAAGCTTTGAAGCGAGTCATACAGAATTTTCAAAGCGAGGGCAAAAAATCTGAAATGTTAATTGCCCTAGATCAGCTTCGCGAGAAGCTTAAATAGGAGTACAGTGTCCCCGTTGTTGTTTGTATCTTCATAATCCATTCGAAATGGCGTCAAGAACCAGAAAGTTTATTGTTCATCCGACCGATGATCGACTCGCAACGTTTTCTCCAGAAGTTCAGGAGGTAGTTAAGAAAGGCCGACAGCAAGGATTTGTCACTCAGCAAGAGCTCATGAAGGCTATTCCAAAAGCGGAAGAAGACCTTATGCTTCTCGATGAGATCTACTCATTGTTTCTCGATTTGGGTATTGAGGTTATGGATCCGAAAGAGTCGGATTCTTTGATTTGGAAAAAAGATGATGAAGAAAAAGTAGTAGAGCAGGCTCTCAAGAGCGTTGAGGCAGCCACAAAAAAAGCTAAGGCACAGCAGACCGACATGAAAGAAATCGCAGGCGACTCAATTCGTCTCTATCTCTGTGAAATTGGAAAGGTTCAACTCCTTACAGCAAAAGAAGAGATCGATCTCGCAAAGCGTATTCGAAAAGGTGATCAGACAGCTAAAACTCGACTTGCAGAAGCCAATCTTCGTCTCGTTGTTTCAATCGCAAAGAAGTATATCGGACGTGGTCTTTCGTTCTTGGACCTTATTCAAGAGGGAAATATTGGTTTGTTCCGAGCGGTTGAAAAATTCGATCCGGATCGAGGTTTCAAGTTCTCTACCTATGCTACATGGTGGATTCGTCAGGCGATTACTCGTGCGATTGCTGATCAGGCTCGAACGATTCGTATTCCAGTTCACATGGTTGAGACGATCAATAAGCTTACTCATGCACAGCGTCGTCTCGTTCAGGAACTTGGACGCGAACCTCTCGTCGAAGAACTTGCTGCTGAAATGGATATGGATGTGAAGAAGGTTCGACACATTCTCAAAATTTCCCAAGATATCGTTTCTCTCGAGGCACCAGTTGGTACTGAGGAGGATAGCAAGCTTGGTGACTTCATCGAAGATGATGATGCTTTAAGCCCTGCAGAAGCCACAAATCGACAGCTCCTCAAAGAGAATATTCGTGAAATGCTTCAGTACTTAACTCCACGTGAGCGAAAGATTATTGAGATGCGATTTGGTTTGATCGATGGTGTTGGACATACTCTCGAAGAAGTTGGAAAGGAGTTCAATGTTACTCGTGAACGTATTCGTCAGATCGAAGCAAAGGTTCTTCAGAAACTCAAGGAGCATCCAACAAGTGTTCGTATTCGACCGTAATTTTATATTTTTCTTTTATTTCTTTTCTTTTCTACTGATATGGCTAACGTTATTAAAAAGTCAAAAAAGGCAAGCAGCAGCGATGCATTGCTTGGAGACACTACTGAGCAGAAGACATTTATTCTTACGAAGGATGGTTACGATAAGCTCGTAAGTGAGCTCGACTATCTCCGAAACGTAAAGCGACGTGAAGTTGCAGACCGAATTCGTGAGGCTATCTCATACGGCGATCTTTCTGAAAACTCAGAATATGAAGATGCAAAGAATGAGCAGGCTTTCGTTGAGGGTCGTATTATGGAGCTTGAGGAGAAAATTAAGTTTGTTCAGATTATTGATGAGAGTGGAAAGAAAACGGCTTCTGTTCAGCTCGGAAGTACAGTTGTTGTTAAGATTCTTGGTGCGAAGTCTTCTGGTGAGGCAATGTCATTCACGATCGTTGGTTCAACAGAGGCAGATCCGATCAAAGGAAAGATTTCTAACGTATCTCCTGTTGGTATCGCTCTTCTTGACCACCGCGCTGGTGAGAAGCTCGACGTCCATACGCCATCTGGTGTTATTCAGTATGAAATATTAAAAGTTGAGTAATTCGACATATGACTCGACGTTTTCTTTTTCGCCTCTTCGTTAGGCTGGTTATTCTTGCACTCTTTGTAGCTGCAGTGGTCATTCTTGTTCTCTTGGCTTACGGCTATCGATGGGATCGTGCTGAGAATAAACTTGAGTCTACCGGTATTGTCACTATTGATGGTACCTATCGTGGAATTCAAATTTTGATTGATGGACAGATAATCGCTCGAAATTTACCGGTAAGTATTTCTGGTGTTCGAGAAGGCTATCATCGATTGGAGGTTGTTAAAGATGGATATCTTTCATGGAGCCAGAATCTTCAGGTTACAAGCGGTCTCGTTACCTCCGTTCCTTTCGTTATTCTTCTTCCGAAAAATGTTGCCACTACGACAAAATCAGTACTTTCAACGACAAAATTATTTAAAAATAATCCTGAACTTGTTGCTGCTTCGAGCAGCGAGCTGCTTTTCAAGGACGGCTCTTCGTATGCCTATGTCGATATATTAACGAGCAAGAAGACGCAGCTTCTCTTTCCAAAAAATGTTGAAGGAGCTGTCTTTGATCTTACCTCTCAAAAAGGTTACGGCTTCAGTGACGGTTTTTTGAAATATCTTGCCATGGACCTGAAGACCAAAAGTATCTCTGTCCAGAAAGAAGAGCCTTTTCCTTATAGTAGAGATGGCCTCTCGTTTGTTCAGTTCTCGAAAAATTTTGGTGAGTTTCTTTTCTTAAAGGGAGGGGAAATTACCAGTATTCGAACTGACATGTCCCAACCTCCTCATCTTTTCACTCGTCTTGCAGAAACGGTTAACCGCTTGAGCTGGTATTACGATACGAAGCATTTTGTTTTACAGGTTGCTCAAAAACTAGAGTTCTGTGATGAGTCTTTCACAAACTGCTATATTCTTCGAAGCCTTGCAGATCACGATAGTTTCGCCGTAACTCGAGAAGGTATTATGATTTACGACTCCAAGGCCCAGAGAGTTCTTTTCTTGCCACTCTTTAGCGGTGAGAGTGCTTTTCTATCGTATATTTTTTCTGAGAAGGTGTCTCTTTAAAACGATTTTTCTCTGTTGGATATACCTTGAAAAATACGTAGAGGTTTTTTCCTACGAGGTAGATTGCCGCGAGACAGGTGATATAAAGTACGAATCTTGCTCCAATCAGTGGAAATCTTTCATATCGTGCAGCGAGATTCAAGAGAAGAAAAACTACTACCCAAAAAAGAGCGTATGGAACGCCATGAAAGAGCTTCTTGAATGAGCGATTCTTCGATCCAGTTTTCTTTATATATACCTTTAGCGCAACGCCCCCTATTGTGAGTATAGCTGCAATGACGAGGAAAAGAATGTAATAGTTGAATTTACTTCCAGGAATTGGGTAAAAGAAGTAGCTAAGAGCACCCAAGCCTTTGTCTATGATCTGATTCATGATTTTTTAGGTAAATATTTTAAAATAACGTGCTTATTATAGCGAATGAAGAGTGAAATTCCAGCGAATAAAAGAACTGCTAAGCTGACCCAGTGGGCGAGGTTCAGCTTTAAAAATGTAATGGCCTCGTCTCCACGGAAAAATTCTTCTATGAATCGGCATGAGCTGTAGGTTATAGCTACAATAAGCGTGAGGTCTCCATCTTGCTTAAACTGCTTTCTCAGTGCAAGTATTCCTATAGTTATCAGAATGATCAGCGTGTATATGAGTGCATATACCTGAGTCGGATGAATGGGGATGGTAAATGGTACTGTGTAGCTATTAAACGTAATTCCCCAAGGAAGATTTGTTTCATTGCCATAATTTATCCCTTCAAGAAGGGCTCCCATATGACCAAAGGGAATTGCAGTTAAAAAGGCCATCGTTAAGATGTCAAACCATCTCTGCACGTTCTCTTCCTCCTGTTTTGCAGCGTAGTATGTGTAGATAAAGATTCCAGCCACTATCCCCCAAAAATTAAATCCATGATCCCATATACTTATGAGTCTTAGGGGGATCATTGCTTTTGGATCTGCTATAACATCGCTTATGTTGACCAGTGAATACAATACTCTTCCTCCAACGGCTCCCCATATAAGCATTTTGAAGAAGGTATTTACGAGAAATGCCATTTTCATGTTTTTCCCTTCCGTAAGTTTAATAAGAGCTACCCCCCATAGCAAAAAGCCTAAACCTGCGAGAACCCAAAGAGATGATATGAAGAAGTTTCCTACTTCGAGGAGAACAGGATACATGCTTTAAAAGTTAAATACAGCTAGGAGGATACAGAGAGTTGCTAGTGGGTAGAGGATGATATTTCCCCAGCTCTTTCTCATTGAAGCTAGAACTCGAATCTGAAATGTTCCATGAAGAATGAGCAAAATCAGCATTGTTATATAGTACCCTCGGAGTTCGGTAACTTTTGAAAAGGGGAGTGATATTGTAATAGGAAGTTTTTTGGTTAGCATGAAGGCGTAAACCGTGTGAATCGTGAAGTATATGCCAAAAAACCATGCTGTGATGGAAATAAATTCGTCGTTAATTTTATCCCAAAGAGTTTCTTGTTCGGTAAGTTCCGCCTCTTCGTCGAGTTTTTTTCGAAGGTTGCTAAGCTCTACCTTGAGTTCACTTTTTTGCTCTTTCAAGTTGCGAATACTGTCTTTGATCTCTGCTCTGGTTTCCATGGTGTCTTCCTTGAAGTACATCTTGTAGTAGTCCCAGATTTGCTGATTGATGATTCGAATTTTGTCTTTCAGAAGAGTGACTTCTGGTGGATCTGAGAGAATATTTTCTACAAAGTCGAATACGTCTTTGACCAACTTTTCCCACCAAAATGGTTCACTATTATTTTCAATATGATTTTTATTCCATGTTTTAACGTAACCTAAAATTTCCTGATCCCATGATGTTCCGACCTTTTCGCGATGGATGTCATTCAGAAGTCGCTTAACATCGAGCCTGAAAGATTGGAGTTTCTTGTCGCTTTTTTCTTTCGTAAGATAAATCTCCTGATTTTGAACGTATATTAATAAATCTTCTGCGAGGTGCTTTACGTAGTCGATGTTCTTACTTGTCTTGAGTCGAGTGAGCCGGTCGGCTTTTTTCTGAATAACATTTTTATCTTCTGGCTTAATAATCTCACTGAAATCTTTTATGAGCGTGGTCACCTTTTGCAAAACGAAATCCGCTTGTTCTGTAGCCATTCTTTCGTTTTCTTCTTTTGAAAGTAGTTCTTGTTCTTCGAATTTGTTTCCTATTTTTGCCTGTTCGTTTTTGAGTGCCGTGTAGAGCTCGACAACGCCCCGTTTCTTTTCTTCGTCTTTAGCGTCTACAGAAAGAGATGAGAGATAAATATACTCTACTGCGAAGTGGTACTCGGTTACGAGTCGCCTAAAGGCCATATACTTGTCTTCTGACGCGATAGTTCCAATAACTCTTCGGCCATTCTGGTCAACTGCTTGAAACTCGAACTTTCGACTCTTGCCCATGATCTGCTCGGCGATTTCCTCGTTTACCTGCGTAATATCGAGAATAGGAAAACCAAGCTTGTTAAGGGCCTCACGCGCAAGCGTTTCACTATCGGCTTCGATAGTTCCTGTTAGTTTCTGATCTTCTTGATTAATAACCGTGTAACTAAACTTTGGCATGTTTTATAGCTGCATTAATGAATGCGGCAAAGAGTGGGTGAGGACGGTTAGGTCGTGAAAGGAATTCTGGATGAAACTGCGATCCAACCATAAATGGATGATCTTTGATCTCGGCGATTTCGACGAGTTTTTGCGCTGGGTTCATTCCTGAGAAAACCATGCCAGCGTTTTCGAGTTTTTCTTTGAAGTCGTTGTTGAACTCGTAGCGATGTCGGTGACGTTCGGAAATAAGTGTTTTCTTGTAGGCGTCGTAGGTTTTGGTTCCTTTTTGAATAGCGCAGTCATACGCTCCAAGTCGGAGTGTTCCGCCCTTTTCGCTGTTCTTTGACTGACCAGGCAAGAAGTGAATCACGTAATTTGATCGATCGAGTTTTCCTTCTTCGTCGAACTCTTCTGAGGTGATCTTCGGATTCTTGAGTGCTTGTCGTGCGTAATCGATCGTCATAAGTTGCATACCGAGACAGAGTCCGAGATAGGGGACTTTGGTGGTTCGTGCGTAGGTTGCACTTGCGATCTTGCCTTCTGTTCCGCGACTTCCGAAGCCTCCCGGAACGACAATACCATCTACTTTTTTGAGCATAGCGACCGTTTCCTTTTTCTTTGCCTCGAGGTCTTCAGCATCGATCCAGTGAAGGTTGAGCTGACGTTCCTGGTGATAGCAGGCGATTTTGAGCGACTCAATAACACTAAGATAAGCATCTTCAAGTCCGGTATATTTCGTAACAATACCGATATTAAGAGGTTTTCGATCTTTGTGAATTTTTTCAACAAGCTCTTTCCACTCCTTGAGTTTTGGTTTTACGTTTCCAAGTTTGAGTTTTTTTCCGATGAGTGTTGCGAGGTTTTGTTCTTCGAAATTCAAAGGAACTTCGTAAATAGATTTTACGGTTGAGGCTCCAATAACGGCTTCTCGATCTACGTCACAGAAGAGAGAGATTTTTTGTAGAATTTCTTTTGGAATTGCGAGATCGGCTCGTGCCACAATAATATCTGGCTGAATACCAAGTGAACGAAGTTCTCGAACTGATGCCTGAGTTGGCTTGGTTTTAAGTTCTTTTGTTGCTTGAAGGTGTGGCAAGAGCGTGAGATGGACGAAGAGCGTATTGTCGCTTCCAAGTTTGTGTCGGAGCTGTCTGATTGCCTCGAGAAATGGCTGACCTTCGATATCTCCAGTCGTTCCACCAATTTCGATAATCATAATTTCTGCACCAGATTTCTTGGCAGCGAGCGTGATTCGTTCCTGAATTTCATTCGTAATATGAGGAATGATCTGGATCGTACCTCCAAGAAACTCACCCTTACGTTCACGGCTGATAATATCTGCGTAAATCTTTCCTGTTGTTACGGAAGAATAGGTTGAGAGATTCTCGTCGATGAATCGCTCATAATGACCGAGATCGAGATCGGTTTCGGCACCGTCGTTAGTGACGTATACCTCGCCGTGTTGGAATGGACTCATGGTTCCTGGATCCACGTTTAAGTATGGATCGAGTTTTTGCATGAAGACTTTGAAGCCGGACGCTTTCAGAAGCGTACCGATGGAAGAGGCGGCAATGCCTTTCCCGAGGGAAGAACATACACCACCTGTGACGAATATGTATTTCGTTTGCATAACACCAATAAATTAAAAGAAGCACTTAGGGGCGTGTGCCGATCATTTTTCGGACCTCATCAAGCGTTTTTTGGGCTTCTATTTTCGCTCGATTCGCTCCCTCTCGGAGCACACGTTCAACATACCCTACCTCGGCTTCCAGTTCAATTCTTTTTTTACGGTATGGGGCGAAGATTTCGAGTACTTTTGCGAGAAGCATTTTCTTGGCTTCTCCATATCCAAATCCACCTTTTTTATACTTTGATTCGAGGTCTTCGATTTCCTCTTTTGTAGCGATGAGTTTATAGAGCTGGAATACGTTGCATTTTGATGGGTCTTTTGGGGCTTCGACCGGTGTTGAGTCGGTAACGATTCCCATAATTTGTTTCTTGAGAATATTTTCTGGAGCGAAGATGTCGATCGTGTTTCCATAGCTCTTGCTCATCTTCTGTCCGTCGGTTCCTGGGACGACGGCCACGTCTTCTGGAGTAAGCTCTTGTGGCTGAGGAAATTCTTCGCCAAAGGTTGTATTGAAATGTGTTGCGATATCGCGGGCGATCTCGATGTGCTGTTTTTGATCTTTTCCAACTGGTACGAGAGATGGCTTATACAAGAGAATATCTGCCGCCATGAGAATTGGATAGATGAAGAGTCCGGCTGTTTTTTCCTTCTTTCCTTTTTCAACGGCGTCTTTCCATGCGTGCGCACGCTCGAGAAGTCCCATTGGCGTGATGCAGCTGAAAATCCATGCAAGCTCTGTGTGTTCAGGAACGTCACTCTGTTTGAAGAAGACGACCTTTTCTGGATCGAGTCCGAGTGAGAGGTAGGTGAGCGCGACGTCACGAGTCATGTCGGCGAGTTTCTTTGGGTCGCGAACGGTAGTGAGCGCGTGAAGGTCTGCTATAAAAAAGAAGCAGTCGTAATTATTGTTTTGCTGCATCTCGATGTGCTGTTTGATAGCGCCGAGATAGTTTCCGAGATGAATGGCTCCGCTTGGTTGAATACCGGAGAGAACACGTTTTTTCATGTAGATACTATATAAGATACGGTGAGTCGATGTCGAGGGAAACGTCAGGCATGCTTTTGATGGTTTCCATAGCTTTTTCTGGATCTGCGCCTCGAATGATAATGTATGAAACTTCTCGATGGCCGATATGTTTTTTGTTGAGCTCGATATTGAGATCGGGCTGGGTCGCCTTGATGTACTTTATCGTGTTCTCGAGATTTTCTTTTCCGCCTTCTCGTCGAGTTGATGTGAGAACGAGAATCTTACTAAATGGTGGATAGTTGAAACGCTTCCGACTCGACATTTCTTTTTCGTACCACTCGTTGATCTGCTGGTTTCTGTAGAGTGAAAGTAGGGGATTGTCGGGAATATATGTTTGCAAAAGAAAGATGCCTTTTGGTTTGAGAAAGGTCTGTATCTCTTGTAGATGGTGGAGTGTTTTTTCCGTACTCATGAAGTGTGGAATGGTGAGTCCGGTGTCGATGTTGAGCGCGGCGATAACGGGCACTTGTGGAATTGGTGCCCCACTGTAGAGAAGTTGCGTCGTAATCAAGATGTCGATTTTTTTGTCCGAGAATTTTTTGAGAATAGCCTGTTGATCTTTTGGAGTCTTGGCTCGTTCCTTTGAATAGATTTCTATTGATGCTTTTGGAAAGAGTTTTTCGAGTGCTGTGACGAGTTTTTCTTGTCCGACACCAACCATTTCGAGTTCGATATTGCCACACTTTGGGCAGGCTTCTGGAACTGGCTGAATAACTTCTCCCGCGATGCATGCGAGTGCGTAACCATATTGCGAGTGACGTTGAACGATGAGATTTTTGCTACAGATCGGGCATTTCGGTATGTAGCCACAATCACGACAGAGAAGGCATGATGAGTCTCCGCGCTTGTTGAGAAAGAGGATCGCTTGTGATTTGTGCTCGAGTGTTGCGGTGAGAATTTTTACGAGCTCTTCGCTGAGTGGAGCAAAGTTTCCCGCTTTTCTTTCGTTCTTCATGTCAATCACTTTGAACTGCGTGTCGGTTCGTCGGGTGAGGTGGATGGCTGGATTCATAACGTGCCACAGTGGGAGCGTGATGCTTGGTCCGATGAAGGTAAGATCTGTGTGTGCGAGCTTTTGAATTTCGAGTGCGAGATCACGGCTGTGATACTTCGGTCGCTGATCTTCTTTGTGGCCGATACTGTGCTCGTTGATAATGATTATGGATTGGAGGTTGGTGCAGGGCGAGAGAAGCGTGCTTCTCGAGCCGTAGATGACGCGATGTTTCCCCTCGAAAATTTCCTTCCAGATAACTGCTTTTTGTTTCGGGGTTTTGGCCTTGTTGTAGTTGATCGCATCGTATTCTTTTTCTAATTCATGTGCCCACCATGGACTCACGGCAATTTCTGGTGCGATGATCAAGATCTGCCCATCAGGATTTTTTTCAGTCGTTTTTTCAATCGCTTCCTTGATGCTTTTGAGAAAATCTTCTTGATGTTGAACGAGTTGTATTGATGGAGATTTCACTTTCTTTGATTTCTTATTCCCAATCTCCTTAGCTGGTTTTTGTTCAGGCGACTTCAGTAGCTCGAGCATTTCCGATGCCTTGCCTTTCTTTTCTCGAAAGTATGGTGGGATGAGATGTTTGAGTATGGTCGATTTTGACGTGTGGTAATTTTTTGCGAGCCAGTTGATCAGTTCCATTTTCCATTCCGGAAGTATCTGCTCGTGAATGACCGAGTCGATCTTCTTGGTTTTTCCCTGAATAGGACTCTTTTCGGTGATACTCAAGACAACTCCTCGAACAATTTTGTTCCGAAGTGGAACGTCGACGAGAGCACCTGGTTTGAGATCTATTTTTACACCCCTCAATTCCATTTCTTCTGGAATCTCGTAGGTCAGGGTGTCGTCACCGAGGCCGGTTTTTTGGAAGAGGATTACTTGAGAAAACATGCCTGTATCATACCTAAATTCGACACTTCCTCCTATCTATTGACATATCCTATATACATGGTAGAATCACTACTTAACTTTAATTTCAGACATGCTCTCTCTTTCGCCAAAACAGCTTTGTGACTTTTATCTCGATGGCAATAATGAAGCTGCTTTTGAAGTTTTTGAGTTCGGCGGTCCAGATGGTTTAAAGCAGTTTCTTGGCATCAATGAAGATGATCTTTGGGAAGAGGTTTATCCTATTCTCCTCGATGATAACGAGTTTCTCCTTCAGCTTTGTCAAAAGTATCAAGACTATCTTGCAGGCCTCATTCAAGAAGAGGGAATTCCTATGTTTCGACAGATTCTCAAAATTGAAAGTCCGCGGTATGATCGTCTCGTGGACACTCTTCTTTTTGCTCTCGACCCACGCGGAACTCGCGTTCTTGCCTACACCCGAGCTCACTCTCAAAAGCTTTGGGATATTGCGCAAACACAAGGAACAGGCGAACTCAAAAAAACACTTGGTTTTTCTCAATTCTCATCTCAGCAGACTGACTCTGTTTGGGAGGCGGTGCTCGACGAACTCCTCGACTCATACATGCGAAATGTTTTTCACGGCCGTCAGCGAACACAGGTCGGAGAATTTTTCTCTGGACTTCGAAACATGCTTCGACGGGATCTTGGACTGTAGTTCGCGCAACAAAATATATTAACTATTGTGTGCGTGTCGTAACTTCAATCGCGCAATCATGAGTGTGTTTTTGAGCATATCGAGTTTTGTCACGAGCAGTCCGCCAATAATGATACTCATGCTGATGACGTGCACCATGTCGATTCTTTCTCCGAGAAAAAGATGCGCGTATCCGATACCGATAATAGGAGAGGTAAGTGTGAAGAGTGCGTTGTTAGAAATCGTCGTATTCTCGAGTGCGTAATAATGAAGAATATACGTCAAAATAATACCGATCAATCCGTAGGCAACGAGAATATGAATTTGATTGACGAGATGTCCGAGATTGGCTAGCTCATGCGGTGAAATTATCATAAGCGCAATTCCGGTAATGAGTGTTGCCATGGCCGATCTGTACGCGACTAAGATCGTGATATTTTCATTGTGAACATATCGCTTGAAGACGAGCGTGCCCACGCTATAACTGAGTGCGGAAAGAAGAATAAGAACATCACCGTTATTAAATGTCAGGCCTTGGCTCAATCCATGTGTCGCAAGAAAAATAACACCGAACATCATGAGTGACATTCCCGCGATAAGCGATCGAGAAAAAGATTCTTTTAAAAGAATAACTCCAAGGATGCTCAAAAAGAGGGGATTCACATTTACAAGAAGACTCGTATTGATCGCTGACGTACGTTCAAGTCCTTGAAGAAAGAAGATCGGTCCGAGCCCTCCTGTTAAGATTGCCGAAATGCTAATAGAAAATAGTTCGTGCTTTTCAATATTTTTCACATTCTGAATAAACGACTTCGCTCCTATATAGAAAAAGAGCATCACGCATGCCGCAAGATTTTCTACAAACGCTACGAGCATTGGTGTCGAATCTTTCAGTAACATCTTTCCAAAGATCACGTCGGTTCTCGCCGTAAACTTCGATAGCAGTGCCGCTATCGATCCAAGTGTTCCTGGTTCCTTTATGTGTTCCATATTTATAGCCATCCCGCAATTTTAGCATAAAATAGGTTTTTTGGCAATGACGGTTACTGATTTTGCCCGAATTATCTTTATATGCAGACTTGGTTAGCAGTGCCCCTCTATATGCTTGTGGAAATAAAATATTTATGTTATAATGATCAGAAGTAAAAATAAAACACTATGGTTGATTTTGCATCAATTCAAAACGATACCCTCCGGGCACTTGCGATGAGCTCAACGGCAATTGCGACTCTGGATGAAGTAAAAAAAACTGAAATGATTTCTAGTTTTGCTTCAGCGAATCCTGAAGAGCAGACGTATTATATCTCTGTTCTTGAGGGCGAAAAGCAGTCAAATCAGCTTATCGATGATACGTGGTCAGCGGAATTGAATTCAGCAACTCAAGAAGTTGAGGCTGCGATGGATGAACTTAATCGTGTTCAAACAGAATATGATACTGCTGTTCGCACTGGGCTTGAAGACCAGAGCCGTCTTGTTGATAACCAAAGAGCTGAACAGATACTCGCTGAGCTTGAGAGTATTGATACTTCGTCTATTAAATAATTATATTATTTCTTATTTACTGCTTCTATGAAAAATCGATCACTTTTTTCCCACTTTGCGCCGTTTGCTGCATTTAATTTTGTCTCTCCTTCGAAACTTTTGTTCATTGGGGGTGAGCAACAGAAGGCTCAGCCAGAAGTTGTAGATGCTCCTAAAGACAAGCCAGAAGTAAGCAAGGAGGCTGTAGTTAAAGCTTTGAGAGATAGAACTGGTGAAATTCGTCGTCGAATTGCTCGCTTGGAAGCTAAAAAGGATGATCCTCAATATCCAAAATTTGCAGAGCGTGTGGGTAAGCTTAAGGGTCAGCTTGACAGGGTCCGTTCCGTATTGGACAAGGTCTCAAAAGATAAACTCGAGTTAAATGATGCGACTGTTGCTAAGATTGAGCGTATGACCAAGAGAAGCGTGAAGCCAGCTGAATATGTTGTGACTCACACAGGTACCGAACTTGGACCAGATGGTAAACCTGTCGCTAAGTACGAAGGTCAAGAAGTTACTTTTGGAGGCAAGGGTCGTATGAGCGAAGCACAGCTTCGTCAGGGCTTAATTGACGGT
>Ga0172380_10004363_pt1 | contig 18249 bp, 13 predicted proteins | sample Leawe162metaG_FD_119747 | JGI IMG/M metagenome (GOLD analysis project Ga0172380, IMG submission 119747) | Leachate microbial communities from a municipal landfill in Southern Ontario, Canada - Leachate well 162 metaG | ecosystem: Engineered > Solid waste > Landfill > Unclassified | place... | reverse complement strand
TGATTCTGATCCGTACCTACGAACCAAATCTCGTCCACTATCCACTTATCGGCATTGATGACGACGAATTCCACACTTCAAAAAAACTGATTACCAAACAGGAAGTACGGGCGGTTACCCTTGCCAAGCTTCAGCTTCAGGATGACCTGGTCCTGTGGGATATCGGCGCCGGAAGCTGCTCCATTTCAATTGAAGCGTCCAACCTGATGCCGGGGGGCAAAATTTTTGCCGTCGAAAAAAACCAGCAATGCATCGGCTTTATCAACGAAAACCTGAAGAAATTCTGTACGCGCAACGTAAAGCTGATCGAAGCCTATGCTCCCGACGGTCTTGACGACATGCCTGATCCGGATCGCGTTTTCATCGGCGGTGCAGGCGGCAAACTGGACGAAATCATCGACGTCATTTCCCAGCGCCTGAAACCGGAAGGGGTTGTGGTTATCAATGCCGTAACTCTGGATACGCTCACCCGCGCGGTGGAATTTCTTGAAGACCACGGTTTTACCGTTGAAGCATCCTGCATCAATGTAGCCAAGACCCGCAACCTGACCGAATACAAGATGTTTGAGGCACAGAATCCGGTCTATGTTATTTCTGCGCGGAAGGGTGGCGAATAGTGGCGACTGTTTATGCGGTCGGAGTCGGCCCGGGAGATCCGGAGCTGTTAACCCGCAAGGCTGAACGGGTCCTGCGGAGTGTCGATGTCGTCCTCGCCCCGGTTTCGAATCCAAGCGAGGCAAGTGTCGCACTGGGGACCATCAGGGAATTCATCGACGAAAACCGTCAGGAGATTGTCGTCCACCAGTTTCCGATGACCTCCGACCAGTCCCGGCTGATACCAGCCTGGCAGGAGGCGGCATCTCTGATCGCCGCTCACGCGGAGGCGGGACGTTCGGTGGCCTTCATCACCATCGGCGACCCCCTGTTTTACTCGACCTTCATCTATCTATTGCACATCCTGCGCGAGCAGTGGCCACAGCTGCCGATCGAGATCATTCCCGGCATTTCAAGCATCAGTGCTGCAGCGGCTGTAGCGGCTCTCCCGCTGGTGGAAGCCGACGAAAAGATGGTCGTCATACCAGCCACCGCCGGGATCGAGCAGATCAAAGCGGCACTGTCCAGCTATGAGACGGTCGTGCTTCTGAAGGTCAAGCCGCTCTTTTCCGCAATTATTGATCTGCTTCGGTCAACCGGCAGGGAGCAGAAGACCGTTTTCGTCGAACGGGTCGGCAGTTCGCGCCAGAAGGTGCTGACCGACTTCAGCGAAATCGTCGCCCATACCCCCGATTACCTGTCGTTGATGATTATCAAATAATCTTCTTCACGATCAGCACACCACAAAAAATGTCCGTTCAGCCCTGCTTCAACAGGAACTGAACGGACTTTTTTCATTGCGACGGGATGGCGCAGTTTTCTGCGTTATTTTCCGTCCAGAACCGCGTGGGCAGCCGCCAGACGGGCAATAGGCACCCGGAACGGTGAGCAGGACACATAATCCAGCCCGACATTGTGGCAGAAAATGACCGATGACGGATCGCCGCCATGCTCGCCGCAGATGCCGAGCTTGATATTCGGACGGGTAGCACGGCCCAACTCGCAGGCCATCTTGACCAGTTTGCCGACGCCGTTCTGATCGAGCGACACGAAGGGGTCTTCCGGAAGAATGCCGTTATCGACATAAAACGGCAGGAACTTTCCGGCATCGTCGCGGGACAAGCCGAAGGTCGTCTGAGTCAGGTCGTTGGTGCCGAAGGAGAAAAACTCCGCCTCGGCGGCAATTTCATCGGCGGTCAGGGCAGCGCGGGGCAGTTCGATCATGGTGCCGATCAGGTATTCGACCTTGACGCCATAACGAGCAATCGTTTCGTCGCAGATTGCAACCGCATTTTGCTTGAGGACCGACAACTCCTTGACCGTCGCGATCAATGGAATCATGATCTCCGGCACGATGCTGAAACCTTCATTCTTGACCAGTTCACAGGCCGCTTCCATGATCGCCGTGACCTGCATGTTGTAGATCTCCGGGTAGGTGATGCCCAGACGGCAGCCACGGTGTCCCAGCATCGGATTGAATTCGTGCAGTGTCTCTATCTTGTGCTTGAGGGCACCAACCGGCACCTTCATGGTCTTGCACAACTCCTCGATATCCTTATCTTCCTGAGGCAGAAACTCATGCAGCGGCGGATCGAGCAGACGGATGGTCACCGGCAACCCCTTCATCTCGCGGAACAGGCCGATGAAGTCCCCTTTCTGCATCGGAAGAATCTTGGCCAGGGCGAGCTCACGCCCTTCAACATCTTCGGACAGGATCATCTCACGTACGGCAGCAATCCTTTCGGCGTCGAAGAACATATGCTCGGTGCGACAGAGGCCGATCCCTTCGGCGCCGAACTCGCGCGCCACCTTGGCGTCATGCGGCGTATCGGCATTGGTCCGCACCTTCAGGCGGCGGATGCCGTCCACCCATCCCATCAGAGTGTTAAAATCACCGGTCAATTGCACCGTTACGGTCGGCACCACACCCAGCATAACCTCGCCCTGGGTTCCATCCAGGGTGATCATATCCCCTTTTTTGACAACAACACCGTTCTTGGCGGTAAAGCACTGGTTGGCGTAATCCACCTTGATGTCGCCGCAGCCGGCGACGCAACATTTGCCCATGCCGCGGGCAACGACCGCCGCATGCGACGTCATGCCGCCGCGTGCGGTCAGGATACCCTGGGCGGCATGCATGCCGTGAATATCTTCCGGAGACGTCTCAACTCGGACCAGAATGACTTTTTTACCGGTTTTGGCCTCGGACTCGGCTTCATCGGCAGTGAACACGACGGAACCTGAAACGGCACCCGGAGAGGCGGGCAGACCTTTAGCGATGATGTTCTTGACCGCTTTCGGATCAAGCGACGGGTGCAGCAGTTGATCGAGCTGTTCCGGCGCGACACGTTTCACGGCGGTTTTTTCGTCGATCAGACCTTCGGCAACCATGTCAACGGCAATCTTGATCGCTGCCGGCGCCGTGCGTTTGCCATTTCGGGTCTGCAGCATGAAGAGCTTCCCTTTTTCGATGGTAAACTCGATGTCCTGCATATCCTTATAATGCTTTTCGAGGATATCGCGTATGGCAGCAAGCTGTTTATAGCACTCCGGCAACACCTCTTCCATTGGCGGCAGCGTCGTTTCTTTGGCCCGGTTGATCGGCTGGGGAGTACGGATACCGGCAACAACGTCCTCTCCCTGGGCGTTAACCAGATATTCGCCGTAGAAGTAGTTTTCTCCGGTGGAGGGGTCGCGGGTAAAGGCCACGCCGGTGGCGCAGTCATCACCCATGTTGCCGTACACCATCGACTGCACGTTGACCGCAGTACCCCATTCCGCCGGGATGTTGTTCAGGCGGCGATAGGTTACGGCGCGCTGGTTCATCCACGAGCCAAACACAGCTCCGATCGCTCCCCACAGCTGGTCCATCGGATCTTCCGGAAACGCAACTCCAAGCTCTTCCTTGATTGCGGCCTTAAAGGCAGCGACCAGTTCCTTCCAGTCGCCTGCGCTCAATTCAGTATCAAGATGTACACCCCGCTCTTCTTTCTTCTGTTCGAGAAGATGTTCAAGAATATGCTTGTCCATATTCATGACGACATCGGAATACATCTGGACAAAGCGGCGGTAGGCATCATAGGCGAAGCGCTCGTCACCGCTCTGGGATATAATCCCCTGAACAGTTGTATCGTTGAGGCCAAGGTTGAGAACGGTGTCCATCATACCCGGCATGGAAGCACGGGCACCGGAACGAACCGAAACCAGCAGCGGATTGGCGGCATCGCCAAAGGTACGCCCCATCAAAGCTTCCACTTCGGCAAGATGGGTGGCAACTTCAGCGGCCAGCGATGCCGGATAATTGCTGTCGTTCTTATAAAACTCGGTACAAACTTCCGTAGAGAGCGTAAAACCGGGGGGAACCGGCAAACCGATGCTGGTCATTTCAGCCAAATTTGCCCCCTTGCCCCCCAGCAGATTTTTCATGTCAGCCCGGCCTTCTGCCTTACCATTTCCAAAGAAATACACAAACTTCTGCGCCATCGTACTGCCTCCTCGTGTTCAAGATACGTGCGTTTGCTTTATGTGCACTAAAAACATTTATCCATAATGAAAATAATAGCTTAGAGGATCAGACTATAGCGCAGATTCACAAAATATCAACTATAATGTGCAAATAAAATTGCATGGGGACGAAGCAATCGAAACGCAAAGGGGCGCAACTGTATGCCAGCTGCCCCCCTTTGTAATGAATTTCTGCACTAACCGGATTACGCGGGGCTGTAACCCGCCACGCACATTCACCCTGTCGGGCATATTTTCATTTCAACAGCCATTGGTGAACGAATGCCGCTCCGATCCACGTTCCAAAGCTTGACACAAGAACGATGGAGAGCGGCAGCTGCTTTTTGAAGCAGACATACGCCACCACATAGAAGAGAATGCTTGGCAGAATCCCCCACAGCGCGCCTTTGGTAAATTCCTGCATGATGTCGGGATTGCCCTTGTTCTCCACATGCATCCAGACAAGGACAAGGGCACCCGCCAGAGGCATGACTCCGATAAGTCCTGCCATGGAGGGGAACTTCTTGCCGATGGTCGTGGCAGCAAGAATCATAGCCACGGTGATGACAACCTTGATCAAAAGATGCATTATTTTCTTTCCAATTTAATGAGGTGGGGAGGAAGGGAGCCTAATTGCAGTCTTAGCGGAGAGGTATCTGCTGATTTTTGCCAATAGCTCCGCACGCCGGGCATTTGTACTTGCCCCAGTAGAATGCCAAAAAGACAAGACCGGGCAGGTAGCCAAGCAGGAAGCCGGCTATTACGATGCATTTGGGAACAGTATAATGGGCAAGCCACGTGTTCATCTCCCCTTCGTGTCCGCAGGCAAGACAGGTACGGACAGAGCGGCCACTCTCGGCATCATCAAGTCCGGCAGCCGATTGGGCACTGTCGGTTGTTTTGCTTTTCTTCCAGGCCGAAAAAGCAATGGAGCCACCTACGATGACAAAGATCGCGATTACTATTTCCATTAAGAATTCCCTTTATGCGAAGCAATAAAAACAGACCTCCGGGGTTGTTAAAACCTCGAAGGTCTTTCCTGAATATCATCCGTTAGGTGTGTAAGAGCGAATTACTTGGTGTCCCAGCTGGTGATATCAACATTCTTTCCATCTCCCCCTTTGGCACCATCAGCACCATAGGAAAAGAGGTCGTAGTCGCCATGCTCGCCAGGTGAGACATACAGATAATCGCTGCCCCATGGGTCCTTCGGGACCTTCTTGCTTTCAAGATAGCCGCCATCCTTGTAGCTTTTCGGAATCACGCCGACGGTCGGCTTTTCAACCAGCGCAGCCAACCCCTGCTCCGTAGTCGGATAGGAGCCGTTATCAAGCTTGTAGAGCTTGAGTGCCGTTTCAATGTTCTTGATCTGTACCCGTGCATCGGTAATCTTGGCATCATCGGTACGGCCCATCAATTTAGGGCCAACCAGCGCTGCCAGCAGCGCCAGAATGACGATTACAACCATGATCTCGATCAACGTAAAACCTTTTTTGTTGTTTACCGGCTGCATGTCAATGTATTCCCCCTGTTTGGAAGTTCATTCTGCCTGAATGACGCAGAAAAGAACCATTAACTTACTAAGTGACGGACTGTATGGCAAGCTCTTTCAAACAGTCGTCTGCTTCAAATAATATCACCATTGCCTCAATTGCGGTATATGACTCCCGGACTTTTTCATCCGCAAAAAACATTGTTCAATAGAATAGCATAGTTGCATTTATGCTTGCAGATTGGCATCCGATATGCTAAATGATTGGCACATATTAGAAGGTAGAATATAACGTGTAAAATTACGTCTGCGTCACACGCAGTAAAAACCAACAAGGAGAACACAGATGAAAAAGATCAGCGCCGTAGTAGCCATGCTTGCCGTAACCGCTTTTGCTGGAGCAGCCTTCGCAGCCGACGTAATCGAGTTGCCAGCCTCCATGGGTAAAATCACTTTCAACCACAAGAAACATCAGGAGCAACTGAAAGATTGCAAAAAATGCCACGAAAAAGCTCCTGGCAAAATTGCAGAACTCGGCAAAGACTGGGCTCACAAAACCTGCAAAGGTTGCCACGTAGAAATGAAAAAAGGACCTACTTCCTGCAAAGAATGCCACAAAAAATAAGCTGTTGAATCATAGTGTTCGCTATGCCGGGGGTAACGCTGATGCGTTACCCCCGGTTTTTTTCTCCCGAAACACTATACCCGCTCCCCAGCTTTACCAGAAACCCTTCCCGCTGCATCGCGTCCAGGTTGCGCTGCACCGCTTCCCGCTCAACCTCCAGGAGCATCAGCTTCTCCAGCGTTATCCGTGGATGTTCCAGAACCTCCCTCAACAGCCGGCTGCGCAACTGCCGGTTTGAACCCTCAAAGCGGCTCTGATGCGTATGGTGCCTGCTGCGCCGTCCGGGATTGGGGTGAGTCTGCTTGAGCATAACGCCATAATCCATCAGGGCGTAATACCATTCCCGTGGATTATCGCGGTCAAGAGTTGTTGCAACAAGCGGTGCAATCTCGTGGTCATTGACCGCATCGCTGTGATGGAAGAAAAAATGGATGAAAACCGCTCGGATGTTGGTCTCGATCAGCGGCTCGGCAATACCGAACGCGAATGCCGCAACTGCCCGGGCGGTATAATGGCCGATGCCCGGCAACGATTGCAGCTCACTAACTGTGCTGGGAAATTTTCCGGCGTAGCGATTGACAACCTCTTCTGAACAGCGCTTCAGAAAAATTGCCCGCCGGTTGTACCCCAAACCCTGCCAGACCTGCAACACCTCCGACAGCGGTGCCTCGGCCAACGAATTGATCGTCGGAAAGGCACCCAAGAATTCAGCATATTTGAGTTTGACCCGTTCCACCTGGGTTTGCTGCAGCATGATCTCCGACACCAGAATTCGGTACGGGTCACACGTCTCACGCCATTGCATCGGACGGAGAGTGGAGCGGTGGTATGCATAAATCATCGCGCGGAAAGTGGCAACAATCTTCGGAGAGAGCTCTCCGTTCTTATTAACGGTACGTGTCAGATATTCTGGAGTCCGCACCTTCATCGCAGCGCCAGCTCCATTCCCTCAAGTTTTTTCACCCGATCACGCAGCTCGGCGGCTTTTTCGAAATTCAGATCTTTGGCCGCCGCCAACATCTCCTTGCGAAGTCTCTTCACCAGTTTCGGGATCTCTTTTGGCGCGATGTATTCCTCACCCGCTTCGGCAACCCCACCCGGTGGAGTGAAGTAGTCTTTCTCTTCGATCGACTCCAGAATACTGCTGAAACTCTTTTTCACCGTTTCAGGCGTAATGCCATGCTCTTCATTGTAGGAGAGCTGCTTGACGCGACGGCGTCCGGTTTCATCAAGACAGGCCTGCATGGAACGGGTCACACTGTCGCCATACATCAGCACGCGCCCATTGATATTGCGGGCAGCACGACCACAGGTCTGGATCAATGAACGCTGTGAGCGTAGAAAGCCCTCCTTGTCGGCATCCAGAATAGCGACCAGGGAAACCTCCGGCAAATCAAGGCCTTCACGCAGCAGGTTAATTCCGACCAGCACGTCGAATTCCCCCAGCCGCAAGTCGCGCAGTATCTGCATCCGCTCGATGGTAACAATGTCCGAGTGGAGATATCGTATCCGCACCCCGAGTTCACGGTAATAGTTGGTCAATTCTTCGGCCATGCGCTTGGTCAGAGTCGTCACCAGTACCCGTTCGCCACGGGAAACCGTTTCGCGCACTTCATGGAGCAAATCGTCCACCTGGCCGTACCCCCCCTTTTCTTCCCCCCCTAATTTAGGAGGCGATTGAGGGGGGGTAGCCGACACCGGCCGCACTTCGATCACCGGGTCAACAAGCCCGGTCGGGCGGATGATCTGCTCAACGAAAACCCCGCCGCTCGCCTCAAGCTCATAATCGGCAGGGGTAGCCGAGACATAGACCGCCTGACGGATACGGGCCTGGAACTCCTGGAAATTGAGCGGACGGTTGTCGAGCGCGGCAGGGAGGCGGAAGCCGTAGTTGACCAGGGTTTCCTTGCGCGAACGGTCGCCCCGGTACATGGCGCCGGTCTGCGGGATGGTGATATGCGATTCGTCCACGAACAGCACAAAGTCATCCGGGAAATAATCAATCAGGGTGTAGGGCGCCTCGCCCGGTTGACGACCGTCAAAGTAGCGGGAATAATTCTCGATGCCGTGGCAAAAACCCATCTCCTCCATCATTTCGATGTCAAAGAAGGTGCGCTGCTCAATACGCTGCTCTTCCAGCAACATGTTTCGTTCTCGAAAATAGTTGAGCCGTTCCGCCAGATCGATCCGTATTTGCTCCACCGCCCGCTCCAGCGTCTCACGGGTGGAGACATAATGCGAAGCAGGATAGATGGAACATTTGGACAACTTTTGCAGGACGACGCCTCGAAGCGGATCGATTTCGCTGATCGCTTCCACCTCGTCACCGAAAAATTCGATCCGAAGAGCCCGTTCACTGTCGTAAGCCGGAAAAATCTCGATCACATCCCCCCGAACCCGGAATGTGCCGCGATGAAAATCCATATCGTTACGTTCGTACTGTATTTCAATCAGTTTTTTAAGCAGTGTGTCACGGCCATAATCATCCCCCTGATGAAAGAAGATATGCATGGACTGATACGCTTCAGGCGAGCCGATGCCGTAAATGCATGATACCGAAGCCACGATAATGACATCGCGCCGCGTCAGCAGACTGCGCGTCGCCGAATGACGCATCTTGTCAATCTCATCGTTGATTGCGGAATCTTTTTCAATGAACGTATCACTCGTCGGGATGTAGGCTTCCGGCTGGTAATAATCATAGTAGGACACGAAATATTCCACGGCATTATCCGGGAAAAGTTCCTTGAACTCGCCGTATAGTTGCGCGGCCAGGGTTTTGTTGGGAGCAAGGACCAGCGCCGGGCGTCCGGTTCGGGCGATGACATTGGCAACGGTAAACGTTTTGCCGGAGCCGGTAACCCCCAGCAGCGTCTGGTGACGGTCGCCCCGCTCGACCCCGGCGACCAGCTCCTCGATGGCTTGGGGTTGATCACCGCGCGGTGTATATGCAGTTGTGAGATTGAAAGTCGTCATAAAGTTTCTCTACCCTGAAATATCATGTAAATTTCAGTACACTGGACATAACAGTCATTGAATTAGTGCGAAACAGGTGCCAATTGTGCTAAATACTGAAATAGGGGCTTATATTGATCACGGTATCACGAGGCACATGATGAGACAAGCACTCTCCGCTGAACCGGCAAACATGTGCTGGGTTTACGACCATTCCAGGAACTGCCACCTGCTTCAAGGGAGCCCGATCCCTACCTTTGTCATTGACGTCAACCATGTCATTATCTTGTGGAACCATGCCTGCGAACAAATCACCGGTATAAGCGCCGCTCAAATGATCGGCACCAGGCAGGCATGGCGATCGTTTTATTCGCACGAACGACCGATCATGGCGGACCTGATCGTTACCGGGGCAACCGATGAGGAAATCACTGAATTTTACGGTCCGAACTGGCAGCGATCTTCAGCCATAGACGGGGCGTACGAATCCGAGGATTTCTTTCCGGAGATGGGTAACAACGGTACCTGGCTGTTCTTTACGGCTTCTCCTCTCAATGATACCTCCGGAAACATCGTCGGGGCAATTGAGACGCTGCAGGATGTTACCGGTCGTAAACGGGCCGAAGCCGACCTGAAGGAATACCGTGACAATCTGGAAGAGCTGGTTCGCCAACGTACGGCAGAGCTTGCACAGGCTCACAGTGAACTGATCGCAAAAGCGGCAACCCTGGAGCAGGCCAACGAAGAGCTGTCCCAATATGCGTTTGTTGCCTCGCATGATCTGCGGGCGCCGCTACGAGCCGTTCGCAATTACGCCGACTTTTTGAGAGAGGAGTTGGATCCTGTACTGAATGAGGAGCAGCGCAGTTATTTCGATGGAATGGGCAGTGCCCTGCGGCATGGCGATGAACTGGTCAACGACCTGCTGGAGTTTTCACGCATCGGGAATGCAACCATTGCCGCGCAAAATATTCCGCTGGAGGATTTTTTCGCAGGACTGCATGGTTCATTACACTGTGCCAAAAATGACGAGTTGGTGGTTTCCGGCCAGCTCCCTGTCGTGCAGGCGGATCACACCCTGTTGAATCAGGTATTTCAAAACCTGGTTGCAAACGGTTTCAAGTTCAACCGTTCCTCGCCGAAACGGGTCGAAATAGGCCTTTCAGATAAACGGGACGGAATGTGTGAACTGTTTGTGCGGGACAATGGCATCGGCATCGACCCACGCTACCATGACAGGATATTTAAAATGTTCAAACGTCTCCATACTCACAAGGAATTTGAGGGCACCGGAATCGGACTGGCCATCGTTAAAAAGGCCGTTACCAAACTTCACGGTTCAGTGCGGCTTGAATCCAATGGTGGTGAAGGAAGCACTTTTTTCATAACGCTGCCGCAGGCTGAAAAGGAAACCGGGAATGAGCGATAAAGAACTAGTGGTACTGATGGCTGAGGACGATGAACACGATGTCATGGCAACCAAGCGTGCCTGGAAGGCAAATCGGATGGCTAACCGTCTCTTCATTGTCAATGACGGCGAAGAATGCCTTGACTACCTTTTCCGACGCGGTCAGTTCAGCGACTCAGCCTCTGCACCAACTCCCGGCATTGTGCTGCTCGACATAAACATGCCCAAGATGGACGGGCTGGAAACGTTGAAAGCCATCCGCGACTGCGCCGGGTTCAAGCATCTCCCGGTCATCATGCTGACCACCTCTAAGGCCGAGGAAGATCGAGTCAGGAGCTATGCGTATGGGGCTAACGCCTACATCGTGAAACCGGTCGGATTCGAAAATTTTTCAGAAGCTATACGGACCATCAACCTGTTCTGGAAACTGGTCGAACTTCCTGGAGGAGAATGATGAAGAAATTTGAGCAACTACAGCGAATGAGCATCCTGCTGGTCGAGGATAACGAGCATGACCGGGCCGCTTTTCACCGCGCCTTCCGCGGAATAGAGTTCAATTGCACCATTACCGACTGTGTCCGGGCCCCCGAGGCAGTGGACATGATCGAAGCCGACCCGCTGGCATTTGACGTTGTGGTAATCGATCACCACCTTCCCTGTCAGCACGGACTCGATCTGTGCAAGGAACTTCTGGCCGCATCAGTCCCCCTTCCGCTGGTGATCCTCACCGGAAGCGGTTCGGAGCAGGTCGCCGTGGATGCACTCAAAGCGGGTGTCGATGACTACATCATAAAGGATCCGGACAGCGCCTATCTTCAGATGCTGCCAATGGTTCTAGCAGAGGTTACGTCTACCTTCAGGGGACGTCTTGCCCACATTGAGGCGGAAAAATCTTTGCGCGAAAACAGGGAACGTCTCTCCAGCATACTTGAAGGGCTTACCGTGCCAACCTTCGTCATTGATGCAGACCACATCACCACGCACTGGAACCTCGCCTGCGAGATAATCACCGGTGTTCCGGCCCGGGAAGTGATTGGCACCAGACAGCAATGGCGGGCTTTCTATCAATCCGAAAGGCCGGTCATGGCGGATCTGATCGTAGATGAGGTTCTGGAGGATTTGATCGCGCAACATTACAGCGGCAAGTATCGCAGGTCGCAACTCAAGGTCGATGCCTTCGAGGCAGAAGACTTTTTTCCGCATTTCGGCTCAGGAGGAAAGTGGCTCTTCTTTACTGCCGCCCCGCTCAAGGACACAAACGGCACGGTCATCGGCGCCATTGAAACCCTTCAGGATATCACCGATCGCAAAACAGCGGAACTCGCCCTCTGCGAAAGTGAGCGCCGCCATCGGGAACTCAGCATCACCGATGGCTTGACCGGACTTTATAACTCGCGGCATTTTTACGCACGGGTGCACGAAGAGGTTGAGCGCTGCAACCGCTACGCATCTCAACTTTCCCTGATTCTTCTTGATGTGGACAACTTCAAGAAATTCAACGACACCTACGGCCACCTGGAGGGTGACCGGGTCCTGGCTGGGCTTGCCGAGGTCATCAGAAACGAGATCCGCGGCGCCGACTCCGCCTATCGTTACGGGGGCGAGGAATTCATCGTGATCTTTCCTGAAACCATTCCGGAAGAATCACAGGTTGTCGCCGAACGGTTGCGGCGAGCCTTTGCGGAGCGCGAATTCAGGCCTGCTCCGGGAGAACGGGTTCATATGACCATCAGTATCGGCGGCGGCAGCTACCGCCCCGGAGAAGAGTTGATCCCGTTCGTCAAACGGATCGACGAAGCGATGTACTCCGCCAAAAAACTCGGCAAGAATGCGGTCGTGTTCGTCTGAGCCCCCGCTGCCACTCATATTTTTTGATTATGTTGCCGCTGTTGATTGCCCGGATAAGGGATGACTTTATGATAACTCTCCGCACCGTGCGCTGCCTGCTCTGGTTACTGCTGGTTACATCGCTGCCTCTTGCGCTCCCGTCCCGAACCGAAGCTCGCCCGCAATCCATCAGAGTTGTCATGGACAACAATTACCCCCCCTATGTCTTCCTGGACAGCGCAGGGAAGCAGCAGGGCATCCTGATCGACCAATGGCGGCTATGGGAACAGAAAACCGGCATCAGGGTCGACATAAGCGCCATGGATTGGAGCAAAGCGCTACGCAGCATGAGATCAGGCGAATTCGATGTCATCGATACGATCTTCAAGACCGAAGAACGCTCCGGTTGGCTCGATTTTTCCGAACCATACGCCCGCCTCGAAGTCCCCATCTTCTTTGACAAGGAGATCCCCGGCATCTCCGACACGGCTTCACTGAAAGGTTTTGTCGTAGCCGCCAAGACCGGCGACAATGCCGTAGATATCCTTAAGAACAGTGGAATCAATACGTTGATGCTGTTCAACAGTTACGAGGAAATAATCCGAACGGCCAAAGAGCACAAGATTTCCGTCTTTGTGGTCGACAAACCGCCGGCACTCTACTTTCTCCACAAATTTGGCATCCTGAACCACTTCCGGCAGACACCTCCTCTCTATGTCGGTGAATTTCACCGCGCAGTTGCAAAAGGGAACGGCGAACTGCTGGCGACAGTTCAAGACGGATTCCGACTTATTACGGCCAACGAACTGAAAAAGATCGAGAGCAAATGGCTTGGCTCATCGCTTGGCAACAGTTTCCCAACCACTTCGATAGTCATCGGCGCCGTTTGTCTCTCTCTGCTGGTACTGATTCTTTTCGCCTGGAACCGCATTCTCCGCAAGATGGTCAATACCCGGATCGCCGAACTGAAGGCCAGCGGGGACAGCTTGCGTGCGAACGAAGCTTTTGTGAAAACCCTTATGAATGCCATCCCAATACCGATTTTCTACAAGGACAACACGGGACGCTACATGGGCTTCAACAGCTCTTTTGAGGAGTTTTATGGCGTAGTGCAGACTGAGCTTGTTGGAAAAAGCGTGTTCGATATCGCTCCAAAAGAGCTGGCCGAAATCTACCACGCCAAGGATCTCGAACTTTTTCAGCACGCCGGATCGCAGATATACGAATCCCAGGTAAAGAACTCGCGAGGCGACCTCCGTGATGTGGTTTTTCACAAGGCTTCGTTTACTGACACCGGTGGTCAGGTTTGCGGGCTTATTGGAGCGATTCTCGACATCACTGAACGCAATAAGGCCGAGCAGGATCGGCTGAACCTGGAACGTCGGCTTCTGCACTCCCAGAAACTGGAAAGTCTCGGCATACTCTCGGGCGGTATCGCTCACGATTTCAACAACCTGCTGCAGGCACTGCTCGGCAATCTTGACCTTGCCCTGAGGAAACTTCCACAGGATACCGCAGCCAGGAACAACATTCATCAGGCAATCACAGCCGGACGGCATGCTGCCCAACTGACCGGCATGATGCTGGCCTACTCCGGCAAGGGACTATTCATCATCAAACCGCTTAATTTGACCGAGTTGCTGGAGGAGAATGCCGCCATGCTGGAAGCCGGCATTCCGAAATCCATAACGCTTGAAAAGCATCTTGACCACACACTGCCACATATCAAGGCGGATGCCGGACAACTGCAGCAGGTTATAATGAACCTGATTACCAATGCTGCCGAAGCGATCGGGGATGCCACCGGCACCATCTCCCTTACAACCGGAGTCGGAGATTTTAACCAGGCAACTCTGAACCTGAGCCGACTGGAAGAAAAAACGGCGCCCGGGCGCTACGTATGGCTTGAGGTGCGCGACAACGGCTGCGGCATGGATGAAGAGACAATACATAAACTCTTTGATCCGTTTTTTACTACCAAATTTACCGGACGAGGCCTGGGGATGTCGGCGGTACAGGGGATCATCCGCGCTCATAAGGGGGCTTTTCTGGTAAACAGCGTGCCGGATGTAGGTACGACCATCAAGGTGCTCTTTCCGGCCGCTGGAGATCATCCCGCCAGCCCGGACCAGATCAACGCAGGTGAACCTCACCAGGACGAGCAGGTCGGAAGTGCGGTGAAAATCCTGGTAATTGACGATGAAGAAATGGTTCGTTCCGTTTCATCCTCCATGCTGGAAGAACTCGGATTCTCAACAGTGGCCGCATCAAGTGGTGAAGAGGCACTGGCGCTCTTCCGCAAATCAGGTAACAGCTTCGATGTTGTTCTGCTTGATCAGGTCATGCCCGGCATGGACGGGGTAACCGTATTCAAAGAGCTGCGACATATCCGGCCGGACATCAAGGTTCTGCTTGCCAGCGGTTTCAGCCAGCAGGAGGTATCCGAACGTTTCAAGGGCCTGGGACTGAACGGTTTTATCCCGAAACCATACACCCTGGCGAACCTGACGAAAGAGTTGGCACACGTTTTAAATGGAGTTAACCGATGACCTTGACGATGTCTCCTGCGCCGCAGGATGAACTCTATAAAAAGCTTTTTTCAGAAATGGTTGATGGCTTTGCCCTGCACGAGGCCGTCCGGGACCAAAACGGCGGACTTGCCGACTATCGTTTCCTGGAGGTCAATCGCGCCTTCGAGCGGATAACCTCCTTGCTCTCTTCATCTATCGTCGGCAGAACCGTCAGGGATGTTTTTCCCGAATCCGGCGCATTTATGATGGAACTGTTTGAGAAAGTCACGGCAACCGGCGCTCCGCAGACATTCGAGCGCTTTGCGCGCGACCTTGGCACGCACCTGAAAATAACCGCCTACTGTCCATCACCAGACATGCTTGCCTGCATCGTTGCCGATATTACCGAGAACAAGCGAATAGAGGCGGCCCTCCGTGAAAGCGAATCTACGTTCCGGGCGCATGTTGAAAACTCCTTCGATGTTATCTTTACTCTGGACGCAACAGGCACTTTTGTCTTCGTTTCTCCTGCCTGGGAGCGGCATTTCGGCTATCCGGTCAGCGAAGTCATGGGACACAGTTTCGCGCCATTCGTTCATCCTGACGATGTACAACCATGTATCGAATACCTCACCTGGATACTCACAACCGGCCGGAGCGGCACCAGTCCGGTATATCGAGTTAAATGTGCTGACGGATCATTACGCAGTTTCGTCGCAAACGGGATGCCCTATACCGACACAAAAGGGGAGCTTTTGTTTATCGGAGTCGGCCATGACGTCACAGACCAGTTGCAGGCTGAACAGGAACGTCTCGATTTCGAACGTCAGCTGCTGCATACCCAGAAGCTGGAGAGTCTTGGGGTGCTGGCAGGTGGAATCGCCCATGACTTCAATAATCTCCTTCTGACAATTCTTGGCAATGTTGAACTTGCGGCACTGAAGATCCCCCCCGATTCACCACCTCACAAACTGCTCGAACAGGCGACTCTTGCCGCCACTCGTGCCGCCGATCTTACCAGTCGGTTGCTGGCCTATTCCGGCAAGGGAGTCTTTGTTATCACCCGCCTGAACCTGAACCAGTTGGTCAATGAAAACGCCACGCTGTTCAGGACCGCCGTTCCCAGAACCGTTTCAATCGACATGCACCTCTCTGAAGGGATACCGGACATCATGGGCGATGTTGCCCAGATCCAGCAAGTCATCATGAACCTGATTACCAATGCCTCCGAGGCTATTGAAATCCAGGCCGGCCGAATCAAGCTTTCAACAGGCCTGGTGAACTGTGACCGGATCTGCCTGTCAAAGAGCCGGCTGGAAGAAAAGCCGGAGCCGGGACGTTTTGTCTATCTGGAAGTCAGCGACAACGGTGCTGGAATGGCCGAGAAAATACAGCAGCAAATCTTTGATCCGTTCTTTACCACAAAGTTTACCGGTCGAGGTCTTGGCATGTCTGCAGTACTCGGCATTGTCAAAGCTCACTCCGGAGCCCTGTTTCTGGACAGCGCACCGGGCAGGGGAACAACGATCAGGGTAATTTTCCCGACAGCAGAGAAAGCATCCATGTCGCCCGGGATGGAAGCAGCACATGCTGAAATCGTCTCTGATGTCAGCGACGCTACGTCAGGCACCGTCCTGATTGTGGATGATGAAAAGTCAGTCCTCAAAATATGCGCTGCCATGGTTACACTCTGCGGATTCAGCACAATTACTGCGTCTGATGGAGCGGAAGCGGTGGAAACCTTCCGCCTGAGAAGCAATGAAATTGATCTTGTACTGATGGATCTTACCATGCCGAATATGGATGGCGTGGCGGCCATGCAGGAATTGCGGCGCATAAAACCGGAGATAAGGATAATTCTGTCCAGCGGTTTTAATGAACAGGAACTTGACGAGCGTATCTCGAATCAAAACCCTTCCGGGTTCATCCGGAAACCATACAGCTTGAAAAGTCTCGAGGCGGAATTGCGGCGGGTCATGCAGGAAAAACCCATATAAAAAGGGGTAGCCGGCGCATGCGCTGACCACCCCTCTATGGTGCGTATCAAATGAGGTTACTTTCCCGCGATATACTCCTGCACCGTCCGAATCCGGCGAAGCGTTTCCTCCACCCCCAGCGTCACCACGATTTCACCGATCCCCGGCGCCTGCGTGCCACCCGAGAGGGCAATGCGTACCGGCTGGCCGACCTGCCCCATTTTCCAGCCATTCTCGGTGCAAACCTCTTTGAAGAGAGCATCGATTTCAGCACCATCGTCTGACGGCCGGGACGAAAGCTTCGCAGCCACCGCGGCAAAAACCGCCTGCAACTGATCTTTGTCAAACTTGGCCAATGCAGCATCATCATAGCTGACCGGAGCGTTGTAGTAGAATACCGCCCGTTCGGCCATCTCTTCCAGTGTCTGGGCCCGTTCCTGCAACGTCTTGACGACCGCCATCAGGCACGGACCACCGAGTGTCGTAACTTCACGGGCAGAGAGATGCGGCAGCAGCAGATCGGCCAACCGTTCAGGATCGCCGTTTTTGATGTAATGAGCATTCAGCCAGAGCAGTTTTTCCGTGTTGAATACCGATGCCGAGCGCCCAACATTATGTATGTCAAATTTTTGGATCATTTCGTCACGACTGAAAATCTCATCATCGCCATGACTCCATCCCAACCGCACCAGGTAGTTGATCAATGCTTCCGGCAAGAAGCCCATGTCACGGTAGGCAATCACGCTGGTGGCGCCATGCCGTTTGGACAGGCGCGCTTTGTCAGAGCCGAGAATCATTGGCACATGGGCAAACTGCGGAACCGGGGAACCGAGTGCTTCGTAAAGTTGAATCTGGCGCGGGGTGTTGTTGACATGATCATCGCCGCGAATGACTGTTGTGATACGCATGCTGGCATCGTCAATCACCACGCAGAAATTATAGGTCGGCGTACCATCGGTTCGCTGTATGATCAGGTCATCCAACTCCTCATTCGGAAAGGTTATGGTCCCCTTGATCAGGTCATCGAATGCCGTTACCCCTCCTTGCGGTGCCCGGAAACGAACCACGTACGGCTGACCGCCAGGCTGTTCGGCACGTTCGCGGCAGGTGCCGTCATATTTGGGTTTGCGGCCTTCCTGCATGGCAAGGGTGCGCTTGGCCTCAAGCTCTTCTGAGGTACAGTAGCATTTGTAGGCTTTCCCGGAATTCAGCAGCTTCTGCACATGTTCCTTGTAGAGCGGAAATGTATCCGACTGATAAAAGGGTCCCTCGTCCCACTCCAGCCCGAGCCACTTCATTCCTTCCAGAATTGCATCAACAGACTCCTTGGTGGACCGCTCCACATCGGTGTCTTCGAT
>Ga0172380_10004362_pt1 | contig 18251 bp, 39 predicted proteins | sample Leawe162metaG_FD_119747 | JGI IMG/M metagenome (GOLD analysis project Ga0172380, IMG submission 119747) | Leachate microbial communities from a municipal landfill in Southern Ontario, Canada - Leachate well 162 metaG | ecosystem: Engineered > Solid waste > Landfill > Unclassified | place... | reverse complement strand
TCTTCACGCCCTTCGTCGCGGTCAGCGCCATCTGCATTTCGCCCTCGATGTGGCTCATGTGCGATATACGAATACCGCCCACCGCGAGCGGGCCGAACTTCACGCTCGGATCGCAAAACAGGGTCAGCGACTTGCCGACATATTTGCTCGCGTCGAGGCCCCACCCGGCGACCAGAACGCGGCACATCGACTTGCACGGCCGATAGACCTTTTCGGTGCCGGAAAGGCTCATGGAGACGGGCTGTTCCTGCCCACCCTTGAACTTCACGTCGGTAATCGTGACGGTGATAGTGCGCCCAAGGAGATCGTCCGCGTTAATCTGGTCGCTCTTGGGCTCGATGACGGCTGACATGTTCATGCTGCTTCTCCGAAATACATTTCCTGCTCGACCCGACGTGCGGTCGGGATCAGCTTCTTGGTTGAAAGGATGCGGTCATATTCGGCGCGCTTCTCGGCGATGCGCTTCTCGAAAGCCGCCGCCGCGTTCAGGATCGCGTCCTGCATCACCGGATCGGGGTGGACCCGGATAACGCACATGGGCAGGCCGCCCGAATAGCTGATGAAGTCGATCCATTGCCGCTCGGACACAAGCAGGCCGGTCTGCAATTGGAGCATGTAATCATCAGGCGCGATATCGAAGGCGACGTTATCGAGGATGGTCTGCACCTGATATTTCTGGCGCCGGCTCTTGCACTCGACCAGGCCATGCCGACCGACCAGCCCGTCAGGCGAATAACCGATGGTGAAGCCCCAGCGATCATTGGTGATGAAGCCGACATTATCGACCGGCGCATAGTGCTTGCCGTAAAGGATGCAGGCTTCGATCTCGTCTTCCTGCCCGCGCAGCATGTCGTCGCTGAAATAGTGCGGCTCGACATAGCCGGTAATGCGCTGGGCAAGCAGTTCGAACAAATGCGCCCGCTCCTTGTCGTTGCTCGCGATCTTGAGCGTCGGCGTGATGATCAGCTTCATTTCGGAAGCGGTCAGCAGGCCACACCTTGCCGCGAGCCATTCGTCGGAGCCCTGTTGCAGATCCTCGTGGTATCGGGGGCCGGGTGGACCGGCGGCTTTCAATATTTCATGTTTCACGGTATCTCTTCCTTGTTCAACGACCGGGCCGCTTTCGCTGTGACGGTGGAGGCGGCCCATCCTCCACGGCGGGGGGTTAGGCGAACGCCCTCAGCACCGGATCACGATCGCGCTGGTCAGCCCGGCGGGTTTCCCAGCCAGCCTCACGCGCGGCGGCTTTGCGCTCCCGATCATCCATCACGGCGGCATCGGTGAAGCTGATCGAGCCATCGCGGAAATGATGGACGCGCGGCGGGGTGATTTGGCGGGACAGGTTCATACACCCTTCTCCATTTGCTTGATCAGGCGATGGCGACGCACATCCTCGGGCTGGTAGATTTTACCATCCGCACCGTGCCAGCTAAGTTCGCCATGCTCGTGCCAGCCAATCGGCCAGTCGAGGACCGATCCGCCCGCCATGAATGCGTCGATGTGTTCGGGGTGCTTGGCGAGGTAACTGATGATGCTACCGGCCGTTTCCATGCCGCCGACCCCGGCCTGCCATGCGACCGCAGCGGACACTTCAGCAATGCGCGCGATGACGCTAACCGCATCCCGGCTCATGGGTTCGCCCATCACGCCACCTTCCCAGCGGCACGCTGCCCCTTGGACATCAGGCGCCCGGTCTGCGGATCTCGGAACATGGCGCGGGACTTGAGATCGGCGAGTTCGCGAACCGCATCATTGCGCTCCATGAAGGCGCGGGCTGATGTTTCGGACAGGGTGTTGATGGTGCCCTTCGCCTTGATCAGGTCGCGGCGAAGGCCTGCTGAAATATCACACTCGAAGTCCCGCTCCACGATCAGGTTGGCTATGACGTAGCTTTGTTCGCGGATCGTGAGCCACGGCAGGAATATCGATTTCAGGTCCATGTTTCGTCTCCCCTGTTGAGTGTTCAGGCAACTTTGCGTGAAGTGTCGGCGACGTTCGCGACCGCCAGTTTCAGGTCGGGCTTTTCGCCATGTCCGATCGCGATGCCGGCCGGGCTTTCCGGGTGGCGCGCGGCGACGTAGCGGAGGATCAGATTGGCGGCGGCAAGCGCGGCGTCGTCTATGTCGCTTTCCTCTTGGTCCGCATCGCAGACCGACTTCGCCGCCGCCTCGAAAGGCAGGCTCAGCAGCGTGTTCGGGAAGCCTTTTACGGCAGCAATCTTGACCAGCCCGTCAAGCGGCATCATCGAAGTGCCATCGATCCACCCGCGCAAGGTGCCGGTCGCGATGTCCGTCTCAAGGCTCAGGCGCTTGATCGTGAAGCCATGCTTGCGCGCGGCAAGGTCGAACATCGCGATTTGCCCGGACCGCACAGCGTCCGAGATTCCGCAGTCGCGTTGCTGGATATCGCGGTGGTTAGCCATCAGATACGCTCCCCATGAAGTTCCTGATAATCATCACCCGGCGCGCCATGTTCGCGGTCACACTGCCCCACCCGGTCCAGCACGCGACCAGCGCCCCAAGCCGTCGCCAGCGCGATCGAGAAGACCAGCGCGACAAGGGCGGCGAAGGTGAGCAGCGGCGCGTTGTCGAGCGCGGCGGATATGTTGATGGTGAGGAAGGTCATGCTGCCCTCCATGCGGGCGTAACCACATCGGGCTCTCCAAGAGCATGAAGCGCGTTTTGCAGGGCGCTACGGGCGCAACCAAGATTCTGATCGGCTACGCGAACGCGGCTGTCGGCGTCGCAGTTGGCTTTCAAGGTGGCGATGCGTCCGCGCACCGTGCGCAGCCCGGCGTCTTCGCCGAGATCAAGCCATTCCAATATCTCGCGCTTGATGACCTCATATTCGGCGACGGCCTGCTTGGCCCGCCCCATGGCATCATCTTTGTAGGCCGCAACCTTCCGGCGCGCCTCTTCCTGTTGCCGGCTGAAATCCGCCTGCAAGCTCGATATACTGCGCTCTACTCCAACCAGATCACGAGCGGCGCGAGCAACGGCGTCCCCGAACTTCTTGCGGACGATCTCGTTATCTTTCCAGATTACAGCCGTCCTAGGTCCGGGCAGCGGGGAGCGGACGGACACCCGCGAAACGCCGTCGATCAGAAGCTTCATATAAGCGTCCGAGGGGAGTATTACCGCCTGCCGGGTGGGCTTCCGGACATAGCGCCAGACAGCAGCCTTGCGGACGATAAGCCCACAGCTTTCCGGAATATCCGCTGCGGTGCACAGGCCATCAGGAACAGCAAATGTCACCGCACCGGCGAAGCGCAGATAGGTCTGCCATTTGCCAGACGTGGTATCGGACCGGAGATCGCTGCGGCTGATTTTGATCTCGAAAGCGGATGGCTGCGGCTTGCTGTAAGACTTCTGGAGCGTGTAAACATCCGGTCGCGGGGAACCGCTGGGGCCAAGCTGCATGTCGGTCCAGACCATGCGATCGGGCGCGCGCAGATAAGCGGCCAGATCCTCCAGCAAGCTATCGTGAGTCCATTCGCTCACAACTGCCTCCCGGCCGCACGCTGATGGGACAGATCGATCGCCCAGTCCCGAAACAGCGGAACCGTGACGAAGCCCCCGCACGCGGACAGGCCCAGCGGCGTGCCCATCGGAGCGCCGACAGCAAGCGGGATAAACCGCAGCGCGATACCTTCGGCGTACCCCGGACGCGCCATAGTCCGCGCAGAGGTGGCGGTGGTATTGGGGGTGGGATGACCGCTCACGAAACCAGCGCCCGCGCGGCTCTACGCCGGAACGCATCATGCGGGGTAGGAACCGCCGTTCCGTCGTCAAAATTCAGCCGACCGGGGTTGCCATGAAAACCGAGCGCCACGCAGTCGTATGCCCGAGCGGCTTCTTCCTCAGTGGCGAAGGAGCCTATTTCATATCTCTTTCCCCGATGCGCGATGTACGCCTGAAAGCGGTCATAGATGTTGCGGCGAACTCCTTTGAAGTGGCTGTAGGAGCGGCCTTTCCCGCGCCTAACGGACGGCCACTTTTCGGGCAGAATGCTGGCGTCGAACGTCCCCGCGTTGATCGCCGCGACAACGGCAGCGATCTCAGGGGACCAGCGATACCATTCGCGCCGGTCATGCGAGGCTGCGAAGTGGTAATGAAACCGCTTCTCAAGGGCGAGGCCGCCTTCTGTGTCGGCGACAATCTCAAGCGGGATGGGGGACCACATATCGAGGCTTTCAAGCCTGCCTTGGGGCGATACGCTGCAACCGATCTTGACCGGGCCGTCCATGCCGATTGGCTTGATGAAATAAACGCGCTTCATGCCGCCGCCTGCTCAGGCTCGATCGCAAGCACCGTTTCGCGATGCTCCTCCGGGATGCGCTCGCGCTCCCACCAGCCTTGAACAGTGGTGTGGTTCCGATGGGCCAGCTTGCGGGCCAGTCCACGGATGCCGCCTCGGGCGGAAATGATCTGTTTGTCGGTCATGACGTTTTCGTACGCCACGTACGTACGCCCGTCAAGCCCCTAGATAGAGTACAGGGTTTTTGCGACAACGCGTACATGTCGGCAAACCAAACAGTCGGAAGCGCGCTACTGCGCCTCAAGGCCCGATCGGCCCTGTCGCTGGACGAAATAGCCCACCGCGCCGGCTACGCCCGCCGGTCATCGATCCAGGAATATTTCAACCAGAAGTTCGCCGGCCCACTGGGCGACAAGGCCGCGAACAAGCTCGCCGACGCATTAACCAATCATGGTGTGCCGCCGATAACGAGAGACGAGATACTTACCCTGACGGGCGCCCCGCCCGTCTCCAATGCAACCCCGGTGAAGTTCGAAGGTGCGTCAGCAAGCAGCCTTCGAAATGATCTCCCAGTATATGGGACCGCACTGGGGGCCGAGATAATGGTGGACGGGGAAGCGATCGAGCAAACCACGCTGAACACGGCGGAAGTGATCGAATATCGTAAACGCCCGATCATTTCGAACGGCATCGACCGAACCTATGGGCTCTATGTCCAAGGTTCATCAATGTACCCCGCACACCGTGAAGGCGCCTTCCTTTTTGTCCAGCGGGATGCCGTTTTGCGCATCGGCGATGACGTGGTTGTCTATATGCGTCCACGCGACGAATCCGACGACGGGGAGACCGCGACCTGCGTTCTCGTAAAGCGGCTCGTGCGGCGCTCCGCTCAATATGTCGAGCTGCAACAGTTCGAGCCCGCGCTCACCTTCCGGCTCGCCATGTCGGACATTCTGCGGATTGATCGCGTCCTGACGACGGACGATCTCGCCTAATTCCGCCCGCGCGCACGACGCGCCGAATCACGCAAAGCCCGTTCTGCATAAGAGTTTATAGGGCTCGATAAATCTTTTTTCGTACAGCCGTACGTTTACTGTTGACGCGTACGTACGTTCGTCTATGCTCTCCCCCATCAACTGGTTCACCAGCGAGGGATGAGACGATGGGCACGCAGGACAACATCATCAGGTTCGCCAAGGCGCACGGCTTCGAGGCCATCGCCTACGCGGACACCGCTGCGGTCGTGATCATGATCCCCGCCTACCACCGCGAAACCGGCGAGCGCTCGATCGAGTTCGAGGAAGTCTCGACCATCGCCGAAGCCCGGATCGCGCTCGGTTACTGAAACCCCTGCTGCTTCGGGCAGCGTGACGGAGGAATGATGAGATGAAGATCACCCGCATAATCACGATTGACGACATCACGCCCGCCGAATTGGCAGAGGTGTTCACGTCAATGGATGATTTTGAGCAGGCCAAGTTCTTCGGGCACGTCTGGAAGATAGCCCGCACATGGCCCGGCGCAGGTTGGTGCCAGCAGTCCAGTGCCATCGCAAAGCGCCTCGATAACGACGGTCGCGACTGCATAGCCAAGCTGGCTGAATGGGCCGCCGATCCGGAAGGTCTGCTCGCCTCTTAACCCCCTCCCGAGGCGCCCCCGCAACCCGCCTCGGACGACCCCCGCTCCATGCCCGGGGCGGGGGTCAGAAAGGAATGATGATGACGAAGGAAGTTGAGCACGCGCAAGGGCCTTGGGATTTGGCCGAGGGTGCCGCCAAGAAGCTCGACCCGAAGCTTTTCGAGCCGTTCATCCGCAAGGCCGCCGACGACATCTACGGTCGCCTGCTCGACATGGTGCAGGACTATCTCGTCGATAATGCCGCGTTCAATCTCGGCTCAAAGCTTATGTCACTGACAAGCGAGAACGAGCGCCAGCGCGCCGAACTTTACGCGGTCGACAAGGCTCTGCACCGGCAAATCTGGATGGCTCCACGAGAGGAGATCATCGCGCGCCATCTGGAGACTGAGCGGCGCTACAACGAGTTGGTTTATGCCGTCGCCAACGCCTTCGAAGGTGAGGAGCGGTACGAAACCGCGCTTCGCTACATCCGCGAGCGCGAGACTGGCGAGACTGTCGCCGCCGCCATCGCCCGCGCGGGAGGCCGCTGAAATGAAACACCGCCACGACTTCCATCCGGAAAGGGCCAAGATGACCGTCCACAACCATCCCGCCGTCGCCGCTGTCTATCCGCAGCCCGCGCACTATCCCTATCTCAGCGATGAGATCGAGCAGATCGACGCGCTGGTCAGCGAGCTTCAAAAGCTCAAGCGGTGGATCGTCGGGGCACAGCGCGCCAAGGTCAATCTGGAGGGCCTCAGCGGCGAACCCAGGATCGATTGGGAGCGCATCTGGTGCTTCAACGTCCGCGAGGTAGAGGCGGCCCGCGCCGAGGTTCTGCGCGCCGTCTATGACCTTACCGAGATCGATGCTGTCCATGATCGGTATCTGGAGCAGAGCAGAGAGGCGGGGCTGCTGTGAGCGACAACCACATCCGCGACCTGCTCGCGATCCGCCTCAGGGCCACGGCTGCGCTACAGCTTCAAATGGCCGCCGCACTGATGGGCAAAGGGCAGGACGAGCTTCGCCAGCACTTCATGGATTCAGCCTCGTTGATGGCTGAGGCAATCCGGGAGCTTCGCCAGCAAGCCCAGCCCCCGGCTGACGCGGCTTTTCAGGGGAGTGTGATTGGATGACTAGGGACGAATATTACCAAGAGTCATTCGAGATCGCAATGGACGAGGCCGGTTGCGGGCATTTGCTTGCCCAGATGACGCCCGAACAGCGCGCGGAAATCGGAGGCGCCATCGCAGGCTCGGTCGAATGCGAAGGTATGGCGTTCTATCGCCCGGAAAGTCCGCTGATCGGCGAAAATGACCGGCTCACGCGCAAGTTGAAATGGGAGCGCGAGCTTGATCCATGCGGCGTGTGCCACGGATCGGGCCGCGAGAAATACAACACTGGGCCGTGGGCGGTCGATACCTCCTGCTACAAATGCCACGGTCAAGGGAAAATCCACCCTCTCGGCGAAAGGGAGCCAGCATGACCACCATCAACGTAACGCACCGCTGCACCGATAGCGCGTGCCCGTATTTCACCAAGCCGACTGATCGCGGATGCCTTTGCCACAAGAGTCCGCAGACGATGCTGGAGGAAGCGGCTGAGGGGCTGTTGGCCTCTCTAGTCGAGGTCCAAGACTGGATCGATAATTGGTTTCCAAACTTCGCGGCAGATGACGAGTGGCCCGCAGCGGCTGCGCGCATGAAATCGGCCATCGCCAAAGCCCAGCCCCCGATCGACGAGGTGGCGAGGTGAGCGAGGTTGAGGCAAGGCCCGGCGATATTTTCGTCGTAGAGCATCAAATATTTCTCGTCGGCCACCAGATCATTCGGGTGGTTAAAAAGGGAAAGGTGATGTGGGAAGTCCAAACCCTTCGCTCTGGCGAATGGGGCTCCCCGGCAAGGCGCAAAATCAAAACATTCCTTCCCGTCGATCCTGCGGCCGATCTTGCGAAATTAAACTCCGAATTGGCTGACGCGCGGGACACCCTACGGCGGGCCATGCGGGCGGCCGATGACGAATATCGCGCCGCGCTCGTTGCCGCGACGGAGCGCACCAAGTGACCCGCGATCGTGCGGCCCGCCCCCGCTGGCGAGATGCGGCCACCGTATTGCAGCGGGTGGCGACGGCCATGTCGATCCTCGCGTTTTTTATCCTGGCGCTTTGTGCGCGTGAATATTGGGGGGTGTGATGGGTCAGTATCGGGCGATTGATTTATCCAACGCGGACTTCCTTCGCGAAGTGGCGGCGCTCCCTTTTTACGGGCAGGCGCAACAGATTGTCCGGATGCGCGATCCGCTTTGGAAATCGGAGATCGGAGAGCCCCGTATATTCAAGGTCAGCATAGAAAAGGTGTGCGGCTGTAATTGCCCGCATTGCATCGAAGAAGAATCAAAGACTGTCGATGTAGAGGCCGTATCAGGAGAGCAAGCTGCGGCGCTTGCAGAGGCTGAATATTCGGAATGGGAAATCATTGACGTTCGCCTGCCGCGATGCGGTTGCGAGGTGCCCGATGACTTTCTGCGAAAGCCCACTCGATGACCGCCCGCTCCCCTGGATGCTGGCGCCAGCGTTCCGCCACCCGACGCCCGCCGAACTGTTGCGACGGATGCCGTATTTACTCGAGAGAATTAGGAGGAAGTGATGGAGAATGACAGTTCAGGGCAGATCGGCGATGCCGACCGGGCTTCGATCCCTTCTGCGGAAGAAGGCGCGGCTCGGGATGATGCGATTGCCGCCGTGGTTGCCAACCTCAACGAGCCCCTTCGCGTCGCTGTTCGCAGCTTCTGCGACGCGGCTTACGAAAGCATCATGACATCGGTTCAGGTTTATCTAGCCGACAACGCCCAGTTCAACATCGGCCAACAGATAGCATCTCTCCGCTATAGTGAGCAGGTACTTCGCCGGGGCCTAACGGAGATCAACCGCAAACTCGGTCTACCGTTGTCCGCGCTGCCTCACGAGGCGCAGGAAGTTCTAGATCGCCTTCAGGTCAACGAGAACCGTTATTACCGCCTGACCTATGCAGTCGCGAACAAATATGAAGGCGAGGAGCGGCACGAAACCGCGCTGCGATACATCTGCGAGCGCGAAGCCGCGTCAGCGATTGAAGCCCGACAGGGCGGTAACGGCGCAGCCGGTGCCGTTCACGAAAGCGCGGTGCCGCAGGCAGACGCCCAAGGTGATCGGCCATGACCACGACACCGGAGCGGCTGAGAGAGTTGCGCGGGCATGTGAGCGCTACCGCCGACGCCTACCGCGCGTTCGTAAATGCGCGGGAGGCGCTGAACGCCGCCCGACCGGAGATCGACGCGACGCCGGCCGAGCGCGGACTATATGAAGAGCGCTACAAGGCCGACCACGCCGCTGAGCGTGAGCATTTTAGCACAGCGCTTCGATTGGCGCAGAACAGCGAAGACATCCTGTCCACCATCGACGCACAATCCGCCGAGATCGAAGCGTTGAAACAATGGCAGAAGGCGGCATGTTCATCAGCACGAAATGGCGAGCAGATGTTCGCCGAAGAGCGCGCCCTCCGTACCGCAGCCGAAGCCGAGATCGAAGCGCTGAAGGCTGAGCGTGAGGAAGAGAAGGGCTGGGAAGGCACGCTGCGCTATTGCGAGAAGCAATGGCAAGACGAGCGCCTTGTGATGATGAACCGCTATACCGCAGCCGAAGCCCGGCTCGTCAAGGCTCGGGAGGCTTTGAGGGAAATCAAGTCGATGACCGATGCCGATGATCCCGAAAGCTATCGGTGCGACGATCGCGAGGGGAGCCTCGATACAGTGTTTTCAATCGCCGCCACCACTCTTGCGGAGATCGGCGAATGAGCGTCACCGAGCGCGACGACGTTCTCTACGTCTGCTTCTACGCGCCTTTCGAGGGCGACGATGGCGCCGGCTTCCGCGTTGGCTATCATGGCGTAACCGCGATCAAGATCGTCAAGCGGCATGGTCCGATGGACTGGATTCCCTACGTCGAAATCTGGACCGGCGATCGGCTGCACGCCGAAGCTCCGCAGCACTCGACATCATGGTTGGAGTTCAAGTCATGACCGCCGCTAAGACGGTCGCGGAGATCGCGGCTTCGTTGAGCCAGGCGCAGCGGCGATTCATAACCCGCAGATATGTGGCTGATCGCCGTGGCTACTGGCCGATGATCAACGCACTGGCCGCTAAGGGGCTGGTTCAGCGACATGAGGTTATGACCCCGCTCGGCCTCGCCGTAGCCGCATACATCAAGGAGACAAGCTGTGGATGATGAGCCTTTGCCGAAGGGCCTGATCTCTCGCTTGCGTGACCGCGCCGAATGTGGCTCGGCAGATCGTGATATCCTCATGGAAGCCGCCGATGGGCTGGCCCGCCTTATGAAGAGTTATGGCCGCGCTGTTTTTGCACGCCAATCTGTGGATGATATCGAGGTGACGCAGGGTGAATTGTTGCCGTGTCCTTTTTGCGGGGGCGACGCGGGATTCAGGGAGGGGCATGCCAATCACTGGCGCGTCGCTTGCACGAATTGTGGCCTTCATCACCCGCATCTCGTGGTGCGCGAGCGTGATCCTAAGCCTGAACTGGTTGCCGCATGGAACACCCGCCACCGCACAGCAGCAATCGCCGGGGAGCGGGTGCAGCGAGACGATGCGTGGGCGGCGCTCAGGAGAATTGCGGAAGGCAATTTAGGCGATGCGCCGTGGCAGGCTAATTACGAAACGATCCGAACGGTGGCGAGAAATGCACTTCCGCCCGCCGCCCTCTCCGCACCGATCGCTGAGGGGGATGCTGCGTTGGATCGTCTGCGCTCAGCTGTCGACAGCTTCATTGATGCCCTGACCAGCGGGGGCAATAACCCCGAGAATACGCTGTCGATCAACCACGATGTTCTGAACGCCTGCATCAAAGATGGCCGCGCCGCCCTCAAGGACCGCCAGCCATGACACACGCGGAGATGGTCGAGGCGCGAGAGATGCGCATGGAATGGCCCACCGACGCCGGGACGGTGATCTTCAAATACCCGTCGAACCTTTCTGAACAGGATGTGGCCGAAGTCAGGGCGCTCCTCGAGGTGGCGTTTGCCGGGATGGTGCGCCGGGCCGCTACGGGGAGAGGGTGATCATGGGGGAGCGGCGGCCATTCTCGCCAGAGACGCTTGCCGATCGCTGGGGTTGCTCAGCCGAAAAGGTACGTCGTATGTACCACGACGGCGAGATAGCCGCGTTCCGGCTCGGCAAGCTGATTCGCATCCCGGCTGCGGAGGTTGAGCGCATCGAATGCCAGAGTATCGATTGGTCCGGCATAGAGGCAAGTTCAGCCTCGCCCACACCGACCCAGAGCGCGGACGGGTTCGCGTCGCGCTTGGTACGGCAGACCGTGGACTTGCCGAAGCTCGAGCTCGTGAAATCTGGCGCGCAAAGCATCGGCCACCAGGGGAACGGGTAGAGGATATCTGGCGGGCCTATCTTGCCGACAAGGCGATCGACAAGATCGACGCCGATCCGTCCGGGTCAACATGGAAAGCCCTTTCGGTATCGTTTGGCCACAGGCTCGGAACAGCCATCACCCGCGATGATTGCAGGGATCATACCACGAAGCGCAGGCGTGCAGGAAAGTCGGACAGCACCATCCGGAAAGAATTGGAAATGCTGCGCGCGGCATTGCGGTTCCGCTACGGGAAGTCGGCACCATCAATTTGGATGCCACCACCAGCCAAGCCACGCGACCGATATCTCACGCGCGACGAGCTGACGCGGCTTCTCGGTCACATAGAAACGCCGCACATCCGCTTGTTCGTCATATTGGCGGTAACGACCGGAGCGCGAATGTCGGCGCTGCTCGATCTCACATGGGACAGAGTCCACCTTGATCGAGGCTATATCGACTTAAACCCCGCCGGGCGCGACACCAGCAACAAGCGCCGGGCGATTGTCCCGATTGCGCAGCGCGCCGATGCCGAGCTTAGGACGGCGATCGAAGGCGCTCTGAGCGATTATGTGATCGAGTACGCTGGCGGGCCGGTCAAGAGCGTGAAAAAGGGCTTGCAGGCGGCGGCCATCCGGTCTGGCATTCAATGCAGCGCGCACGTCTTCCGGCATACGGCAGGGGTTTGGATGGCCGAGGCGGACGTTCCTATGCAAAAAATAGCGCAGTATCTGGGTCACACATCAACGCGCGTGACCGAGACAACTTATGCCAGGTACAGCCCGTCTTATATGCGCGATGCCAGCGCTGCTTTGGACTGGTAGCGGCACGAAAGAACCGGGCAACCCTTTCGGGGATTAGATAAATACGCCCGGAAATGCTAGCAAAAGCAGTTATTTCTTGAACCAAGGCGCGGGTCGGTGTAAACGAGATGCTCTACCACTGAGCTAACCGCCCTTACCTGTTTTTGCGCTGTTTCTGGTACGATTTGACCAACCAAAAACGGCCTTTCCAATGCTCAGGTGGTACACTTGACCAACCAACCCTTTCGGGTCCGGGAGTGAGCATCGAATGACTGTGATCCCTATAGAGGTTGCGCATTTCTGGGCCAAGGTTGAAATCAACGGCTCCGCAATGTGCTGGCGATGGTCGGGCCAAACCGTCAACGGATATGGCCGGTTTCGCGGGGAGCGCTCACATCGGTACGCGTACCAGATCCACAAGGGCCGCATCCCCGATGGCCTGCTCGTCCGCCACATGTGCGGCAACAAACTATGCGTGAACCCGGATCATTTGGAAATCGGCACGATGAAGGACAACGCACAGGACGGCATAAGGCTGGGCGAGACATTGCGGGGTGCTCGAAATGGAAGGGCGAAGATCGACGAAACCGGAGCCCGGTATATAGTCGCGAACCCGGATGGCCTTACCGGCAATGCGCTGGCGATGAAGTTTGGCGTATCGAAGGCGACAATCAGCTTGATCCGGTCGGGCAAGCGATGGGCGCACACGAATGCCGCATGATCCCCCATCCCCCCGGTCTATCGGCACAAAGGAGAGAAGGAATGAGGAAGCCCGCGCGGCTATGGAGGGATGAGGGATGGATGAACGATACGCCAAGGAAATCCGCGAGCGGTGTTCAAGCTCCGATCCGGAATTGAACGGCTGCGAACTTGACCTAATCGTGGTTGAGCTTCTGAAGGAGTTGGGGATGCCTCAAACGATCGAGGCTTTTAATGATGTCGATTGTTGGCGGTCCTAGCCCCACCCCCGGCGCGTGATCAGTGAGGATGCGGGCTGAAGGGCAGCACCCGCCGACTGAGATTGCGCGCATCAATCGACGTATCCACGAGGGGCATTGGTCGATCCCATATCGAGGATATTCTTACCCCTCCCTCGCGAATCCGTCAAGGATAGGGGCGGTTGGGCGTGGCTATTCGAGGCTTATTGTGGTAGAAGATAGGGATGATTGAGAAGCTGGAAATCATCGAGCACCCGGATGTTGTGAAGGCTCGCGAGGATGTTGCGCCAATACTGGAGGCACTGAGCAACTCTTACCGCCCAGCAATCGAACGGCTGCAAAGATTGATCGCCAAGGGCGACGAGGAAATGCGCAGGAAGTACGGCATGCAGCTTGTGGATCTCATGGCAGACGCGCAGCGCCAGCGGGAAGCCATTATCAGGCCGGTGCTCTATATCGCCAACATGTGCGCGTCGACGATCGTCATTCAGCAGTCGGACATCACTCCACCGCCCCGATCGAGTACCCTTCCGCCCGCAATTCATCGAGTGTCATGACGATGGGATATCGGCTGTCGAGCGCCAGTCGCTTATCCACCACCGCGATTGCGTGATAGCCGCCCGTCTCTGTGCGGACGACCATGTATTCAGCGCGGACGCCGATATCGTTGAGCATCCCGATCTTCTGCCAGACATACACGTCGCAGTCGTGGAGATTCATGCGGTTGGCGCGGCTGTTGATTTTGTCGATGGTTTTGAGCTGGGCGGCATACTTGCCATTGTAGGCCCCCGCCTCTGTCCACTGCGGACTTAGCGGCCTGCTCAACGCCCGTTCCGCCCTTCGCATATCCGCATGTGCCGGCGACATTGCCAGCGCGGCGAACGCTAGGGATAGACGAACCGACGCACTGCGCCCTAAGAGACTGGTAGCCACTGTCGATCCTTCCGCGATCGCTGGGGTTAGGACCGGGCGGGTGCTTCCAACACCTTCCCGGTCCGCCTTTCTTTACCGGAATCGATGGGCTATGGAAAGAGGAATGCGACACGACGCGCCAGTCCACCCGCCCGGCATGACACCGGACGCTCACGAAACCCTGATGCGGGCCTATCAGCGCGCGAAACCGGGGAGCCCGGTTGCAGACGCTTTGGTGCGGGCGATGCGGGAGCCGTGGCGCGATAACGCGCTGGGCCAGCCCAACCGTGCAGAGGTGAGGGATTGAGGCCGAGCAAGCGCTACCGCAAATGGCTGGGCAAGGCGGTCCTCGCGATCATCCTTGCGGGTGGAGCCTATGGCCTAGCCTATGTGGCCGTCTCCATCGGTGGCGGCGAGCCGGCAGAATCGAGGTTGTAAGGCTGTATGGCCCTACCTCATTTCTTGTCCTTCATGGCTTTCGTCCACGCATCCACGGTCCACCAATGGCGGGCGGCGCAGTCGGCATAGATCGCGATCACATCAGTTTCCCAGTCAGCGCGATCGGGATCGACCAGCGGACGCGGAGGGCTCGGAATCGGTGGGCATGGTTGCGCCAGATTGGCCGACAGCGGCGGCATTGGCGATTGAAGCCTTATCAACGAGCAGCCCGACAAGAGCATCAGGAGCGGCGCATTCAGCAGGAACAGGCGTGTCACGGAATATCTCCCGGATCGTGTTGCGGGTTTCGATGCGGGCAGGCTCTTGCGCGGCCCGCCATTGCTCGTATCGGGTGGCGCTGATGGTGACGGCGGCCAGCGCCTCATCCTTGGCCGTCATGAGCGCCGTAGCGGCCCTGCCAGCGTCCGCGTCTGCGATGTTGTCGCGCAGTGCCCAGCCCGCCAGTCCGCCCGCCACAGAGGCTCCTAGCGCGATGTAGCCCCATATCGGGATCATCAGCAATAGGTCCGCGTGGTGCCATCGCTGCCCACCGCGACTACTTGGCTGGACGAGCAGCGAACGACCGGAAGCCCGCGTGGCCATCGTGCGCTATCGTCTGAAGTCTGCGGAGGCCAGCGCAGCATTTCGTTGATGTTGGGGATCAACTTCCGCATCGCGGGCTGATCATCCCAGTTCGGCGCACCCACCGCCGGTGTAACCTTCTCAAACACCAGCCCAAGATGTTCCCGGATCGACTTCCACTGCGCCTTGGTCGGGGGTGCGTCGCCCGAAAGTTCCGCGAAACCTTGCAGCCAATAGGCAAATTGCTGTGCGTCCATTATTAAGACTCCTTCCCCGGCGACGGCACCAGAACGCCCACCACGCCCACGCCAATTACGATCCAGCTATAGGGCGATGGCAATGCGGCGGCGCCCGTCACAGCAAGCCCGATCGCGGCCCATGTCGTGCGCTCGGCGAGGCGGCGCATGAGGTAGGGGATCGGGTTCATGCAGCGCCCCCGCTTTCCCGCTCGACTTCCATCCAGTCGAGCGTGTCGCGCATGAACTTGTGGGCGGCCATATTGAGCAGGCCGACGCAGCGCATCCCGTCGATTTTGCCCCAACCATGAATCTCAAGGTCGCAACCTGCGTCCGCGACGAAGATCATCGTGTCGCAAGGCATTTCGCCGCTTTCGATGCGATCGGCCATGAGGCGAACTTGCTGAGCAATGTCGCGCGGGTTTTGATCGCGAAATTGGACAAGTTTCGGCTTGCGCTTGCTCACAGCAGCCCCGCCGCGATCTCGGCCTTGACGCTGAAACTGGGGCACGCCTTCGCCACGCCGGGCCATTCGTTATGGCCGCGCACGATCAGCCCCGGATAGCGCTCACGATAGGCCGCGACGATCGCCTGCAACGTGATCTTCTGTGCTTCGGTCCGCGTGTCCTTCGGGGCCTTCATGCCCTTGTCCATGCCGCCCACATAACAAACACCCAAATTGCCGGTGTTATTCTTGGCGACGTGGGCGCCGCGCTTGGTGTCGGGCATCCGGACGTGATCATGACCGTCCAGCGCCACGATGTGATGATAGGATTCCTGCCCGAACTTCGCGATATCCCATTGAGCGATCGTGTCCGCCTTCACGTCGCGGCCTTCGGGCGTCGCGGCGCAATGGATGGTCAGATATTTGATCGTCATATCTTCCCCTCCACCTTGTCAATCTCGACCCGCGTTTCCGACAGCGCCCGCTGCATCGCCGCCCGTAGTTCCTGATTGCCGCTGGTCAGCAGCACGGTTTCGAGCTGGGATATTCGGGCGCGGTCGAAGGCCAGCTGCTCGCGGTAATCTTCGCGGGCCTGCTCCAGCATCTTTTCGAGATCCGCGATGCGCTGGTGACATGACTTGATCGCCGGCTTCATCACGAGGTTGCGGACGAATACCCATGTCGCGGTACAGCCGGCCGCAAAGGCCATGCCAAGGCGCCCCCCCTCGGGGCCGGTCAGGTCGATCAGTTCTTTCATTTCCCGGCCATCTCAGATTGTTATCCCCAGCCCCATCCCGGTGGCTCGCCCTGCCCCGCCCAAAGGAGTCGCGAAGTTCCAGCCCGTGTTGCCACTGACGTTGACGTTTCCGATGTTGAGCGGAGCGCGCCACGACGCCCCCCCAGTCGCCGCAATGTCCTTGATCGAGAGATAGGTGACGAGAATGCCACCGGTAGCCTTGCTGAGTGTGGCGGGCGTGCCAGCGGATGAGCTTTGCAGGGTGGTTAGGCTTCCCGCCGCCCCATGAAGCGAAAGCGCGCCGACAGTGGTTATGGTGGAGGCCGGAAGCGTGACGGTCGATCCGTTGACGCTATTGGTGATGTCGGCGAAGGTGTTGGCGCCCGTGATGGTGAGCGCCCCCGCACCGCCCTGGTTGAGCGTGGGCCACGACACACCAGTGTTTCCCGCGAACGTCTTGGCCGATGCGCTGGTCATCGAAATAGCGACCGTGCCGGTGAATGTCAGATTTGCGGCGGCTGCCGCACTGAACGCCGTCGCGCCAGATCCGGTGACCACGATGGTACTGCCAGAGCCTCCCGCAATTGTGCGCGTCGTGCTGTTGCCGCTGACGAACGAGCCCGCCGACAGCGTTTGAGCGTTGAGATCGAGCAGGATAGGGCCGGCCGCAAAAGTGAACGCGCGGGTCGCTCCCAACGTTAGTGTGTCAGCGAGCCGAGCAGAACCTCCCGAGCCGTTGAACGTGATCGGGAAGTCCATCGTATTACCGTTGCTGGTAATAACCTGCGTTCCGGATGTCGCCGCAAGCGTGGTGACAGCCGTTCCCGCCGTCAGAGTCATGCCGGCAGACAATGTGAGATTTCCGTAAACAGACCGCGCTGAAAGATTCAGATTTCCGGCAAATCCGGTAAAATCAATATTTTTATATCTGTTGCTTAATTGCACATCATCGGTTCCAGCGGTGACATTGAAGCTAATTGAATTAGCCTCAGACAGACTTCCTGTGATAATTACACGCGTTGGGGTTGATCCTGCATAGGTGCAATTGACGACGGGGGTTCCCGTTACCGATAAATTGGTAACGGTGGCCGTGTCCCACAGATTGACTGAGTTTCCGGTCAAATCCATATGGCCGACGCCGAACGCCAGAACGCGGACGTTGCTGTTCGATGAGGCAAAATTGAACGCAGTGAGTGCAAATCCGTTTATGTCGAGCGTGCCTGCCGTCAGCGTTACAAGCCCGGCAAACGTCACATTCCCGGCCAACTGAACCGTCAGCGTCGAAAGATTGATGGTGACCGCGAGCGCCGTCCCAGTCGCAGCAACCGAAACCGTGCCAGCCCCGGAATTGCTGTCAAAGATCGCGTTGTCCGCGACAGTTGGAGGCCCCGCCCCAGCAGCGCCTCCAGACGACAAAGACCAGTTGGCGGTCGATGCGTTATCCCATGGCCCAGTGCCGCCGATCCAATAGAAATCAGTCATGTCGCGGCCACCCATGCGCCATTCTGTCGCACCGCAAGGCATCCGGTTCCGCCGCCGGTTAGTGGATTACTGGCCGACGTTCCATCGGTGACATAATAGACCGTACCATTCGCGGGCGTGCCAACGGCGGCGAATGCAACGCCCACGATCGTCATGCCTTTGTCGAGCTTCGGAAGCGTCGAGAAGCCGGTGTTCTTCGTCAAATCAGAGTTGAGGAACATCGGCAGGTTGTCGAGAAGCCCCGCCGCATAAGCCGTTTCGCAGGTCACATAGCCACCGGTTGTCAGGTCGCCGGCCATGACGGCATCCATCGTCCCGCCACCAGAAGCGTTATAAAGATAGGCGTAAGAACTGTTTGCGGTGGTCATCCCCTCGACCAGGTTGCCGGAGG
>Ga0172380_10004361_pt1 | contig 18251 bp, 22 predicted proteins | sample Leawe162metaG_FD_119747 | JGI IMG/M metagenome (GOLD analysis project Ga0172380, IMG submission 119747) | Leachate microbial communities from a municipal landfill in Southern Ontario, Canada - Leachate well 162 metaG | ecosystem: Engineered > Solid waste > Landfill > Unclassified | place... | reverse complement strand
GAATACCCCGATGCTTTGCATCGGGGATGAATGCCAGCCCGTAGCGTAGCGATAGCGAAGCGGAGGATTAACAAACTTTTCCGCAGGAATACCGCGACGCCTTGGGCGCGCGGTAGTTTATTAGAAGCGTATTTAAGAATTATTGGTTGAATTCAGTCATTGATTTTCCGATGCCTTCGGATAGGGCGAGTTCGAGGGCGGAAACGGTTGAATCGATTGCTTTGTCAAATTCAATTTTTTCGGCCGGGGAGAGTTTTTTGAGAACCAGCTTGTCGCCGGGGATTTTTTTTAATGGGGCAGTGAGCGGCGCGATGCCGATGCGGAAGCGGACGAAATTTTTGGTTTTTAACTGGTCGATGATCGATTGCACGCCTTTGTGGCCGGCCGCGCCGCGGTTTTGGGAAATCTTGATCTTGCCCTGGGGGATGTCTAAGTCGTCATTGATCACCCAAAGATTAGGCAAGATTTTGTTGGGCAGGGAATAGTATTTTACCATTTTTTTGGCCGAGTAACCGGATTTGTTCATAAATGTCTGCGGCTTGGCCAGAATGACGGTTTTGTTGGCAAATTGGCTTTCGGAAACCATTGTGTTGTCTTCCATCATTGCAAAAGCCGGAAAAGCGTGTTTTTCGGCGAACGCGCCAACCGCCATAAAACCCAGGCTGTGCCGGGTGTTGCCGTATTCCTTTCCGGGATTGCCCAGGCCGATAATCAATATTGTTTTTTGTTTGTCATTCTTTGCCATAATTTGACCATTATACCAAAATCAAGGGACTTGCGAAAGAGTAATTTCTTTGGTATGATAAAGCTGTTTTAAGCTAAAATTATTATAATTTATTAAATAACCATGTCTTCATCCGTTAAAGCCGCCGCCGAGTTTTTATGGGAGGTCGCCAAGATCGTGGTTTTGGCGTTTGCCATCGTGATTCCGGTGCGTTATTTTCTGTTTCAGCCCTTCGTGATCCAAGGGTCGTCGATGGAGCCGAATTTTTACGAAACCGATTATTTGATCGTGGACGAGCTGTCCTATCGTTTCCGCCAGCCGGAGCGGGGCGAGGTGATCGTTTTCAAATATCCCATGGACACTACCAAGCGGTTCATCAAGCGGATCATCGGTTTGCCGGGCGAAACCGTTGAGATTAAAAACGGCGAAGTGATTATTACCACCGTTGCCGGCCAAACGATGGTGTTGAACGAAACCTATATTCCCGCGAAGCTGAAAGCACCCGATATGAACTCTGACAAGCTGGAAGCCGGCCAATATTTTGTGCTGGGCGACAACCGGCCCTATTCTTCCGATTCTCAGGATTGGGGCGACCTGCCGCAAAAATATATCATCGGCCGGGTGGAACTGCGCTTGTGGCCGCTTAATCAAATCACGAGAGTGGAAAAACCGACATACTAAAAAAATCCGAAGCACGAATTTCGAATATCGAAACAATATCGAAATTCAAATTTTCAAATATTCAAAACATTCGTATTTTGTTTTGAAAATTATGATTTTGAAAATTTGAATTTGTTTCGAATTTCGAATTTCGATATTCGAATTTTCAGAACTCGATGAAGCCAAAATTCCAAACTGTTACCGGTATGCATGACATTTTGCCGGCTGACCAAAAATATTACGAGAAAGTCTATGAAACCGCCAAGGAGATCGCGGCGTTTTACGGTTTCTCCCGCATTGAAACGCCGATATTAGAAGAAAGCGATCTGTTTGTGAAAGGCACGGGCGCCACGACCGATATCGTGCAAAAGCAAATGTATTCGCTCAAAACCCGGGGCGGCGATAATTTGGTTTTACGGCCGGAAGGTACTCCGCCGATCGTGCGGTCGTATCTGGAGAACGGCATGGCAAATTGGCCCCAGCCGGTCAGGCTTTGGTATTATGGGCCGTATTTCCGCTATGAAAAACCGCAAGCCGGACGCTATCGGCAATTTTGGCAATTAGGATTTGAAGTTATCGGCCAGTCCGGCGCGATTATTGATGCGCAGATCATTCAAATATACTACAACATCCTCAAAGAGCTCGGACTGGAAGATATTTCCATCGAGTTGAACAGCATCGGCGATGCGCTGTGCCGGCCTTATTATCGAAAAATCCTGGCCAGCTATTTGCGCAGCCGCGAGTCGGCTCTTTGTGCGGATTGCAAACGCCGGGTTAAGGAAAACCCCCTGCGGGTACTCGATTGCAAGGAAGGAAAATGCCAAGCGGTTAAGGCCCAGGCGCCGCAGACCGTGGATCATCTGTGCGAGGAATGCAAAACCCATTTCAAAGAAGTGCTGGAATATCTGGAAGAAATAGGTTTGCCTTACCGGCTTAATTCCTATTTGGTGCGCGGTTTGGATTATTATACCCGCACGGTTTTTGAAATTTTCCAGGAAGGCAAGGAGGGGCAGGCACAAGCGGCTTTGGGCGGCGGGGGAAGATATGACAGTTTGATAAAAATGATGGGGGGCAAGGAAACGCCGGCAATGGGCGGCGCGCTGGGCGTGGACCGGATCGTGGCGGCGATGAAAGCGGCCGATGTCAAAATCGGCGAAGAGAAAACCGTGAAAGTGTTCCTGGCCCAATTGGGCGGTTTGGGCAAAAAAAAGAGCCTGAAACTTTTTGAAGATATGCGCCGGGCCGGAATTTCCGTGGGCGAGGCGTTTGACCGCGATTCGCTCAAATCCCAGCTGAAGATCGCCGACAAATACGGGGCCAAGTACACCTTGCTTTTGGGGCAGAAAGAAGCGCTTGAAGGGTCGATTATCCTGCGCGATATGGAAACCGGCAAGCAGGAAAGCCTGAAGCTGGACACGGTGGTGCAGGAAATCAAAAAAAGGTTCAAGAGGTAATTATTGTTAAAATTGATCAGATAGCGGATGCAAAAACAAATTCGCTTCCGGCGGGGTTGCTTGCCGCAGTTGACGAATAACTAAATTTAAGTTAAATATATGGAGTGCGTGTTTTGCAAAATAACAAAAGGGGAGGTGCCGGTGAAAAAGGTTTTTGAAAACGATTTTGTGCTGGCATTCGAGAATATCAAGCCGGTGCATCCGGTGCATGTCCTGATTGTTCCCAAAAAGCATATTGCCGACATCCAGGAGGCGGGTGCGGCGGACAAGGAATATCTGGCCGAGATGATGCTGGCGGTTTCCGAAGTTGCCCGGATCAAACAAGTCAACAAGACCGGTTATCGTCTGATAGTCAATTGCGGCCGGGATTCGGGAATGTCGGTGGGCCATCTGCATATCCATCTGGTCGGCGGAGAGGAGCTTCCTTTTGCCACAGGCTAAGAATCATAAAGCCATAAAGTCATAAAATCATTTAATCATAAAATACAATGGCATTGGAAATTCGAAGAAAACAACGGGAAAATGTGCAAGCGATGATGCGCCGGTTCCAAAAAGCGGTTCAGCAGAGCGGTATTTTGCTTGAGATGCGCAAGCGGCAATTCGTCAAACGCGGAAAATCAAACAATATGCAGAGAAAATCCGCGCTGCGCAAGGCGGAAAACAAAAAAAAATACGATCTGATCAAGAAGATGAAGAAAGCATAATTTGGGAATGTCAAAATCCAAATGACAAATGTCAAATCAAGCTCAAAATCAAAATGTCAAATGGCAAAACAAAAGCAAGGTATTTAATTTGACATTTGAGCTTTGAACTTTGGATTTAACGAACATGCTTAAGGAAAAAATCAATGAGGATTTCAAAACCGCGTTCAAGTCAAAAGACGAAGCGGTCGTTTCGGTTTTAAAAATGCTCAAAGCCGCGCTTTTGAACAAAGAAAAAGACAAAGAATATCAAATCAACAAGGCGGGCAAGGATGCCGCGCCGGCCGCGCTGACCGATGAGGATATAGTTGACGCGGTTTCCGCGGAAATCAAAAAATTGCGCGATTCGGCGGCATTATTTATTCAAGGCGGCCGGACTGATCTGGCGGATAACGCCAAAGCCGAGATTGCGATTCTGATGCACTATTTGCCCGAACAGCTGGGCGAGGATGAAATCAAGAAATTGGTGGCCGACGCGGTGGCGCAAAGCGGCGCGGCGAGCGTCAAGGATATGGGGAAAGTGATGGCGCAACTGATGCCCAAGGTGAAGGGCAAGGCCGACAGCGGCCTGGTGAGCAAATTAGTGAAGGAAGCGTTATCATAAAATTACGAATTATTGAATTGCCAAATTACCGAATTCCAAAAAAACAGAGGAAACCCTGTTTTTTTGTTGCAATAAAAATCGATGTTATGCTAAAATCATTGCTATGGAAAATCAACTTTCAAAAGCGGGAAAACCGTGCAACTGCCGGCGGGGAATGATGATTGCGGCGGCAGTGTTTGCCCTTTTGTTTTTGGGTGCGTTTTGGTTTCTCATAAGGCAATACAATGCGTATGCCGGATAGCGTCCGAAATATAAATATCAAATCATTTGTAAGAAAGATTATGGCGTTAACCGCGAATCACAGGATGGTATCGGTTTTGCTGGCGCTGGCAGTGGCCGCCGCCGGTTTTTGGTTTTTCCGGTATTCAAATTTCTCGCAAGCCCAAACCGACAGCGCCGAATGGAAAAATTTCAAAGAAGAAGTTTACGGCCTGTCGGTCGATTATCCGGCCAACTGGTCGCTTGACATAAATTATGATCGCTACGCGGCCGGGCTGATGGGCGTGGAATTGAACAACAAAAAATGCAATTTAAATTCCGGCCAATGCAATGCCGATTGCGCCGATATCCGCGTTTTGATTGGCAAAAAACCAAACGGCGGGCAAACGCCGGGATTGTTTACCCAATTATATGAAGATTTTATGATGGTGCGCGACTTTTCAACCGCGGCACTGGTGAATACGCTTGATCTGAATTCCAAAAAGGTTTTCAAGGTGGCCAGCGATGCGCCCACTTTGGCGCTGACCGGCGGGTGTGCCGGGCCGCTCTATGTTTTCCAAACCGATTCGGACTATTTTGTTTATGTGTTTGCCGGATACGGCAACAACGCCGCCGGCATTTCCGGCGATGTGGAAAAAATAATTTCATCGATAGACATCAAGTGATCACAAAATCGCTGAATCATAAACTCGCAAAAGCAGGGAGAGCCTGTTTTTTTGCTGTTTAATTTGGTAAAATAAAACAATTTGAACAAAAAAATATGAGAAACAACCAAAAAGGATTTTCGGTGTTGCTGGTAATTGCAATTGTGGCCGCGATAGCGTTGGCTGGCGGGGGAGCTTATTTTTACACTACGCAGATTGCCAAGCCGAAACCCATACCGGTATCGGTTATTCAAAAAACCGAAAACCCGTTGGATCAGCCGGCGGAAAACGAAAAAGAAGTCCAACCCAAAGTTAAAGAGTTAGAAAAAACGCCGGAAACCAAACCTGCCGAGAGTGCGGCCAACCAATCCGAAAATATCGGCACTTCAAACTGGAAAACCTACCGCAACGAAGAATATGGATTTGAATTCAAGTATCCGGATATTTTGAGTCGTGATCCTAATCCTAAAAAATGGGATCATAACATAAATTTGCTTGCCAGTTTTACGCGGGAAACCGGCGGAAAAATAACGAATAGATTGATTGTCGGCGTTTTTTCAAAAAAAATTGAAGATTACAATTTGATTGACAACTCCGGAGGCTTCGATTGGTGTTTCGATGAAAGCGCGAAAAAATGGATTGATTGCAAGTTAAAAAGACTGGCGGGAGATTACGGCCCAAAAAAAGCGGAGGGCGATATCGAGGCTTATCTTTACCGTACCGGAGATGTTACCTGTCGTTGGGATTATCTTATCATTCCCGATAGGGTGCATGGCAAAGTGGTTGAAATTACCAATTTGACTTGCGACGAAATGTATGCGCTTGACAATGGAGCGTTTGATTATAAAAAACCGGATTTTATTCTTGATTCGGAAAAACTGTTTTCCACTTTCAAATTTATGTAATTGCTCACTGGGGGCGGAATAAGTATCAGCATTTTTGGGGTCGTTCCCCTGCGTAGCATAGCGAAGCAGGGGTGCGACCCCTTTAAAAAGAATTTGGTTTAAAATCTAAATGCTCTTAAAAGGGGTCTAACCCCTTTGATTGCAAAGGGGATAGACCCTTTGGTTTTCAAAAGCCGGAGGAATCCGGTCGGTTTTTTGTTTGAAGGCGGCAATGGTATAATAAAAGGCAAGTTAGGAATTCAAAATTTAATTACAAAAAACGGCTATGGCGAGGAGGAAAAAAGGGTTCAATTACAATTTCATATTGATTGTTTTGGCGATAGTTGGCGGTACTTGGATTGCCGCGGATTTTTGGTTTAATGTTTGGCGGCATCCGCAGAAAGAGGCCGCGGTTGAAGCGCCCGCGGTTGTGCCGGCAGTGAAAACCGAAACGCCGGCGGCGGTTGAAACTGTTGCGCCGGTTTTGGAGAACGGGTTCAAAAACGAAACCTATCGCGACGAGCGGTTTGGGTTTGAGCTGCAATATCCGGTTTTTGCGGCGGGCGATCCGCAGTGTCCGAAGCTGGAAAAAACCGAAGACGGATTTTCTTTGGGGATATTTTCATTCTTGGTTGCCGCTAAACTTGGGACTTTGGATGAATTCATCGACAGCGAATTGCAAGGGATGGCGGTTGATGGCAAAAAAACAATCACGGTCGGCGGCAATGCCGCAATAAAGGCGGATTATCAAACCGGCGGGATGGGCTGGTACGGCAGTTCGGTTTTCATTGAACGCGGCGGCAAGTTTTTTGAGTTCGGCTTGCTGGCCAACGAATCATCGGCTAAATGCGGCGGGACCGATGATTATGCCGACCGGGTTTACCAATTAGTGATTTCCACCTTGAAATTCACGAATTAAGGCTGGCATGTCCGGGGCGATTGCGTTCGCCTTTTTTGTTTGTTAAAATGATTGATTAGCGCAGGGAGCTTTTTGATGAAAACTAATGTTGAAATAAATAGCTTGGTTAAAGCGGCGGTAAACCGGAAGCTGGTAAGAAAAACCGCTATTGCCGTTATCGACGGGGAAACGAAAGGCTTGTCCGACGGCCGCAATATCGAAGTTTCGATTGTGATCGCGGGTCCGAAAAAAATTCGCGAAATCAATAAAAAATACCGCAAAAAAGACCAAGTAACCGATGTCCTATCATTCGCCGGAGAAGATTCGGGCCAAGATTGCGGGTGCCCCCGGACATTGGGAGAATTGGTTATCTGCGCCAAACAGGTGAAGGACGATGCCCGGGAGGCCGGAGTTTCGGCGGAATATGAATTGGCATGGGTTGTGGCGCACGGAATGCTGCACCTGTTCGGTTATGACCACGAAGCCAGTGGGGCCGCCGCGAAATTGATGCGCGAAAAGGAACAGTTTTATCTTTCACAAATCAAATTGTTTTAAATCCGAAGCACGAATTTCGAATATCGAAACAAATTCGAATTTTCAAATAATCAAATGACTCAAACGGATTAGATTCGTTTTGGACATTTGAATTAGAACAGATTACTGTTCCCGAAGCCTGAAGGCTTGCGGATGAAAATTTAAAAATTGTTTCGGATTTCGAACATTCGGACATTCGAATTTGTATTTTCAATCCATGGCAAAATTTTCAAATTTAATCACCGGTTTGGATATCGGTACCAGTTCCATAAAAATCGTTGTTGCCCAAAAAAAGGCGGCATCAAATGGTTTGGAAATTTTATACGCGGGGCAAAAGCCTTCCCGCGGAGTGAGGCGGGGAGTGGTGGTTGATGCGGAAAATGCCGCCAAGTGCATTGCCGATGCGGTTAAAGACGCCGAACTGGCAGTGGGCCGCGATTTGGTTGGCGCGTATACCAGCGTTAACGGAGGCCACATATTTTGCACGGCATCGCATGGCTTGGTGTCGGTTTCGCGCGCCGATGGCAATATTTCCGCCGAGGATGTTGACCGCGTTTTGCAGGCGGCCAGGACAATCTCGTTATCTTCCAACAAAGAGATCGTTGATGTTTATCCGCGCGAGTTTATTGTTGACGGGGAGAGCGGGGTAAAAGACGCGATTGGAATGAAGGGAGTGCGGCTGGAGGCGGAAGTGTTGATCGTGGCCGGTTTTTCGCCATATTTGAAAAACTCCGATCAGGCAGTTTTGCAGGGCGGCTTGGAAGTGCTTGATCGCGCGCCAGTGGTGATTGCGGCCGCAGCGGCCGGGTTGTCTGACCGGCAAAAGGAACTGGGCGCGGCAATCTTGGATATCGGCGCAGGAACATCAAGCTTGGCGGTTTATGAAGAAGGCGACTTGTTGCATTTGGCGGTTTTGCCGGTGGGATCGTCCAATATCACCAATGATATCGCCATTGGCGCCAAGACCGATGTGGAAACCGCCGAACGGCTGAAGATCGAAAAAGGGGTTTGTATTTTTAAAGGCGCGGATAAAAAAATCCGTCTGGGCGGGGAGAATGAAAAAAGCGGCGGCGCGGTTTTTTCGCAGAGGCTGATTTCAAAGATTATTCAGGAAAGAACGGCCGAGATATTTGATTTGGCCAATAAAGAATTGAAAAAGATCGGCCGCGACAAGAGATTGCCGGCGGGGATCGTGCTGACCGGCGGCGGCGTCAAATTGGCGGGAATAGAAGATGTTGCCAAGAAAATATTCCAGCTGACGGTAAGCGTGGGCGCGCCGCAGGGTTTTGACAATGTCGACCAGGATCCGGCGCTGGCCGCGGCTTGCGGTTTGGCCGTACTCGGCTGGAAGGAACAGGAAGACGAATCCGGCGGCTCATCGCGGTTTTCCATGGGCGGCGGCGGTTGGGAAAAAGTGAAAAAGTTTTTTAAGATATTCATTCCATAAAATTATTCGCGGGGGGGGAAATGACAAAACAAATCCGAAGCACGAATATCGAATATCGAAACAAATTCGAATTTTCAAATAAAAAAATGTTCAAAACGAATCAAATTTCCGTTTTGAAAATTTAGATATTCGAATTTTGAAAATTGTTTCGGATTTCGATATTCGATATTCGGATTTAAATTCCGATGTTTAATCCAATCAATATAAAAGTGTTGGGCGTGGGGGGATCGGGTTGCAATGCCATTGGGAGGATGGAAAAAGACCGCATTCGCGGCGTGGAGCTGATCGCGCTGAATTCCGATTATCAAGATCTCAAAAAAGTAAAGGCGGATGTCAAAATTCAGATTGGGCGCAAGCTCACGCAGGGCCTCGGTTCGGGAATGAATCCGGAAATCGGCCGCAAAGCCGCCGAAGAACAGCGCGGAGAAATTCAAAAAGCGGTGGAAGGCGCGGGAATGATTTTTGTGGCGTGCGGCATGGGCGGCGGCACGGGTTCGGGCGCGGCGCCGGTGATCGCCGAGATCGCTAAAAATTCCGGTGCGATCACCGTGGCGGTGGTAACGCGGCCATTTTCGTTTGAAGGCGCATATCGCCAGCGGATCGCCCAGGAAAGCATTGATTTGATCAAGGGAAAAGTTGATTCGCTGATCTCGATTTCCAACGACAAATTGCTGGCGGCGCTTAACCCCAACACCACATTGGCCAATGCGTTTTGGATTTGCGACGAAATTTTGCGCCAGGCGGTGCAAAGCATTTCGGATTTGGTGCTTTCGCCGGGAATTATCAATGTTGATTTTGCCGATGTGAGGTCAATTTTAAAAGATTCGGGGCGGGCAGTTTTCGGTATCGGCCGGGCCAAGGGCGAGAAGCGCGCCGAAGCGGCCGCGCGCGCCGCGATCGATTCGCCGTTGTTTGATGTTCCGGCGCGCGGTGCAAAGGGCGTGCTTTTCAATGTTTCCGGCGGCTTGGATATCAGTTTGTCGGAAGTCGAGGAAGCGGCCAAGATCATCACTTCCGAGATCAATTCGCAGGCCCGGGTGATCTTTGGCGCGGTGCACGACCAAGCCCTGCCCAAGGGCGAAATCAAAATCACGGTCGTGGCCACGGGATTTTAAGAAAATACAAATCCGAAGCACGAATATCGAATATCGAAACAAATTCGAATTTTCAAATAAAAAAATGTTCAAAACGAATCAAATTTCCGTTTTGAAAATTTGAAAATTGTAATTTTGACATTATTTCGGATTTCGATATTCGATATTCGGATTTGGCATTTCAGGGTGGTTGACGGGAATTTTGGCTGGAGTAAAATATATAATTATATTCACAAATTTCTCAAAAAAATGATTTATGGGAGGCATAAATCGGATTTTAAATCGGGTAGCGGCCCATACGCCCAAGAGTAATAAAAGGTTAACTATGGAAAATAAAATTACCAAAGTACAAAAAAGGGACGGCAGGATCGTTGATTTTGATTTTGACCGGGTTATTAACGCGATATTCAAAGCGGTAACCGCGACCGGCCAGGGCGATGAGGTTAAAGCCAAAAAAATTGCCGACGATGTTTTAAAATTATTCAACCGCCGTTTCAAGAACGACGGCATTCCCAGTGTCGAGCAGATTCAGGATATTATCGAAGAAGTTTTGATCATGGAAGGCTTGGTGGACACGGCCAAGTCCTATATTCTTTACCGCGAACAGCGCCGGCGCATCCGCGAAGCGGCGGTGGCTTCGGACGAGGCAATGGAGCGGGTGGACCAGTATTTGGAAAAAATGGATTGGGAGGTGCAGGAAAACGCCAATATGGCTTTTTCGTTGCAGGGGCTCAATCATTATGCGGTTTCCTATATCGTCAAGAAATACTGGCTAAACAAAGTCTATCCCAAAGAGATTCGCGAGGCCAACGAGTCGGGCGATTTTCATTTGCACAATTTGGATACTCTGGCGCCTTATTGTTCCGGCTGGGATTTGTATGATTTTTTGCGCAAGGGTTTTGGCGGCACGCCCGGCAAGCTTGAGTCAAAAGCCCCCAAACATTTCCGCACGGTGCTGGGGCAGATTGTCAATTTCATTTATACTTTGGCCGGCGAGGTGGCGGGCGCGGTGTCGTTTTCCAACTTCGACACTTTGATCGCGCCGTTCATTTATTACGACGGGCTGAATTACCACCAGGTCAAACAGGCGATGCAAGAGTTTTTGTTCAATATGGCCACGCCCACGCGCGTGGGATTCCAATGTCCGTTTTCCAACATCACGCTTGATCTGACGCCATCGTCCAGCTTTGCCAAGCAGCCGGCGATCGTCGGCGGCGTTCCGATGGACAAAACCTACGGCGAATTTCAGGAAGAAATGAATATGCTCAACAAGGCGTTCTATGAAGTGATGCTTGAAGGCGACCGCAACCAGCGGGTGTTCACTTTTCCAATCCCGACGGTGAGCATCACCAAGAATTTTGATTGGGACAATCCCAGCTTGGAACCGATGTGGGAGGCGACGGCCAAATACGGCATCAATTATTTCACCAATTACATCAATTCGGATATGAATCCCGAAGATGTGCGCTCGATGTGCTGCCGTTTGCGGCTGGATTTAACCGAATTGCACAACCGCGGCGGCGGCGGGTTGTTCGGCTCGGGCGCTCTTACCGGTTCCATCGGCGTGGTAACGATCAATATGCCGCGCATCGGTTATCTGTCCAAGACCAAGAAGGAATTCTTCGAGCGGCTGGGCCATTTGATGGATCTGGCCAAGGAGAGTTTGGAATTGAAGCGCAAAGTAATCGAGGATTATATCGAAAAAGGGCTTTATCCTTATTCGCGTTATTATTTGGCCAATATCAAAAAATCCCGCGGCGCATATTACGGCAATCATTTTTCCACCATCGGCTTGGTGGGGATGAACGAGATGATGGTGAATTTTCTGGGAGAAAATATCGCCTCGCGCAAGGGCCGGGCATTCGCGTTGGAAGTAATGGATTTTATGCGCGCACGAATGGTGGAATACCAGAAAGAAACCAACAATATCTATAATTTGGAAGCCACGCCCGGCGAATCAACCTCTTACCGCTTGTGCTTGAAAGACAAGGCCAAGTATCCCGACATTGCCACGGCTGGCACCAAGAAAAGCCCGTATTACACCAATTCCAGCCAGTTGCCGGTCAATTTTACCGATGATGTGTTTGAAGCGCTGAAATTGCAAGACGACATCCAATGCCGCTATAACGGCGGCACGGTCCAGCATTTGTTCCTGGGCGAGCGGTTGAGCGATACCCAAAGCGTCAAGGCTTTGGTGAAAAAGATTTTCACGAAATTCCGTTTGCCCTATATTACGCTGACGCCCACATTTTCGATTTGCCCGACCCATGGTTACATTGAAGGCGAGCATTTCAAATGCCCCAAGTGCACCATTGAACAGCCTTGCGAAGTCTACACCCGGGTGGTGGGCTACCTTCGCCCCGTGGGCCAGTTCAACTTGGGCAAACAGCAGGAATACAAAGACCGCAAAGAATACAAAGTAAAAAAAGAAGCATTGGCTTAAAATATTGACCAGAACCGCAATGAATGCCACAATAAAGCCATGAAAAAAGTGATTAATATTACAATTGATCCGGCAGTTCGGTTTGGCAAGCCGTGTATCCGCGGCACCAGGATTGCTGTGGCCGATATTATCAATCTTTTAGCAGCCGGTTTTGCGGTGGATGAGATTCCGAAAGAATATCCGGGAATCACAAAAGCCGATGTTTTGGCGGCGTTGGAATATTCGCGGCGGATGATGGAAAAACCCGGGCATTTGACCGAGATTTTTCTCCGAAAAATTAAAACCGCAAATTAAATGATTTCGATTTTTGCCGATCATTGCGTAGGCAAGTTTTTTATTGAATCGTTGCGCCAATCGGGAACAGATGTTTTGATGGCAAGCGAAATCGGAATGGATAGGGCGACCGATGAAGAGATATTTGAATACGCTTTGGCTAAAAAGCGAATTTTGATCAGTTTTGACCGCGATTTTATCAATATCGCGCGTTTTAATATCAAAGCGGCCGCCGGAGTCGTTATTTTTGAAATTTACAGGCTGAGTCGGGAAACGATTAAAAAACGGATTGTTGATTTTTTCCATAATAACAGCGCTGCGCGATTGAAAGGCCGTCTTTTTGTTTTTGATTTAGGCGGAACGATAAATATTTGGCCTCAAAATTAGCGTTTTATCGGGTGGTGGGCTACTTGCGGCCAGTGGGCCAGTTTAACCTGGGCAAACAGCAGGAATACAAGGACCGCAAAGAGTACAAAGTGAAAAAAAGAAGCCCTCGCCAATTGATTTTTGTATTGGTACTTGTATTTGAAGTCAGTCCTCGGCTGCTTGTCCCGAGTAATCCCGAGGGATAATCGCCGAGGTCTGACCTCGGCAAACTGTATTTGAAAGTATTTCCAACCCCGGCCACCCGCCGGGGCTTGTTTTTGTTGCCTGCCTGTTTTAGGAACACACATTTTGCACCCGCAACGCTTCGTTGGGGGTGGGTCCGTTTAACCCGCAATGTTCGGTATCATTGTAGGTTGCATTCCAGGCTTTCAGCCTGGATTTCAATTTTCTTACGGTCATGTTAGCAAAATTCAAATTATCGTAGAAGTGTTCCTGATCGGTGCGATGAGATCGTTCGACTTTTCCATTCTGGGCCGGTTTGCCTGGATCGATCAAGTAATGAATGATGCCTAATTCTTGGCATTTAATATCCAAAGCATGCAGCCTTGGATTAAATGGGTCTGAGCTTTTATCGTATCCAACATAGCGGTTGGTAAAACAAGACCCATTATCGGTTTTTATCGCCCGAACGCGGAATGGCGCCAGTGCCAGCAACTTTCCAAAGAATACCATTGTGCTGGCATTGGACGGGTCATCGTAGATTTCCAGATATCGCCAGCGGCTGGCGCAATCAATGGCGGTATATTGGTAATACCTTTCTCCGTTTATCTTATCGGGAACAAATTTAATATCGATTTCAATTAATTCTCCGGGCCGCAATTCGGCCTTAATGTACCGATAGTTGATTTTCTTGGTGCGGTATTTTCGCGTCAGACCTTCGGCCTTGATGAACTTGCCGATTGTTCTTGTATCCAGCTTAATGCCTTGCTTGGCAAACTTCCAATGCAGTTTTTTCGCTGCCCAATGTGTATCTTTGCGCATCCCTAAAATCTTTTCTTTGATGGCAATGGGCGTTTCCCACGGACAAGTCTTGGGTCTGGTTGATTTGGGTTCCAATCCGGCAATACCATGCCGCCGGTAGGCGGCCAGCCAGTATTTGAGCGTTCTTTCGCTGAAAGGGCATACCTTAATCATATTCTCAATGCTTATCTCTTTTTCAAGTATGGGCTTGATCCATCTTAGCCGCTCCGCGGCTACATTTTCCGCCATGGTTTTCATGCCCCCAGCTTAACGGAAAAGGTGCAAAATGTCCGTACACATTACCGCTTGCTATTGACAAAATTATAAATTTGTGTATAATAAAACTATTGAAAATTGGCAAATTGGAGGTTAAAAATGTACGGACCAGTATTTAACATAAGGGACAAGGTCGCGTGGGATAGAAGAAACGGCGGCGGGCCCGAGAGTATCGCGCTTGACCATATTGCAGGACCATTCATCGTTGTTTCAATAGAGAACAACGATGATCCTGACGCCTGCAGTTGCGGCGCGTCAAGAGAAAATGGCTATCGCCATGAAGAGTCGGATGAAGATGGCTCATTTTGCGGCGAACTGCCAGCCCAATGGATCACCGTTAAAGAAAAGGATAGCGGTAATTTGTTAGAAGATTCGGATGGTAAGTCAATAGAACTTTGTTCCAGCTGGTTTGCGCTGGTTTAATTAGTCAATGGGTTTTGCGATAACTTCAATTGCCCTTTTTATTTTGTTAAAATGGTTTATGAATTCCAATTCAAAAGAAGAAAAAATTAATACAGCAGTTATAGACCAGCGATTATTCGATTCGTTGCCGGTGACTGCGCGACGGATTTTTTCGGTTTTAGAAAAAGAAGGTAATGTGATTATTAAAGGCGGCGTTGTAAAGCTGGTGGCGATGAAACTGCTGGAAAGTAAAAAATTGTTCAAAGATCAGGCGCGGCTGGCTCTCGAGTCGCGGATAAACGACATTGATCTTGATTTTATCGTTGTGGGAGATATTACCGCGGTAAAAAACCTGATTGCGGAGAAATTTTACCGCTTGTCCGCCGAATTTAACTACGCCGGCATTTTTTTGGATGCCAAGGACATTGAAATCATCGAAGCGGCTGATTGGGCGCAAGGGGTGGAAAAAATTATGGCCAGCCACGATTTGGCCATGAATGAATTTGTCATGGATTATTTTAGCGGCAAATGGCATCTTTATTATACGCCGCGGGCGTGCCGATGCTTGATTGACGGTCTTGGAGTTTTAAATCCCAAACCCGGGCATGTTCTATACGCAGCGGGTCGGATTTTTCCGTCGGCGCTGGGGATCATCCGCTTGGTGAAATTCCTGGCGGTCGGAAAAGTGAATAAGATATATTTGCCTGAATGGTGGTTGGCGCTTTATATGGAGAATTACCGAAAGAAGGTAGCGGCCGAGGAAATGCCGGCTAACGCGCCGCTGGGGTTTTATTCGCTGGTACTGATGAAGAATTATTTCGGCGATAAGCCTATGTTGCAAAAAAGGGCGATGGTGGCGCTCTATGACTTGGGGTTTACCGATATGCTGGACCCGGAAATGTATATTCGCCAGCAAGAGCGTATTTTCGCCGATTCGGGAACAAAATTCGAACAAACTGATTTTACAATTGAAGAAGTGATCGACCGTTATCTGGAAGGCAAGCGCAAGAAAGAAGAGAGCCGGAAAAACCGCCAGGCAGTGCGGGTTAATTGCGGGCACGAATTTAAAATGATAAACTGTAATTTATGCGGCCGCAATCAGTGCGCCATCGAAACTTGCGCTAAATGCGGCAAAAACAAAACCAGCGGGTTTTTACCCTGTACCCTGCGGATGTATTCCGGCCAAACCGATCCCGCCGGCTTTTACGAAATTAAATAATGTCAAACAGAAGTAAGAAAATTTATTCTTTTTATACCCCGTCAGCTTGCTGCGGGGAACAAAAAGAATGAGGAGTCCAGAGGAAACATCCTCTGGTTGCGGCGGGGTTAATACCCCGACGCAAGAGCCCGATTTATTACTTCCGTTTGACATTTTGGGGAGTTTGTTGCAATTTGCGTGTTTTGTTTGTTTTGGTACAATCTAACTAAGGGTTAGTTTAAAGCTAACTTTCAGTTAGAAACTATGAACCAATTGGCGCAAAAAGGTGATTTTTTGGATATCTTGTTGCGGTCAAAAAAGACTGTTTTTTCCGTGCGGGACGCGGCTTTGCTTTGGGGCGATTCCAATATCGGGGCGATCAAAGTGCGTTTTCATTCTTATGTTAAAAATAAAAAACTTATCCGTTTGCGGCAAGGAGTTTATGTCAAAGATTTGGATTATGACAAATATGAATTGGCAACCCATATTCTTCGGCCTTCGTATGTCAGCTTTGAAACAGTTTTAATCAAGGCCGGCATAAATTTCCAATATTATTCGCAGATTTTTGCCGCATCTTATACAAAGAGAGAAATTATTTGCGACGGCACGATGTATAAGTTTTTTGCGATTAAAAGAAGCGTTTTAATTAATCCCGCGGGCATTGATCAGCGCGGAGAATATTCAATCGCAACGCCGGAGCGGGCGTTTTTGGACACAATTTACCGGAGCAAGGATTATCATTTTGACAATATGGAGCCCTTGAGTTGGGAAAAAGTTTTTGACATTCTGCCGATTTACGAAAACAAAAAAATGAACAAAAAGGTTGACCAATATTACAAATGGCATAAATCGGAACAATAATTGCAAATATGCTGGACATTGCGACGCACAAAGATATTTTGTTGGAAATTTTGCGGGATATTTATTCCGATGAAACAATCGGTCCGTTTTTGGGTTTCAAGGGCGGGACGGCGGCGTATTTGTTTTACGGCCTTGACCGTTTTTCAGTGGATTTGGATTTTGATTTGCTTGACGCGGGTAAAAAAGAATATGTTTTTGGGCGCATGAAAGAAATAATGCAAAAATACGGAGATGTCAAAGATGCCAGAATCAAAAGATTCAATTTATTTTTTTTGCTTTCGTATCGCAATAAACAAAAAGACGCGCAAAATATTAAAATTGAAATTAATCATCGCGGATTTGATTCTCGCTACGAGGTAAAATTGTATATGGGGATTCCGATGAAAGTGGCAATCCAAGAAGATATGTTCGCTTGTAAATTGGTGGCAATGTATGACCGGTTGGGGAGAACCAACCGGGATATTTACGATGTATGGTTTTTCAAGAAAAATATGTGGCCGATTAACAAGGAGATTGTTGAGAAAAAATCCAAAATGACTTATGGCGTTTTGCTGGAAAAAGCAATTGCAAAATTGGATAAATTTAATAACAAAAATATTTTGGATGGTTTGGGGGAATTGTTGAATAATAAGCAAAAGGACTGGGTGAGGGTGAATTTACTGAAAGAGGTGATTTTTTATTTAGAATTAATGGCGGAAAAATCAAATAATACATGAAAATTTGCGCGGTGCAAAAAACTACTTTGATTGATTATCCCGGGCGCGTGGCGGCTACGGTGTTTTTGGCCGGGTGCAATTTTCGGTGTCCGTGGTGCTATTCCAAGGAATTGGTGTTGCCCGAGTTGATTGCGCAACAGCCGGAAATTTTGCCGGAGGATTTTTTTGCGTTTTTGGAGGGTAAGAAGGGGTTGCTGGAAGGCGTGGTGCTGTGCGGCGGCGAGCCCACTCTGAATCCGGACTTGCCCGAATTTATCAAAAAGATAAAAGCCATGGGTTTTTTGGTCAAACTGGACAGTAATGGTTCCAATCCCAAAATGCTGAAAGAACTGGTTGATAACAAACTGATCGATTACGCGGCCATGGACATCAAATTGCCCAAAGAACGGTACTCGTTAGTATTTGGCAGGGGTTCAACCCCTGTAAATTCGACAGGGGTTGAACCCCTGCAAGCTTTGTCGGTAGAAGAAATTGAGGAAAGTATTAAAATTTTGAAGAATGGGAGGGTTAATTTTGAATTCCGCACCACGGTGGCGCCGGGCGTGCACACGCCCGATGATCTGGCGCAGATGGCAAAATGGATCGGCCGGGAGGTTCCGGGCAAACCGCCGAAATATATCCTGCAGAATTTCCGGCCCGGACGCAACATTGATCCGGAATTTGAAACCAAACGCCCGTTCCCGCCCGAATTTTTCGAACAAGCTCTGGCCAAAATCAAACCTTTTGTTCCGGATTGCAAAATCCGTTAATTTATTAATCTGGCAGAATACCCCGATGCTTTGCATCGGGGATGAATGCCAGCCCGTAGCGTAGCGATAGCGAAGCGGAGGATTAACAAACTTTTCCGCAGGAATACCGCGACGCCTTGGGCG
>Ga0172380_10004360_pt1 | contig 18254 bp, 18 predicted proteins | sample Leawe162metaG_FD_119747 | JGI IMG/M metagenome (GOLD analysis project Ga0172380, IMG submission 119747) | Leachate microbial communities from a municipal landfill in Southern Ontario, Canada - Leachate well 162 metaG | ecosystem: Engineered > Solid waste > Landfill > Unclassified | place... | reverse complement strand
GCTGATAATACTGCACCTGTCAGGTGTGGAAACGTAGGTCGCTGCCTAGTTGATCATTTCTACTAACAACAACTCTCACTTTTACCAATCATAAAACCAAAATTAAATTCAACTAAAATCAAAACAACAATTTTATTAAGATATTATAATTTTTACAAATATCTTTATCTATTCTTGAAACTTTAACAATTGATTATATGGTATTATTTTACATACTATTTTAGGATGTTATGTGAAAAAATATATTAAAGATCAAATTAAAAAATCGTATGAAACAAAACAAGCTATCTATGAAAATGAGAGTCTGATTAATAAAATCGAAGAGGTCTCAAAGCTGTGCGTAAAGCTATATAGAGGCAAAAACAAAACTATACTTGCAGGTAACGGTGGAAGTGCAGCTGATGCGCAGCATATTGCAGCTGAGCTTGTAGGAAGATACGGATTTGACAGACCTTCCATACCATCACTTGCTCTTACAACCGATACATCATGTTTAACTGCTATTGGAAATGATTATGGGTACGATAAGGTATTTTCACGTCAGCTTGAGGGCATGGGGCAAGAGGGAGACCTTTTTATAGGTATTTCAACTTCAGGAAACTCAAAAAATATAATTAATGCATTCATGAGTGCAAAACAAAAAGGTATAACAACTGTTGCTTTGGTCGGTAGAGATGGCGGAGAAATGGCTAAAATAGCTGATATAGCTTTAGTTGTGCCGTCTGATTCTACACCAAGAATCCAAGAGGCGCATATATTAATCGGACATATAATATGTGATATTATAGAAAAAGAGCTTTTTGGCAACGGTGTTAGTTGATTCTTTATGAACAGAGCGCTTTTTTTAGATCGTGATGGTGTTGTTAATATTGAGATAAATTATCTTTATAAGATTGAAGATTTTGAGTTTGTAGAAGGCATATTTGAACTTTGTAAAAAGTATCAAGATAGAGGCTATATCATAGTTATTGTTACAAATCAGTCCGGAATTGCTAGAGGTTACTACAGCAAAGAAGATTTTAATTATCTTACATTATGGATGATAAAAGAGTTTGCAAAGCATAAAATTGATATAAAAAAAGTCTATTATTGCCCACATCATCCCGAAATATCCGGTGCATGCAGTTGCAGAAAACCTGAACCAGGTATGTTTTTGGAAGCCCAAAAAGAGTTTGATATCGATTTGAAAAACTCAATTTTAGTCGGAGATAAAGAGAGCGATATTGAGGCGGCATTTGCAGCAGGAGTAGGAGAGACCTACCTGTTTGATGAAAATAGAGTCCACTGTGAGTCAAAAGCTACAAAAATAGTTTCAAAGTTAGAGGAAATATAGGTGTTAATACTAAATAGCGGTGGTACATTTAATAAAAAATATAATCCATTAAGCGGAGAGCTGGAAGTTCCATTTAACAACAGTGCAATAGAAGAGATTTTAAAAAGCACGGATTTCAAATATGATTTGGCAGGCGTCGTCTATAAAGATAGCTTAGATATGACCATGGATGACAGAAAAAGAATAGCAAATATTATTATGGAGTCTAAAGACAATACATTTATAATTGTCCACGGAACTGATACGATGCATTTAAGCGCTGAATTTTTGGCGGAAATATTTGAAGATAGAAAAATTGTCTTTGTCGGTGCAATGAAGCCATTTGAGATAGACAATGTTGAAGCCAGTCTGAATTTGGGAATGGCCATAGGATTTGCAAAAGCCATAAAAGAAAACGGAGTCTATATCTGCATGAGCGGACATGTTGAGCAGTGGAATAGAATCCATAAAAATACAAAATTCGGAAAGTTTGAAGTTGCCCTCTAAAATAGCCTGCTCACATTGTCATCTAGAATTTGAACCATCTGTTATGATAAAGGATGAAGAGAACTACTTCTGCTGCAGCGGCTGTCAGGGAGTGTTTCATCTGCTTAAAGATGAAGGTTTGGAGAGTTTTTATGAAAAAAGCAAAAACATAACCCTCTCTCCGCCCTCTCAAAATTTTGAAGATTCTTCAAGTTTTGACACCCAATCATTTTATGACAAGTTTGTAAAAATAAACAAAGATGGTTTTTGCGAAGTCTCTTTGATTATAGAGGGAATTCACTGTTCGGCTTGCGTGTGGTTAAATGAGAAAGTTTTACATAAAATGGATGGAGTTATAGAGGCAAATATAAATTTTACAAATAATAAGGCGACAATCGTCTGGGCAGATGATGTTGTAAAGCTCTCGGCTATTATTGACACCATTCGCTCCATTGGCTACAACGCATTTGCCTACGATTCAATGGCGCAGGAGACGCATGCCAACAAGGAGAGAAAGGCTTACTACCTAAAGATGGCGGTTGCAATATTTGCATCTATGAACATCATGTGGATAGCGGTCGCGCAGTATGCAGGATACTTTAGCGGTATTACGCAAGACGTAAAAACAATACTAAACATTGCAGAGGGCATTTTGGCAACTCCAGTGCTTTTTTACAGCGGCTGGGTATTTTTTAGAGGCGGTTATTACGGGCTGAGAACAAAAGTCATAAATATGGACTTGCTCGTTGCAACAGGAGCAACTCTAACATATATTTACTCAATATATATCACACTCATTCAAAAAGGTGAGGCATATTTTGACTCTGTAAGTATGATTATTACATTTGTTTTAATTGGCAAGTTTTTAGAGATTTTAAGCAAGAAAAACGCTGCCGATACGCTTGATAAAATTGCAAATAGTATTCCTAGCGAGGTTAAAGTCGTTAAAGATGAGAAAATAGTAACATGTAAGCTTGATGATGTAAAAGTCGGTGATATTGTCGTTGTTACAAGCGGGGAAAAGGTTTTGCTTGATGGGGAGATAATAAAAGGGAGTGGTTCGTTTGATGAGTCAAATTTGACAGGCGAGAGCGAGCCTGTATATAAGAGTGTAGGAATAGGTGTAATAAGCGGCACGCTTAGTATTGATGCCGACATACACTTTATAGCTACAAAAGATTTTAAGCACTCAACTCTCTCAAATATTGTAAAACTTTTGGAATCTGCAATAAACAAAAAACCAAAAATTCAGCAGATGGCGAACAGGCTCTCAGAACACTTCTCATCTGCTATTTTGGGTCTTGCACTTTTGACATTTTTAGGATGGTGGTTTTGGCCGCATAGCTTCGAGACCTCTTTGATGGTAGCTGTATCTGTTATTATCATAGCTTGTCCGTGTGCGTTGGCTCTTGCTACTCCTGTTGCGACTTTGGTAGGGCTTGGCTTGGGTGCTTCAAGAGGAGTTCTTTTTAAAGAGGCAGCAGGACTTGAGATTATGGCTAAAGTTGACACCCTTATTTTGGATAAGACGGGAACTATTACTGTAGGAAAACCTGAGGTTATAAAGGAGCATGTTTTTGAATCTTTTGATAAAAAACTGCTCTATTCGCTTGTTAAATCATCTAACCATCCTGTTGCAAAGGGAGTGCTAAAGTATATAAAAGAAGAGGATGAAAATATTATTGATGTTCTCTTTGATGAGTTTTCACAAATTCCAGCGCAGGGAATCAAAGCTAAATTTGGAGAGACTCAGCTGCTTGGAGGCAATAAAAAGCTTCTAGATGAAAATGGTGTAGAGGTGGATTTTTTTACTCAAGAGACGCTTTTTTATTTTGTAATAAACCAAAGAGTTGTAGCCGTTTATGAGCTCCAAGATAAGATAAAAGAGGGTGTAAAAAAGCTTGTTAAATCTATGAAAAAGATGAAAATAGAAGTAATAATGCTAACAGGAGACAATGAAAACGCAGCGAAAAAAGTGGCATCACAAGTAAGTATTGATAACCTTTTTTATGAACAGACCCCCCAAAGTAAAGCAGAGTTTATAAACAAACTGCATAGCAAAAATAGAAGTGTCGTGATGGTTGGAGACGGTGTCAATGACATTTTAGCTTTAGCATCGGCTGATATAGGAATAGTTATGGGAAGCGGAAGCGATATAGCCGTCGAAGTTGGGGATGTAGTCCTTTTAAACAACTCTATAAAATCATTAGAGGATGCCTTTAAAATAAGCAGCACAACGTTTGGTCTAATAAAGCAAAATCTTTTTATATCGCTGATATATAACGCTTTGACAATCCCTCTTGCAATGGCAGGATATGTCATACCCTTGGCGGCAGCTATCTCAATGTCTGCTAGCTCGCTTTTAGTTGTCGGAAACTCAATGCGAATACGTCATAAATGGAATAAGGATTAAGACGTGGATAATTGGGTAATTACAATGATGCTTGGCGTGTCTATTTTTTTGGGAGCAGTTGCGCTATTTGCATTTTTATGGGCGATAAAAAATGGTCAGTTTGATGATGAAGAGAAGTTTTTAAATGCCGCTAAATTTGATGGCGAAGATGAGTTAAATGATGCTCTAAAACAGGAACAGAAAAAAGAAGCTTTGAAAAAAAGTTACAAGCCGGAATAGAAAAAAGATTTTAATTTTAAGAGAGAGAATTTTTGAAAAAGAGTTGAATTGCCCAAGAGGGCAATTCAAGATAAATTACTTACCGATTGTTTGTGCGAAAGCGTCTAGTTCTTCGTTAGAATACTTAGAAACTTGACCAACCATAAGAGCTTTTTTAGCAGCACCGTAAGTACCAGCTTTGTAGCCTTTAAGCGCAGCAGCGATATCAGCTTTGCTCATTGCAGCAACGTTTTTGTTACCCATATCAACCTTTGCCCAATCAGCACCATGACAACCAGCACACGCACCTGCATTTACAGCAGCCATTAAAGCAGTAGTTGCAGTTAGAGCAACAATCGACATAACTATTTTTTTCATTTTAACACCCTTTGATTTTAATTTCGCTCGAATTGTAATGAGTTTATTCTTAAAGATGTATTAATCATTTTAATGTTTTAGTTTTTGTTAGATTTATAATATTTTTTGATACAGTGAAGAGGGGAAATTTAAACTGCCCAAAGGGGCAATTTAGGTAGATTATTTACCGATAGTTTGTGCAAATGCCTCTAAATCAGCGTCAGAATATTTAGCTACCTGACCTTTCATTAGTCCAGCCATTGGCCCACCGTATGTGCCGGCTTTGTAGCCTTTAAGTGCAGTTGCTATATCAGCATGAGTCATTTCAGCAACGTTTTTAGATTTGCCTAGAGCTATTTTACTCCAGTCTTGACCATGGCATCCTTGACAAGCACCAGCTTCGACAGCGGCCATTAAAGCAGTAGTTGCGGTTAGGGCAACAACAGACATAACGATTTTTTTCATTTTTATACCTTTGAATTCTAATTTCAGACAAATTATAATGATATAACTCTTAAATGCTTGTTAATAGTTTATCTGTTATTATTTTGTTAAACTTTATAGGCTATGGTGCGCGAATGAGATATATAAACAGTGATTTAAAAGATAAAAATATTTTAATAACGGGTGGTGCCGGTTTTGTAGGTTCAAACTTGGCATTTTACTTTCAAGAGAATCATCCGGATGCCAAAGTCGTTGTTTTTGACAGCTTTAGAAGCGGCGAAACACTCTCAAACGGAAACCTAAAGAGCTTTGGACATTTTAAAAATTTAATCGGTTTTAGAGGTGAAGTAATAAGCGGTAATATTAACGATAAAGATGCATTGCTGAATCTAGAATTAAACTATAAATTTGATTATATTTTTCATGAAGCTGCTATTTCCGATACGACTGCTCAAGAACAAGATTTGATGATAAAAACAAACGTAAATGCTTACAAAGATTTACTAGAGTTAGCAATTAGACACAATGCAAATATGATATATGCTTCCTCGGCGGCAACTTACGGAAATGCGCCATCTCCTCAGAGAGTAGGGCGCGAAGCACCGCAAAATGTCTACGGATTCTCAAAACTTTGTATGGATAATTTAAGTAAAGAGTACATGCAAAATAGCGACATTTCTATAGTCGGACTCAGATATTTCAATGTTTATGGTCCAAGAGAGTATTTTAAAAACACGACCGCATCGATGGTTTTGCAGTTTGGACATCAGATATTATCTGGTAAAAATCCGCGTCTTTTTGAAGATAGCGATAAGATTTTGCGAGATTTCATATATATAGAAGATATTATCCAGGCAAATATAAAAGCGATGAATCCAAAAAAAAGCGGCATCTACAATGTCGGAACCGGCAAAGCAAGAAGTTTTCAAGATATAGTAGATATTTTGCAACGTGAACTTGGAACAACCTTGCCATGTGAATATATTCCAAACCCATTTATTGGCAGTTATCAGTTCCATACTGAAGCAGATATTGATTCCACAAAAGAGATTTTGGGGTACGAACCCCATTTTGAGATGGAAGACGCAATCAAAGCTTATATAAGTGAAATTAAAAGAGTTTATGAGGAAGAAGCCAAATAATGAAAAACATGAAAGATTTCACTCCCAAAATATTGGTCATCGGTGATCTGATGATAGACCACTATCTTTGGGGGAGCTGCGAGAGAATCTCTCCAGAGGCTCCCGTGCAGATAGTAGATATTGCAAAAGAAACAACTGTTCTTGGCGGCGGCGGAAATGTTATAAACAACTTAAAAGCCCTTGGTGCAAATGTAAGTGTTAGTGGTGTTATAGGAGATGATGAAAATGGGATTGAGCTTATAACTTTGCTAAAAAACATAGGTGTTGATGTAGGCGGAATAATTGTCCAAAATGGAAGAAAGACATCTAAGAAAAGCCGTGTAATTGCAGCTTCGCAGCAGATACTCAGATATGACAAAGAGAGTAAAGAGGAGATAGAAAAATCCTCAGTAGATAAGATTTTAAATTCGCTTAGAGATACTGTTTCTGGGTATGACACCGTCATTTTATCAGACTATGGAAAAGGCGTTTTAACTAATGAGCTGTGTCAGGGGGTTATAAAACTCTGCAACAAAGCAGGCGTTAAGGTTTTGGTTGATCCAAAAGGGAGCGACTACAGTAAATATAGCGGTGCATATCTTTTAACACCAAATAAAAAAGAGGCGATGCTCGCTACAAAAATCGAAATAAAAGATAAAACAAGCTTAAAAGAAGCGCTTTTAAAGATGAAAAAAGAGGCTGATTTGGCAATTTCGCTAATTACTCTCTCAGAAGACGGGATTGCTGTATTTGACGATGAGATGAAGATATTTCCTACGCTAGCAAAAGAGGTTTTCGATGTAACCGGTGCTGGAGATACCGTTATCGCTTCCATCGCATTTGCTCTTAGTGCTAAAAAAAGTATAGAGGATGCTGCGAAGTTTGCAAACCTTGCAGCGGGTGTTGTTGTGGGCAAAATAGGCTCTGCAACGGTCACGCTTGATGAGATAGAGGAGTATGAAGCAACTCTGCATAAAAGCACTTCAGAAGCTCATATAAAAAGCTTTGATGAGATAAAAGCGGTGGTGGAGCGTTATCGTGCAAATGGTAAAAAGGTTGTCTTTACAAACGGCTGTTTTGATATTCTACATGTAGGACACGTAAAGTACCTCCAGATGGCAAAGAGTTTTGGGGATATTTTGATTGTGGGCCTAAATTCAGACGCATCCGTTTCAAGGTTAAAAGGGCCATCAAGACCTGTCAACATTGCAGAGGACAGAGCATATCTGCTTGCGGCTCTTGAAGCGGTGGATTTTGTGGTGCCGTTTGAGGATGACACCCCCTATGAGCTTATAAAAATGATAAAACCTGATACGCTTGTAAAGGGCGGTGATTATGAGGGTAAGAGTGTGGTGGGAACAGAGTTTGCAGGAGAGCTAACGTTAGTTGACTTTGTAGATGGAAAGAGTACTACAAAGACGATTCAAAAAATACAAGAGTGTTTAAATATTTAACTCTTTTACGGCTATGATAACTTCATCAGCCGTAATGCTCTTCATACACTCATGATGCCCTAGAGGACACTCTCTTCTCATGCACGGCGCGCAAGGCATCTCATGTCTTACGATGATGCTTTTTTCATTCATCCATTGGGAAGTTTCCGTGTGTTTTGTCGGTCCAAAGATAGATACGGTCGGAACACCGTATGCAGCCGCAACATGCATAGGTCCGCTGTCGTTTGTCACAAACAAAGAGCATCCGCCGATGAGTGAGCAAAGCTCTTTTATGGTTGTCTTTCCTGCTAAGTTTGTGTAGTTTGTCACATTGGAGGATTTGAGGTTTGTTTCAATCTCTTTTGCCATCTCCACTTCATTTGGACCGCCAAAGATAATGATGTCGTAATGCCGGCTATACTCTTTTGCAACTGCCGCAAACCTCTCAGGATACCATCTTTTGGCACTTCCGTATGTTGCTCCTGCGTTTATGCCCATCATGGGTTTGTCAAATTTTTTTGGTTCAATGTAGAGCTTTAGCGGTGGCGTGTTTTTGTCCCATGCGTCTGTGTTTATCATGGCAAGCTGGGCGTACTGTTTGACGAGGTGTTTATCTGCTTTGATGGTAGGAGTGTGGGAGAGCAAAAACATAGAGTGCCACGACTTTTTAGCGATGCAAAGTACACTTCCGGTGAGGCGTAAAAGCAAAGATGAGTGGATTTGGTTTCTAAAAGAGAGTGCCATGTCAAAACTACCTAGTTTTTTGGCAAGTTCATAGGTGGCTTTTACTCTGTTTGGGGCTTTTTTTGTCTCATCGACTATGGCATTGTTGCAACGGGAGTGGTATTTGAGTGCTTCAATGGCTACAAAACTGCCCACAAAAGTAAACTCCGCTCTTGGATAGTAAGTAGCTAAAAGCTCTATGGCAGGAGTTGCCATAACTGCGTCGCCAAGCCAGTTTGGTAAGATGATAAGTATCTTCATATTTCGCCTATTTTATAAATATATAGATTGGTGATGAGCCGATTTCTAAAAATTCGTCCTCTATTTTTTCGCCGCTGCTAGAAAAAGGTCTGAAAATATCCTCATTTTTTATGGTCTTTGGCTTGAGCGACCAGTGGATTTGGAGCAATTCGTCATTCTCTAACAAACATTGGAGTATATGATGCCCTCTTTTGATATCAAGGCGTAAAAACTCCGCATTTTTGAGCGTGTGAACCATGTACTTATAGACTTCATAAGCCTCTCTTTTTCGTAAACCCTCTCTGTTATCGACAAGCCCATACCCAGCCGCAACAAGCTGATGCCACGAGAGAGAATCAACCTGTTGCGAGGCAAAAGCAAGGAGGTGGTAACGCAACATGTAGTCGGCATAAAACGCTTCACTCACACACTCAAACTCACTTGTCGGAGCATAAGGTGCTGTGCCGCTTATTGGCCAGTTTGTCTCGGTAATGTGGAGTTCATGCGCACTTTTTGGACTAAGCCAAACCATGGTTGTAAGAAGTGAGATTTTGTCAAGCAGACTAAAGCCCATCTGCATATTTTCGGGTGTGCCACGTCTGTCAACATAGAGAAGTGACGATACCCCATCAAATCGGTAGTCGCAAAAGTTAAAAAGCGTGTGTGCCGTAAAGTGATATTCAAAGTCTATAACACCACTGCCGACAAGCTTGATATTTGGGTACTTTGAAGTTTTCAAATCATAGGCAACTTTATAAAAATGGCTGTACTCATCGACGCTGAAAAATCCCCATTTTGCCCTGTTTATGGTTGAGCCGATTTCAAAAATATCTACTATTTCGCCAAGTGTGCTAAAGATGTTCTCCAAATCTCTTTGCAAAAGTTCTAAATCTTCAACATGCTCTCTATCTTGCAGGATTTTGAGCGTTATTTTTTTGCCATGACAAAGAAGCAGAAACTCTTTTAGGAGCGGAAGTTTCTCCATCTCCCAAAGCTTGAAGCGCACCAAAACTCTCTCCACTCCAAGCTCTTCAACCATCGCAAGCGTCGCCTCAGGCTCTCTCTCGAAATCGATACCGATGCAAAAAAAACCGCTCGAATCTATCTGTTTTCTTTTGACAAACGGTGTAAGTATGAGTGAGACGGGAAGTACAACAAGAGAGACAAAAAAAGTCTTTAAAAGTGAGCCAAACTCCCTTTTACGCATCTCTTTTTTATAATTTTTGTCTTTAAGCGGATAGGGCTGATCCGAATAGTTATCCCAGATATATGGCTGTTTCATAAGGCGAATTATAGCCTTTTTAAGATAAAATAGCTCATTAGACTTTTTTCATAACCTAGATTGCTTCGTCGCAAGCTCCTCGCAATGACGGTCATTGCGAACAAAGTGAAGCAATCTAAAAAGATGGTTATAAAAGAAGTCTATTAATAAATTGGAGTTTTTTTGAATATTCTTGTGGTTCGTACAGATAAACTCGGTGATTTTATAACGGCTCTCCCCACGCTTTATGTGTTAAAACAGTACAATCCAAAAAATAAAATCTTCGCTTGTATTGCTCCGCTAAACAAAACTCTTGCTGAATCTTGCGACTTTATAGATGAGGTTATAGTCGATGATGGGGGAAGTTTTTGGGGGTTGGTTGCAAAACTAAGAGAGGCGAAAATAGATACCTCTATAACTCTTTTTTCAAATACGCGTATGGCTATTGCTCAGTTTTTCTCACACATTCCAAAGAGAATCGCACCTGCGACCAAAATAGCTCAAATTTTTTATACAGACAGAGTTGTGCAAAGACGAAGCGAAGTTAAAATGGCGGAGTTTGAGTACAACTTAAAACTGGCACAAGCTCTTTTTAGCGATATAAATTTAGAGTATAAAAAACCGCTTTTAGAATTTAACGATGCAAAAAAAATCTATGAAGTCTTTTGCATAAACAACGACATAGAAAAAGAGGTAGTTGCTTTTCATGTAGGTTTTGGGGGTTCAAGCGATGCAAACTTCACACTTGATGAGTATGAAACTTTAATCCGCGAGGTTATAAAAGGGGGCAAATATCAGGTTGTTTTAACATTTGGACCTGATGAAAAAGAGCTCTATGAAGAGATGCAAAACAGGCTTTATGATGTAAACGCAGTTTTTTATCTCTCACTTGAGGGATTGGTTTACTTTGCAAAACTTCTCAGCAACTTCAGGCTTTTTGTCTCTACTTCAACTGGAACTTATCATGTCGCTTCTCTGGTCGGAACACCTACTATGACTTTTTTTGCGGATAATCTTTTTGCAAGCGCTAAAAGGTGGAAGAGTGTAGGGGATGAAAAGCTGCAAAAGCATTTTAGTTTGCCGAGTGATAGAGAGAAGAGAGCAGAGCTACTTGAAGAGGTAAAGAGGGAACTACTTAGTTATTAAAGGGCTTTTTTTTATTATAGAGTTTTTCATAAATTTTTACTAGTTTCTCATGATGCTTTATGTTGTCAAATTTTTCTACTACCGTTGCATAAGCTTTTTTTTCAAAATCAGCTTTAATATCAGGATTGTTTTTTAAAAATTCTATATTTTGAGCTAATTCATCAGAATTTCTATTCTCAAAAAGCAAGCCGTTAATATTATCTTCTATTATTTCTAAAACTCCGCCCTTTGAAGTTCCAATAACTGCTGTTTTTGCTTGCATAGCTTCTATGAGAACTAAGCCAAAAGGCTCATCATCCGTAGCAAGAACTATTACATCACAAGCTTGCATAAAATGCAACGGTTCTTTAAAAAATCCTAAAAAATGAACTCTCTCTTGCAAATTTCTCTGCTTAACGCTCTCTTTTAGCTCATTTAAATATTCCTCATTCATAGGAGCACCTACAATGTAAGCATTTACGTCTTGAAGTTTTTCTACAGCATCAATTAAGAGATATTGACCCTTTCTTTGCTCTATCCTTCCGACTATGCCGACACTAAAGTCTCTAATGCCTAATTTTACTCTAAGTGCTTCTACTTCCTCTTGACTAAGAGGCTCTTGAATGTCTGTTCCAAGGTAGAAACACTCAATTTCAGGAGCGTTTGAAAAGTTCAAGAAAGCTTTTAATTGAGTCTGTATCTCTTTGGTGATAGTTAAAATCTTATCTACATTTGTATAGAAAAATCTATGAAAAAAATCATCTTTAGAAGAACTCATTCCCATATGTCTTGTCTGAATTAAGATAGGGTTTTTCTTAGATATAAGTTTTGCGGCTACTGCTATGTACATGTCATTTGTCCAGTGGAAATGAACAATATCTATTTTGTTTGTATCAATTATTTCGGCTAATTTTTTTGCCTCACTAAGCATAAATAGTTTGTTTTTTGGTGACAATGAAAAGTATTCTAGTTGCGCATCATCATAATATTTTTTTAACTTAGCGTCTTTGTTTATAACTGTAGTGATATTTAGAGTAGATTTTATTTTAAGAGTAGCTCTAAATGGGTATAACTCTAAGCCTCCTAAATCTTTAGATAAACATAACTGTAAAACATTCATAAGACACCTTTGTAATTTTGTGATATTGTAATGAAATTGTGCTAAAATTGCGATGAAAAGAGCTAAAAGGTAAGCTGTGCTTAAGTATAAAATAGAATCATGTGAAGAGTTTATTAGTTTTACGAAAAATATTAAAAATATGTTTGAAAACTCTGACATGTTAGTTCATGATGCGAGAAATCAGATAAAAGTTTTAAAAACCGATGATGTAGAAGTAGTAGTAAAAGCTTATAAGATCCCCTCTCTTTTTAATAAAATCGTTTATACTTTTTTTAGAAAACCAAAAGCGTATAGGGCTTACCATAATGCAATGAAACTTTGTGAGATGGGAATTAATACAGCCAAAGCATATTCCTATATTTGTTTTTATAAATATTTTTTACTTGATAAGAGCTATTTTATTAGCCAAAAAGTTGATTATGATTTGACAATGAAGCAAGTTTTTGATAATGACCATATTGAAAATCATGATGATATTTTGATTAGTTTTGGAGAATTTGCAAAAACTCTCCATGATAAACATATTGAGCATAAAGATTTTTCACCCGGCAATATTTTGGTAAAAAAAAATCAAACATCATATATTTTTACTATTATTGATATAAATAGGATGAATTTTCAAATGATGAATTTTGAACAAAAAATGCAAAATCTTTGTAAACTTTGGACGAGTGAAAAAAATCTTAAACTTATAGCTTATGGATATTGTATTGATAATCAATTTGATGAGAAAACAGTTTATGAGTCTATATCTTTCAACAATAGAAGAGACAAAGAAAAAAAATACATGAAGAAAAAATTTAAAATATTGTTAGGTTTATATAAAGAAGCTTGATCTGAGATATTTGCAACTAAAGCATAAGTTAAATTTTCTTATTTTATTAATTAGAAACATGAGCAATTTTAAAGAACTTTAGAAATAATTTAAAAAGCATAAGGAGTTTAAATGAGATTGAATTTTAGAGATGGTGGTGCGTTCGCTACGCAAAAGGCAATAAAATATTTTAAAAATAGCTCACCACAAGAGATTAAGAGTATTATGGTTATAAGACATGCAGCAATAGGTGATTTTATGAATATTAGACCTTTTTTAATTCATTTAAGAAATTTTTTTCCTAATGCTAAAATAACGCTTAATATCTTACATACAAATTTGTACGGTGCTCCTACAGATTTAGTTGATGATGTATTGGTTATGTATAAAGCAGACCCTAATAATAGTGCAAAAAAAACTTCTTTTTTGAATAGAGTCAAACAAATTAGAAATATACCCGAGCAAGATTTATTATTTGATTTAACTGATAGTACTTTTACATTAATTGTGGCTATTTTTTCGAAAGTGAAAATAAAAATAGGTTATCCATACAGAAGTATAAAAAGATTTTTTTATGATGTCGCAACATTGAGAAGTGATTTTACTTTAGAAGCCGAATCTGTGATACAGATGCTGAATATATTAGGATGTAAATCAAGAGATTTGCAATATGGGTATGAAAATCAATATAGTAAAAACAATTTGAAAAGAATAGTATATTTTGCAGGAGCATCAGTAAAAAATAAATGCTGGGAAGAGGAGAAATTTAAAATACTTATTGATCGAATGTCTGATAAATATCTTGACTATGATCATGTTATTTTACAAGGCATTAAGGATGATGAAAAGTTCTTGGATATATTTGAGTCGCTTAAAAATAAAAAAAATGTAATTTTACAACAATCAATGCCATTAAATGAAGTTATGCAGTTTTTATCGGATAGCAGATGTTTGATATCTAATGATACTGGTGTCAGAAATATGGCCATTGCAGTTGAAACCCCAACAATTGGGATATTTTTTGCTATAGCACCGTTTAGATACTGGCCTAAAGATGTTAAGCATGATTGTGTTTTTAATGTAGAATATACAAGTCCAGAAGTTGAAGACGTTTATCGAGTTGCTGATGGTCTCATAAATAGGTTATATATCAAAATTTAGGTATTTTGCTCTATTCTATTTTGAGCAATGAATAGACCTACAAACAGTGCAAAAAGTGCTTGAGAAAATTTTTGATGAAATATATTTTCAGTTATATTTACTAAAGAAAAAATTACTATAAAAATAACACTTAGGTTAAAATATTTTCTGTCTTTTATATTTAGTTTTAAGATATTGTAAAAAATCATAATATAAAGAAAAACACCGATTGCTCCTAGGTGAACAGCAGTTTGTATATAAAAATTATGGTAATGAAGTATCTGTTTGACGTCATTCATATGTGGATATTTTTGAGAAATTGTATCTTTTAACATATTCATATCATTTGTAATACCAATTCCTGCTATTGGATTTTCCAAAAATATTTCTATACCAATTTTCCAAGCTCCTGCTCTTAGGCCAAGCGAAGTATTGTAATCACTTTTGGCACTCATTTTATCTATATCACGAATAGCTTCATCAAATCTATTTTTAAAATTGGGACTTATATTGTATGAAGTCAACAATATAGTAATTATCAATGAAAAGATTCCAAGAAAAGCTAAAATTTTATTTTTTATATTTAAAAATGCAACAACAAATATAGAAACGACAAATGAAATTTGTCCTGTTCTGCCAGAATTAAAAAAGAGGCTAACTGTAGTTATTAAAAAAAATAATATATAGATTATTTTTGATTTAAGTGTTTGTTCGTGAAAAAATCTATTTAGAAGTAGTAAAGAAGTAAAAGCTAAAAACATAGAATATTGTATGTGATGCATAAACGGATTTGGAAAATTTACGCTAGCTTTTTTAAATGTCCAAAGTTCAAAAAAAATTCCATATGAGACGATTTCACTAAGTAACATCCCAATTAAAAATGCCGAAATTGTATATGTAATATATTGCCTATTTATTGATGAAGCGATAACGAACAAAGGTAAAAAATACCAATATTTTTTTATATAAAAGAGTCCACTCTCTACATTGTTTGTCCACAATAGCGACAAGACATTGAAAAAAATAAAAAGAATTAAATATAAAATAACATTATTGGAAATTAAAAAGCTAATATTTTTTTTTAAATCTTTATTGAAAATCCACAATGTAAAAAGCAAGATACTTATTCCAGTTAAAGCAGCTCTTGATAGTGGAATAAAAAAAGCGTATAAAACAATTAAGTAATTTATAAAAGACGCTCTCGTTATATAAGTCATTGCAAGCCCATATTTTTTGTGATTGTATCAAAAAACAACTTGATAGTTTTTTATATTTGGCAATAAAGCTAAATAATGTAAAAATACATAATTATAAAAATTTTTGTAAAGGTGGATAATAAATGAAATTTAAAAAAGAAGTCTCAAATACGGCATTGATATGTTTGTCGCCAAATTTTGGCGGTATGGAGATAGATGCCATAAAATTAGCCAAAAAATTATCAATATATTCAAATGTAGTTGTTATTGCAAAGTATGCTGGATATATTCATAATAATCTCTATGAATATGGTATAGACAATAAAGTTGTACTTAAAAGCATTGATTTTAGCTCATCTCTTAGCATGAGTATCTTTTTTAATGTTAGAGCCATTTTAAAAGAACATAAAATAAAAAATATTGTCTATTTTGGCGCAAGTGAATTAAAGACGCTATATTTTGCGTTTTTAGGGTTTGATTTAAACCTTATTATTAGGCATGGAACTACAAAGTCTAAGCCAAAAAAAGATTTTTTTCATGAATTAATTTACAGCAAAGTAGACTATCATGTGTCAATATGTAAACACTTACAAAAAAATGTAGAACATATAATACCATTTGCAAAAAAATCCAAATCAATTTTAATCTATCCTGCAATAGAGGCTAAAGAGATAGAAAAAATTCCCCACGATAAGTTGGCTTTAGCGCATGTAGGTAGAATTGCAAAAGGCAAGGGGCAGCAGGATGCTATCGAGGCATGTAAAATTCTTTATGAGAAAAATATAGATTTTGTATTCTACATTATTGGTGGTTTTGAAGAAAAATATAAAGATGAATTTATGTTTTTTTATAATTCTTTGGTTTATAAAGACAAGATAAAACTTATTGGATTTACTACAGAAGTGGATGATTATTTGGCAAAATCCGATATTTTTTTATTCCCAAGCCATGCCGAGGGTTTTGGGAATGCATTTTTAGAGGCATTGAAAGCCGGACTTTTTGCGATATGTTATGAGAACACCTCTTTTAAAGAGTTTAGGGAAATGGGGCTTGATTTTGATATGGCAAAGGATAGAAATATTGATGATTTAAAAAAATGTTTAGAACATGCAATTTATACAATAAAAAACAGAAGTACAAATAAAAACAAAGAGATAATTGATTCTATTTTTAATTTAGAGAATGAAGTCAAACAGTATTTGAGTATATTGATTTAAAGTATTCATCGTGTTTTGTGACTGTCTCTTTATGGGATAATTTTGATTCGATAACATCTTTTGTATGTATTGAGAGAAACTCTAATAATTCCTTTGAATCGTGAAGATATCTTATTTTTTCAGCGATTGCTTTTGCATCTTTGATTGGAACTATAAAACCATTCAAACCATCTTCTATTATCTCTAGGGAACTTTCATTTGCAGAAGCAATTACGGGAGTACCACTTGCCAAAGACTCTAAAATAATTCTTGGTAATCCCTCTTTTCTTGTTGATGCGTGAATTAGAACATCACAAGAACGAACGATACTTGGAACATCATTTCTAAAACCTGTTATATGTATTCTCTCTTTCATACCGCTCTTTTCTATCTCTGACATATAAGGTTCTTTGTCTATTTTATCGCCTATAAGTAAAATATGAAAATCTTTAATATCTGCCAACTCATAAGCTGCTTTTAAAACATACATAAGACCCTTGTGCGGTCGCACATTTGCAACAAATGCTATATTAAAATTATTTTTGTTTGTACCAAATGCTTCCAAATTTGCCTCAAACTGATCATACCAACATATATCATGTCCTTTGTATATTGTTATTATTTTTTTTGAGTTGCTAAAAACTTGTTTTTTTACATGTTTTGTAACAGATTCTGAAACACATATGATACCGTTAACTCTCGGATTAAGAGCATTGAAATAAGAGCTTGGATCATGGCGATATAGTCCACCGGTTGTTCCCCTGTAGGTTATTAATTTGACTTTTGTACCAATGCAACCAAATATAGCATTAAATATAGCTTTTGAATTAGTAGCATAAACAATATCTATTTCATGTTCTTTAATTGCATTTCGTATGTTTTTAATTAAAGAGAATGATATTTTTTTTTCATAAGATGCATCTATTATTTTAATGCCAGTTTCTTTAAATTTTGGCGTATAAGCACTATGCAATTCTGTCATTATGACAATGTTGTAGCCCATTTTAAACAAAGAGATATAAATTTCCATTTCAGGTCTTACGCTATTGTAAGATGCATTTGATGATGCTAAGACTAATATATTCATTTTATAAAATCCTTGATTTTCTATTTAATGGGATATTCTTCCTCTTTTGATACATATTTTGTATTTTTGAAAAAATAATAATTTGACTCATTGTTTTCTTAACTCCTTTGCGATTTGTATGATTTCGTCTGCTTCTATCTCTTGTATAGAAAAGTCGTTTTTGTTGAGTTTGTAGTGATTTACAACACTTGAAGATTTTACCACTCTGTTTATGGGCGTGACATAGACACGATTTGTCGGTGTTGGTCCAAAGATAGTGATGGAGGGCACATTTAACCCCCACGCCATATGTGTCGGTCCGGTGTCATTTCCTATAAGCAACGCACATTTTGAGATAACATACTTTAGTTCATCTAACGAGCCGCGAGGAAGTAGTTTCAAATACTCTGATTGCTCTTGCATCCAAAGAGCTTTTTTATGCTCTTCATCACTTCCCCAGACTATAAGCGTTGGTATTTTGAGTGCCTCTGCAATCTCTACAAACTTCTCTTTTGGGTAGTTTCTGCTCTCCCACGTCGAACCTATGACAAAAATGTTAAAAATCTCCGGCAGATTTGACACTTGTGAAGATGCAAATAAAAACTTCTC
>Ga0172380_10004359_pt1 | contig 18260 bp, 15 predicted proteins | sample Leawe162metaG_FD_119747 | JGI IMG/M metagenome (GOLD analysis project Ga0172380, IMG submission 119747) | Leachate microbial communities from a municipal landfill in Southern Ontario, Canada - Leachate well 162 metaG | ecosystem: Engineered > Solid waste > Landfill > Unclassified | place... | reverse complement strand
TGGGGCGAAACACCCAGGTGTGGGATGCGACGGTCACGGACGAAGCCACCGGGCGCAAGATCGCCCTGTTCCGCTGCACGCAGATGATCCTGTGGCCGAAATCGCCCTGACGCGAGGGTCCGCCCGCCAGTCGAGGTACTCACAGGACTAACGAAAAGCCCGAATGACTGTCTGATACCCATGGTGACCGTGAGAATACCGCCTGATGCAAGAGCGATGATCAGTGGATCAACACACGCCGCAAGTCCCAATTCCAGTTATCGAATTTCCGAGTTTGCATTTTTATGCCCGCAAGCGGCGCGTGCGAAAGGTTCCCCAGCCGCTGCTAAGGGCAGACTTCAAGAATGCTGACAGCCCACCCTCGTCGGGGCGTGGCTCTCTCCCTCTCGCAATGCGCTTGAGCTGGCGCTCGTACCAAAGCACCTCCATGATTCCCATGCGATCAACGATCTTGAGGCCCGTGCTGATGGTGCGCACTTGCTGCGGACTGTCACGCCCTTGCAGCAAAGCGGCGGGTGCGTCGGGGTCGATCGCCAGCAGACGCGCCAGGCCCACCACATCCAGCGCACCAGAGCGCAGAGCAGCATTCATGCCGGCCACCGTGCGGAAACCGCCAGTGACCATCAGCGGCACCTTCACGGCGGCACGCACCTTTTCGGCGAATTCTAGGAAGTAGGCTTCGCGGGCTACGGTGGAAGCCTTCTTCGATTCTTGCATCGCGCCGCCCATGGCGGGTGCCTCGTAGGTGCCGCCGGAAATCTCGATCAGGTCGATGCCTGCATCGGCCAGCGCGCGGATTGTCTCCATCGATTCCTCTTCGGAGAATCCTCCGCGCAGGAAGTCGGCTGAATTGAGCTTGATCCCCACCGGGAAGTCTGCGCCGACCTGGCGGCGGATTTCCGCATAGACGGCCAGCACGAAACGCCGCCGCTTCTCGGGGCTACCGCCCCATTCATCGCTGCGGCGGTTGTGGTGTGGAGAAAGGAACTGGCTGATCAGGTAACCATGGGCCCCGTGAATCTCTACGCCGCTGAACCCGGCCTTCTTGCAGATGGCCGCGCTGCGCCCGAAGCGCTCGATGATGTCTTGTATCTCAAATGAGGTGGCTTCACGTGGGGTCTCAAAGAGTGCCGCCATGTCCTCGCGAAAGGGAACAGCCGAGGGCGCGATGTTGTAGGCGTTCAACCCCTTGGTCGACTGTTTGCCTGGATGGTTGAGCTGTGCCCAGATGGCCGCCCTCTGCTCCGTCCCCGCTTGTGCCCACTGCCGAAGAATTGGCAGGTCAGCCTCGTCCTCGATCACCACATTGCCGGGTTCGCCCAGTGCCCGGCGGTCGACCATCACGTTGCCTGTGATGATCAGGCCAAGCCCTGAGGAGGCCCAGCGCCGGTACAACTGCAGCAGATCAGAAGTCGGCCGATTGTCGTAGGTGCCCAGCGTCTCGCTCATGGCTGCTTTGGCTAGGCGGTTTCGCAGAACGTTGCCGTTAGGCAAACGCAGAGGTTGACTCAATGGGAGCGTATCGGACGAGAGGTTCTTGGTCATGGCGTATCCAAAATTGAAAAGGAAAGGGAAATTGCTTTTGCAGGAATGTGAGACATGGCGTGCTCGGTCAGTGCCGTGATGGTCAGACTCGGGTTCACACCCAGGTTGGCACTGAGCATGGAGCCGTCACAAATCAGCATGTTCTGGTAGCCAAAGACGCGGTTCTGTGCGTCCATTACGCCGCGAGCTGACACGTCGGCCATAGCGCAACCGCCCATGCAGTGAGCAGTGGTAGGAATGTTGAACATGATCTCGGTCAGCAAGGACATCGGGATACCGCCAAGCGCCTTCGCCCCGCGTTCGACAAACTCGTTCGCATGGGGAATGTGGGTTGGAATCGGTGCGCCTTCGCTGCTGAGCAGCTTGCTGAAGGGCCAATACCACCGGTGTCTGAGCTGTAGGTCGATGTGGGCATCCATGGTTTGCATCACCACGAATAGCATGGTTTGGCGTGCAAAGCCAATGGGGTTGTGGATGCGCAGCGCATTCAGTGGATGGCGTACCAAGCTCCAAAGCCATGAGGGAATGCGACCCCACCCAGTTCGTCCACTGCGCATCAGCGTCAGCAACAAACTTGCCGCGCCCGAACCCTCCGGATAACGCACCACACCGATGTGGGTGCGCTCGTCGAGGTAGATGCCTGCGCCGCCAGCAACACCCTGCGTCATGCTTTTGTCACCAGCGGGAAAGCGCATCCCAAGTAGGGACTCAGAATTGGTCCGAATTCGCTTGCCGAGATCGTTGCTGATGCGCGGCAGAGAGCCCCCGTGCTTGAGCCGGAACAACAGCTCCACGGTGCCCAGCGACGAGGCGGCGAAGACCACGCCGCGGCAACGAAAGACGCGCCGTCGCTTGTTGAACAGCGCAGTGGATGACTGGGTGTGGACTTCGTAGCCATCGCTGCCATCCGGTTTGCCGTTAAGCGGGCGTACGTCGACCACTCTCGTTTCTGCGAAGACCTGGGCGCCGCGCTTTTCGGCAAAGTACAGATAGTTTTTGTCGAGTGTGTTCTTAGCGTTGTACTTGCAGCCCACCATGCAGCCACCGCAGCCGACGCAGGTGCCGCGATCCGGGCCGTCGCCACCGAAGTAGGGATCCTGGTAGGTCTTGCCTCCGACCTCGCCCGGAGGCGGGAAGAAGGTGCCCACGCGGCCCGGGTAGTAGGTGTCACCCACCCCGTACATGTCTGCCATCTGTTTGAGTCGTAGGTCAGCCTCGCCCAGCAGCTTGTTGTCGGTGACGCCCAGCATGCGCTCCGCCGTGGCGTAGTGCTGCGGCATCACCTGCCTCCAGTCTTTCAGGCCGGCCCAGGAGCCCTGGTCCCAAACCTTGGGCGAAGGCACCAGCAGGGCGTTGGCGTAGGCGATAGAGCCACCGCCGACCGCGTTTCCGCACATCACCACCACGTGGTGGAACACGCGCATGTTGTAAAAGCCAAACATGCGCAGGCCCGGACGCCATAGGTAGCGTCCGGCGTCCCAGTCAGACTTGGGAAGGTCTTCGGCCTTCCAGCGTTTCCCCATTTCCATCACGCCAACGGAGTAGCCCTTTTCGGTCAACCGGCACGCCGATACGCTGCCGCCGAAACCCGAGCCGACGACCACGTAGTCGAAGTCGTAGGACTCATTCATCGCAGGCAACTTTGAGCCTGCAATAGCAATGCCTTCGCCTTCGATGTGCAATTTCTCATGGTTTGTCTCCTTTGTTCTATGTCTTTGTTCAGCTTCAAACTCGGCGTGGCTGGTCAGCTGCCTCAGAGAGCACCCCTCCGCGACGCTCGATCTCCAAGTAACACGCATCACCTATTGCCGATGGTTAAGCGGTCACTCCACGCGGAGATCAATCGACATTGCGAAGCTCCCGTCGAAGGATCTTTCCAACCGTCGACTTCGGAATCACATCGACGAATCGGATGATCTTTGGCACCTTGTAAGCCGCTAGGCTTGCGCGGCAATGTTTCGTCAAGGATTCCGCATTGACTTCGGCACCGACCACCTTGGTGACAAACAGCTTCACAGCCTCCCCAGTCTGTTCGTTCGGTATGCCGATACAGGCGCATTCGGCGACGCCCGGAAATGTGGTCGCAACCGCTTCCACTTCATTGGGGTAAACGTTGAATCCCGAAACAAGGACCATATCCTTCTTGCGGTCAACGATCTTCAGGAAACCCTTGTCGTCAAAGCAACCGATGTCGCCAGTGCGAAAGTATCCATCTGCAGTAAATGCACTTTTGTTGGCCTCAGGCTGCTCCCAGTAGCCAGACATAACCTGAGGTCCCTTGACACAGATCTCTCCTGGCTCACCAATTCCGACGTCCCTGTCCTTGTCGTCCAGCAACCTGACATCGGTGGAAGGAACAGGCAAACCAGTGCTGCCCGTGAATTCGCGAACAAACTGCAGATTGAAGGAAACGATGGGAGACGTTTCGGACAATCCGTAGCCCTCGCGGATGAAGTTCCCTGTCACCGCTGCCCAGCGTTTGGAGACGATGTCAATGACTGCCGACCCGCCGCCAGCAGAGAGCTTCAGCCTCGACCAGTCCACTTCGGCAAGGCGTGGGTTGGCGGCCAGTCCGGCGTAAAGTGTATTGACGCCCGTAAAGACTGTCGGCCGCGCGGCTTTCAGCACATCAATGAAGGAATCGATGTTTCTGGGGTTGGTAACAAGCCAATTTTCTGCGCCGATGGAGAAGTACGTCAGAAAATTGACCATGAGCGCAAAAATGTGATAGAGGGGGATCGCAGTAACCACGACCTCCTCTCCGGGTCGTTGCACATCTGGCATGAAGGCTTTGAACTGCTCAATGTTGGCGATGAGATTGCGGTGCGACAATGCAGCACCCTTGGAAAGCCCTGTCGTACCTCCTGTGTATTGAAGGAAGAGCAGGTCTTCACCAGTCACCTGGACCGGATCGAATTGGGCCTTCTCACCCATCGTTATTGCAGTTTTCAGAGCAATCCAGTTGCCATGCGAACTTTCAGCTCCAGGCACTGAAATCGCATTTCCGCCGTCGGCATCGACAGTGATCACGTGCTTGACGCTCGTCTTGTCAATGATCTGCGCAAGAGTGGGCACTGAACCGCTGAAGACAACGATCACCTCTGATCCGGAATCGTTAAGCTGATGCTCAAGCTCCCGAGCCGTGTACAGCGGATTGATGTTGACCTGGATGCCGCCGATTTTCGCAATTGCAATCAAGGCGATCGGAAACGAAAACACGTTCGGTAGCATTACAGCCACCCGATCACCCTTTTTTATACCGACCACTTTTTGCAAGTAAAAGGCGAATGCTGACGAAATTCGATCAACATCCCCGTAGGTGAGTGTCTCTCCGGCAGCGTGGAAGGCTGCCTTCTCAGAGAATTGCTGCATGGCTCCCTGCAGCAGTGCTGTCACCGAAGGAACGCTATCGGCATCGATTTCGGAGCGAATCGATCCGTACGATTGAATCCAGGGTTTTCCGCTCATGCTGCCCTCCGCATTCCAATGCTGAAAGAACCTTGCATGGCAGGGCCAGCGATATCTTTGCGGTTCGAGACCTTCGATTTGACTGTCTCATGTGGGCTGTGTGTGCGCATCATTTGCTCCATTGTTTGTAGTGGGATTCAAAAGTGTTGTCTTGAATAGACTTTTCGCGGGGTAGTTTTCGGTTTGATTCGTGACGACTCTTCATTCGTTCCGAGGCCAGCGTCCGAGTGCTGAGAGACAAAAGTCAGCCCCGGAGGTGCATGATCTGCGTGCTGGTGGAAATGACTCAGAACGCCGTGCGGTCATAGGGAGAGATGACTTTCGGCGGTTGCAGGAATGCCGTCAGCCCCTGGAACCACATCACTTCGCGAAAGTCACCGCTGATGGTCAAGTCTTCGCTGCCCACGCCCCTGATAAAGGCTGCCTGGGCATCCTTGGCGGACAGTATCTCGAAGCCTTTGGCGGCAGTGGTAAAGCTGAGTGTGAACTGGGGATTCGGCGTCAAACCGGCAAAGGAGCGGATCGCACCATTTTCGATGACATAGTGTCGGCCGGCACCGGAAGCTGTGCGAATCTGAAATGCCAGGCGTTTGGCCTCGACATAATGTGCGCAGTCGGGGTTGTTCTTGATCTTTCGTTGCAGCATCTGGGCGAGTGCCCACAACAGGAATTTAAATTTAAGCATTTCAGGCATCCTTTAGAGGTGAAGAGCGCGCGCTCGGACTATGACTGCCATCACGTCACTCGCTCAGAAACTGGACTGCGTGACGCAGGAAGCGCTGCGGGTACTGGAACTGTGCGGCGTGGCCAGCGTCGGGGTAGATGAACAACTGCGCGTTCGGCATATTGCGCGCCATGTAGAACGAGTTGATGGTCGGGATCATCACGTCGTTCACCCCATTGAGAATGAACGTGGGGTGACGAATGCCGCGTAGATAGGCGAAGGGATCGTCCTCCGACAGTCGTGGCAGATAGAGTACGTTGGCCTCGATCTGTGCAATCCCGGCTTCCTGTGAGGACGGCGGATCTTGATCCTTGCGCTGGTGACGCCGTTCCCAGAACGCCTTCGCAGCCTGCTCGGCCTGCGCCGAGCGACCAAAGAACAGGTACAGGAAGTCTTCGAAATCGGGGACGGGACTGACTGCGGTGGTTAGCACGCGCTGCTCCATATCGGGGTTGCCGCCGCGCGGGCCAGTACCCAACAACATCAGTTTGCGCACCAGAGTGGGATGGCGCCAAGTCAGATCCAGTGCCTGGAAGCCGCCCAGCGAAAAGCCCAGAAGGTCGATCTGCAGCAGGCCCAGCGCGCGCACGAAGGCTGCCGCATCGTCGGCCATGTCCTCGATTCGGGTACGCGGCTTGCCGCTGGACGACGCAACACCACGACCGTTGTAGAGGATGACTTCACGGCCTTCGGCAAGACCGTCGGTCATCAAGGGGTCCCAATTGTCCATGCCGCCACGAAAATGCTGCAGGAACAGCATGGGCGGTTGGTCTGACGTGGCATTGCCCCAGCGACGATAAGCGAAATTGTCGCCATCGACTTCCACAAAGCGGGTGGGGACGGTGAGGTGGGTGTGACTCATATTTATATCCTTCTGTGAGTGGGCTCTAACTGCGATCTCATGACACGGCTTCGCGCCGGCAACACAAACCGCGGCTGGCCGAGCACTTGAGTCGCAACCCGCGACGCGAGTCTCCGCGACATGAAGCGCACACCGAAGCACGACAACTGGTTGAGCAGGCCGGGCACAATCGTGCGCTTGCCGCTCAGCATCGCGCGGATTGCGGCATGCGCCACAAACTCCGCGCTTTTCATCGACGCGTTCGCGATCCTCGAGTAGTCGCCCCCACCGGACGCGGCATGGAACGCCGTTTCGGTGCCACCGGGGCAGATGCAGGTCACCGACAGCGGCGTGCCGAGGTGCTCGTCATGGAGAGCCTCGCTGAAGTTGCGCACGAACGCCTTCGAGGCGGCGTACAGCGCCATGTTCGGCACGGACTGGTACGCGCCGGTCGATGCGATGTTCAGCATGTGTGCAGGCGCGGTGTCAGCCTTGTGCGCGTCAACGAAGCACCGCGCGAGCGCGACGAGCGAGGTCATGTTGAGCTGGACGAGCTCCGCGTCGCGCGCCCAATCGACCTCGTCGAAGCGGCGGAAGTAGCCGAACCCGGCGTTGTTGATCAGGACGTCGATCGGGCCGCTGACAGTGGCGGCGGCCCAGAGCACATGCGCGGCATCGGGCTTGCCCAGATCCGCGGTGACGATCTCGACCTTCACGCCCTTGCAAGTTGCGGCGACCGCTTCAAGTGTGTCGCGGTGCCGCGCCGTCAGCACGAGATCAACGCCGAGCGCCGCCAGCTCACGCGCGATGGCCGCGCCAATACCGCTGGATGCGCCGGTCACCAGCGCACGCCTGCCAATGTTGGCGGTCGTGTATGTACTCAAATCGTTCTCCTTATTGTGTAGAGCGGCCAAGGAACTCAAGTGCGCTGGGCACGAATTTGGCGTGGAACTGGAACATTCCGCCATGACCCGCATCGGGATAGATGAGCAAAGTGCTGTTCGGAAGGCGCCGTGCCAAATCGTGCGTGTTCGGCGTGGGGACCATGCGGTCTGCATCGCCGTTGACAACGAGTACCGGCTGCTTCACGACCGAGAGATCCGCGGGTTCTTTCTGGCCCCAGGTGCACAAGGCCTGCAACTGGGCCAGAAATGCGCTCACGGAAATTTCCGTGTCCCGATTCTCAGACCGCTCTTTCAGTCGTTCCAGAAACGCCTTACCGGCTTCAATGCCGGTGGTTGTACGGGTGAAGAACAGGTACTGCTTTGCATCCTGGCCTGTGAAGAAGCCCCGGAGCATGTCGTAAAAGGTCACACCTGCCACTGAACTGATGCCATCGCCACCCGCCGGGCCTGTCCCCGCGAGAATCATTTTTCGGACGAGTTGGGGCTCCTTCAGCACGATTTCCTGGGCAATCATGCCGCCCATCGAAAACCCCAAGAGATCAACCTGTTTGAACCCCATGGCTTTGATGAAGGTAACGGCATCGTCGGCCATTTGTTCCATCGAATTCGACGGCGACCCACTGGATGCTCCGATGCCACGGTTGTCGAAAGCGACCACATGGTGCTTCGCTGCAATCCCGTCCACGATCCGGGGATCCCAGTTGTCCAGCACGGCGGCCAGATGGACAAGAAGCACTACGGGCGTTCCGCCATTTCGTTTTCCCAACTCCCGGTACGCGAAGGTGACGTCGCCCGCCGTGATGGTTTGCGTGGCCACGCTCTTCCAGGAGGCCCCCAACGCTTGGCTAGACGTTGACAGGTTTTGGGGCATCTCAGTCGGTACCGCCTCTGCGGCACTAACTGCCGTTGAAACAAGGGCGGTCGCTATGGTGAATCCGACCACAACGGCTTTCAAATAGTGGTGCATGACATCGGTCCTCACGCTCAGGCTCCAAGGCTTGGGTAGTCGGTGTAGCCTTTTGGGCCGGGCGTGTAGAAAGTGGACATATCCAGATCGTTGACTGCCGCTTCGTTTCGTATGCGGGCAACCCAATCCGGGTTGGCGATAAACGGTCTGCCAAATGCAATCAGGTCTGCACTACCTTCAGCAAGCGCAGCCTCGGCACTGGCGTGGTCAAATCCACCGGCAAGAATGAACGTGCCTTTGAATGCGGCACGCAAGGCTTTTTTAGTTGCTTCCGGTACGGGCGGCGTACCCAAGGCGGAATGGTCCAGAACGTGGATATAGGCCAATTCAAGTGAAGACAAGGCGTTTGTTAGCGCGAGGTATTGCTTATCCACTTCAGGAAATGTGCCTGTGCCACCCAACACACCGTGTGGGGACAGGCGAATACCCACCTTGTCTGCACCAATGGCGGCAATGGTCGCGCGTGCAACTTCCAGTGCAAAGCGGTTCCGGCCTTCGATGGCGCCGCCGTAGCAATCCGTTCGCTGGTTGACATTGGCATTCAGAAACTGCTCTATCAGGTAGCCATTCGCAGCATGCAACTCAATGCCATCAAAGCCTGCATCGATGGCCAGCTTGGCGGATTGCACATATTCACCAACGGCTGCCGTGATGTCCGCCTGCGTCATCGCCCTGGGCGTTGAATGCGGCTGCATGCCTTGGGAGTCCGTGAACATTTCCCCTGGGCACTGGTCAGCGGAAGGCCCCAGCACCTCGGCCCCTGCCGGGAGATTGGCAAGGTGCGATACCCGTCCGGTGTGCATCAGTTGAACGACTATCTTTCCGCCTTTTGAATGCACGGCATCGGTCACCTGCTTCCAGCCCGCGACCTGGGCTGCATTAAAGAGGCCGGGAATGCGCGGGTAGCCCAACCCGTTGGGCGATGGTGAAGTGCCTTCGGTGATGATCAAGCCCGCCGTCGCGCGTTGGCTGTAGTACTCGGCCATCAAAGCAGTGGGGATGTTGTCTTGCGAAGCACGGCTTCGGGTGAGCGGCGACATGACGACGCGATTGCTCAATTGCAAGGAAGATGTCTTAAGCGCTGTGAATAGCATGGTTGTCTTTCTGATGGGTGATGTTGGATGGTCTGTGCTCAATTGGCTTGGGGCAGGTAAACCGGACGCGGTGCCGCCAGTCCTTGTCTGACCTGCTGGGTCAGCACATCTGCCAGCACTTCGTCGGCATCGGCCTCCAATCCGTCGAGCGCGCGCTGGACAATTTCCTCGGCGCTGCTCTTCTGTACTTCGAAGCCCCGCGTGAGGTCGGTGTCCACATAGGCCATGTGCAAGCCCAGTACCTGGGTCTTCTGTCCTGCCAGCTCATGACGCAGAGCGTTGGTCAGTGACCACGCGGCTGACTTGCTCGCCGAATAGGCTGCCAGCTCACCACCATTGACCCACGACGCGACCGACAGCACATTGAGCAATGCGCCGCCACCATTGGCTTTGAGCACGGGTGCGAAGGCCTTGCTCATGTTCAGCACGCCAAAGAAGTTGGTCTCGAAGATGCGACGCGCGACCATCTCGCCGTCCTGCGCGAGGAACCCGCCGGGTTGGGCAATCCCCGCGTTATTGATCACCAAGGTCACATCGGACGCTTGTTGAATGGCAACAGCGATCTCTTCAGGTTTGGTGACATCGAGTTGCAGGGTTTCGACACCCGGCAAGGTCACGGTGGCGGGATTGCGTGCAGCAGCGTAGACCTTGCGTGCGCCACGGGCGAGCAAGGCACGCGCAAAAGCCAGACCGATTCCGCGGTTGGCACCGGTGACAAGAACAACAGAATTTTCGATTTTCATGGGGGACTCCTGGGGTTAAAAATGGAAACTACGTATGATGGACGTCATATAAATAAACGTGCCATTGCGTTAGCGATGGCAACGATTCAGCGAACCTTGATCACGACCTTGCCTTTGGCACGTCCTCTTTCGACGTAAGCCAATGCCTCGTTGGTGGAGGCGAATGGGAAAACCTTGTCGATCACCGGTCGGATGGCACCTGACTCGATCAACGTTGTGATTTGCCGCAACTGGCTTCCGTTGGCTTTCATGAACAGGAATGAAAAGCCAATACTGAGGCGCTTGGCTTTTCTGCGGATGCCAAAGCTCAGCATGCGCATGACCTGTTTCACAAACCAGGGTGCCTTGATTTCTCCAGCAAACGCGGGGTCCGGTGGGCCTGAGATGGAGATGAGTTTTCCACCGGGCTTGAGCACACTCAAGGACTTCTCCAGCGTCTTGCCATCCTGGCTGTTCAGCACAAGGTCGTAGCCGCTCAGGACTTTTTCAAAATCGTCTTTTTTGTAGTCGATGACGACATCAGCGCCCAGGCCTTTCACCCATGCCACATTGCCTGTGCTGGTGGTGGTCGCCACAGTTGCGCCCAGATGTTTGGCCAATTGGATGGCAAACGTACCTACACCGCCAGAGCCAGCCTGAATGAAAACCTTCTGCCCCTTTTTCAGCTTGGCCTTCTCAACCAGTGCCTGCCAAACCGTCAAAGCGACCAGCGGAATGGACGCAGCTTCTTCCATGGTGAGATTCTTGGGCTTGAGCGCAAGGGACGCTTCTTTGACAGGGACAAATTCTGCGAACGTTCCGATCCGAAGATCATCCGGCCTGGAATAGACCTCGTCACCGGGTTTGAATTGCCGCACGTTCCGCCCTACCTTGACCACTTCTCCGGCTACGTCGTGGCCCAGTACAAAGGGTGTGCGATACGGGAGGATGAGTTTGAACTCTCCATTGCGGACTTTGGCATCCACCAGGTTCACGCCAGCGGCATGCACCTGGACCAAGACCTCGTCATCGCGCAGCTCTGGCATCGGCACGTCTGCCAAGCGCAACGCGCTCTTTTTTCCATATCGCTCAAGAACAAATGCTTTCATGGTTTTCCTTTTGTCAAAAAGTGGTGGGGACGAACTCGATAGTTTGGCTATTTCTTGTATCGCGTATGATGAGCGTCATATTCCCAGGCAAAAAAAACGTCAGTCGGTGGATTCAGTTTTCGGCAAAGCGAGGCTTTTCAAGGCTGCGCTGCACAGCGCATCAGACAAAGCTGCATCATTGACAGCGCGGGCCAGTACAAGTGTGCCAACCATGGTGGCCACAGTCACCAGGGCGCGCTCGTGTGCGCTGGGTTGCCCCCAGTCCGGCAACTGGCGGGCGACGAGATCAATCATCTCCTTGATGCGCCGCGTCGCTGCATGACGTACCTCGGGCGACTGGCGTGGCATTTCAGAGCCAAGTGCCGAAACCGGGCAACCTGTCTCGATGCTCTCAAGATGCTCTTTCGAGAGATAGACCTGCATGAGAGCCTGTAACGACTGGTCTGGCGGCACTGCGGCGACGACGCTCGCGGCAAAGGCGTTGGATTCGGCGCCCGCGCGGTCTGCTGCCTCGGCCAGCATGGCGTCGCGGGACACAAAATGGGCATAAAAGGCACCATGTGTCAGGCCAGCTTCTTTCATGATGTCTGCAACGCCCGTACCGTCGTAGCCGCTACGGCGAATGGCTTTTGCTGCGGCGCTCACAATGCGCTCGTGCGAGGCATCTTTGGCTGCTGTTCGGATGTTTTGTACTTTTCGCATGATGTGCATCATACACAAATTTAACCCAACGTGCAACATCAAACATCACTGCTGTCCGGCTAAATTGAAGGTGAAATCGCTGTAAGCCATGACTGACAAGGGTTTCCGAGCACTGAGGGCGCTCCGATTTGAATTCAGAAATGCCGTTCCTCATTGGCGCATGGGGCGCCAACACCAAGTTGGCGGGAAATTAGTCCGCCTTTTGGATACTGAAACCGGTACGGAAATCAAGGCGGTGGCGGTGGATGAGGTCACCGGGGCCAGGATTGGAACTCGCCCGATACGTATTGTGACGCCGGATGAAAGCTGACCGAGCTGAGCGCGCGTCTGTCGCGCGACCGGCTGCAAATGGCCGGGGTTTGCCTTACGGCGAATCTAGCCCAACGGCAACAACGCTGCACATCCGCATGCCCGACTGAAAAGCTGGGCACCTTCGAATCAATGACCGCTTCGGCGCGAGCGGGAAAGCGAATGGCCGTAAGCGGAAATCCTCGACCGCCTGCTCCGGCCGTACAAGCGCCGTACCGCCATCCGCAGCGGCGAGAAGAGCGTACTCTGTTCGACCGCCCTGCTGCGCAGGGGCTTCATCAGCGCCAACTTTCGTGCTGGTCCGCGCAAGGACTTCCGAGCCCGAAGCCGCGCGCCGTTTTTCGCCCTAGCCGATTTCCCAGCGCACCCTGGCCGTCAGCACATAACCCGCGCCATACACGGTCTTGATCAAACGCGGCGACTGGGTGTCGTCGTCGAGGCGCTTGCGCAGGCGCGAGACGCGCACGTCGATGCTGCGGTCGAGCGGCGAGAGATCGGAGTTGCCGGCGAGTTGTTCGCGGCTCAGCACGCGATTTGGCTTTTCGAGGAAGCACTGCAGCAGGCGCGCTTCCGCCGCGCCGAGGATTTGCTCCGTGCCGTCGGCGGCGGCCAGGGTAAGGCTGGCCGGATCGTAGCGCCAGGCGTCGAAGCTGGCCAGGCGCCGGTCCTTGTTCGTTGCGGCGGGCGGATTGCGGCGGCGCAGGATGCTGCGGATGCGGGCGACCAGTTCGCGCGGCTCGAAGGGCTTGATCACGTAGTCGTCGGCGCCGAGTTCGAGGCCCAGCACGCGGTCGGAAAGGATGTCGCGCCCGGTCAGGATCAGCAGGCCGCAATCGGCGCCCTGACGCAGTTCGCGCACCACGTCCATGCCGTCGCGATCGGGCAGGCCGAGATCGACGATGGCCAGTTGCGGCGGCCGGCGCGCGACAGCGGCCAGCAGTTCGCCGGCGGTGCGGAACCAGCGCGTGGCGTAGCCGTATTCCTCCAGCACACGGGCGACGGTGCCGGCGACCAGCGGGTCGTCTTCGAGGATGTGGATTTCGTCGTGCGGGGTGCTCACTGGACTACCCTCCCCCCAGCCCCCTCGCCAAGCGAGGGGGTGACGACGGTTCGCCGCTGCGCGGCTCCGTGCGATGACTGGCGCCCCTTCGGGCGGCCGTGCGGGGCGCTCATGGCCGGCAGGATTCCAGCGCCGTCGCCAGTTCGCGGCTGGTGAAGGGCTTGGCCAAGAGCGGCACGTCGCCGGTTGCAACGTCGGGGCCGCCGGCATAGCCGCTCATCAGCAGGACGCCGACGCCCGGCTGGCGCGCGCGCACTTCGCGCGCCAGGCTCAGGCCGTCGACGCCGCCCGGCATCACCACGTCGGAGAGCACCAGCGCGATGTCGTCGAGCTGGTCGAGCAGCGCCAGCGCCTCGACCCCGTTGGCGGCCTCGATCACCGGATAGCCGAGGCCGGTGAGCTGCATGCGCACCACGCGCCGCACCTCGGCGTCGTCCTCGACCAGCAGCACCAGCTCGCGTCCGGCGGCAGCGGCCAGCAGACCCATGCCGTCGGGCTCGGGCTGCGCGGCCGGCGCGCAGCGCGGCAGGTGCAAGCGCGCGGTGGTGCCGGCATCCGGTGTGCTGGCCAGATGCAGGCCGCCGCCCGATTGCTTGGCGAAGCCATAGACCATCGACAGCCCCAGGCCGCTGCCGGCGGCATAACCCTTGGTGGTGAAGAAGGGTTCCAGCGCGCGCGCCAGCACCGCCGCGCTCATGCCTCGGCCGCTGTCGGCGACAATGATCTCGACATAGTCGCCGGGCGCCAGGTCGAGGTCGGCGGCATCCAGCCCGGCCAGCGCGCGGGCGCTGACGGCGATGTCGAGTCGGCCGCCGCCTTGCATGGCGTCGCGGGCATTGAAGGCGAGGTTGAGCAGCGCGTTTTCGAGCTGGTGCGGATCGGTCATGGCGCACAGAGCGGCGGCGGGCAGATCGGTGGCGACGACGATGCTCTCGGGCAGCGAGCGGCGCAAGAGCGGCAGCAGTTCGCCGAGCAGGCGGGCGACATCCACCGGGCGCGGTTCCAGCGATTGCTGGCGGGCAAAGGAGAGCAGGCGGCGGATCAGGTCCACGCCGCGCCGTGCCGCGGCCAGCGCAGGGTCGAGGCAGTCGGCCAGCGAACCGTCGTCGGGGCGGCGCTCTTTCAAGGCGGCGAGGTTGCCGATCACCACCGTCAGCATGTTGTTGAAGTCGTGCGCGAGGCCGCCGGCCAACTGGCCGACGGCCTCCATCTTGCGCGCCTGGAGCAGGGCGGCCTGGGTGTTCTTCTGCTCGGTGACGTCGGCCGAGAGCACGTAGGCGCCGCGCACCTCGCCGCCGGGGCCGAACTCCGGCACCAGCGTGGTGCTGGCGTGGCGCAGACTGCCGTCGCCGCGCCGCAGCGCGTATTCGTAGCTGACGCCGCGGCCTTCGAGCACGGCGTCGAAATGCGGCCGCAGTTCCGCCGCCAGCCGGCTACCGATGACTTCCTCAATGTCGCGGCCGGGCACGTCCTCCTTGCGCCGGCCAAACCATTCGGCATAGCCGCGGTTGGCGAAGTGATAGACGCGGTCGCGGTCGAAGTAGGCGATCAGCGCCGGGATCGCGTCGGTGATCAGGCGCAGGCGTTCCTCGCTGCGGCTCAAGTCCTCGGTGCGCTCGGCGACGCGGCGCTCCAGTTCGTTGTTCTGCTCGCGGATCAGGCGCTCGCTGTTGCGCTGCTCGGTGATGTCGGTGTACAGCGTGACGAAGCCGCGGCCCGGCACCGGCTCGCCGCTGACGGCGATGATGCGGCCGTTGGGGCGCACGCGCTCGAAGTAGTGCGGGGCGAAGGCGCGCGCCGCGTTGACGCGCGCCGCCACCAGTTCCTCGACCGGGCCCGGCCCGTATTCGCCGCGCTCGGCGTTGTAGCGCATGAAGGTTTCGAAAGGCGTGCCGAAGCGGCCGAACTCGGGCGGGAACTCCAGCATTTCGAAGAAGCCGCGGTTCCAGGCCACCAGCCGCAATTCGGAATCGATGATGGTGAAGCCCTGGTTCACCCGGTCCAGCGCGGCCTGCATCAGGTCGAGGCGGGCGGCGGTGTCGGTGGCGGCTATCGGTGGGAACAGCGGCGGGTTCATGACGGGATTGTAGGCCGGCGGCGCCGGCGTTTCGCCGCCGATACGATTCGATACATTCGGCCAACAGTGGCGCAAACATCGCCGCGCATGATCGCTGCCAGAGGAGACGATCATGAACAACGTTTACGCCACTGGCCTCGCCCGCAACCCGGCCAACTACGTGCCGTTATCACCGCTGAGCTACATCGAGCGCACGGCGCTGGTTTACCCGCGGCGCGTCAGCGTGATCCACGGCGCGCGCCGCTACGCCTGGGCCGAGACCTATGCGCGCTGCCGCCGCCTGGCCTCCGCGCTGGCGGCGCTGAAAGTTGGCGCTGGCGACACGGTGGCGGTGATGCTGCCCAACGTGCCGGCAATGGTCGAGGCGCATTTCGGCGTACCCATGTGCGGCGCCGTGCTGAACACGCTGAACACCCGGCTCGACGCCGAGGCCATCGCCTTCATGCTCGGTCACGGCGAGGCCAGGGTGCTGCTCACCGATCCCGAATTTTCGCCCATCGTCGAGCAGGCGCTGGCCCTGCTCGACGGGCCGCCACCGATTGTGATCGACGTGCTGGACGATCTTTACGAGGGCGGCAAGCGCCTCGGTGAGATCGAGTACGAGGACTTGCTGGCCGGCGGCGACGCGGAGTACGCCTGGGCCCTGCCGGCCGACGAGTGGGACGCGATCTGCCTCAACTACACCTCGGGTACCACCGGCAACCCCAAGGGCGTGGTCTATCACCATCGCGGCGCCTATCTCAATGCCGCCAGCAACATCATCTCCTGGGCCATGCCGCCGCATGCGGTGTATCTATGGACGCTGCCGATGTTCCACTGCAACGGCTGGTGTTTCCCGTGGACCGTGGCGGCCAATGCCGGTACCCATGTCTGCCTGCGCCGCGTCGAGCCGCAGGCGATCTTCGAACTGGTCCGCCGCCATACGGTGACCCATCTGTGCGGCGCGCCCATCGTCTATGGCGCGCTGATCAATGCTCCGGGGGCGCTGCGCGAAGGTATCGCCTGGAAGCTGCACGGCCTGATCGCCGGCGCCGCGCCGCCTCTGGCCATCATCGAGGGCGCCGAGAAGATAGGCATCGAGCTGACCCACGTCTATGGCCTCACCGAAGTCTATGGCCCGGCGGCGGTATGCGCCAAGCAGGAGGGCTGGGACGGCCTGCCGCTGGAGGAGCGCGCGCGGCTCAACGGGCGCCAGGGCGTGCCCTACCACATGCAGCAGGCGATCGCCGTGCTCGACCCGGATACGCTGCTGCCGGTGCCCCGGGACGGCGAAACCATGGGCGAGATCTTCTTCCGCGGCAACATCACCATGAAGGGTTACCTGAAGAATCCACGGGCGACGGAGGAGGCCTTCCGCGGCGGCTGGTTCCATACCGGGGATCTCGCCGTGATGCAGGCCGACGGCTACGTCAAGATCAAGGACCGCAGCAAGGACATCATCATTTCCGGCGGCGAGAACATTTCCTCGGTGGAAGTCGAGGACGTGCTCTACAGGCATCCGGCGGTGCTCACGGCGGCCGTGGTGGCGCGGCCCGACGCCAAGTGGGGCGAGGTGCCCTGCGCCTTCGTCGAACTCAAGGACGGCGCCAGCGCGAGCGAAGCGGAAATCATCGACTGGTGCCGCGGCCACATGGCACGCTTCAAGGTGCCCAAGCAGGTGGTCTTCGGCACGGTGCCGAAGACCTCGACCGGCAAGATCCAGAAGTTCGTCCTGCGCCAGCAGGTGAAGTCGGCGGCGGCGATCGAATGAGCGCTCAGTTGCCAGACTACATCCTTGAAACCGCTGGCCTGGTCAAGGAATTCAAGGGCTTCGTCGCGGTCAATGGCGTGGACCTCAAGGTCCGCCGTGGCGAGATCCATGCCCTGATCGGGCCCAATGGCGCCGGCAAGACCACCTGCTTCAATCTTCTGACCAAGTTCCTCGAGCCGACGCGCGGCAGCATCCGCTTCAAGGACATCGACATCACCGGCGAGCCGCCGCAGGCCGTCGCCCGCCGCGGCATCGTGCGCTCCTTCCAGATCAGCGCGGTGTTTCCGCACCTGACGGTGCAGGACAACATCCGCATCGCGCTGCAGCGCAAGCTCGGCACCAGCTTCCATTTCTGGAAATCCGAGCGCAGCCTGACCCGGCTCAATGACCGCGCCATGGAATTGCTGACTTCGGTCGACCTCGACCGCCATGCCGACATGGTGACCGTGGAAATGCCTTACGGTCGCAAGCGCGCGCTGGAGATCGCCACCACCCTGGCGCTCGACCCCGAACTGATGCTGCTCGACGAACCCACCCAGGGCATGGGCCACGAAGACGTCGACCGCGTCATGCAACTGATCAAGCAGGTCTCGGCCAATCGCACCATCCTGATGGTCGAGCACAACATGAAAGTGGTCGCCGGCATTTCCGACAGCATCACCGTGCTGGCGCGCGGCGCGGTGCTGGCCGCGGGCGACTATGCGACGGTCGCGGCCGATCCGGCCGTGATCGAAGCCTACATGGGCACCGAAGTGGATGAACTGGCGGGAGCCGCAGGGTGACTGCCGGCACCGAATACCTGCGCGTCTCCGACCTGCACAGCTTCTATGGCGAATCGCATGTGCTGCACGGCATGGACTTCACGGTGCGGCGCGGCGAATGCATCTCGCTGCTGGGGCGCAACGGGGCGGGGCGCACCACAAGCTTGCGCGCCATCTTGGGCCTGACCGGCAAACGCAGCGGCTCGATCATGCTCAACGGCCGCGA
>Ga0172380_10004358_pt1 | contig 18265 bp, 19 predicted proteins | sample Leawe162metaG_FD_119747 | JGI IMG/M metagenome (GOLD analysis project Ga0172380, IMG submission 119747) | Leachate microbial communities from a municipal landfill in Southern Ontario, Canada - Leachate well 162 metaG | ecosystem: Engineered > Solid waste > Landfill > Unclassified | place... | reverse complement strand
GAATCGCGCGATCCCGGCCGACTCCCCCATTGATCGCGCCACTGCCGAGAGCATGGCCCTGCTCCTCAAGGCCGTGGCCGACCCAGCGCGCCTGCAGCTCATCGCCTTGCTGCGCGCCTCGGCCGATCAGGAGGCCTGCGTCTGCGATCTGACCGATGCCCTCGGTCTCAGTCAGCCAACCGTGAGCCACCACCTCAAGGTGCTGACCGATGCCGGCCTTCTCGCGCGCGAACGACGCGGAAGCTGGGCTTGGTTCACCCTCATCCCGGAGCGCTTCGCGCAGTTGCAGTCCTTCCTGGCCTAACTGCGGCGGCGACTGCCGCGTCGATAGGCAGGGTTCGGCGCACTGCTCGTCACGCCCGGCGCATTCGTGCCCACCGGGCAGATCAGGTCGATCGCATCCAGGGTTGCCGTGTCCAGGACGACATCGGCTGCTGCCAGCGCATCGTCCAGTTGAGGACGCGTACGCGGGCCGATGATCGTCGACGTGACTGCGGGATGGGCATCCACGAATCCGTAGGCCATCTGCGTCAGGGTGAGATCGGCATTCGTGGCCACGGCATCGAGTTGCTCTACGAGGTCGTAGCGGGCATCGAGCACCTCAGGCTGCTCATCGAGTCGCGACATCCGTGCGAACACTCCGCCTCCGCCATAGCGCGAGTCCTTGGGCAGGCCGATCTCGCGACGGTACTTGCCGGTCAGCCAGCCGCCGGCAAGCGGGCTCCACGGAATCACCCCCATGTTGTGCCGCATCGCGGTGGGCAGGACATGCGGTTCGATCTCACGCGCGAAGATCGAGTACTGCGGCTGTTCGCACACGAAGCGCTGGACGTTACGACGACGAGAGGCCCATTGGGCTTCGACGATCCACTCGGCCGGATAGGTCGATGAGCCCAGGTAGCGGACCTTGCCTTGATCGACCAGGGTCGAGAGTCCATCCATGATCTCCTCGATATCGGTGTCCCAGTCGAGACGGTGCACCTGATAGAGGTCGATGTAGTCGGTATTGAGTCGGCGAAGCGACTCCTCGCACGCCTGGATGACCCAGCGTCGTGAGGATCCACGCCGATTGAGCCCTTGGCCCATCGGGTTGAAGCACTTCGTGGCAACCAGTACTTCATCGCGACGGCCGGCAAGAGCCTTGCCAACGATGATCTCGCTCTCCCCCTGGGAGTAGACATCCGCGGTGTCGATGAAATTGATGCCGGAGTCCAGAGCGTGATGGATCTGCGCAACGCAGTCGTCATGATCGGTATTGCCATTCGAGCCGTACATCATGGTGCCCAGGCACTGAGTGCTGACTTCGATGCCGGTGGTTCCCAATTTGCGATAGCGCATGCGACTGCTCCAAGAGAAGGGGATCGCTATGTAATCACAAAGCGGGGGTCGAGGAGGTCGCTATTGCCATAGGTGCCGGTCTGCTGCGAAAGACGATTGACAGCACGATCAGCACTGCGCCGAGCATCAATGCACCTAGGCCAACCAGCAGAAACTCACGAGCGATCACCGATCCCACTGACTGGGCGATCGCCGACGGATTGGCATCGGTGATCGCACTGCCCATCGTGCCCGGAAGGCTGAGAGCGAACAGCGTCCACCACGCTCCGGCGATGGCGAGGCAGATCCCAGGCAGTCGCCAACGGCGCCAGCCGCGGAACACACTGAGGAAGGCGACAGTGACGAGCATCAGGACCCCGATCAGGATGACGAACCAACTGGCGCCGACGACGGTCGCAATGACCTGCGGCCCATCCACATCGTTCGCACCGATCGTGACATGGGCCTCGAGGAATTCCTTGTCATCGGGAACAGCGGGGTCGACCGCATGCAGCTTGTGCATGATCGCGATCAATTCAGGAGCCAGGCTGATCGTCGTTGGAGTGCCGTCCATGACAGCGTTGTAGCCCCTGCGCACCGCGTCGCTGATGTTGGTCGACTGCTCTGCTATGCCATCAGCCGCTGCCGCACCCAACTGTGCGCGCGAGGCCTTCAACGCTGCAACATCCTGCAGGCTGGCCTTCTTCAAGAGCTCGTCGACAAAGGCATTGCCCATCACCGTTCGCGCATTGTCATTGCTGAGCACGACTTCCACGGTGCCGACGACTGCGTCCTCATTGCCGATCAGCAAGGCCGAGCCCATCAGGCCCATGCCCGGTATCAGCACAAGAACGGCAAGGACCGCCAGCAGGTACTTGGACACGGCACGCATGGAACTCCCCCGTCGATCGCGATTGGCTTAGGCGTCACGCTGATTCAAGAGCACTGCGGCCACCGCCAGGCTCAGGAGCACCCAGGCGGCGAACACGGCGATTCCTGCACCGAGCCCAAGCATGTCAGCACGCACGTTCATCTCGGTGAACGCTGCGGCTGAATTCGAGGGCAGGTACTTCAGCACGGATCGCCATGACTCGGGCAGCAGGGCCGTGAGCAATGCGGGCAGGATCAATACGCCACCGATGACGGTGGCGATGGCGCCGGGCATCGACCTCATGGCCATGCCCAGTCCAAGTCCGATCACTGCAAGACCCGTGATGTAGACCGAGTTCCCGATGAGCACCCGCTGTGCGTCAGGGTCACTGATCGAGACCGTGTCGCTGCCCGCTGCTGACAGCACGGCCATGCCCAGGTAGAACGCGCCCAGGGACGCAAGGACGGCAACGGGAACGACCAGGGCAATCAGGACCAGCACCTTTGCCCACAGCACCGGCAGGCGCTTGGGAACGAACGTGAGGGTCGTGCGAATCATGCCGCTGCCATATTCACGTGCGCCGGACAGTACCCCGAAGACCGACATGATCAGCACGGCGAACCCGGCCCCGGCCATGACGGTTGTCACGGGATCCAGTTGCACGGGCTGGGCCGATCCCGCACGGGTGCCTTCGATCTGGCCGGTGGTTGCCAGGGCGGCGATCGCCCCGAAGGCGATGAACAGCACCAGCATCGACGACAGCATGATCCAGGTCGAGCGCAGTGAGCGAAGCTTCAGGAACTCTGACCGCACCACGCGCATGAACGTCAACCGGGTCGCATCGCGACTGACCGGTGACAGCACTATGGACTCGCTCATGCGACAGCCTCCCCGGTGTGGAATTGCACCGAGTCTCGAGTGAGCTCCATGAATGCCTCCTCGAGCGATACCGACAACGGGGTCAGTTCATGGAGCACGATGCCGGCCCCGAAGGCCGCCTGGCCGATCTCATCAGCCTGGACCCCGGTGATCACCAGCGCGCCCGAGTCGAGGATCTCGAAGTCGGACGCCCGGGAGGCCAGCACCCCCTGCAATGCGGCAACATCCGGCGTCACGACTCGCACGCGTGTCGTGGACCATGAATCGATGAAGTCAGTCATCGATGTGTCGGCCAGGATGCGCCCCCGGCCGATGATGATCAGCTCGTCGGCGATCAACTCCATCTCCGTCATCAGATGAGATGAGAGGAACACCGTCCGCCCCTCATCGGCAAGCTGTCGCAGCAGTCGTCGAATCCACAGGACGCCGTCGGGATCAAGCCCGTTCACGGGCTCGTCGAGCATCACGATCGCCGGATCTCCCAGCAGTGCGACTGCAATCCCCAGGCGCTGCCCCATGCCCAGGGAGAATCCGCCTGCCTTCTGACGAGCCACCTCGGCAAGGCCGACGAGCTCCAGCACGGCGTCGACACGTATTGCACTGATCCCCGATGTGGCCGCCAGCGCGAGCAGGTGGTTTCGGGCTGACCGGGCCTTGTCAAAGCCCTTGGCCTCGAGCAGCGCGCCGATCTGTGTCACCGGAGAGGGCATCGACCGATAGGGCGAGCCGTTCACCAGGACCGAGCCAGCAGTCGGACGATCCAGCCCCAGGATCATGCGCATCGTGGTCGACTTTCCAGCGCCATTGGGTCCGAGGAATCCGGTGACCAGCCCAGGTTCCACGGTGAACGAGATATCGTCGACAGCCGTCACCTGGCCGTACTGCTTCGTCAGGTTGTGCACCTCGATCATGTGAGCACACTAACCCGCAGCCGTTGCCAAATTGTGACAACACGGACGGCCAAGACCCGCGCGCCCTTCCACGCAGGGAACCCCGCGGTGCCTATCGTCGTCTCAGCAATCAAGACCACCCGATGAAGGAACCCATATGCGCACAATCAATCGCAACACCGCCATAACCGTCGCGACCCTGGCACTCCTCGGCGCTGTCGCCGGCACCGCTTCGGCCGCCACCGCAACCCCCTCACCATCAGCCTCCTCCACGACCAAGGCGACTGCCGCACCGACGCCGAAGGCCAGTACGAGTGCCACCCCGCTCATCGGCAGCAATCCAGGAACCTGGACCCCGGTCACGGTCACCAAGAAGCAGTCCGGCAAGACCATCTCGTTGGTCAAGGATCAGGCAGTCATCTTCAAGGGCTACATCCCCCGCGCGAAGTTCACGTCGAGCGACACCAAGGTCTTCGTGACATCGAATGCCAAGGGCACGGTCGGTCGTCTCACGGCGAATGCCGGCGGGCACGCCACCGGCTCAGGAACGGCCAAGGTCACCGTCAAGCACGGCGTCAAGGTAGTCGGCACCTACACGATCATCGTCAAATAGTCTCAGGCGCAAAGGTAGTGGGGCTCGAGGAATCCCTCGAGCCCCACTCGCGTTCTCAGGGCTACCTGACCGTGTAGTTGCGTGCGGTCGAATAGGCGCTCCATTGGCCGGGCACCGCGGGCGCAGAGCCGTTCACGGAGCACTTGCCCTTCTTCACGAGCTTCAGGAAGACAGCACCCTTGCTCTTGGAGATCTTGCAGTACGAACCGCCCTTGGTGACCCTCCATGCGATCGGCTTGTTCAAGTTGGTCACCGTTCCAGCCTTGGCGAGGGTCAGTGTCTTGCCCCTCTTGTAGGCGCCGGACTTCGGGGCTGACACATTTGCCGTCTGTGCTCCGACCGATGTCGAGATCGAGAAGACGAGCTTGCTGGGCGCGTATCCGTTGCCACCCGAGGTCGTTGCTGTCACGGTGCAGTTGCCGCCCACGCCCTGCACCGAGAATGCTGATCCGTTCCATGCGCAGGGACCAACGACTGCGATGGTCACGGGCAACCCTGAGATCGCCGAGATGCTCGCCTGGATCGATGCACCGTTGGCCAGGACGTAGACCGCATTGTTCAGGATCGGACCTTGGGCTCCGACTGGATCGATGGTGATGACATCGGCCTTCAATGGCTGCACCACCGCGACATTCTTCGAGTCGGACGAGCCCGTTACGTTGTTGCCGCCCGAATAGGTGGCAGTCACGCGCGGATTCCCCAGGGAAGTCGGAACCCAGATGACTGAAGCCGAGCCCTTGTTCACGCCTGCAGTGCCAACCGTGCGCTTGTCTACGGTGAAGGTGACTGTTCCGGTGCCCGTGTTCGGCGTGATATTCGCAGTCAAGGTCACTGAGGAGTTCACGTAATTGGTCTGCGGGACGACCAGTGCGACGGACGAGCCCTGAGAAGAGACCCGGGTCGTGGTGGTCGCGCTCGGGTTCGACTTGTCTGCGTTGCTGTCACCGTTGTACACCGCGTAGAACGAGGCATTGCCGGTGGATGAAGGGAGCTCGTAGTTCAATGACGCGATCGCCTGACCGTTCACATTCGATGTTCCCAGGCTCTTGCCCGATGTCAGGTAGAACGTGACATTGCCGGTTGGCACATAGGAGCCGACCTTGGCGCGCACCTGCGCGGTCAGGCCGATGGTCGCCCCTGCGGCGGCTGAACCGGGCGAGGTGACGGATGTCGTCGTGCCTACCTTGGCGATGGACACCGAGGTCGAATCGGATCCGCCCCCACTGAATGTAGCCGTCAGGTTGGGCCGCCCTGCAGCCGATGGAGTCCAATAGACCTCCGCGTCATAGCCCTGGGTCGGTCCGACGGTGTCGGTGCCGATCGTGGTGCCTGCGACAGTGAAGGTCACCGTGCCCTCGCCGCCAATGCCCGAGGTCTGCACCTGGGCATCAATGGTCTGCGTGACGCCGACCGTGCCGTTCTTCACTGAGAGGTTCACAACCGCGGCCGCAGATGCCGGTGAGGCCAGGCCCACTCCAGCACCGATGACCGCGAGGGCGGCAAGGGCAGTGACGAGACGTTTCATGACAAGACCCCGCATCGACGATTCAAGACCCGGCAGGAAACCGAGCACGTTCCTTCAGGCTAGGTCACCTAGGAGCAAATGCAACTGTTTCGTGGATAACAATTCACGCATCACCCGAGACTGGCAGCAGACAGGTACTGACTACCCGTAGACCATGAGCTCGATATCGCGGACGGCGACCTCCAACGGTGAGGTCAGCACATGGCTGACGGAGGCAGCGCGCCCGATCCTCAGGCATTCCTTGTAGTAATGGATGATCTCGCGCGCAGAGCCGTGGAATTTGTTGAACACGGTCACTCCCGAGTACTCAAGGTCAGTGACCAATGCTCGAGCGTTGTGCACCTTGTCGGCGATCGACACCATCACGAGTTCGGGCGGTTCGGTCTCGAGCCGATCAAGATAGGTCTGCTTGCGCTCCCAGTAGTCCATCCAGTAGCCGTCATCCCCATCGAGCGAATCGCTGCAACCCAGGACGAACCCTGCCACTCGATCGCCGAACCTGCGCCGCACATCGGCCAGCCGCTGCAGACCGCCCTGGTCCTCCACGACGTCGTGCAACAGCCCGGCGATGGCCTGGTCCTCATCGCCACCGGCCTCGATGATGAGTGACGAGACACCCAGCAGGTGCGACATGTAGGCGATATTGCCCCCCTTGCGTGCCTGCCAGGCATGAGCCTCGGAGGCATAGGCGACAGCGTCGAAATATCGCTGGGACAAGGTCAGGTGTGGCCGTGCCATCGCTCTTTCCTCCTGACTTGGGCTCGCTTGCAGTGCTCACCTCGGTGTCGACTCAACCAAGGGTTGGCTAACCTCACGATAGCGATACTGCCCTTGGGTTGTGTCCGACATGGCCAAGCAGGTGGATTGCCTGAGCGGCAGCCGGTGACGTACCGTGAAGGAACACCATCACCTGGGAGTCACTTGTGGAGCGTTCTGCGTTGCGTCGCCTTTCGTCCGGTCTTGCAGTCGCCGCACTCATCAGCAGTGCCGTGGCCATGGCGCCCGCGGCCCAAGCGGTGACCGGCTGCGCCAAGGTCATGGCGTATCAGGACGGCACGTACGGGCCAGTCCTATGCCCCAATGGCATGCCCAACATCGCGGTGCAGACGAAATTGACCGCCGCGACGCCCATGATCATGGCGTTGCGCGCGAATGCCACCGAGCCGGCGATCACTCGCGCAGTCTGCACCGACCTTCGCAAGGCATCGAATCCGATGGCCATCAACGCCTACGCCTACCAATATTCGCGCTACCAATGGGCAGGTACGAACCTGTCGCCGCTTGGCCTCGGCAGGCGCCTGGTCGAGGGAACGCTCTGCGCGAATTGACGCCGTTGCGGCTGAGTTGATGTGCCATGAATAGCCTCCACCCAGGGGCTCCCGCGCTCTTCGCCGTGCTGTTCCTGGCAGTCTGCCTGCCCTTTGCGGTCTACTGCCTCAAGGACCTGGCGCACCGTGACGTGCGTTACCTGCCCGTCTGGACCTGGGCCCTCATCATCTGCATCACGATCCCGCTCGGCGGACTGCTCTACCTGTGGGCGGAGCGAGACTCACCCCGCGCCTGACCCCTACAGCTCGGGAATGACGAAACTCGAGGTCCGGGCGAGCCCTGCTGCCCTGCCCTTGGCCGAGATCACCAGAGCCATCTTCCGCGACGCCTCGTCGATCATCTCCTCACCCAGCATCACCGCACCTCGAGCACCACCAGCGCTCGAGGTGTAGTAGTCGTAGGCATCGAGGATCAGCTCGGCGTGGTCGTAGTCCTCCTGGCGGGGAGCGAACACCGCATTCGCCTCCTCGATCTGATCGGGATGCAGCACCCACTTGCCATCGAACCCAAGGGCCGCTGACCTGGCAGCAACGCGTCTGAATCCCTCGGCATCACGAATGGCCAGGTACGGGCCGTCGATCGCCAGCCTGTCGTGGGCCCGAGCGGCCATCAGGATGCTCATCAGGATGTGGTGATAGGCATCGCCCACGTCGTAGCCCTGCGGCTGCTCCCCCACCACGAGCGACTTCATGTTGATGCTCGCCATGAAGTCAGCCGGCCCGAAGATGATGGTCTCCAGGCGAGGACTGGCTGCGGCTATCGCGTTGACGTTGACCAGGCCCAGTGCATTCTCGATCTGCGCCTCGATGCCGATGCTGCCCGCTCCCAGCCCATGCACTGTCTCGAGCTGCGTCAGCAGCATGTCCAGGGCGATCACCTGCTCCGCAGTCTGCACCTTGGGCAGCATGACGCAGTCGAGCTTGTCGCCGGCACCTCCGACCACCTCGATCACGTCGAGATAGGTCCACGGAGTGGTCCAGTCATTCACGCGAACGGTCAGGATCTTGTCGCCATACCCTCCCTCATTGAGCGCAGCGACCACATTGATCCGAGCCTGGGGCTTGGCCACGGGGGCGACGGCATCCTCGAGATCCATGAACAGTGCGTCCGCCGCGAGGCCTCGCGCCTTGTCCAGCATCTTGGTGCTGGAGCCAGGGACCGCAAGCACGGATCGACGACTGCCGGTGCCACGAGTGATTCCCATCAACGACTCCCAGGAGCTAGCAAGCGCGGCGCTGCGCAGATGCAGCCCCAGTTGAACGCCGACTGAATATAGGAGACTGGCGAAGACACCCGAGCATCCGCCCGATGCATCTTCGCCAGTCCGATCGCGATCAGAGCTTGGAGACCTTCACCGCAGTGCCATAGGCCAGGATCTCGCTGAGCCCGTTGCCGACATCCGAGGAGTCGAAGCGCACACCGAGGACGGCATTCGCGCCGAGCTCCTGCGCATGGGTCATCAGTCGCTCGACTGCGGTTTCACGAGCCTTGTTCACCACATCGGTGTACTGAGGCACCTCACCTGCAGCCAGCGCACGAATGCCACCGGTGAATCCCTTGGCGAAGCCAACGCTTCGCACCAGGACCCCCCAGCACATGCCCAAGGTCTCATCGACCTTGTACCCGGGAAGATCAAAGGTCGTCGACATCATCGATTCAATAGCCATGGGGCAAGCCCATCACCTTTGACGCCAGTTGTCGACCTCCTGCGAGCAGCCGGACAGCAAACCTCAGCGACGCGAGGCGTGCGGATTGCGGTTGTGCGAGCGACGCGGTACAGCGGGACGTGCTGCTGCATGCTCGGACACTGCGATGCCGCTCCACTTGGCGGTGACGCCTGCCTTCTTGAGGAGCATGCGCACCTCCGCCACCTGATCCGGTGTGGCAATCGTGAAGACCTGGCCGGCGCTACCTGCGCGTGCGGTCCTGCCCGAGCGATGGGTGTAGGCCTTGTGCTCGATCGGCGGATCGGCATGGACCACGAGGGGTACGTCATCGACGTGAATGCCTCGGGCTGCAATGTCAGTCGCAACCAGCACCTTGGCCGACCCGTCGCTGAATGCGGCGAGGTTTCGCTCGCGGGCGTTCTGCGAGAGATTGCCATGCATCTCGACTGCCGCAAGACCTGCAGTCTCGAGCTTGCGCGTCAATTGCTTGGCACGACTCTTGGTGCGCGTGAACATCACGACGCGACCGCGTTGGGCCAACTCGTAGATCGCGGCCTGGCGATCGGCGTCGGAGACGACATGCACATGATGATCGAGCAGCACAGGTGCCTCGATGGCAGCAGCATGGGACACCGGATTGTCCAAGTAGCGCTTGACGATGGTGTCCACGCCGCCTGCCAGGGTCGCCGAGAACAGCATGCGCTGCCCCTTGGCATCCGTGGCGTCAAGAATGCGCTTGACCATCGGCAGGAATCCCTGATCGGCCATGTGATCGGCCTCATCGAGCACCGTTACCTGGACTCGATCGAGTGAGATGTCCTTCTCCTTCATGTGATCGAGGAGACGACCTGGGCAGGCGACGACGATCTCGACTCCCTGTCGCAGTGCAGTGCGCTGCGGTCCATGGCTCACCCCACCGAAGATGGTGGTAACGCGCATGCCGACTGCTGCCGCGAGCGGCTCGATGACTGCGGCGACCTGGGTCGCAAGTTCACGCGTCGGAACGACGACGAGTGCGCGAGGGTGGCCTGGCATCGGCTTGACGGATGTCTCCGAGAGGCGAGCGACCAGCGGCATCGCGAAGGCAAGGGTCTTGCCCGAGCCCGTGCGGCCCTGCCCGAGCACATCTCGCCCAGCGAGGGAGTCACCAAGGGTGGCCTCCTGGATCGGGAAGGGCTCGGTGATGCCCTGGCCTGCGAGCACCTGGGCGAAGATCGCGGGCACTCCAAGGGCGACGAAGGCATTGTCGGACGCGATCTCGCCGAGAACCGGGCGAACCAATTCCTTGGGCTTCGCATTCGTCGGCGCACCTGCATCAGTGCGTGGCTTGGGACGTGGACGTGAGGTGGGGCGCCCAGCTGAGCGCGTGGAAGTACGTGATGTGCCTTGTGGGCGGGTCATTATTGAAGAACTCCTCTGGCAGACAAGAGTGCTGCCGGGTTACGCACGCAGATCATGGGCTGCCCGAGATTCTGAGAACCTCGTTGTGTCGGTCTCGGCCTGTTGCCGAAGTGCACCCACCTGTCTGTTGCACGTCCATGGTGACATGAGTGGGCTGCAGAACCTAATTGCCTCGCCTCATCGCGATGTGAGTGCCGTCACCTTCAACGCTCGCATCACTAGGCTTGCGCAAGGCGCTGACGCAGCAACCCGTGCACTCAAGAAGGATGAGGATTCATGACCGACGCACGCGACGATTCGATCATGAAGCAGCGATTCGTTCGCCGCCCGCTCAGCCTCATCGGTCTTGCCGTCGCATCCGCAACCTATGCAGCTGCGCTCATGCCATCGCTGCTTCCGCGCGCACTGACCTTCTTGGTCTTCCTCACGGCGCTGGGCACGATCGGTGGCTACGCCTTGGGCAGCACCGTCAGTTGGGCGATCAACAAGTCCATGTGGATCAGGCGGCATCGGCCAGGGCGCCGCATCGGGATCGCCCTCGTGGGCCTCGTCTGGATCCCCAGCCTGGTCTTCACGCCGATTGCCGTCACCTGGCAGTCGGAGCAGCAGTCGCAGCTCGATATGCCCAGCACCCTGCCAGGAACCCTCATCCTGCTCGTCGCCGTGCTCCTCGCGTCCGCGGTCCTCCTTCTCCTGGGACGCTCAGTACGCCTGATGACCGCGAACCTTGCCAAGGCGATCGCGGCGATCCCACCCTTGCACCGGCGCATCTCGCGCGCGCTTCCGGCCAGGCGGCGGCGTGCAATCGCTGGGCTGAGACTGTTGGTGACCATCGTCCTCATCGCAATCCTCAGCTCGCTGCTCACTGCAGGGTTCCAGCGATTGGTCGCCTCCTATGACACGGTGAATGCGGACATGAGCGGCCAGAGCAAGGCATTGATCGGGACCAACAGCGGAGGTCGGGGCAGCCTCGTCTCATGGGAGACACTGGGCCGCCAGGGACGTTCATTCGTCGACAATCCCATGACTGCGGCGCAGATCAGCCAGATCAGCCACCAGCCGGCGGTCGATCCGCTGCGACTGTACGTGGGCATGCAGCAGGGTGGCACTGCCCAGGAACGCAGTGACCTGGCGGTGCGGGAGATCGATCGCTCGGGTGCATGGCATCGCAAGTACCTGGCCATCTTCGTGGTCACCGGCACGGGCTGGGTAGACCCGAATGGCATCAACAGCCTGGAGGCCGTGACCGGCGGTGACATCGCGACGGTGGCGGTCCAATACTCCGCCGTGCCGAGCTGGATCGGATTCGTGATCGATCCGGATACGGCGATGCAGCAGGGCGCCAGCCAGGTGCGCACCATCGTCGACGCGTGGAGGCGACAGCCAGCCGCCACGCGCCCCGAGCTGATCCTGTTCGGGCAATCGCTCGGGGCCTTCGGCTCCCAGGCGGCCTGGCCACAGGACGCAACCCCCCAGGATGTGGTCGCCGATATTCCCAAGGTCATCTGGGTGGGGCCACCTGCGCAATCACCCCTGTGGGAGCGCTGGCAGGCGGGTCGCACTGGTGGCCCGGCGTGGCAGCCAGTGATCGGAGACGGCCGGATCACTCATGTGTTCGTCACTCCCGAGGAGCTCTCGATCGCCCAGCCGATGACGGGACCTGCGATCACCTACACCGCGCACGCGAACGACCCGGTCGTGTACTGGAGCCCTTCGCTGTTCCTGCACCATCCCGACTGGATCGCAGATCCGCTCGGACCCGGGGTCGATCCGCACCTGAGATACCTGTACGCCATCACCTACCTCGCTGTGGGCTTCGATCTCATCGGCGGTGGAGAGCCGCCCGAGGTCGGGCACAACTACAGCGCCAATATCGGCCCAGCCGTCGCTCTCACCTTGAACACTCCTGGTTGGACGCGGGCAGCGACTCGTCGATTGCAGGCTGCGCTGCCGGGCTTGGTCTACCCCACCGACTGATACCGACTTCGGAGCGGGAGCGTCCGACCATTGCGCCGATCACTCCCGTTGTCCGCGCACTTGACGTTCGCGCTCAGCATGCTCGTTCGTGCGAACGTCGTAGGCCCAGATCGCAGGAACGAAGGCAACAGCTGCCACAACGCCGATGACGCACAGGATGCCGCCGGTGGCGAAGGACATCCGCAACGACGTCAACGACGCCGCTGTGCTGCTGCGAACCTGTCCCAGCAGTGGGCCCACTGAGTAACTCAGCATCTCGATCGAACCCATGCGTCCGCGCACCTCATCGGGAATGGTCTGATTCCAGATCAGGCCGCGGAACAGGCCACTGACCATGTCTGCCGCACCGGCGAGCATCAGGAAGATCAGCACCCACCAGATGCCTGGGGCGATGCTGACCAGCCCGATGCACAGGCCCCACAGGACTGCAGAGACCGCCACGAGCCGTCCGTGACGATGCACCCGGGAGATCCAGCCACTGGTGACTGTCACAAGGAAGGCTCCGACGGCTGTGGACGCATACAGCAGTCCGAGTGACCACGGTGCATCGAACTCCTTGGCGACGAAGGGAAACAGCGCGACCGGGAAGGCAAAGATCATGGCCGCCAGGTCGATGAGGTAGGTGCCCAGGAGATCGCGCCGACTCAGCGCATAGCGCACGCCTTCGAGGATGTGCCCGACACCGGCTCGCTCGACGATCTCATTCAGCGGAGGCAGGGGCCGCAGGCGCAGGAGGAACAGCACTGAGACCGCAAAGGTGAGGGCATCGACCCCATAGGCGAATGACGCACCGCCGAAGGCGACCAGCAGCCCGGCGATGGCCGGACCGAGGATGGCACCGAGGGTGTAGCGCACACTTCGAAGGGCACCGGCCGCAGCGAGCTGGTCATGCGACACCACCCGCGGCAGGATCGCATTGAGCGACGGTCCCTGCAGCCCGTCCATGGCCGAGAGCAGGAAGGCCATGACATACAGCAACCAGATCTGCGGACTGGCAATCAGCGAGTTCGCACACAGCACCAGCACGAACACCAAGGCTCCGCACTCGGTGAGCAGCACCAGCTTGCGACGGTCGACCGTGTCAGCCAGCGTTCCGCCGTAGAGGCCGAAGACCACCAGGGGCACGAGCTCTACGACGCCGATCGCACCCACCGCTGCGAAGGAGTTCGTCAACTGCGCCATCTGGAAGGGCAGGGCGACATAGGTGATCATGTTGCCGAAGTAGGTGATCAAGCCACTGAAGAACAGGAAGCGGAAATCGCGTGAGACCCGGATAGAGGTCAGGTCGATACTGAGTTTCGCCACCGGCGCAGTCTGTCAGGAACGCCGGATCAAAGCCCCGCGGAACGACAACATTCCGGCTAGCCTGCCCGAATGCAACTGGAGCCGTTCATCAATGAAGCCTCGCCCGTCATCGGTCGCCTCGGTGGCGCCTTCTATTTCACTCCTGAGACGCTCGGGCGTGGCAGGGAACTGGGCCTCAACGGGCTGCAGTGGTACTACATCGGCCGCGGCGGAGTGCTCGGAGATGCCGAGTGGCCGGTCATCGCCAGCGCCTTCGGCTACTTCTCACTGCGCATGGTCAACAAGTTCTGGAATTCGGCCAGGGCCGTTCTCGCGCCACGCGAAGGCGGACGCCTCTACCTGGAGTGCTGCCGCGACTTCGGTCGCAAGCACTATGCGGATGTCGAAGGCCTCTCCACGTTCTGCAGTGCCGCCGAACGCGTGATCGCAGCCGTCGACATCGAAGGCCTAGCGCTGTTCGCAGGCCTGAGCAGTGAGCCGCTCCCCGATGATCTCCCTGGTCGTGCGCAACAGCTGCTGGCAGTCCTGCGCGAGCATCGTGGGTCAGTGCATCTGCTCGCAATCGTCGGAGTCGGCCTGACGGCCCACCTGGCAGATGCGGTGCGCAGCGCGGACAACCACAAGCTGCACGGCTACGAGCCCGAGGAGATGCCGGTACCGACCGACGCCGACCGGGCCCTCATGGTCAAGGCCGATGAGCTCACCGATCAACTCGTCGCCAAGCCGTACGCAGTGCTCACAGACGTCGAGCGCGATGCGTTCCTGAAGACTCTGCAGGATCTTGACGCCGCCGCGGTGGCCGAGTAGTCACACGTCTGTCGACAAAGCACTCATGGCCGCCAACGGCACCCAATAGCCTTCCGGGATGCAGACAGCGCAGCTCGTCAAGGAAGCCTCACCCATCATCGGTCTCGTTGGCGGCACCTACTTCTTCACCGACAGCACTGTGGCTCGCGGCAAGGAACTGGGCCTTGACGGCATGCGCTTCTACTACATCGGCCGGGGCGGAGTGCTCGGAGATACCGAGTGGCCGGTGGTCGTCAGCGCCTTCGGCTTCTTCGCTCCCCGCATGGTCGAGAAGTTCTGGGACTCGGCCCGGCAGACGATCGAGCCGCGCACAGCAGGTCATGCCTATGTCGAATGCGCGCGCGATTTCGGTCGGGAGAACTTCACCGAGGTCGAGGGGCTGGCCGAGTACTGCGCTGCTGCCGAGAAGATCGTCGCTGCCGTTGACCCAGCGGGCCTCACGCTCTTCGCCGCCCACAGTGCCGAGCCTCTCGCCGAAGACCTGCCCGGGCGAGCAGCCCAGCTCACGACACTCCTGCGCGAGCACCGGGGCTCGGCGCACCTGGTGGCGCTCATCGCCGTCGGGCTCGAGCCACGTATCGCCGATGCGCTGGCGTCCGAGGTCAGCTGGAAGTTCCACGGCTGGACCCTCGACGATGGACCAGCCCCCACCGAAGGCGATCGCGGACTCAAGCTCGAGGCCGAGGCGATCACTGATCGCATCGTGCAGCGCGCTTTTGGCGTCCTCGACGACCAGGAGCAGCAGGCACTGCTCACTGGCCTGCAAGGCATGAGCCATGCCATGCCAGGAGCGTGGTCGCTCAAGGACGCACCGAACTGAAACGGAGGCCGAATCGATCCAAGGCTGAGACTGGGCCTCCTACGTCTCATGAAGCACGATCAAGCGCTCGGCCTCACTATTCTTGCGCGCGTGCATCCGAACAAGGTTGATCGCGCTCGTGTCGTGAAGCTCACGGATCTTCCGAATATCGGCAAGGCGAGCGCAGGGGATCTACGGCTCCTGGGTATCGACGAGCCTTCCCAACTCGTGGGCAAGGACCCCTTCGAGATGTACGAGATGCTCTGCGAAAGGACTGCATCGCGCCAGGACCCGTGCGTCCTGGACGTGTTCATCTCGGTGACGCGTTTCATGGCAGGCCAGGAAGCTCGTCCTTGGTGGGACTACACGCAGGAGCGAAAGCGATTGGTCCTGCTACGCAGCCAGCAGTAGAGGATCGACTCAGGTTGAGGTCCACTTCGGTGCGCGCTTCTCGCCGAAGGCGGTCGCACCTTCCTTTGCGTCATTGGATGCGAACACCGGACCGACGACGGTCTGCTGCCAGGCCATGAAGTCCGGATCAGTCCAGGTTGCTGCCTTTGCCAGCACTGCCTTGGTTGCCTTGACGGCCAATGGGCCATTGGCTGCAATGCGCTCGGCGATATCGAGTGCTGCAGCGAGTGCCCCACCGGGCTCAGCCAGCACCGACACCAGACCCCATGCATTGGCCTGCTCGGCATCGATGATGTCGCCGGTCAGCGCAAGCATCGATGCAGCTGGGTAGCTCATCACTCGTGGCAGGCGATACAGCCCGCCGCCTGCGGCGACGAGTCCACGCTTGACCTCAGGAATCCCGAACTTGGCATCGCGGGAGGCGACGATGATGTCGGTGCACAGTGCCGTCTCGCAGCCACCCGCAAGGGCATAGCCCTCGACGGCGGCGATGATCGGCTTGGCGGGGGGCTGCTGGTTCAGCCCAGGATGCTCGCTGACCTTGTCGAAGGTCGAGCCCGCGGCGAACTCACGCAGGTCCATGCCCGAGCAGAAGTTGCCGCCGGCACCTGTCAGCACCGCAACGGTCAGGTCATTCGAGGTGTCGAACTCATGCAGCGCCTCTGCCATTTCGTACATGAGTTCCCGGCTGAGCGCATTGCGCGCCTCTGGACGGTTCATCGTCATGATGAATACGCCACCGCGCTTCTCGGTGAGTAATACCTCGCTCATTGCTGCCTCCACGATTCGGATCGATGATCGACTGGCAAGTTACTGTGCCGCCGCCGCACATGTCCGGCTTTCCCGGAATTGGCGGCGAGTGCGAGCAGCAGCAGGTTGAAGGGGGCACGAAGGCATCGGAGAGCACCTCCCTGCTCGATACCGGGTTGCAATCCTTCACTCGCCATAGCAGTGCGATTCGTCACTAAGATCGGCTATTGTCCGGTCTTATGACCGCTGCCTGCGGCTCGAGAACGACTTCGCGTGGTGCACGCGGAGCGATCGCATTCGCCCTGGTCGCAGGGATCATGACCAGTGCTCACGCCTTCGGCGCCCCCGCTGTCACCCCGGCTCCTGCAGCACCCGACCAGTCTGCTCCCCTGATCTTCCGTGAGGAGACCGTTCACCTCACGCGAGCACCGCTTGGCCCCAAGGGCATCCACAGTCCGCAGACGCATCCCCGGGGCGGGATCATCGCGCTGGCCCCGTTCGATTCCGTGACTGCTGCGAAGTCCGGCTCGCTCCTGGCATCGGCCGAGCCGGTCATCGAGGGCGCCACGGCCTTCCCTCCACCCGGAGTGGGCGAATCGGCGACTCACCTGGGAAGCCCAGCACCACTGACATCGATCAGCAGCAGCTATGTCTTCCAGAATGCCTCGTCTACCGCTGGCGACCCGGTGACGTGGTCGCCCTGCCGTCCCATTCACTTCGTGATCAATGCCAGCGGCACGCCGACCACATTCGCGCCGAAGGTTCTGGGCGTCGTTGACGAATTCGCGCGCGCAACCGGCCTGAAGTTCGTCTATGACGGAACCACCAGCGAGACCGTCGCAAGTGATCGCAAGGACTACCAGCCGGATCGCTACGGCTCTCGATGGGCACCTGTGCTGGTGGGTGCCTCGACGACCTTCGCCGCCAGCGTTCCTGCGAGCACGGCCGGACTGACCTCGCTCGTACGGGTGAGCAATCAGGCTGACCCCGCCCCCCATTACGTCACAGGTCAGATCGCGGTCTTCGAAGCGGCCTTCACCGACACGCTGCCCGATGGCACCCCTTTGGTCGATCAGGTGCTGCGTCACGAATTCGGTCATCTGGTCGGGCTTGGCCACACCCGAGCCCTGGACCAGGTGATGGACTCGCCCAACACGGGAGTCGCCAGGCTTCAGGCAGGCGATCTCACCGGCCTGAATCGCCTGGGCGAGGGCACCTGCGCCCCCGCGATCTGAAGGGTGCCGGGCTGGCTTTGGACCTGCCATGACCTCGCGACCACGATTGTCACGTGCGCGTAATAAATCATGCAATTTCATTGCATAGGCTCCGCACACTCCAGTTCCGCGACATCTGCGGTGCGCCATGCCTGAAAGGGAACCCTCATGAGTGGGAATGCTGTACGCCTGCAAGCCATCAAGGACGTCGAGGCCTATGTGCCGCCAGCGGTGAGCTACATCGACTCCGAGGCCCCAGGCGAGATCTACGGGCTCAATGTGTTCAGCAAGTCGGTGATGCAGAAGCGACTGCCCAAGGCCGTGTTCAAGTCGGTCACGAACACCATTGAGAATGGCGCGACCCTGGATCCAACGATCGCTGACGCGGTCGCATCGGCCATGAAGGACTGGGCCCTGGAGAAGGCCGCGACCCACTACGCCCACGTCTTCTACCCCCTCACCGGATTCACCGCTGAGAAGCACGACAGCTTCTTCGAGCCGGTCGGCGAT